>Ga0136846_1229243_pt1 | contig 13721 bp, 13 predicted proteins | sample HopSoiMetagenom2_FD_96841 | JGI IMG/M metagenome (GOLD analysis project Ga0136846, IMG submission 96841) | Grasslands soil microbial communities from Hopland, California, USA - 2 Assembly 2016 (version 4) | ecosystem: Environmental > Terrestrial > Soil > Grasslands | place: USA: Hopland... | reverse complement strand
TTCGTCGGGCGGGTGGGTCGAGCGATCGACGAGGTCACCACCGCGCACGCCGGCAAGACGATCGTGATTGCGTGCCACGGCGGGATCGTGCGGGCGTCGCTGCTCCACTTCTTGCCGTTCGGCGTCGACTCCGGTGAGCTGGCCATGGTGTTCAACGCGTCGGTGACCGAGTGGCGGTTTCCCGACGAGCCGCTCTACGACCGCTCCCTGCGGTGGCGGCTGTGCCGGTTCAACGACCACGCCCACCTGGCGGGCACCGACCTGCTGGTGGAGTCGTGATCCGCATCCGCCAAGCTCCTCCAGGTCGGGACTAGACAGGGACGACCGTCAGAGGGAGGGCTGCCGTGCGCCACTTCTCGTTCAAGCCGACGCTCATGCTTCGGGGCAGGAAGTTCAAGGGATTGCGGGGGTGGGCCGGCAAGCCGTTGCACCCGCCGCTCACCGACATCCCGATCGGTGCCTACCTGCTCGCTGGCGGCTTCGACATCATCTCGGTGATCGGCCGCAAGGACGACTGGGGCCAGGAGTTCTTCCACGCCGGCACCTACGCCTTCATCGGCGGGGCCATCGTCTCCGTCTTCGCCGCCGTGACCGGCTTCTGGGACTGGTGGAAGTCCTCGGAGGCGGGCACCCAGGCTCGTCGCACGATCAACGCCCACGCCTCGATCATGATCGTCGTCACCCTGCTGGCCGGGCTCAACATCATCCTGCGGCTGTCCGACTACCACACCCGTGGGTGTCCGACGCCCTTCAACTTCGTGGTGACGCTGCTGGTCGGGCTGCTCGTCTCCGTCGGCGCCAGCTATGGCGGCACGATGGTGTTCGACTACGGCTTCAATGTCGAGACGGCCGGCGACTCGCCGGTCTGGCACGTCAGCGAGCAGGACGTGCTGCCCGGTCAGAAGTGACCGGGCCGACCTGCTGACCGCCTAGAGGTAGCCGAGGGCGTCGTCGAGCAGGGACTCGTCCTTGCACGCGAGGATCAGCAGCACACCCTCGAGGCGGGCCCATCCGGCGTCGGTGTTGGGGGTTCCGAAGGCCAACGCCAGGTTCACGGCGGTGGCAGGCATGGCCGCCAGCTCGGCGCGGGCCATGGGCGACAGCTCGGCCGCCGACCGCAGCACACGATCGGCAAGGTCGGCCACGTCGAAGGCGGGCTCGAGGGTGGTCACGGTCACGGGGGCTCCTTGTCAGGGTTGCGGATGATCGACCGATTCGCTCCCATATCGCTGAGACCGATCGTCGATGTGTCAAGTATCTCGTGAATCTCTTCACAAGGCCAGGGCCAATTCCGTCACCGTCCGGAGACAGCAAAGGACCCCCGCCCAACTAGTCCGATCGGGCTAGTAGCGCGGGGGTCCTTTGGGGTGGATCAGGCGTCGTGCAGGCCGCACTCGGTCTTGGCCCGCCCGGCCCAGCGACCAGAGCGGGGGTCGTTCGGGTCGGTGGGCGGCGTGGTGCACGGCATGCACCCGATCGACGTGAACCCCTTGAGGAGCAGGGGATTGAGGATGATGTCGTGGTCGGCGATGTAGCCGTCGACGTCGTCGTCGGACCACGTGGCAATGGGGTTGATCTTCACCAGGCCCCGCACGTCGCGGCTCACGATCGGCGCCGCTGCCCGGGTGTCGGCCTCCGCCCGCCGGAGGCCGCTCATCCAGGCCAGCTTGCCCTGGAGGGCCCGATCGAGCTGGCCGACCTTCACCGCCGAGCAGCAGTTCTCGGGGTCGACCCGCCACAGCTCCTCGTCGTGGTGGGGCACGGTCATCATCTTCAGGTTGAGGCCGTAGCGATGCCGGACCGCCTGGACCGTCTCCAGCGTCTCCGGGAAGTGGTAGCCGGTGTCGATGAACACCACCTCGATCGAGGGCTCCACCTTGTGGGCCAGGTCGATGAGCACGGCGTCGGTCATCGACGCCGAGAGCGAGAGGTAGGGGTGGAAGGTGTCGACCGCCCACCGGATGACCGTGGATGCCGGTGCCCCCTCGAAGTCCTTGGAGATGACCGCCAGCTCCTCATCGGTGAAGCGGGGGACCGTCCGGGGGACGAGGGAGACTGCGGTGGCCGTCTCCTCGGTAACCGTCATGTGGCGCACTCCGACTCGCCGACCTCGGCCACGTAGGGCCCGGTCTCGCCGTAGTCGACATAGAAGTCAGGGTTCTCGTCGGGCGTGGGGAACACGTCGAGATCCTTGAGGGTGGTGCCAACGGCCCCGGCCCCGCCGGAGCGGTCGAGCCACTGGGTGAACGTCTCGCCCGCGCCCCGCTCATCGGTGAAGCGCTGGACGACGCGCACGGTGGCGGTGGCGGCCGCCTTGGCGGGCAGGCGGGTGGCCCGCTGCCCGAACTCGATCTCGGCGTTGCCGACCCGTCCACCGAGCAGCATCGTGTAGCCGGGAGCGGGCTTGCCATGGGCCCGGCGCTCGGCGCCCGAGAAGCCGATGTCGGCGATGTGGTGCTGGCCACAGGAGTTGGTGCAGCCCGAGATGTTGACCCGCACCCCACCGACGTCGGCCAAGCCGGCCTCCTCGAGCTGGCGCCCGATCTCGGCGGCCAGGCCCCGGCTCTGGGTCACGGCCAGGTTGCAGGTGTCGGCGCCGGGGCAGGCGACGACGTCGCGTGCAAGCTCGGCACCGGGCTAGGCCATCCCGATCGCCTCCAGCCGCTCATACAGGACCGGCAGCTGCTCTTCGGTGAGGTCGCGGAACACCAGGTTCTGCCGGTTGGTCACCCGAACCGAGGCGCCCAGCTCCCGCTGGATCGAGGCGAGGGCGCGGAACTGGTCGGAGGTGATGTCGCCGAGCGGGGCGTAGGCGTAGGCCGAGACCGTGCCCTTGGCGGCGCCCCTGACCACGTTGGCGTCATCCCATCGGCCGATGCCGCCGGAGCGGCGCACCATCACCGGGACGCCCTGGCCCATGGGGGTCGGCGTCACCGAGGTGGACACGCCGGCGGGGGCGTCGCCGTGCTCGAGCACGAGATCGGGGATGCCGCCGCGCCAGGTGGTCGAGGCCAGCAGGAACTTCCGCTCCTTCTGGATGCGGGCGCGGAGCTCGTCGATGCCCATGGTGTCGACGAGCCACTTCATCCGGGCCCGGAGCTTGTTGTCGCGGTTGCCGTAGTGGTCGAAGACCCGGAGGCATGCCTCGAGGGTCGGGAGGAGGTCTTCGCGAGCGGTGAACTCCTCGAGGGCCTGCGCCGGATGCGGGTTGGCGCCGAGGCCGCCGGCGATGAAGATCCGGAAGCCAGCCTCGACGGTGCCGTCGGGCCGGGGCTGGTTGACGCCGATCACGCCGACGTCGTTGAACATCGCCTGGCCGCAATCGGTGGCGCAGCCCGAGAAGTTGATCTTGAACTTCCGCGGCAGGCGCTGGGCGTAGGCGTGGCGGAGGAAGTGCCGGTACGCCGCCTCGGCCCACGGGGTGATGTCGAGCGCCTCGAACGGGCAGGCGCCGGCCAGGTGGCAGCCCTGGATGTTGCGGACGGTGTCGCCGCACGCCTCGCGGGAGGTCAGCCCGACCGAGGCCATCTCCCGCATGACCTGTGGGACGATCTCGAGGTCGACGAAGTGGAACTGGATGTTCTGCCGGGTGGTGATGTGGCCCCAGCCCCGGGAGTAGGTATCGGCGATGTGGGCGCAGGCGTCGAGCTGCTCGGGGGTCATGGCCCCGTAGGGGATCTTGACCCTGACCATCTGGTGGTGGCCGCCCTGGCGCTGGCCGTAGATGCCGTTGTTGAGGCGGAAGACCCGGAAGACGTCCTCGTCGAGCTCTCCGGCCAGGTAACGGGCGAGCTGGGTCTCGAACTTCTCGATGTCGGCCTTGGCCGCCGGATCGATCTCGAGCTGCATCATCGGGCCCAACCGTAGCCGAATCCCGACCATTCCAGTCAAGTTTTTTCCCGACCCACGGGGTCAGGATTGGGGGACTCTTTCATGGGCGTCCCTGTCGCTGGGTTCGCCCAGAGGGCTCAATTGCGCAGGTACGCCTAGGCCCGCAGCAGCTCGGCCAGCTGGAAGGCGAGATCAACGCCCTGGCGGCCGTTCAGCCGCGGGTCGCACATCGTCTCGTAGCGCTCGGCCAGGTCGGCATCGAGGATCTTCTCCGAGCCACCCAGGCACTCGGTCACGTCGTCGCCCGTGAGCTCGATGTGCACGCCGCCAGGCCAGGTGCCCTCGGCCCGGTGGGCGGCGAAGAAGCCGTGGATCTCGGCCAGCACATCGTCGAACTCCCGGGTCTTGTGGCCGGTGGACGAGGTGAAGGTGTTGCCGTGCATCGGGTCGCAGGCCCAGACCACCGGGTGGCCCGACTCCCGCACAGCGGCGAGCAGGGGCCGGAGCTTCTCCTCGACCGCTCCGGCGCCCATGCGGGCGATGAGGGTCAGGCGGCCGGCGATGCGCTCGGGGTTGAGGGTCTCGCACAGGTCGACGAGCTCGTTGGGGGTGATCGAGGGACCGACCTTGCAGCCGATGGGGTTCTTGATGCCCCGGTGGAACTCGATGTGGGCCCCATCGAGCTCCCGGGTGCGTTCGCCGATCCACACCATGTGGGCGGAGCAGTCGTACCAGTCACCGGTGATGGTGTCCTGACGGGTCAGTGCCTCCTCGTAGCCGAGGATGAGCGCCTCATGGCTCGTGTAGAAGTCGACCTGGTGCAGCTGGACCTCGGTCTGCAGGTCGATGCCGCAGGCCTGCATGAACCGCATGGCCCGCTCGATCTCGTCGGCGATGACCTCGTAGCGCTGGCCCTGGGCACTGCTGGCGACGAACTCCTGGTTCCAGGCGTGGACCCGTGAGAGGTCGGCGAAGCCACCCATGGTGAAGGCGCGGACCAGGTTGAGCGTGGCCGCCGACTGGTGGTAGGCGGTGATGAGCCGATCGGGATCGGGCTGGCGGGCATCGAGGGTCGGGGCGATGTCGTTGACGATGTGGCCCCGGAACGAGGGCAGGACGAGGTCGCCGATCGTCTCGGTCGGGGCCGAGCGGGGCTTGCCGTACTGGCCGGCGATGCGGCCGACCTTCACCAGCGGGACGCCGCTCGAGTACGTGAGCACGGCCGCCATCTGGAGGATCACCTTGAGCTTGTCCCGAATGGCGTTGGCCGAGAAGTGGTCGAAGGACTCGGCGCAGTCGCCGGCCTGGAGCAGGAACGCCTTGCCGTCGGCGACCCGGCCCAGCGCGGCCATCAGGTTGCGGGCCTCGCCAGCGAAGACCAGCGGGGGATAGGAGGCAAGGGTCTTCAGGGCGCGGTCGAGCGCGCCTGCGTCGGGCCACTCAGGTTGCTGCCCAGCGGGCTTCTCCCGCCAGGACGACGGCGTCCAGGCACTGCTCACGCCCGAAAGCGTACGGGTGCGTACCGGCGCCGCCGAATCACTTCGGCGGTACGTTCGGCCGGCGTGCCGTTCGGCCCGCCAGCGACGTGCTCCGGGGAGCCCCACATGCCTGATGACCGGATCCTCGTTGCCGCCAACGGCCCAGTGGCCACGCTGGTGTTCAACAACCCAGAGCGCCGCAACGCCGTCTCGCTGGAGATGTGGTTGGAGGTGGCCGAGCAACTCGGTCGCCTGGCGGCGGTCCCGGAGGTCCGCGCCCTGGTGGTGAGCGGCGCCGGCGGCCGGGCGTTCGTGTCCGGCGCCGACATCTCCAGGTTCGACGACGAGCGGTCGAGCCCGCAGGGCGTGGACCGGTACAACGAGGCCAGCTCGGCGGCGTACGCGGCGCTCGAAGCGTTCCCGCGCCCGACCATCGCCAAGATCACGGGCGGCTGTGTCGGCGGCGGTGTCAATCTCGCCGTGTGCTGTGACCTCCGCGTCTGCGACGACAGCGCCCGCTTCTGCGTGCCCGCGGCCAAGCTCGGCCTTGGTTACGGCTATGAGCCAGTGCGCCGCTTGGCCGCGATCGTCGGTGTGTCCAACGCGACCGACCTGCTGCTCACGGCCCGGCTGATCGATGCCGCCGAGGCGCTCCGAATCGGGCTCGTGCACCGAGTGGTCGCGGCGGCCGAGCTCGACGCGGTGGTGGACGACCTCGCGGCGTCGGTGGCAGCCAATGCCCCGTTGACCGTCGCCGCCCTGAAGGCGATCTGCAAGGCGGTGGCCGATCCCGGAGCTCCGGCTGACCGGGGGCGGCTCGACGCGTTGGTGGCGGCCTGCTTCGAGTCCGATGACTACGGCGAGGGCCGCCGCGCGTTCCTCGAGAAGCGTCCAGCCGACTTCAACGGCCGGTGAGCGGCCCGGTCGTCAGCCGACCGCGGCGTCGATCGTCATGCGGAGAAGCACACGACCCTCTCGCTCCATGGCGGCGCGGTAGTCGTCCCAGTCGGGGTGCTCGCCCGAGAGGGTGCGGTAGTACGCGACGAGGTGCTCCATGGCCTCAGGCAGCCGGACGATCTCCACCGGTCCGTCGACCTGGATCCAGGGGCCGAAGAACTCACCGCTGAAGACGCACAGGGATGCACGCGGGGTGCGTTCGAGGTTGCGGACCTTCGCCAGGTGCCGGCGGCTCGAGATCACGGCGTAGCCGTCGTCATCGATGCCGACCGACACCGGCGACATCTGGGGGCTGCCGTCGCGCTTGGTGGTGGCGAGGATCGCCCGATGGTGCTGGCGGATGAAGTCCCTCGCTGCGTCGATCTCCATGCGGAGCTCGTTATGCAGCGGTGAGGGCGTCGGCGTCGAGCTTCAGCTCGTCGACGGCCCGCTTCACGATGCGGCGGGCGGCCTCGGCGGTGACCCCGAGCACCTCGCCTACCTCGCGGAAGCTCTTCTTCTGCCCGTCGTGGAGGCCGAAGCGATGCTCGACGGCCACGCGTGACCGGTCGTCGAGCCGGCCGAGGAGGTCGCCGACCATCTCGTCCTCCATCGCCGCGATGACGATTGCCTCCGGCCCGGGGACCTGGGCGGGGAGGATGTCGACCAGCTCCTGGTCGCCGTCGTCGCCGATCTGGCGGTCGAGGCTGGTCGGGGTCGACAGCCGGTGCAGGTGGGCGAGCTCGGCATCGAGGTCGTCGCCCTCACCGGAGACCTGGCGCAGTGCTGCCCGCAGCTGGGCCGACCGCTCGCTGGGCAGGCGGACGAGGCTGGCCTTCTGGTCGAGGGCGCGGCCGATCGACTGGCGGATCCAGAACGTGGCGTAGGTCGAGAACTTGAAGCCCTTGCGCCAGTCGAACTTGTCGACGGCGTGCTCGAGGCCGAGGTTGCCCTCCTGGATCAGGTCAAGGAGGTCCATCCCCGGGGGGAGGGGGTAGCGGCGGGCGATGCTGACGACGAGGCGGAGGTTGGCCCGGATGAAGTGGTCCTTGGCCCGGGCGCCCTCGCGGGCGGCCCGCTTCAGCTCTGCCTTGCGCTCACCGGCGTCGAGGCGGGCCTGGGCCTCATGGCCCCGTTCGACCTTCTGCGACAGCTCGCGCTCCATGGCCGCGTCGAGCAGCGGCACCATTCCGATCTCGTGGAGGTATTGACCGACTGAATCTCTCATTGCGAAGGTTCCCAACGTTCGTCACACCGATGTCATTCCCTCGAGGTCCCGTGACTCCGGTCACGGACGGTGGAGCGTCACTGTCGCCCCTACCCCGGTGCGGTAGGCAGTAGCCACGATGACAGGGATCGGCGTGTTCGGCGGGACATTTGATCCCATTCACGTCGGTCACCTGGTCACCGCCGTCAACGTGCGGCACGCCCTGGATCTCGAAAAGGTCCTGCTGGTCGTGGCCAACGACCCGTGGCAAAAGGCCGGCACGGTCGTTGCCCCGGCCTCCGACCGGTTGGCGATGGTGACCGCCGCCGTGGCCGCGGTGCCCGGGCTGGAAGCGGACGCCACCGAGCTCGAGCAGGGCGGGCCAAGCTACACGGCCGACACCCTCAGGGTGGTGTCGGCCAGGCACCCCGGGGCTGACCTTTTCCTCATCCTGGGCTCCGACGCCGCCGCCCTGCTCGACACCTGGGAGCGGGTGGAGGAGATCCGGGCCCGAGCCACCCTCGTCATCGTCCGGCGCCCCGGGGCCGTCGAGGTGCTCCCGCCCGACGGGTGGCGGGCCCAGTCGCTCGAGGTGCCCAGGCTGGAGGTGTCGAGCACGGATCTGCGGGCCCGCTTCGCCGACGGGCGCCCGCTCGAGTGGCTGGTCCCGGAGCCCGCGATCGGCGTCGTGCGCGCCCGCGGCCTGTACGAGCCTCGCCGGTGACCGCGGTGCTGCCCGAGCAGGGCGACGGCAGCCGCCGCCGGCGTCGCCAGGAGGCGGTTCGCCGGCGGCGGACCCAGCGGTCGGTCGCTGCCGTGGGCCTCGGCGCCGCCCTCCTGATCGGATATGTCGTGCTGCGGCACAACTCGCCGGGGTACTTGCGGCCGACCTTTGCCACCCCGACGACGGTGCGGGCGGCGGTCGAGGACGTGCCCGCCGGACCGCCTCCCGGTCTGGTCGCCGTGGTCGACGGGGCCGGGCAGCTCCGATCGCTGACCGTGCTGGCGGTCGCGCCGTCGGGCAGTGGCGGTGACCTCGTCCATGTCCCCACCGGCACGCTGCTCGAGTCGTCCGCCGGCGCGGTGCCCGCCCGTGAGCTCATGGCCAGCGGCGGATTGGGCGCCGTCGGTGACGCGCTCGGCAAGCTGTTGGGCGCCGACCTGCTCGCGGTCCAGGTGTCCGTCGACCGGCTGCCGGTAGGGCTGAGTGCCTCGGGCACCGCCGATCTGGCCGCGATCGCCGCCGACCAGCAGGTCTGGGACCGATGGCTGGCGGCCATCAGGGCTGGCTCGGTGAGCGAGCCGTCGCCGGCGGTGGTGGGGGAGTTGGGCAACGAGCTGCTCGCCCTGTCGACCGGCGAGGTCGACCACCATCAGCTCCCCGTCGAGTCGGTCGGCGAGGGCCTCGAGCGGGTCAGGGTCGCCGACCTCGACGGCCTGGTCGCCCGCGTCTTTCCTGGCCGGATCCCGGCGGGGCCGTGATCCGGTTGGTCGACCCGTACGGTTGGTGGGTGGCTTCGACGTGGGAGCCACCCGGGCCGGGTACGTGTCGGCCCATGTCCCGCCATGCCGAGCTGAGGAGCCTGCCCTGCCGTTGACCAGCACCGAGAAGGCAGTGATCGCCGCGCGGGCGGCTGCCGACAAGCTCGGTACGGACACCGTCGTCCTCGATGTCGGCGAGGTGTTGTCGATCGTCGAGCACTTCGTGATCGCCGGTGCCCCCAACACCCGCCAGGTGCGGAGCATCGCCGAGGAGGTCGAGGACAAGATCAAGGAGGCCGGCGGTGACGGCCCCCTGCGGATCGAGGGCACCGACGACTTCCACTGGGTCCTGCTCGACTTCGGCGACCTGGTCGTCCATGTCTTCCTGGACGAGACGCGCGCCTTCTACGAGCTCGAGCGGCTGTGGGCCGATGTGCCGCGGCTCGACTGGGAGGCCAGCGCGGCGGCGGACGCTCGCTCTCGATGAGCCGGGGGCCGCTCGCGTGAGCGGGCCCGGTCGCCGAACGGGGGAAGAGTGGAGCTGAGGGGAATCGAACCCCTGACCTTCTCCATGCCATGGAGACGCTCTACCAACTGAGCCACAGCCCCGAGTGGGAGCACGACGTTACCAGGCCCCGACTGGCACCCCTTCAGTGTCAGAGCCCATCTGTACCTTTCGGGGCATGGTTGCACCGACGCCATCCGAGATCGGCTCCACGGCCGAGAGGGAGGTCGCGTACCGGCTACACCGAGCGGGGTGGGACGTGTTCGTTCCCTACTTCGCGCCGCACTCCCGGGTCGATCTTCTTGCCGGCCGTGATGCCCAGCTACTGCGGGTCAGTGCAAGACATCGAGGCTTTCGAACGGCGCGGTGTCCTTCTCGACGTGCAGCAACACCGGCAACGAGCCGCGGAGCTATGACGGCGAAATCGACGCGTTCGGCGTGTACTCGCCTGAGCTCGATCGGGTCTTTCTGGTGCCATTCGACGGCACGCCGACTCGTCGCTGCTACCTCAGGCTCGAGCCGGCGAGGAACGGCCAATCTCTCGGGTTGCGCTCGGCCGATCAGTTCGTGGTCTGACCCGGCGAGCCGACTCAGACCACGATGTTGACCAGGCGGCCGGGGACGACGACGAGTCGCTTCACGTCGCGGCCGGCGATGGCGGTCTGCACGGCGGGGTCCGCCAGGGCGGCAGCTTCGATGGCCGACGTGTCGGCGTCGGCGGCGAGGGTGATGTGGGCCCGGACCTTGCCGCCGACCTGAACGGGGAGTTGGAGCTCGTCGTCGACGAGCAGCGCGGGGTCGGCGGTGGGGAAGTCGTGCCACACGACCGAGTGATGGTGGCCGAGCTTCGACCAGAGCTCCTCGGCCACGTGGGGGGCCAGTGGGGCCAGCATCAGCACGAGCGACTCGGCCACTTCGCGGGGCGCACCACCGAGCTCGCGGGCGATCGGGCCGAGGGCATTGTTGAGCTCGATCAGCTTGGCGACGGCAGTGTTGAACCGCAGGTCGGCCATGTCATCCCGAACGCCAGCGATCGTCCGGTGCAGCTGGCGGCGGAGGTCCTCCGGCGCGGGCCCGTCGATGACGGTGACGTCACCCGTCTCCTCGTCGATCACGCTCCGCCACAGGCGCTGGAGGAAGCGGTGGACGCCGACGATGTCGCGGGCGTTCCAGGGCCGCTCGGCGTCGAGCGGACCCATGGCCATCTCGTAGAGCCGGAACGTGTCGGCGCCGTACTCGGCGCAGATCTCGTCGGGTGACACCGAGTTCTTGAGGCTCTTGCCGATCTTGCCGAACTCCCGGTTCACCGGCTCGCCGCGGTAGGTGAAGCCCGACTGCTCGTTGCCCTCGACCTCGGCAGCCTCGACGTAGACGCCGCGGGTGTCGGTGAACGCCGCCGCCTGCACCATTCCCTGGTTGAACAGGCGTTGGAACGGCTCCGGTGTCGACACGTGGCCCAGGTCGAACAGCACCTTGTGCCAGAAGCGGGCGTAGAGCAGGTGCAGCACGGCATGCTCGACGCCGCCGACGTACAGATCGACGAGGCCGGCGTTGGGTCGTCCGTCGGCTCGGGTGCTCGACGACCAGTAGCGCTCGATCTCGGGGTCGACGAAGGCGTCCTCGTTCGTCGGATCGAGGTAGCGCAGGTAGTACCAGCACGAGCCGGCCCACTGCGGCATCGTGTTGAGCTCTCGCCGGTAGCCCTGGAGCCCCTCGCCCAGGTCGAGCTCGACCTCACGCCACGCCGCCGCTCGACCGAGGGGGGGTTCGGGCACCGACTGGTCGTCATCGGGACGCACGTCGGGAGCGAAGTCCTCGAGGTCGGGCAGCTCGACGGGCAGCATCGACTCGGGCAGCGCGTGCGGTCGGCCGTCGGCGTCGAACACGATCGGGAACGGCTCGCCCCAGTAGCGCTGACGGGAGAACAGCCAGTCGCGCAGCTTGTAGTTGACGGTTCCCTGCCCCGTGCCCTCGGCAACCAGGTGGTCGATCATCGCCCGCTTCGCATCGGTCATGGTCATGCCGTCGAGGAAGCCGCTGTTGATGCGGGGGCCGTCGGCTGTGTACGCGCCGGTCCAGCCGTCGGGCGGCTGCACGGTGCGCACGATCGGCAGGCCGAACTGCTCGGCGAACGCCCAGTCGCGATCGTCCTCCGAGGGAACCGCCATGATCGCGCCGGTGCCGTAGCCCATGAGCACGTAGTCGGCGATCCACACCGGGATGTGGTTGCCGTTCACGGGATTGATCGCGAAAGCTCCGGTGGGAACGCCGGTCTTGGTCTTGGCGTCGACCTGGCGGTCGAGGTCGGACCGCTGCGACGTCTGGAGGCGGTACGCCTCGACCGCTTCCCGCTGCGCCGGATTGGTGATCATGTCGACCAGGGGGTGCTCCGGGGCCAGCACCATGAAGGTGGCGCCGAACAAGGTGTCGGGCCGGGTCGTGAACACCTCGATCGACTCGTCGATGCCGTCGACCGCGAACGTCACGTGGGCGCCTTCGGAGCGGCCGATCCAGTTCCGCTGCATCAGCTTCACCGGCTCCGGCCAGTCGACGAGGTCGAGGTCGGCGATGAGCCGGTCGGCGAAGGCGGTGATGCGGAGCATCCACTGCTTCAGCGGCCGGCGGTAGACCGGGAAGTTGCCCCGCTCACTGCGGCCCTCGCTGGTCACCTCTTCGTTGGCGAGCACCGTGCCCAACGCCGGGCACCAGTTGACGGGCGCCTCGGTGAGGAAGGCGAGGCGGTGCTCGTCCGGGTCGAGGCCGGCGGGGAGCTCGGAGATCGGCCGGGCGCGCTGCCGGTCGGGATCCCACCAGGAGTTGTAGATCTGCAGGAACACCCATTGCGTCCACCGGTAGTACTCGACGTCGGTCGTCGACACCGAGCGGCGGTCGTCGTGTCCCAGGCCGATGGCGCGGAACTGGCGCCGCATGTTGGCGATGTTCGCCTCGGTTGTGACCCGTGGGTGCTGGCCGGTCTCGACCGCGTACTGCTCGGCAGGAAGGCCGAAGGCGTCGTAGCCCATGGCATGCAGCACGTTGAAGCCCGTCATCCGCCTGAAGCGGGCGAACACGTCGGTGCCGATGTAGCCCAGCGGATGGCCCACGTGGAGGCCGACGCCGCTGGGATACGGGAACATGTCGAGCACGAACAGCTTCTGCCTGCCGGCGACGCGGTCCCAGCCCTCGCGAAGCGCTCCCGAGGGATTGGGCGCGTGGTAGGTGCCCTCCTCCTCCCAGCGGTCCTGCCAGCGGGCCTCGATCTCGTTGGCGAGGGCGGCCGAGTAGCGGAACTTGGGCATGTCGGCGCCCTCGTGCGCAGTGACTCGGTCGGCGTCTGCCATGCGTCGGATGGTACCGGCGGCCCACGAGGCCACCAGGACCGGCTTCAGCCCTTTCGGAGCGACTCCACCAGCTCTCGGGCGGCATCGGCGTCGGCGGATTGCGGCGGGGTGAACGGCAGGCGGGTGACGATGCTGCGGTAGCGCTCGCCGAGACGGGTGGCGATCTCGCTCGTCGGCGCCACGACCACGAACGCAGCCAACACGTCGTCGTCGATCATCTCGCCCATCTCCTTCCACCTGCCCTGCTTCGACATGGCGGTGAGCTCCTGCCCGAGGTCGCCCCAGCCATGGAGCTCGAGCACGGGTCGGTAGGCGGGTGTCGACGCGTAGAAGGCGATCTGCTCACGGGCCTTCGGCACACCGGCGGCGATCTCCTCATCGGTGCCCGTCACCGCGAAGGGGGCGCCGACGATCTCGAAGCCCTCCATCGTCTTTCCCGCCTGCCGTCGGCCCTCGGCAAGAGCCGGCAGGGTCTTCTCCTTGAGATAGCGAGCAGTGGTGAAGCCGTGGCACAGGAAGCCGTCGGCAACCCCGCCCGCCACCTTCGTCATGAGCTCGCCGACACCAGCAAGGAGCACGCGGGGCGCGCCATAGCCATGCGACTCAGGAACGAAGTGCGGTGTCATGAGGGTGTGCTGGTAGTGCTCGCCGGTGAAGTCGAGCGGGGTGCCGTCGTCCCACGACTGCCAGATGGCCCGCATGGCGAGGATGAACTCCTTCATCTGCAGGGCGGGCTTGCCCCAGGGCATGTTGAACCGGCGGGTGACATGCGCCTTCACCTGGGAGCCGAGGCCGAGCAGCAGTCGCCCCTGCGCAAAGCCCTGCAGATCGTGGGCGGTGTAGGCCAGCGTCATCGGCGACCGGGCGAACGCCACCGCGATCGAGGTGCCAAGCTCGAGCGACGACGTCGCGCTGGCGGCCACCGCGAGCGGCAGGAACGG
>Ga0136846_1223335_pt1 | contig 13723 bp, 16 predicted proteins | sample HopSoiMetagenom2_FD_96841 | JGI IMG/M metagenome (GOLD analysis project Ga0136846, IMG submission 96841) | Grasslands soil microbial communities from Hopland, California, USA - 2 Assembly 2016 (version 4) | ecosystem: Environmental > Terrestrial > Soil > Grasslands | place: USA: Hopland... | reverse complement strand
CGGACCGTCAGCGTTTTTACATCGACTTCCGCAATCCTGTTGGCGGGGCCGAGCGCGACATAAGCGGTCTCGCCATCGCGGGACATCGCCATGCCGACAGCCTGCACGCCCTCGCGTCTTATACCCGGCACCGCGAATTCGATCTTGCCGGTCTGCGCGCGCGTTGCCGTGTCGAAGATGGTGACGGTGCCCCGGATCTCCGAGGACACCCAGAATTGCTTACCGTCCGGCGAGAATAAAGCCGCGCGCGGCCGGGTATCGACCAGCAGATTTTCGACGAGTTCCAGCGTGCCTGCGTCGATCAGATGGACCATGCTGGTGGTCTCCGAAGTGCAGGCGACATAGCGGCCGTCGGCGCTGGCCGCCATTCCTTCCGGTTCGACGCCGACATCCACGGTGCCGATGACCTTGGCCGCGGCGATGTCCACCACCGACACCAGATTGTCATTCTCGTTGGCCACGAACAGCCGCTTGCCATCGGGATGGACTGCGAAGAATTCCGGATCGGCTCCAGAAGGCAATTCGCCGACGACCCGCCGCTTCGCGACGTCGACCACGTCGATGCGGTTGTCGTCGCCTTCCGCGACGAACAGCATCCTGTTGTCGATCGACAGCGCCAGCCCGCGCGGACGTCGGCCGGTGTCGATCGTTGCCAACAGCGTCATCGTTGCGCCATCGACGACAGCGACGGTGTTGTCCTGCTCATTGGACACGTAGATGGTCTCCGCGGCGGCGGGAGCAGCAAGAGCGAACGCCGCCAACAACAGCGTCATCAGAACTTGCATGTGCTCTCCTCCAGATCGATGCCCAGCGTGTCGAGCGGCGTGCGCTGATGCAGGAAGCCCGGTTGCGGTGAGCTGGAAATCAGCAGGCGCGGCCCGGCGATCAAAATGGGCTGGCGCATCTGTCCGTCCCAGGCACGGAAGCTAAGCCCCTGCCCCTTGAAGCCAGCGAGAAGAAACGCGTCGCCGCGCATATATTTGCCGATAGCCGCGGGATCGAGACTGTGCAGGCGCGTCGCCGCTTCGCCGATACTGCGCACAGCGAGCCAGGCCGCGTAATCGCTGGGCAACATCCAGCGCCCTGCCTGCCTGTGGAAACGGGCCTGCAGTTGCGTGGCGCCCCATTCCTCGCTGACCGCGCTCCAGCCTGTGGCCACCAGCCCTTGCGTGCCGGCGACGATTCTGGGCAGCGCGGTGCGGCCCTCTAGATAGGCGCCGAATTCATCCGCCTCGTCGGCGACCACGAGCACGTCATAGTCGCTGACCTGCGTGACCGCGGGTATTTCGGTCTGCAGCGTGACATGCCCGGTATCGGCACGTCCGTTGGCGGGCCTGAATGTCCAGGGCTGGTCGGTCGTGATCTCGGCTCCGAAGCGAGCCGCCGCCCGTCGAAAGGCCGCCGCCATCGCCTGATCCTGCGGATGCGGCCCCACAAGCAGGAACCAACGCTGCCAGCGTTTCCAGACGAGATATTGCGCCAGCCCGTCGGCGAGCATGGCGCGGCTCGGGATCGTGTGCAGCACATTCCTGCGGCAATCCTGCTGGCGCAGCACGTCGTCCGGCGCCCGGCTGTTGAGCAACGTCATCTGCTCGGCTCCGGGTGCGGCACTGGCTTGCAGAAGCTGACCGGCATCGAGATCGGCAATGACAAAGTCGATGCCGGCATTGGCGAATTGTCTTACAGCGTCGGCCGGAGCTTCAGCGGGTGCCAGGATCTTTTCCTCCAGTCGAAATTTCTGCCCAAGAAACCGGCCGGTGCTGTCGTCGTCGGCAATACCGAGCCTAGCGCCTTGCAGGCCGTCATCGGCGACGGCTTCGTCAAGGGGTCCCAGAGGCAGAGCGGGTTTGCGCTGCTGGCCGATATAGCCGATCACCATCGTCTGTTCGTCGGCGGCGCCAGGGCCGGCGATCAACAAAAGATAAAGAAGGGCCAGCATCAGTCTCATTGTGCCGGACTTCCCAGCTTAAAGCGCGCCGATCCCGCGTCATCACGACGTGAGATTGCGACGTCACGCACGATGCGCGCCGGCGATCCTTCAAGAACGATGACCCGGTCGCCCAGCGACGAGGCGAATGCAAGATCATGGGTGACCAGCAGCGTGGTGGGGCGCCGCTTGGCGAAACTGTCCTGCAACAGGTTGCGCATGGCTTGCGCCGTCGCTTCGTCCAGTGATGCGAACGGCTCATCGAGGAGCAGGAGCGCGGGCTCGACTGCAAGCGCCCGGGCGAGCGCCACCCGCCGCGCCATGCCGCCTGAGAGACGTTGCGGATAATCCTGCTCATGACCTTTCAAGCCGACAGCAGCGAGCCACCGGGCGGCATCGGGCGCGCGGCCCGGGACGGCGAGTTCGACATTGCGCAAGGCGGTGAGCCACGGCAGCAGCCTCGGCGTCTGGAAAAGCATGCCGCTTGGAGGCGCGCGGCCGCTCACGCTGCCACGGAATTCGCGGTCGATCCCGGAAACGATCGATAGCAGCGTCGACTTGCCGACACCCGACGGGCCGGTCAGGACGCAGACCTGACCGTCGGCTATGTCGAGCGATAGCGCGCAAAAGATCGTCCGGCGTTGGCCGTCATCACCCGGGAAAGTCTTCTCCTCGATTCTGATCCTAAGCATCAGCGTCGCCATGCGAGCAGGCGGCGTTCCAACGGCACAAGCAGTCCAAACTCTATGGCAAGCATCACGACGCCGAAGCTGATCGCATAGGCCAGGATGTGGGTGACGTCGAAGTTCTGAAAATAGACCTGTAGCTGGAACCCGACTCCGTTGGAGCGGCCGAGCAGTTCGGCGAGCAGCACGACTTTCCACGTCAGTGCCAGCCCGCTGCGCAGGGTGACGAGAAAGAACGGCGCCAATTGCGGCAGCACGACATGCTGCAGCTTTGCAGCACGCCCGAAGCGATAGAGCTCAGCCATTTCGGCAAAGTCCTTGTCCAGCCGGCTGGCGCCTTCACGAATAGTCACCACGACATTGGGGATCTTGTTGAGCGCGACCGCAAGGACAAGCGCCGTCTCGGCAAGGCCCAGCCAGATATAGATCAGGATGACGGTGATCAGCGCCGGCATGTTGAGGAGCAACACGATCCAAGGCCTCATCCAGACGTCGGCTCTGCGCGAGCGGCCTGCCGCGAAGCCAAGGCCCGCGCCGATCAGGATTGCCGCCCCGAGGCTTGCGGCAACGCGCGCAAGCGAGATGCAGAGGTGGTACAGCAGATCGCCCCTGACGGCTTCGTGCAGGAGAACCGAAACAACCTGGACCGGACCGGGAAACAGCCGATCGGCGGCGACCGATGCCGCGATCTGCCAGGCGAGCACCATGGCAAGCAATGCCGCAGCGGACTGCCAGCGCTGAATGTTGGTGGTAATGGCTGAGACCTCGGTCATGATCGCCAGCTCAAGCCGGTATGGTCCAAAAGACACTGGGATCCAGGCTCGTTGCCTTGCCGACCAGATCCTCGCCGCCCAGATCGGCCAAGATTGTAAACAACCGGGCCGCGCCATCACGTTCGTCTTTGCCGAAGCGATGAGGGATACCGACCCGATAAGCGTGGCGTAGCGCCGCCTGCAAGTGAGGATCGTCAGTGCCCAATTGCGGCGCAAGCATGCGCCATTCATCGTCCGAGGATGCGAGCAGCGACTTCGCCGCCGCAGTGGCGTTCGTGAATCGCGCGAGGGCGATCGGGTTGGCTCGGGCCCAGCTTTCATGGAAGACGTAGCCGAGCATCGGCAATTCCGCGGATACGCCGAGCCCCTGCAGCATTTGCGCCACGCTGATCAGAGGCCTTGCTCCCCCTGCCTCGAGACGGGCGGCGAAATTCCAGAATGTCAGCAGACCATCCAGTCGCCGCGCCAGGAATTCCTGCTCCAACAATGGCGGCGCGCCGAACACCGGATGCACCTCTTCAGCAAGATCGCGCTTCAGCTGACGGAGGCCGAGCGCGCGCAACAGAATCCAGCTTTTGTCCAGCGGACCGCCCGCGATGCCCAGCCTTTTGCCTTCGAGGTCCGCAAGAGTTCGAATGGGCGAGCCTTGTGGCAGTTCCAGCGCGCCTACGGCACGAGAATAGGGATAGAAGACAAGATCGGCGCCTTCGCTTCGTTGGCGCATAACCCACACCCAATCCGAAACGATGACGTCGACGCTGCCCGCCAGCAATGAAGTCTTGCCCGCTTCGGCGCCAGCAAGTCGCTGCGCCTCGATTGATACTCCGTATGCGGTGTCCAATGCATGCCGCCGCATGACATCGACTTCCCAAGCAGCGGTGCCATATCCCAGTACGCCAAACCGCAAGCGGGGCTGTGGCTCTGCCGCGGCCTCCGGGGAAACAGCCAACAGCCAGCAACCAATGCCTGCAACAGTCGTCCGCCGCGAGATGTGGCCCTGTTCGTGCCGGGTCAGCCATTCGCCTGGGAGGTTCGCAGTTAGCACGGGGCGCACCGGTGTGAAGGAACCCACCTAACGTCGTGGCGGCAGGAATGTTCCTCAACCTTGCATCGAACCAACTCGGACCTTGGCGCCCTACTAAGAGACGGCCTCGACATGCCACTGCTGGGCGGACTGATGCGGTGTTACGGCCTACGGTCCGCTCTTGGGGTCATCGACCTCCAGCGCTTCCATCACAGGTGCCAGATCGCTCCCATCGGAGCTCAGGCTCTGCACCCCGGCCTTCTCTATCGCTTGCTCGATAGCATCCTCGATGTTTCCGAGTTCGTCCTCCCTTACGTCGCGACCATAACCAGCCACCTCGGCATCCTGTTCGAATTGTTGGGCGAGCACCGCGACGCTGACTTCGTCTCGGCCAGGACGTGTGCCGACATTCTCCTGTAACCAGTTTTCAAAGAACTCTCTCGTTACGCTCATCTCAGAATCCTTTCGCCAGATTAAGTGCGGCGGTGATCCGAAGTTCCATCACGGCTTCACTTCCCGCTCACGCTGTGTCCACAGCGATTGCGGCCACGAGGCTTAGTGGCCTTTCTCCCACGCCTAGGGGGCTCGCCTTATTGCGCAAGTGTGCGTTCCGATTGCATGTCCGTTGGACGCCACGTGGAACAAGGTTGCTATATCCGGGTTGGGCGCTATGCCGCGTTCTTCCAGCTCCCAAGTTTTTGACGTTGCCATCGTCGGCGGAGGCCCCGCCGGGCTCACTGCAGCCACGTATCTAGCCAGGTTCCTGCGTTCCGTGGTCTCATTCGACGCGGGGGATGCGCGTGCCAAGCTCATTCCAAAATCCCATAACTGTCCCGGCTTCCCCCACGGCATCAACGGGGAAGAACTGCTCGGCCGCCTGAGAGCTCAGGCACGGCTGTACGGCGCGAGCGTGGTCGACGGTTGCGTAAGCCACGCCGAAAAGCGCGAGGGGCTTTTTGTTTTGACGACTACCTACGGGACAGTCCAAGCAAGTCGCATGATTTTGGCAACGGGCATTGTGGACAAGGCACCTCCGATTGAAGGGCTGCAGCAGGCAATTGCAGCTGGCATCGTCAGACTATGCCCGATCTGCGATGCTTATGAGGCCAAGGGTAGCCGCATCGGCGTCGTTGGCCCGGAGCATCTCGCCGTCAGGGAGGCTCTGTTCCTGAAGGAATATGGCAGTCGAGTTGCCTTGCTCGCCAATTACCCGGATGATGTGTCCGAAGCTGCCCGCGACGTAGCTTTGGCAGGCGGAGTAGAAATCTGGGACGCTGTCGATGACCTGATCCCTCATGAAACAGGCTTCGATGTCGTCATGGCCGAGGGCGCCCCTATGCGCAACATCGATGTGGTGTACCCTTCCATGGGCTGCGACGTACGCTCCGAACTCGCGGTCGCGCTCGGGGCTGTCTGTGACGAAGAGGGCTATGTCATGGTCAACCGGCACCTTGAGACTTCAACGCCAGGACTCTACGCCATCGGTGACGTGGCGGAGGGGCTCAATCAAATTACCGTTGCGTTCGGACATGCCGCCACGGCTGCAACTCACATTCACAACGACCTGCGCCATTGCGCCAAGCCGGCGACGAAATGTCGATGAAGGTGTCCTGCAGATGCGAACGCACTCCACCGCCGCCCAACTCCTCGCTGCATTATAGCCTGGAACTTGTTCCACCCGGCGTCACACTGCTGGCTTCGGCTTCGATCAAGTTCCCTCAGGCGCGGTTGCAGGGCTTATGAAGGCGCACGCCCCGGCGAGCGGAGGGAGGAAGGAATGAAAATTCTCGTCACCGGCGCGTCAGGCCTGATTGGGAACGCGCTTTGCGCGCGGTTTACAGGTGAGGGACATGAGGTGGTTCGCGTGCTTCACCGCACAGATACCCGCGTCCACCCTGACATATCAACCATTTCACTGGATATGGTACGGGCCTTGCGACCTGAGGACTGGACCTCTCATCTGACCGGTGTGGACGCGGTGGTAAATTGCGCCGGCGTTCTGCAGGATAGTGCTCGGGAAAGCACTCGGCATGTCCATTCGACCGGCGCCGCGGCTCTCTTCATCGCGTGTGAGCAGGCAGGTGTGAACAGGGTGATCCACTTTTCCGCCATCGGGGTCGATCGCCAGCAGCCCTCCGCCTTTTCCGCCAGCAAGCTTGCCGGCGATGAAGCATTGATGGCGCGTAGACTTGAGTGGGTAATCCTGCGCCCTTCAGTGGTGCTGGGAAGGCCGGCTTTCGGCGCAAGTGCGCTTTTTCGCGGCCTCGCGGCTTTGCCGCTCTTGCCGTTGATGCCCGACACGGGCCGTCTCCAGGTCGTTCAGCTCGATGATGTGATCTCCACCGTTCTCTTTTTCCTCAAACCCGGCAGCCCATCGCGCCTCACGCTGGAACTTGCTGGGCCCGTGGCGCTTTCGATGAGCGAGGTAGTCGGTTGCTATCGCCGCTGGTTCGGATGGCGCAGTGCTCGGGAGTTCACCTTGCCCAATTGGACCGCAGCTATCTTGTACAGGTTGGGGGATGCCGCGGCTCAGCTAGGCTGGCGCCCGCCGATGCGCACCAATGCTGCAAAAGAGATCACGCGTGGCGCTGTCGGTGATCCCCGGCCGTGGATGACGGCGACCGGCATTCAACCGTCCAGTCTCACAGCTGCACTACGTCTAAATCCTGCGACGGTGCAGGAGCGGTGGTTCGCCGGTCTTTACTTCGTCAAGCCGGCGCTGTTTGTCGTTTTGCCGCTCTTCTGGATTCTGACCGGTATCATTTCCCTCACCATCGGCTGGCGCAGCGGAGTTGACTTGCTGATTGGCACTGCTGCCGGCGGCTTGGCCGAACCGGCGGTCGTCGCCGGCGCACTGGCGGACATCGTCGTGGGAGCGCTTATCGCTTGCCGCCCAACCAGCCGGCTCGGTCTTTTCGGCGCGATCACGGTATCGCTTTTCTATGCGATCGCTGGGAGCATTTTGCGGCCGGATCTTTGGTTTGAACCACTCGGGCCGCTGTTAAAAATCTTCCCGATCCTCGTTTTGCATTTTGCAGCGCTGGCCATCCTGGAGGAACGCTGATGATGTACTTGGTGGTCAAATACCTTCACGTCATCGGTGCGGCTGTGCTGCTCGGGACTGGCGCCGGCATTGCGTTTTTCATGCTTATGGCACACCGGACCGGGAACGCCGCTACGATCGCCGCCGTCGCCCGCATTGTCGTCCTGGCTGATTTCCTGTTCACGGCTACGGCCGTTGTCGTACAACCCCTGACCGGACTAGGCCTTGCTTGGCTTGCGGGGTATTCGCTGTCCGAAGGCTGGATCATTCTCTCGATCCTGCTTTACATCGCAACCGGCGTGTTCTGGCTGCCTGTCGTGTGGATGCAGATCGAGATGCGAAATCTGGCGACAGAGGCTGCCCTGTCCAACCAAGCCCCGCCCGAGCGTTACAATCAGCTGTTCAGACGCTGGTTTGTCTTCGGCTTCCCGGCTTTCGGCGCGGTCCTCGCCATTTTCTGGCTGATGATTGCACGCCCGGCGATCGAGTGGCCAGCGTTGTAGCTACGCACGATCGGCAACCATCATCCTGTCAATTAGCCTGTCGCGCCTGGCAGTCTCACGGCGGCGCAATGTAGTGCGGTCGGGAACAAGGCTCGCCGCCGCAAGTTCTTTTGGATGGCCAACCATCAAGTCACCGGCATGCTCACCTCGATCGGCACATGGACCTCCCGCCCCGCGGCATTCCTGATCTTGTTGGCGTACGCAATCCTTTGGCTAATCTTTGAACGACAGAGCTTGGACTGGCATGGAGCCGCTACCTTGTTCACCTGGGCCATGACGCTGTTCATTCAGCGGGCTGAGCACCGCGACACCCAAGCCATTCACGCCAAGCTGGACGAGATCCTGCGATCAGATCACAATGCTTCGAACATCACGCGGATCGACGACGAAGAGCCTGAGGAAATCGAAAAAGAACGCTATCGCAGGCAGCAGGGCGATTGATGAGCGGCGCTTCGGTTTGCGACAGGGGCTTCTTTCGAGGATCTCCGCGAAAAGGCCGAACTGTGGGGCCCCTGCCGCCGCCAGGTAGCAGTTCGTCTACGCCCGTCGCGTCACTCCACCGACAGACAGGGCGATAAGATTTCTTGGCTGCGGGGCTCTCCGCCCTTGGCAGCGCTCTGATGGGGGGCGCAGGGATTGAAAGTCTCACACCTCACTACTGGCTCCCATACCCGAAAGAGAGAGAGGACCTTCAAACAGGACGGGGCGCGTTGAAAGGTCTAAAAAAGCCCGCCTCGCACAATTGCGAGGCGGGCTAGATGGCCTGACGAGATGGGAGCATCAAGCTGGCTCAAAACCTTGCTTGACCGAAAATGTTCCGGATGATGTGAGGAAATCCAAAGCATTATTACTATTCGCAAAGCGGCCAAGAACAACGCAAAGAGGTCCGCGCCACCCAAAGCGCAGTGAGCCCCGGCGGTCCACGCCACAACTAACGCCGTCGAAACTGGCTAGGTTTTTTCCGCCCTCATATGCGCGGCCCGCCGAGATTTGGCTTGGGAACACGTCACGGGCAGGTTGGGTTCGAAGCCTGATCCGAATGAAATGGATAGTTTGGCGGGAGTGTTTCATCAGTACCGGAGATCAACGACCTGCCGAGCGAGTCAGCCAAGAGTTGCAAGGCTTTGGCTTCAATCTCATTGCGCGGCTGGTTGCGACGGTTGCGTGCCTTGCTGGTCTCCGCCGGTGCTCGTTTGGGGCGTAGGATTCTTGTCGACCTCGGGATTTCGGTCGACTGGTTGGCTGTTCATGGTGTCGGTCTTGGATTGAACGGGATCGTTCGCAGCCGGGTTGGCACCTGACGTAGCCGCCGGCAGGTTGTGCTGCCGATCCGTCGAAGGATCTTTGATAAGGACACCATAGACCTCGGCAACACCCCAGGCGACGATCGCCAGGAGCAGGGCAGCCAGGAGGACGAAAAGAACCGGACGGCCAAGCGTGGCTTGGCGGGCGCGATTTTCAGGAACATTGTTCGTCATAGGGTACGCTCTTTCAAGAGAGATGGCCCGCGCTTTCGATCAATGCTCCACGGGCCGACCAGGACGAGGGACATCATGGCCAGCGGCATGAACCTGATGAGGACGTGCCGCTGTGTCACAACATCCGGCGAGGAAGAGCGTTCCGAAACCGTCTCGAAAAAATCGCCGCGCGAACCAGCACGCCGTCAGACTTGAAAAGATCTGCGTTGAAAGATTAGCTGCCCGTGAATTGATGGCATGCACAATCAGAAGCGTGTGCCAATCGACAACGTTCCAGAGTTCGCGCCCATAGTTTCGGCAAATCTCTCGACTTAGTCAATTGGAATTACGCTGCTCCAATCGAAAAGCGCGGAACAGACACATCATCACTTTCCCGTACCCGCATGTTGAGGCTGCACCGAAAGGGACAGCCGAAATCGCTGTCCATTCGCGAAATTTTTGGCGAACTGTTCAGTTTCGAAAAGCCGTTGAGTGACTTTACCGTTTTCCACGATCTGAACGGCCCACTCTCCGTCGAGCCGTTCAACGCGAACGTCGTTCGCTGGCGTCTTCTCGGCGTCTGATGCCATCTTCAAACCTCAGCTTTTGATTTTTCTTGTTTATCAGCACACATATCAAACGCTGCAAATTACATAGGTTACCTAAATCGAAAGATTGATGTGCGGACGGCCGGCACGGCGCGGAAGTGTCTGGAAGTCAACAGGTGCCAGCGCAACCGGCAACTGCGGTTCAGTCGGCGTGCCTAGGCCACAAGCCAAACAGCTTTCATCGGGTAGTCTGACGGGCACGTGCCGCTTTTCGTTCAGCCGAGACAGTGTGGTGAGGTGCCGCCTCGATTACTGATCCCGATAGGAGGCTCGACGAAAATCCTGCGCTGGCGTTTATTTCAATCTGCTGTCGGAACAAATCGCGCGCTCGATAATTTGGAGGTGTTTGCAGGCGGTGGGTGAGGATCAGTGGCGCCAAAAGAAGATTCGCTAAGCGGAGCGCCGAAAGCGTTCCTAACCCGGCTGACGCGTGAAGCTGTTCCCCGTCACGAGATCGACTTCATCAGCAAGATTGGTAGGCTCGGTCGCGAGGAAGTCATTGAACTTCTGAACAAGCATCGCGGTGATCGAGAAGCTGTATTCTCCGAACTGGCTTCGCGCAGGATTAGGTGAGTCCACGGCATGTTTCAGCCTAGGCCTGACTGGGTCAGCTGAAGTCGGAACGAGGATCCGCTTTGCTGAGGCAGCCTCGCTGATCGCGGGGATACAGCGTGCGAGTTCAAGGGCGCGAAAAAATAGTTCGCGCATCTCGCTGGCCCGGACGCCAATTTTCGAGGACCTCTTTCACCATGACTGTTTCAAGCTGTTCGCTGAACCGCGATCGATAGAGTTCCATCGACGCGTCGTGTGTCTGATCGGCAGAACTGCAGACCGCATCGGAAACGACGACGACGCGGTAACCGCGATCGACTGCCCCCAGAACCGTGGCGAGAACACAGACGTCCGTCTCGCCGCCGGTGATGACCAGCGTATCCACCTGCATGCCATTCAGGAGATCGTCGAGGCGACCTTCGGTCCAAGGCGAATAGACCTTCTTGTCCACAACCTTGGCGGGTGGAACGAAGCGCTTGAGATCCGGCATGAGTTCGATCAGTTCAGGATCGATATTCTCGATGGTTGCCTCTGCCCAGCGTCGGTAATATTGCGCCCACATACCCATGCCCTCCCCGGGCCTCTCCGCCGGTATGAATCGCGTGAAGATCGTTCGCTCGGCATGGGCGCCGGCAAGCTCTTCGATGGCCGGCAAGACCTCTTTCGCCCAAGGTACCGGCCAGGGGCCGGCGGTTCCGAAGAGGCCTTGCATGTCGACGCAGATGTGAACGGCAGATTTGTCGAGGGGGCCGTGAACCAGACCGCGTGCAGCCATCTCCAACTCCCGGGTGCGCTGTTGCTAAGTGCCTTCAAAGCGACGCGTTGTCATTGGCCTGCCGCGCTGCCTCGGCTTCGGCAACATCGATCGTGCAAACCTCAGCACCGCTGTCGTCGCGCACGCGCACCAGCCATCCCGTCAGGTCGTCGTTGCCCGGCTGGAGGTCAACCAGCATATCAATTGCGCAACGCACAGCTTCGGCGCGCGCAGCCTCGGTACTTGGCATCTCACAAGGCGGAAGCGAGCGAGCCTCGTCCCCGTCGCGGTACTCGAATGTGTAGACCTTGCTCACCATGCCATCGGGTTCGCCAGGGTCGTGCGGTCGAGTGTCAGTTCTATCGCCAGACCCTCCGAAGGTAGCAGTCTGCACGAGAATGGCCTTGGCACGATCGATAGCCCCAACCCCCAAGGCCTCATCGACCAGTTCGCCTCGTGCCATTTCCACCGACACGGATTCGCCTCCCTCGCCCTGGAAAACCACACGCAGCAGCGACCGGCCCTCAAGACCGGAGGCCTGCTCGACATTGATACCGACGATCTGCATAAAACCTCCTTGGTGTCTGTGACAACAAAGGTTTTCAGCACTGGTTCCAGGGCGAAAGCGATTTCCAGGGCGAAAGCGATTCTTTGCATAAGAAGCAAAGCGAATAGCTGGCTAACGCCATTAAGCGTGTCTGCGGGCGATGCAAAGACTTGCTCCGGTCCCCGCTTCGGCCGTCAAGTTGTTACTCGTTTTGCTCGTTATACAATTGCCTTGTCGCGCGGTCGCTTTGGCGTTGTTCAGCTGGCTCTTTTCGGCGACGGGTAAACATCGCGTAGAGGATCGCGGCCAGAAGGATCAATGGACCAGCAGCAACCACCAATACCCACATATCAACGCCAGACATTGTTGCCTCCTCGAGAAATGGACTATCGGGTCGAGCTCCCGCCCGCTAACAGCCTGAATGCCAAAATGTTCCACCGTTTTGATCCGTGAGAGCGGGGTGCTTATAGGAGCCGCAGTTCTGGTCCTGCCGGGACCCTCCCCCAGCCGCCGCTATCCGGAGCTAGCGCTGTTTGTGGAAATTTGACCGACAAATCACCTTTGGCGGGAACCTGCGGCGACACTTGCAGTTTGGTTGGACCCAAAGGGGTGATTTCAACCAAAGGAGATTGTCAAATGGCAGCCACCAAGAAAGCAAGTGCCAGCACCAAGGGCCTTGAGGACCTCATGCTCGACGGCCTCAAGGACATCTATTATGCCGAAAAGAAAATCCTCAAGGCGTTGCCGAAGATGGCCAAGGGCGCGGAAGACGAGCAGGTCGCCGCTGCATTCGAAAAACACCGTGTAGAGACCGAGGGCCAGGTCGAGCGGCTTGAGCAAGTGTTCGAAATTCTCGGCGTCGCCGCGCGCGGCAAGACCTGCCCTGCCATTGACGGCATCATCGAGGAAGGATCCGAAATTCTCGACGAATATAAAGGATCGACGTCGATTGACGCGGGCCTCGTCGGCGCCGCGCAAGCGGTTGAGCACTATGAGATCGCGCGCTACGGCACGCTGATCGCCTGGGCAACCTCGCTGGGGAAAGATGACATTGTCGAGCTGCTCAATGCTACCCTTGAAGAGGAGAAGGCCACTGATGAGGCCCTGACGTCCCTCGGCGAGTCCGGCGTGAACGACAAGGCGGCCGAGCAGCAGAAAGCCGCTTGAACCCGTCTGACCGACAACAGGGGCCACGGCATCGCCGTGGCCCTGTCTTGTGGAAAGGTAAGCTAGGCCACCTTCAATCTGCTGTCAGGCAGAGCACTGCTGCTCGGGAAGGCAATCGACCGCAGCGGCCATAACGCACGGCAGCCGCTTCGCGCAATTTTGCGCAGCGTCGAGAAGCTCCTCCTCGCTGGTCAAGCCGTTCATGAAGAGCTTCAGCAGGTGTGACGCCGTCTTGGCAGCCTCGGGCGAGGTAAATGGCAATCCGTTCTGTCTGCAAACCGATCGGCTCACACGAGACAACATTTCGATCTCGCTCGGCTCAAGACAACGACCCGGGTACAACATGATTGTTTTCCTCTCGTGGCTGCGTGTGAGTGCGCGCTGCAATCTGAGCCGATCCTCGCAAGGAGCGCATATCAGGATGGCTGGAATGTCCAAGCCGGTCATTCACCTATGATTGGTGGGGCTGATTGGTAACTTTTATACATTTGTGCAACGATGCGAAGCTGGACGATACCTTGCGATCGGCTCACGCGGCCTTGAGATTGGCTCACGCGGCCGCGAATATCACGGCGATGGATCAGGAGCCTGAGGAAGTCAGGGAACATCGCCATCGCGAGCAGCAGGGCGACTGAGGCCGCGCGAACGACAAGCGACTTCGCGCAGCGGGGTGAACGGGTGG
>Ga0136846_1207604_pt1 | contig 13723 bp, 20 predicted proteins | sample HopSoiMetagenom2_FD_96841 | JGI IMG/M metagenome (GOLD analysis project Ga0136846, IMG submission 96841) | Grasslands soil microbial communities from Hopland, California, USA - 2 Assembly 2016 (version 4) | ecosystem: Environmental > Terrestrial > Soil > Grasslands | place: USA: Hopland... | reverse complement strand
CTGAACATGGGTACTCTCATGTTGAATTAGAAAGCACGCATATATGAAGGAATTGCTAAGCCAGGCCATCGGACCGACGCCATATCGTCGTTCAGCGGGTCCAGGTCAGGGTAGGGTGCTGGCTCATCCACATGAAGGCGACGCTACCGCATGGGCATTTCGAGCCGTGGCTCGAGAAGCCGCGCGGGCTGATCTCGCGCTATGGCTCTGCAATGCATGGCGCTGGCAAATGAAACCCGCCAGAGAGCGACAGAGGCAGTGGCGGCATAGGACAGCGGCAAGGGAGAAGCTCGCTGTCGAAGTCTACTACCTTAGGTCATGAGTGCTCTAGGAGCCTGGTGGCGCTCACGTCACGGCGATGTTCGGAATTGGCGCGATCGATGCCATCCACGGTGATGGCGAACATTCCATTTTCGATCCTTGCTATCCAGCCCTTTGCCTTCAAATACCAGAGATGAAACTCCAGATGTTCCCCCGGACAGCCCGACAGGCGTTCGAGCTCTTCATCGCCGATGCCGGGATTGTTGACGTCTTGTCGCCGCGTCACCCAGAGAAGCGACAGCAGCTTGGCCTGAATGACCACGTCCCGTTCAAGCCCTTTGACGTCGCTGGCTTCGTTGCTCAGCTCACGGCGAACGCTTGATTGATGCTCGTACCAAACATCGTATTTGGCGCGTTTGACCGGATCTTTGAGCGTATTGTGCGCCTCCACGATTCGCCGCAGCGTGATTCATTGCCGGTGTCCAAATTGTCGGGATGGTAGCGCATGGCAAAATAGCGAAAAATCCGCTCAATCGTTTCCGAATTGGCTCGCGGACTGATTTCTAAAAGCTCGTAGTAATCGATGAACAAGGTTGTGCCCCCACAACACGCGTAGAATGTTATTTTGCTGGCTTTGATGCAATGGCGACCCAAGCCCCAAATACACCGCGCATAGGTCCGAAGGTGCTTAAAATTGTCTGGAATGCAGCCAATTGGCCATTCGAGAATGCGGCTCGCAAGAACGCGCGCCGGGGCGGCTATAGGGGACCGATCACGCCTTCCACAGGTAGGCACGCAGCGCGCTCATCAGTGCTTCGGCGCTGTCCCTCTCAAGATGAAGCTCAATTTCTTCGTCCACAGATCGATCCTTCCTCTTGGATCACGCCAGCTTGCAGCGGGCCGCACAGATGTGCCAGAGCGGGCCGGACCCTTCGGCGGTGTAGGAGAGCGGCGGGCAAGAGCGCCGCGCTGGCGGGCTATCAGAGTTTACCTTTCGCCGAGCTTTGTTTTTTGAGCCTCGCCACTCTGGACTGTTACGTCATGCCGAAATGTCCGAGAACCAACATTATGACGCAGCCCAAGAAGAACGCGAGCGCGCCGGCCGCTGGATGAGTAACGGGCCGCTGATCTGAGGATATCCGCTCGACAATCAAGCCCGCTGGCGATCGGTCCGCAGATGAAAAGGAAAGCGCCTACACGCCCTTCATAGGTAATCAACGTGATCTTCTGCCACGAGTGCCGCGCCGCCGGAAGGGAGGATCGGAATCTGCAGTTTACCAACCACCCCCTGATCCGGGAGGAGTGCAGCCGGCAAGCGGATAATTGGACAGCCCGGTCTGTCTAAATCAAGGTTGTGACACAGGATTCCGCAGACCGGGCCATACACCGGATTTGAGGGACGAGCCGGCGCGGCAAGAAACATGCGCCGTACCACTGCAGCCTTCAACCAAAAAAACTGTACGGATTCGAACAAAACTCCCGGAAGGGCTTGCGTCGCTTGCCCATAGTGGGTTGTCCATAGGACGGGAACGACACGCTCACCCGATCCTCCGTGACCCGCCTGCGCACCTTGGTCGTGATTGCGACCTCATCGCCGATGTTGATGCTGCCCTTTCCGATGCGGATTTTACTCCGAACAGGCGAGTTGGTCCTCAGGCCGAAGCTAATGGAACAATCGACCGCCCAGTCGGTTCGCGTCGGGCGGCACGGTTAACTCCGCATCTCTCACCGGTCGCCATAGGAGTGCGTTCCCTTCCGGCTCCGAGACGGGCCTGCCCCGGACACTCTCCAGCGGCAGGCCTGTGCGCAGAATAAGCAGGATAGGCCGGCACGCTTCCGTTCTCGAGAAATTGCACAGACGAATCCGTGATCCAAGAGAGCAAGAGTCGCTATTGGTTACAGGTGCGGGCGCTTGAATTCGTAAAGCTCCCGGCCTGTTGGGGGATCTAGACAATGGACAATAATGACGGACAATCTCAGTCTTCGCCTTTGACATCGTTGGCGAAGCCTTCAGGAGATCCGTCATGGACACAAACATGCCTGAAGGCCAATGGCCGGAACACGCCAAGCGGGCTATTGCAAGAGATGATCGTGCGCGAGCCAGACCAGAGCATGATTGACCAGATCTTCGGGTGTTTGGCTCTGTCCGAGCCGTAGATGCGAATGGCCGCTTGGTTATTCGTTGTCCACTGTGGCGTGCGCTTCGGCTTCGTGGATCGGTGCCGGACGGTCCAGACCTAAAACCGCTTCTTCGCTCGGTAGCACGCCAGCGGGGCAAGTTTCCTCGATCACCATTCTGATAAGGCCAAGTGCCTCGTCGAGTCTTCTATCGGGATTGTCAACAGGTCACCGGACGCCAAGAGCTTTTGCCTCGCGCTCTAGCGTCTCCCGGTCGTTACCGTGCATTTCGATAAGCTCTCTGACCTGTGGAATAGAGAGCCCGAATTTGCTGGCTAAATATCCGACCTCATATTCCTCGTCGCCAGAAACCCTATCACGGTCCCGAATGTCGCGTTTGCTCTTATCGTCAGCCATTTGGGATTCCTCCTTCGCCAAAAGAAAGGCGGACAAAGCAGGAATGTTCCAAGGCTCATTAGCGGTCCTAACGGAACCGAACCAATCATGCCATATTGAATCAAATTCGCATTGTTGAGGCGTTCCACCGTAAGCGTGACGGCGGCGTCCGGCTATCCTTCATTCCTCCGCTACTGCCGACACTGGTCGACAAGCCACCAGAGGGATCACGAGGTTAAATTCGGCGTCCGCGACAAAGATGACGTGCGCATCTTCACCCGCCGAGGGCTCGATTGGACAGCCAAATACCGCGATCTCGTGAAGGCGGCCGGCGAGTTCAATGCAGAGAGTGCCATCATCGACGGTGATCGTCGTTTTGGACGAGGCGGGGCACTCCGACTTCGGCGATTTGCGAAAAGCCATCACCAGGCGCCAGCACGATCTGTATTTCGTGACGTTCGATCTGCTCCACTTGAACGGCCACGATCTACGCGACGTGCCTTTGGTCGACCGGCGCGAAATCCTCGAAGCACTGATACCGGAAGGACAGCACATTCAATTCAGCCAGGCGCTGCCTGGCGACGCAAAATCCGTCTTCCATCTGATTGACCAAGCTGGCCTCGCGGGCATGCTTTCGAAGCGTAAAGACAGCATTTATCGGAGCGGCAATTCAACGGCATGGCTAAAGACCAAAGCCCATGCCGTCGACGAATACGATTTGCTCGGCGTCGAGCGTGAGCCGCGCAAGCTTGCGTTCGCTCTCATGGCCGAGCGCGGCACGGGGCGCTATGTGGGAGCCGCCTTTGTTACCCTGAACCGGGAAATGCGTGAACGGCTATGGCAGCGTGCAGGAGCATTCGGGGCCGGCACCGAAGGGCATAAAGCGTCCGGCGACGCAATGGTCAAGCCGGGCCCAGTCGGGCGCGTGAAGCACATGCGCGGCGAAGAGGATCTACGGCACGCGTCGCTGCAGGATTTCAGGGAAGCGTGATCGTTAGGCCTACAATCAATCTTGTACGAAACCGTACCGTCATTTTTGATCGAAGGGCCGATCTTGGCGAACTTATAAAAATGACGTTCCCATTGCTCTTGGAGGAGAATTGCGATGGACAGCGTTACCGTGAGCCTGAATGGCAGCCCTTGCGTTGAAGTGGTTGATGCCTACGGCGAGTGGCATGTCCGCGTGGTCGAGGACGACCAAGAAATCATCTGAACATTCATGCTGGAATCCCTTGCATTGGCTTTCGCCGAAGGGCAGCGACGACGCTTGGGGCTTCCTGACTTTGTGAGGATCTAATACGTATCCGCGGCAAGAATTTCCGCGAGGATGGAACGTAAGGCAACCAACCGCTTGGCTTGCCGGTGGTGCACCCTGTCACAAGGGCGCGCTATCGTCGGGCCCCGCAGCCTGAGAGCTCGCCATGCGTCCCTCGCGGGTGGCGGGCTCGCGAACCCAAGTCTGCACAAGCGGAACCTAATGTTCGCCTGCCGCTTATGCCGGGATGAGCACGCGGGGCGGCAATTTCTTCGACAAATGGATCGCGGAGCATCTGCCGAACGCGATGACCGATGATCCCGTGGCTGTGAGTGATCTCGTCGACGAAATGATGAAAGCGGCAGGACAGGAAGGCATTCCCGCCAGCGAGATCGATGAGGAGGTAGATAGCGCATTCGAGGTGATCTTCGAAGCGATGCTTCATCGGGAAGGCAGCTTGCCCGAGGCTGACCAAGCTCTATGGGACTTATTAGCCGCGCGGCTGGCGAGGGAGGCGGCATCTCGGGAGACCAAGCCGGCGAACTGATCAAACGCACCGGCACGAATTGGAACTCGCTTCTCAACAAGGCACATTTGGAGCTTGATGGCAGACTTGATCAGGACGATGCAGCGAGCAAGCCGGACTAACTCTTCGCGTTTTTTTCGACCCGATGCACGAAGGACGCAAGAGTCAACACCACTTGACCGGGAAGGAGTATGTTCCTCATTTCAGGGTATGCCGGAGCAACCCGAGAAGTGGCCGCGAGGTGCCGCCTGGACCCTGACGCATGCGCATGACGCAGGGCAAGTGGCTGGCATCCGTTGCGCGCGCTGCAATGTCACGCGCTACTACAAGCCGCTCGAGTTGCGGGAGGTGATCGGCAACGTCACGATTGACGGGGTCCGGCAGAAAGTCCGCTGCCAGAGGTGTGGTGGCCGCGAGTGGATGAGTGCGCAGCTGTTCCACCGACCGGTGAACAGGCCCACACGAACCACTTCCGACGCCTTGTCGAAATCAGATGGGAGAAGCGGGTGATCTGGCGCGACGAATAACCAAACGCCATGTTCACCATAAAATGTCGATTAAAGGGCCAGCGGCGGGAGGAAGTTGACGGCGCCCCGATAAATAGCATCAGGTCGCGAGACCCAATACCGGGTTGGGAGGGTTTCGATCTCGTCCGAGTGTAGCCGCTTGGATTGCAGGAATGCCGTCGCTTACGCTCATTAGCTGCGACGGGCTTTTCGGTTGCGGGGTCAGTGAGTGGGGCGGATTTAGCGCCAAACAAGTTCAAAAACTTGTCGAGGGATGGATGGGGACTCACTGCTGTGGGAAGCATATCGCTTTCCGTGCCCGCTAAAAATGCACGGCTACCGTTGAAGGAGAACGCCGCCAAATTGTGCCCACAACCGTTCGCACTCTCTCGCCCTCAAGCTCGGAGTGCCCGGCTCACCATAGAAGACCATTGCCCCACGAACGTCGTATCCAAGCACCGAGGCGTTGGCGACGAACTGAATGGCCATTCCCAAGCTGGTGGCGCCGATTCTGACCTCAATTCTATTGGTGAGGTCGATCACTCCGAAAACTTCGGCATTCCCACTCCTGCCAGCCAGAACGGCTGACGAGATCGCATCGTTCACCGCAAGAAGCATTTGGGTTAATCGCCCGCTGAAACGGCTCCATTAACTCTCGAAGCTGAACTTTGTTCCCGACCATACCTCGCGACATGCGAGGCCTCAACGAAGGGCGCGAGATCAGCATTTTTGCCGACGAAGACGAAGCCAAGGCGAGAACCTTCAAGCGCTCGGGTCTAGCGAAATGGCAAACTACGCCCAGAGGGCGGCCGCGCCCTAACATTGCGATCCCCCTCAGGGAACCCTTTCGTTCCTCGCGGATTGGTGCCCGAGGTTAGGGAAATCCTTATGGCTCAATTATCAGAGCGAGCCTTCCGAGGGCTGATCCGTTCGGAATCCAGTCGAAGGCGTTTACACTACCGCCAATATCTGAAGGTAGATCCAGTTCTGCCACCGATCCACGTTCGGCTGCTGGAAAAGCTTGAACGGCAGGAGCAGGCGCGCGCTGCCAAGCGACCTAAATTAAGACCTTATGGCACAGCAGCGGTACGACCTTAGGAAGGAGCCTGACGGGACCTGGACGGTCTTCGACGTGTTCACCGGGCAGCCGGCCGACGACTGGGGCGCTCCAGCGGTAGGCCTCGACATGGAGTATGCCGACGATCTGGTCGACCTCCTCAACATTGTTGATCTGAAGCGAAGGATCACCCGAGGGGACATCGCCTAAGGACCGACCGTCTCTTAACGTTTCCGAACGTTGATTTTTCAGACGGTGCGCCACAGAATGCCGCCTTGAGGTTCATGTCGCGCTCGCGACACATCTCGGCGAGGTCACGGATAAGACGGCGCTGCGCGCGCGGGGTGAAGTGAGGTCTCGATTTCATCGATCAGAAGCAAACTATGTTGCTCCGGTTCGACCCGCAGAAATTCCGCGATCTGTCCAGCGCCCGCATGGTAGCCAGAGTAGGTTTGATCTTTGTCTTGGAAGACGGGGACAATGCGCTTTTCGTCGGCGTCGGTTAGCGCCATCCGGGTTGCCCCAAACGGGCGGCCCATTATCTGGCTGAGTCTCGCCAGTTTTACCTTGTCAAAAGCTGCTGCTGACATTTCCATCGTCGCGTCCTTGGCCAATTTCGAACAGCCAGTTCGTGCAACAATCGGCTGTAGGCGACGAAGGTCGATATAGTTCACGCTTCTAACTGGACGCTCTGGATTGCCACGCCAGCGATCACCCGGCTGGCGGACCGTTCCGATCCGGGAGCGGTCGCCCTCGCGAAGCGAAAACTTGATCTCTCCCGCCCTCACGTCTTCCCAGATGGTCTTAGGAAGGAAGTCGGAAGCAAACCATCCTTTGCTGTTTTTGGAATCGTCTGAACGCCGCGCATTGGCTGGTGGTTGGTGGGTCGATGCGGCGCACTGGAGGATTGTGCTTTTCCCCGAGCCATTTTCACCCACGATCGCAACGATCGGGAAGTTAAAGGGGATTCTTACCCACCCACCCGCGAATACTCTCGATCTCGATCCCGCTTCAAGGTAGGCCCTGTGGCCGTCGCTGGTAAGCTGGACGCGATTGGCGAGGCGGCGGGAAAGATCGTCGATGAAAGCCATCGCGTAATCGCTGTCACGGCCACCGACCAGCCACGACATTACAAGCTTGGTGTCGGCATCGATTGCCGTCCAAGTCCACGTGTCGCCAGCGCCTTCCGGTGCAGCGGTTGAAGGCGCGTTCGGTGGCGACGTTGATTACGCCATGCTGGTCAAGATTTACGGCACGTCGCCGGACAGCGCCAAGGGCCGCTACAGCCCCGTCGAATGCACTGGCGCACGGAAAGAGACTATCGAAGGCAATCCCGATCCCCAGCACATCAACACGTCATTCGCCGAGCGTCAGAACCTTACGATGCGGATCCACATGCGCCTGACGAACGGCTTCTCAAAGAAGGTCGAAGCCTACGCCAATGCGGTCGCGCTCCACTTCATGCACTACAACTTCGTGCGAAATCCATAAGACGCTTCGCGTCACGCCCGCCATGGCCGCTGGCGTAATAGACAAGCTTTGGGAGATCGCGGACATCGTTGCGCTTATCGAAGCCAAGCAAGCCGAAAATTCGGCCGTGCGTGGTCCCTATAAGAAGCGCGTAGTGCTATAATTGCCATATAGTTCCGGTAGGGGTTGGGCTGAAAGTGACCATGGCCGACGAGTATCTAGACCACCTTTTAGAGTGTCCCTATTGCGGCACTATCCGCCTCAGGATTCCAAAGAACGCAGAACCGTCGACGCCGATTAAGTGCGACGATTGCGGCCGATATCTCAGCACATGGGATGAAATACAGACCGACTTCGAGCGCCAAGGCGGAGCCAACGGCGTGTTCCGCCTCGACAAAGGGCGCATCCAGAAGCTCGATTGAATTTCAAACTGACCCACTACCAGGTGATCATAGAGTTGGCCGCAGAACGCGGGCTTTCGCTTTCGACTTTGCGAAAACCTTGATGCCTCTCCGTTGGTTTAGCCCTTTCGGTGCCCGTGAGGCCGGTCCGGGTGCCTGCTTGATGGTCCACTCCCCAAAAAGAAAGCCGACCTTTTTACAGGTCGGCTTCTCGTCGGACGGGTCGAGGGGTTTTGAGGGACTACGGGGGTGACCCGTCGATCTAAAAATGCGTGAGCCTGATGATGGTTCCATGACCGCGAAATTATTTGCGCGCGCGCGTTCAGCGTTCGCACAGGAGGCCCGAAGGTACATCCGTGCCGGCAGCAAAAGAGGAGAGCTTCTCCCCAACTAACACTTGCGGTCAGTGCCACTTTCCGCCACGAACGAGGCAGGGGCTGGGGGGTGTCGTCGAAGCGAGGACCACGGCCGATATCGGTCCACCCGCGGGCGAGGCTGACCTGCCACTGAACTTTCATCCAGTGGCGATTAGAGCCTCGGCCGTTTCTGTTATGCCGTATGGCGCGGTTTGAGCAACCGGCGGAGACGCGAAGCCTTCATTGAGCGCAGCGTCGGAGCCGGTTGCGGCGAGGGTTCCGGCGAAGGCCGCCGGGGTCTGGTAGCCGAGCGAGGAATGGGGCCTCGCGGTGTTGAAGTCCTGCCTCCATTCGGCAATGGCACTGCGGGCGTGGTCGAGGCCGAAGAACAGGCTCTCGTTCAACAGCTCGTCGCGCATTCGGCCGTTGAAGGATTCGACGTAGCCATTTTGCATCGGCTTGCCCGGGGCGATGTAGTGCCATTCGACGCGATGTCCTTCGACCAGGCGAGGATGGCGTTCGAGGTGAACTAGGTGCCGTGGTCGGAAACGATCATGTCCGGCTTGCCGCGCCAGGCGATCAGGTCAGTCAGTTCCCGAGCAACGCGCCGACCGGAGATCGACGTGTCCGGGATCGCGGCAAGGCATTCGCGCGTCACGTCATCGACGATGTTCAGCACCCGGAACCGCCGCCCGCAGGCGAACTGGTCATGGACGAAGTCCAGCGACCAGCGCGCGTTCGGCTTCGCCTCAACCAGAATCGGCGCCCGCGTGCCGACCGCTCGTCGCCGTGCCCGGCGCTTGCGCACCGTCGGGCCCTCCTCGCGGTAGAGCCGGCAGATGCGATTGACCCCTGATGGCTCGCCCTCTCGCTGGAGCAGAATGAACAGGCATCGATAGCCGAAGCGGCGGCGCTCGTTGGCGAGGTCGCGTAACCTTGTGCGCAGCTCCGTCTCCGGCGGACGCCGGAACCGATAGCGGACCATCTTGCGATCGGCACCGACGAAGGAACAGGCCCGACGCTCCGACACGCCCATGACGGCCTGCAGATGCGCGACGGCTTCGCGCTTGGCGGCGGGCCCTACCATTTTTTGAAAGAAGCTCGCGCAGTGCCGACGCTTCGAGCATCTGGTCGGCGAGCAGCTTCTTCAGCTTTGCGTTCTCGTCTTCCGAGGCTTTCAGCCGTTTGGCATCGGAGACGTCCATCCCGCCATATTTCGCCTTCCAGTTATACAGCGTCGCCTCGGAGATCCCATGCTTGCGCGCCAGGTCGCCCGCCGTTGCTCCCGCCTCATGCTCACGCAGAACCGCGATGATCTGCTCTTCCGTAAACCGCTTTTCTCTTCATCAGTCCGTCCTTCAATCGAGGCCGGACTCTAATCTCAGATGGAGGAAATTACCCGTGGCAGGTCAGTGGCAGGTCACGACACATTGAACGTCTTGGAGAGTTCAGGGAAATCCTGGTCGCAACTCGACGCGAAGGGGTCCGTAACGTGCACCATACACGCGACGCTATGCGGGCTAGCGGCTTTCAGATCGGGGATAGCGAAGGCTCCAGCTACGGTGCCAGCTGAAGGCGCTCCAAGAGGAAATTGAGGCAGTCGATCGCGCCATCGAAGATGAGAAGCGGTTGGGCCCCGCTCTCGAAGGCGCGGCTCAATCCCGCAAACCGACTAGGCCAAGAATCGTGAGGGAACATAGAGCTAAGCGAAACGACGTAATAGCCCGCCGCCCCATTCGCGGCAGCGGCGGGCGCCCCTATGGTCGTAGGGACATAGCCGGGGAGAGGGTGCGGCCGCCCCCTTAGCTATCCCGTGAACATGCAAATTCTGCGCCATTGATAAATTCCCGATTTGATACAACGTGCGCCGGCCTTGATACGCGATTCAGCTTGCACTGAAGTCTAAATCGGGGATGGGTTGGATGGCAGGCTTTCGAAGATTTGGATGTTCTATTTGCCAGGGCGCACGGAAGTTGTTCATAGGCGAACATTGGAAGGCCACAGACGGCAACATCGTCCTATGGCGTCAACTGTTGGATCGGCCAACAGAAACGAGGGCTGATGTACCCAACACCAGCCCTCTAGCCCGCCACCTCCACGGAGGGCACAGGTGGCAACGGGCAGTGATTACGATAGCGGCGTCTCGGGCAAATGGAAGAGGCTCAGTCGCTATATGATTTCGCGTTAATCTCCCGTCACATCGGCGCGTATTCCCTGACGCCGCGCTCGGGATCCTGGTAATATACCAGTCTAGCAAGGTCCTATATTCACGCTTCCAACGATCGCTTCGGAGTCACCATCCTCGTCCGTGCAGTGGATCGTTTTGACTAGCGCCAGCGCCTTCCGATACGTTGCGATTGCTTTCCTGCACTCTCTTCCATGCGTACCAGATCGGCCAGACGAAGAAGCCGATGACATAGATCGTGAAATGTCTTGGCTCTTCATCTCAGTCTCCCTCCCGCAATGGGCCTTCCTCCTCGGCCGCGAGGCGGAACAGCCATTGGACCTCCCAGAGGGTCGCTTGATCTTCGAGACACGCCATGCAGACGCGCACTGCCCATTCCCAATGCGGACCGCGCTTGCTCATTTCAGCAGTTCGGCAGCCGCGCCCTCGACATTTGAAAAGTTGCACGTCTGGCGGGCTTATCGGTCTTGACGGCGAAAGGGGAGGGGAGGGGAGGGGAGAACCAGTGCATATGGCGAACGATAACGGCATCTTCGCCAAACGAAGGGACCAGCCACCGGCGTAAGATGACTGGTCCCACTCGCCGCGCGATCTGGGGACTAGAGGGGACTTGCAGATCGTCACCGCGCGGGCTGTCATGAAAGATATCATATTAGCTGGCGCTTGGATAACAGATTCGTTGTTGCGGTGCGCTCAATCCAGGTCCCGCACCCGTGCAGGTTCCTGCTCGGTTCTCGGAACATTTTAGCTGAGTTGAATGTTTCAACTTGATGACAAAATTGTCCGATCTTGGAACGTCGATTTCCAGCAAACAGGACAGGCCCAAACCGCGCTATTGCGTAACCAGCTATATCTGCCCGATATGCCATCAGGCGGTCGATATGAAAGATATTCGGCAGCTTGTATGGCATCGCCAGCCTAAGCATGAGCCGCTGGAGATGGACGAGTAGCCGCTTGCCGCCGGTGCTTGTTAACTTTTTTGGCAATTTTTTGATCGGCCGGGAACCAATGCCCTGAATCCTCTGGCGCGCCAGTGAACCGAGCGCCGCCTGACGGATTGGGTCCATGCGTTCGTACAGCAGATGATTTTAGATTTTCCGAGCCTTTGCTCTCATCCGATAGGCGGAAGCTGGTTCCATAGCTCGCTGGCGACCACCTCCAACTAGGCGAAGCTCTGCGCTCCCGCCGGCTGGCCGAACGCCGAACTCGAGCAGCTTCAAGCCGATGCTGCACTTTACCTGGCCAAGCAAACGGGCCGAAACCGGGTATTGCTGCACTAGGCCGGAGCCAGCCGAGATCAAAAACAAGACGCTCACGAGCTCGAGAAGACCCGCGACACGATAGCTGGATGATCGCTTCGCCGCGCTAAGGGAGGAAGGGTCCCCAAACGATTAACGTTGCGGGGGGCAGGGGGTGTTTGCGCAGGCAGGTTGCCCGATCCCCCGCTCAGACTTTATTGCCCAATATTTTGCCAGCATAACAAAGACGCGAAACCGAGGACGGCTTGTTGCTACAAGTTCAACGCGAACGGCACCACGCAAACTACGAGGAGCAACCGCGCTGTAGGAGTGCTGCAGGTACGGGGTGAACCGCTGCCGTGATGCACGGCGCACCGGCTGGCTCTGCTACGTGAGGCGCGTGATCTGAAGTGGCGACCCTAAACCATCCGCCCAACTGACCCGAACGCGGTCGCTCACTTCAAGGTACGCCACATCAATTAGATAGGTGAGAAAGTACTCTCCATCTGCTTGGGTCAATTGCCTCATCTCTCGCAACATCGCCTGCACGAAGCGCAAGCTTTCTAATTTGGTGGGTTGCTCCATCGGTGTCGCGCCTCTGCTTATTTGTCCCATATATTAGAGACAATTTGCGCAAAGAGCGATCCGGCACGCTAACCAGTCTGTCAATAATTTGCTCGACGTAACCCTTCGGAAGTTGCGATCCGCAACGATATCGGTCCATCGCTTGCGCCAAGGAGAATTTCTGGTGGCCATGTGGCAACCTTCGCCTTTGTGACGATGAACTCGCCGTCCTCAGAAATGGGAAACACGCGACCATCGAGCAGCCCGAGCTTCTTCCCGATGGTTCCACAGGTTGGCTCTCCACATTGAAGGTGCCGGTCAGGAATGATCTCGGTCACCCACAATCGCGACGTGACCCTTCCAAACCGGCTTCTGCTGACGCACCGGCGCAATCTGAAGACCAAGTTCCTCGATCCGGAGAACGCCATCCGTCGCTCGCTGAAGTCGTTCGGCATCTGTCCGACTGGGCAAGGTCGGACGCGCGGCCTTTGAACGGGTGTTGCGACAGGCTGTGGCGGACGATCCGCTATCGGCCGAGCTGATGGACGCGATGGTGTCCGGCGCGCTCGGCGCTGTGGGCCGACTGCAAGATCTCCTCGTCAAAATGGTGGCGCGCAGCGAGCCATGTCGACGCTTCATGGCATCCCCGGCGTTGGTCCGGTGACAGCGCTCTCGTTCATGACGGCGATCGACGATCCGACGCGCTTCCGCCGGTCGCGCGACGTCGCCGCCTACTTCGGACTGACGTCGCGGCGCAGGCAGTCGGACTCTTCGATGCATGCGGCCAAGTCACCCGTCGCAGAGCGCGGAAGACTGCACGGTGCATTGGAAATCGACGCCAGAACGCGGGATCGTCGCGCGGAGCATAGATTCGTGTATTATCGCAACATTGAAGGGTAACGACGAGTTCACAAGGTCATCGGAAGCACAACCGATTAAGAAAAGGCGCACATTGCGCTTTGGGGTGGCGGTTGTTTTTCAGTAGGCTAGACAATTATTTCACAATGCGTGCATGTTTGCTGCACATTGCAAGAATCGCGATTTCTGAGCGATTGCCTCGGTTTAATGCAGTGTGCGGCGGCTCGGCCGGCAGCTGAAAGGGGGGGCGGGAAGGGGCATAGTCTGAGACGGCGGCGAGACGCTCGACGGAAACCCGGTCTTGGAGAGGGAAGCGGTCTCTTTGGTGACCTCTTGTCCGCAGGCAGTTGAGCCGATGCATTCTCAATGTCAGAATCTCGTCGACCTGGCTTGCGGTAACTCGCGATCTCTGGGCGGCACGGCTGTCTGGAGGGCTGTCGTTTGCGGCTCGGCGGCAGCCGACATCGCCAGCGTCGGCCGTAGGATGGCGGCCGAGCGCAGGCTTGTCGGCGGCGGGCTCCGTCGCACGACG
>Ga0136846_1226806_pt1 | contig 13724 bp, 6 predicted proteins | sample HopSoiMetagenom2_FD_96841 | JGI IMG/M metagenome (GOLD analysis project Ga0136846, IMG submission 96841) | Grasslands soil microbial communities from Hopland, California, USA - 2 Assembly 2016 (version 4) | ecosystem: Environmental > Terrestrial > Soil > Grasslands | place: USA: Hopland... | reverse complement strand
CAGCCTTGCTATATCCTTGTCTTTAACATTAAAGTGCGGCCGATGGTTAACGAAAGGCGGGTCGATCTTAATACGATCAAAGTTAGACCAATACCCAAGGTGATAACTTTTAAATAAATGGAGGTATTGCGAAATGATCAGAATACAATTGTCGCTGGCAAATTTATTATGGGTAAGCTTCAATAACTGGTCAATCTCTTTCTTATAGCCCGCTTCTGTAAGCTTTGCTACATTGTCTGAAAAACCAGCAAAACCATTTTCAACAATGTTTTTAATGTATAAGAATTCCTTTTCACAGGAACAGGTTTGGGAATGTACATTCAGGGTAATTAACAGCAGGGCTGTTATCAGGATATACTTCATAGTTGGCAGGCATTTTATTTTGTGTACCAAATATAATGCATGTCACATGAATTTAATACCCAACATGTTGAACCGCCGCTTTTCCCAATCTTTCAGTTAACTGTGCCAGGTACAAACTGGATGGATCAACAGGTGTGTTATGGGCATCGTAAATACCTTCGGGCAGCAGTGGCTCCGCATCAAAGGGAATGGCTTTTTTTTGTGGTTCTCCTTTGCAACCAATTACCCAGTTGGCCGCCCCTGGCGGTAACTGGTTCAAATAAGACTGTGCACTACAGTTCCATGCTACGGCCCAGCCTATTGCCCATCCATGGCCCGAACCCATCGCGCACCTGTTCATAAAATCGATGCCGCCATCAGGCACCTGGCAGTTATCTACCAGCAATCCGGTAGCCCATCGCTGGTGTGGTTGTATCCAGCCCTTGCCCCGGAAAGTACAATTCAATAAAACAACAGGACCTGATACCTTGGCGCCGGTAGCAAAGTAAAAAAGATTATCGCCGGTAATATTACATTGATTAAAGAGCAACTGCGCGCCGCTTCCATTTAGATCGGCCGGTTTGGCGGACCCTTTTGTTGGCACCGTATGTACAATGTTAACATGGTCAACAGTTACCCGGTTGGCCGTAATACTGATACTGTTTGTTGTATTCAGGATCTCTATCTTACGCATCCATCCGTCTGTAACCCCACTCATGTTCAAAGCACGATAAAGCCCGTCGTTAATGGTCACTGATTGCGCAGGTGCAACGATCCGCAGGTTCTCAACACCCGTTTCAACAATGATACCACTGGTAGTGATCTTTGTTACCGACACGCCATCTTTACCAAGATATTGCTCATCGTAGGAATCTGTGAGCGGGAAATTGACAGTGACCGTGTTTTTGTTTATCTTTTTAATTACTCTTTCTGTTGTTATTTCACCGGTAACCCAGGTTTGCTTTTTGCCATCCCGCACCAGTTTATCCATTCCCATCAAGTGCACCCAGGCATCGGTTACCGGCCGGGCAATCCGGATGGTATCACCTGCTGCGAATTCTTTTACATGGCGTAATTGAAAACTTATAGCTCCCGAGGGAACATAGGGATCGGCTATGGTAGTTTTTGTATTGGTTGCGTTTGTTGTGACATTGCCTTTTATTACTATACAGGCATGTGGGTTACCGGTCATATTTATTATGGAACCGCTTTCGCCCGAACCACTGCCCTGGAGTACCACACCACTGGTGCTGATGGTTATTGGCCGTTCACAATTATAAGTACCTGCTTGTAACAATACCGCACCACGCACCCCATTCACCATAGGCATACCACTTACCTGGTCAATAGCCTGTTGAATGGCATTGGAATTATCCCCGGCTGTTGGGCTAATGCTGACCTTTACCGGAACAGTTGGGATAGCTACTCCGCCCTCCCGGTAACCGGCATAGGAAAAATCCATTATTCTGTCGCCACGTTCGGTTGTTTTATATTCAAGCTTATTAGCATCGTTCAAATACACCCACTGGCTTTTAACCTGGGCGAATACAGTGAAATTCAGCAAAAGAGTACCGGCACTGAGCAGTAGTTTTTTCATAAAGGCAAACAATTTCATAGCTACAGTTTAATATTGCAAGTAATTACAATAATGGCTGTATCAGGTAAATGGCATTAACCAATCAATAAGCTGAATAACCATCATTTATCCCGGATGTCAGTGCAATTTTAGCGGAAGGCGCACATAAAAATGCCGTCCGATGTGATCGGGACGGCATTTTTTATTATGCATATGGTTATGAAGGCAACGGTGGTAACCATTCGCTTACTGAGGGTACGGTACGACCGGCGGGGCCTGTACCGGTTCCACCCAAAGGACCGGCGTTGTTTCCTTTTCCATCCTGGGTCATGGCATAATTAAGGGTATACAGGGTATGCCACATATCCACATTCAGGCGTGCCGCCGGGATCTGAGGAGTTGTTACCAACAGATTGCCTGCAGGCGCCCCCTGACCATACTGGTATATCGCCATGCTATAATCGCTTACATGGCTGCCATCGTTTGCATAAGATAACACATATAGATAGGTGGTATGATTATCGCCTACTGCCGCCACATCGAGGTAAGTAACAGGGGCAGGCAGCAATAAGAACGGTGAAGGCTTGCCCGTGTTATCCTGGAAGCAGTTCACCGGGTTACCATTCAGATCAAATGCCTGCAAACGGGCAATATTAAAACCCTGGCTGCTCAGCTGCTCCAGCACCAGTATGGTGCCGTCGTATGAACTGGTAACAGCCACCGGGGTGAACAACAATCCCGCACGGCCATTGCTATCGTTGAAGTTAAGCGCCTGTCCTGCAAAGCTGAGCGCCAACGGAATATTATTGTCCGCCAGACCAGTGCCGCCTGCCAGCTGCGTGATCATCATTTTACAATACTTTCTATTAACGCCTATCACATACCCGCCCGGGTGCATGGCAATGGAATCGGGGTAATAAGGAAAACGGCCAAAGGAATTTTGATTCGGAGCCATGTTAAAGGGTGTACTGGTGTCCAATGTCACCAATCGAAGATGGTAGCCCCCATCTACATCCTGGTCATTATCAGCTTTACGCGGGTCAACATAATAATTGCCCAGACTAACATCGGTTGGGTCTGGAACAGGCTTGCCATTGAGGCCAATTACGAATTCACCATTCTGCATTAAGAACTTTGGCGGATATACATCATACACCAGCTCTGATGGCGAGGTAAAACCACAGGATGGAAATTTCACCTCGTTCATGTCGGTACCGGGGATATCGATGTTCTCAAAAGCGTATAGTTGTCCGCCGGCGCCGGTTGAGCAATCGGTAATACCCATGCCCGCAGCCTTCCAGGCCAACCCTATCATCCCACTGCGCTGGCTCAACGCCAAACCCGTCCAGTCTGAAATGGCATTACCGCTTTGGCTGGTATCGGTATTGGCAATGGTAGCATTGGGCGGGGTGGTTTGGGGTATCCAGGTATAGGCATTGTTCTGGTAACCCAGGATGGCCGTATGCGCATATACCGATTTATTGGTAAGCGGTATAGGTTGCTGAAACAGGTATAAGGTAATATTAGCTGTATTGTCTTCATTATTTTCCAGCCAGGAGGTGGTGGCTTTACCGGCCAGCCAGTTGTCGATGTAAAAATCCACTTCAAACTTAACCTGTCCGCCAAGCGTATTGGTAAACTGAGCGCTTAGTGTTGAGGGATAGCTGGAGGGGTTTAACGTAACAGCCGGCGAAGTAATGCTGGGCCTGTTCTGCGCCTGGTAGATCATTTTGGTGACATAGGAAGCCGTCTTTGAACCAGCAGGTAGTGCCGGGAAAGCCCCATGCCGGGGATCGGGATGAATGGTAAGTGTACTGGTTATAGTAGTTGAGATACTGTTCGTGATCATCCACGGCGAGGTGGCCACTTCTATAATGGTCTCCGCCAGTTGCGCAATGGTGGTGGCGATATTAATGGCCAGCATGATCCAGCCTGCAAACGGGATCTCATCTTCAATTTCCCCGCCGGCAATCTCCGCTTCACACCATACCAACGCTTTGGTACACGCCTGGTTGAACAATATTTGTGTGAGCGAGGAGAATGCATGCCAGTCCATTTTTTTATTCACCGCGCCATTGTAAATGAAATCGCCGCCAAAGTAAAGCGCCCCGATCCCTACCACCGCTTTAATAAAAGTAGCATTGCCCATGATATCGTATAATGGTTTATACGTTTGGGCCGCCACGCCAAAACCGAGGAAAAAGGTGGGAATACCTAAATTGGCCAAACCGGTGAATACCCCGCCGATCACCGGCGTTTTTGGGTATTGGTTATTACCGGTGCCCAATCCGCAACCAAACAGGTTAGCCGAAACTGCATTTTCGGGAAATGTTATATTTACGGTAAGCGTACCCGGATCGGCAGCAACAGGGATGGCAAACACGGTATCAATGGGATTGATCCAGCCGATAAAACGCATGTCATCATAATTCAGGTTCAGGGCATTGATAATGTCTGCCACAATGCCGCCATCGTCAGGCTGCCAGGTGGGTGTGCTCATAGTATTGCCATCGGCATCAACAAACTGAACGTAAGCTGCCAGCCAGCGTACATAGTAGTTGTCCATCGTGATCTGTACCTGCCTGGTACCGCTGTTGAGCACCTTGATGGAAGTTTGCAATCCGTTGGAAGTATTGGTACTGGCCAGGGAGGCCGTCCAGTTATCTCCACCCACTGTATCCAGTTTTACAGAACCCAGTAACTCGGGAGTAGCATTGGTGTTAGTTTGTACACTGGTACCGGTTTCCTGCGTCCAGCTGGTGCCCTGCAGCCTGGTATCGTTCTTGGTGCTTACCTGCACGGCCGTCATGGAGATGCCTGCATTTTGAATGGTGCTGGCAGTTGGCACCAGGGTTTGTTTGGTACCGCCGCTGCCAGCATTGTAAGGCTGGTAGTTAGCCCAGCCGCTGTTGGCGGTAGGCGGGCCGGCTATCCGCATTTGCGTAGCCAGTTGTTGGATCAGCAGATAGGTTGAAGGCGCTAACTCCTGGTCCATATGATCCATTACAATAGGGGCATAAGTAGCATTGGCCGTTATCAGGTCGGCATGGTGAAAGATCAATGCTTTTGCCGTGCTGACATAATCGATGGGTTGTGCCACTACCTTCACCTGGTTTTGACTGGCCATTAATTGATGCGCCTTATCGTCGGGCACTACGTGAATGGCCACGAAATGCACCCCGTAATCGCCCGGCACCTTTCCTGTATAGTTGGTGTGCCGTACCGATATACGTATTACATGGTTCAGCGGCATGGGCACCGGCATTTGTGTATAATGCGTAAGATGGCCCTGCGGATATTTTGCCAGCGCCGGCTGTTGCTGGTGCGCCGCCGCCAGTGTTTCGGCTGTATGTGCTACCAGCGGATATTTTTTTCCCGCTACGTGCAGCCAGTAATCTTCGTTCTCGAATTTGTCGGTAAGGCCCACATGAAAAATGTGTCCCAACTTTGCACCTGTGTTTTCGTTTCCCATTTGATGATTAATTTAATGGTTTCTAATATTGATAAGAATTCGCTACGGTAGCCTGCAGGCCACCATTGCCTTTTGCACCATAACAGGTGGCCCCGGAGATGGGGTTACCGCCTCCGCCACCACTGCCAGGGTTACCCGATTTGCCTGCATAGAATACGATCTTGTTCGACACCGTGGAAGTGCCTACCAGGGCCACGCCTATGGATGGGCCGCCATTGCCGCCGGCGCCGCCGCCACTGGCCCCGCCTGCTCCACCGGAGCCACCGCTGCCCCCCTGACCGCCTGTATTATTACATACGTTGTTACCCTGCTGGGCGCCGCCACCTGCACCACCGGTACCGCCACTGTTGCCGGCGCCGCCTGTTCCACCATCGCCGCCGGCACCATTGGTTATTTTTACTGTGCTGTCTGCTACCAGGGTGGCGCTTACGAGCACCACGCCAAAAGAACCGCCGCCCATATTGGCGCCTTGTCCGGCGGCAGCGCCGCAGCCACCTGCTCCACCACCGCCGCCTGCCGTTCCATTGTACGTTTCTTCCCCGCAAAAACAGCCGCAATAAGCGCAATAACCACCACAGCCACCCCCTCCGCCGCCGCCACCGTTACCACCAACCGTACCATTGCTGCTTATAGCGGTAGTCCATTGCCCGTTTGAAAATGTGCCGGTGGTATTACTGGAAGGGTTAGCCGGGTTGCTGCCACAGGCGCCTGCGGTACCTGTCGTACCTGTTGCGGTTGTGGATGGGCGGTCTTTACTGCCACAGAAGTAAAATACACCTGCTGCTGCCGTGGAGCCTGCGGCCCATACATTGGTGGAACCTGGCTGGCCGCTGCCGCCATTGTACCAGCAAACCTGTATAGACTGTTCGCATTGGACCGTTTTCCACAAATATTTACAATCGGCTTTGGTAAAATAAGAGCTGCTACCACCAACGCCGCCCGTATTGTTGGCGCAGGCGGAAGTTCCACCGCCGCCGCCGGTGCCATTGCTGCCATCGCCTCCCTTATTGCCGCCGCTTCCGGCGCCCGAACTGTTGCCATTGCTACCCAGGCCACCTTTAAAAGAATTGATATTGGTGTTTGCCAGGGTTACGGTACTGCCGCCCTGCGCCTGCAGCACAATACTTGGCAGGTTTTGTTGTACAGGCGTACTGCCATTCAAAATAAAATTGCTGATGCTTACTGTACCTCCTGCGGCAATGATGGCAGGCAAACCACCCCGTGGCGCCAACAGCGCTGACTGGTACGTGGTAGGCTGGCCATTGTAAAAACCACCTACCAGGTTAATGCCTTTCAACGACACTGGTGTAGTGAGCGTGTATTCCCCATAATCCACCGCTATGGTACAGGCGTTGGTGCCGCAATTGGTTACTGCCTGTGCTATTGTTTTGCAGGGACTGCCGGCGCCGCCGCACCTGCTGCTGTCTGTTCCCTGGTTCGATACATACAAGGTATCTCCTGGTGCTACCTGCTGCTTAGTCACCGCCTTTGTAGTATCTCTTTTACAGCCTCCTCTACCGGCAGCCGTTACCAGCGTAGTTTGTGTGGGGTCCAATGGTTTCTTTATATCGGTAATTATTACCCGCGCCGTTTTATCTGCCTGCAATACTGCTTGCTGTAAACAGGGCGGCAGTTTGGCGTCTTTCAGGTTAAGCATATACACGAATGGCAGGAACGCACAACCCAGTTTGGCGCCTGTAAATACAGCGGGACAACTGTTGTACACTTTCAATTCGGGGCCCATACGTACGGTAGTAAGATCGGCGTTCGTGAAGTTTGTACAACTGAGATTAGCGTAATAAAACACCGCGTTCTGCAAACTGGTATTGCTGAAATTGGCGCCCGTACAATTAGCCAGTGAAAAATTAACCGGCCCCTTGGCGGTTGTGGCCGCTTTAGCATTACCGAACTTTGCACCTATAAGGCTGGCGTTACTGAAATTAGCGCCATCTAACCCTGCATTTGTAAAATCGGCGCTGTCTAATGTGGCCCCGTTGAAATTTGCATTTGTCAGATCCTGACCGGCAAAACTTTTGCCCATGAGGTAACAGAAAGGGCAATCATTGTTGGTTTGGGCATAACTTGCATCAGTCAGTAACAACAACACAATAAACAGCAGGTTGATAGAAAGATAGCCTGCTCTATTTGCGCAGCGATTGGTTGTTCTTCTTTTTAGGTACATGGGGGAGATGTTTTTTAATGGTTTGTTTTGTAGTTGACAGGTTGGTATTGCATCCGGGTGAATTGTTTACACCACACAGACTGTGACTTAGAAAATCTTTTTCTGCCTGCGTATTATCGAGCCCCAGCGTATTACATTGAAATGGCAGATTGCAGGCCAGGTCCATGAATAAAAGATTTCCGTTACCGTTGTTATAGATACCTGCAATATTGCCGATAGTCTTTAGTGAATTGTTCTGCAGGTAGATGGTGCTTACATTGTTGAACCCCGAAAAATTCCCTACGTTCGTTAACTTATTATTGGAGAGATCAACATAATTGAGGGCAGTTTGAATGGAAAGATCCAGCTGCGACAAATTGTTGTACGACAGGTCCAGGAAGTTGACATAACTGTCGGCATCCAGCAGTACGGAAGTAAGCGCGTTGTCCGAGGCATCGAGGTAATTGATCCCCGGAACGCCCTGTAAATTCAGCATCACTAACCGGTTCTCGCTCACCTTTAATTTATTCAACGAATGCAACTGGGCAAAGAAGGTACCATCGGTGAGGTTATTGCACGAAAGGTCGAGCGATCTGAGAGAAGTAAAATACTGCAGCCCGCTGAGATTGCTGATGCCCTTGCAGGGACAACTGAGCGAGGGCACCTGGGCGGCAATGTTTTTGGTGATCACTTTACTGTTATCGCCGCCAAACAGCTGGTTCACCAAACAAGCCTGTAGGTTAGGGTCGGCAAAGGTGATCCTGCCGGTAGTATCGCTTCCACCGCAATTGGGTTTAAACCAAACGATCTGGGTCACGTGCTGCGGATTGCAATTGGCGGTACGCCAGCCGGGCACCACCCATTGCTGCCCATGACAGGTATCGAGGTCGCCATTGGGGCAACCCACCTTATTCTTCAATTCCGGAAATACCGTTGCACCATAACCCTGTTGATTAATAGCTACTATGCCGCAAAAACTACCATCGAGTTCTTTACAACAGGAATCTGCCACCAGCATAACCGCATTGGAGAAATTGGCCTGGGTAACAGTAGCATTGGAAAAATTAGCTCCGCCCAGTTGGGTACAGGAGAAGTCGACCCCTGCCCCTCCATTGGGTGTGTTTTTTATAGTGGCGGAAATAAAATTGGCATTCTGTAAAACAGCATTGGTAAAAAACACGCCCTCCAGTACGCTTTGTTGAAAAACGGCGCCCGGCATAATAGAATAGCTGAAATTGGTGCTCATCAGCGTTAGGTTATTGAAATTTCCGTTAACGATATACGCATTGGATAAATTAACGCCGTTGAGCTGCGCCGAACTGAATGAAGCATAGTTAAGATTGGCGCCGGAAAAGTTGGCCACGTTATAGCTGGTGTCTGATTGAAAATTGGCATAATTGAACACACAGCTGTCGGCGGTTGCGCCTAACAGCGTGGCCCCGCGCATATTGGTAAAGCTGAAATTGCTGCGGTGCAGGGTGGCATTGTTGAGTCCCGCCCCTGAAAGATCGGCTATCTTACCTGTATTGGCCGGGTTGTAAAAACTCACCCCGGTAAGTTGGGTATAATTCAGTTTAGCGCCAACCAGTTTTACCTGGTCCATGATGCTGCTGTCCATTTGCGCATAATTAAGCGTGGCCCCGGAAAGATCAGCGCCTGTCATTACGCAATGCCGGAAATCGAAATTGGCGAAATTCATGGCCTTTAAAATGGCCCCGCTGATATTTTTGCCTTTAAAACTGAAGTTCTGGGAGTTGAGACCGGAAATGCGGCAATTACTGAGATCTGTATACGACCAATAGGCTGCGGGCCAGTTATTAATAGGGAAATGGTTAAAATCGGTGGTGGTGAAATTAAATTTGGTTCTTAGATCATCGCCAGAAGGCTGAATGGTCATCAGCGGTCCGAAATCGGCAGCCAGCAGGCTGGCATTGGAAAGATCAGTAGCTTTAAAAACAGCGAACTGTAAATTGGCGCTGTCCATTTGCGCATGTTGGAAACAGGTATGGTCCAGTTGAGCCCCGCTCAGATCGGTTACTCCCTTTGCCGACCGGCGCATGATGGCGCCGGTAAAATTGGCGTTGGTTAGATTTACATTTTGAAATTGTGCGCCACTGAGTATTGCATTGGAAAAGTTCGCTCCCACCAGTGCATTGGCTGATAGTGTAGTAAAATTGGAATCGGTAAGGTTTTTCCCGGAATAGTCGGGGCCACTCCCGCCAGCCGGACAGTTTTGGGAATATGCCCCTGCATGAAAGATCATGACAAAGGAGCATGCCCCAATAATTTGTGTAATCATTGGTCATTATTTAAAATTCATGGTATCCTAAAACTGATCGCAAATGAAATCGAAAACAAATGCTACTAGCAGAATGTAACGGCTATCCGTTGAAGATAGAACGACCTTAAAATTGATCTTTAACAGGTAATAACAGGGATTTTTGAAGGTTGCTGATCAAAGTAATTGATACAGCTGATGATGGTTCAAAATAACAACTTTCCATGTAACGCTTCGTGCGTACAACTACCTGTTTTAAAAAAAAGGTGTTTTTCCCGTATTTTAATTAAATAGAAAGCGGGCTCACCCGAAAGCAATAACATGCTTACTCCTTTACGGAAATATCAATTGTGCCAGCGTGCCCGTTAATAGCAAGCGGGATCGCTTCCAGGCCGGGCACAAAGTTGAAAACGCGACTACCGGTGGTTTCCAACCGGGTGAGCGGTTGACCGGAAGTGATCGTAACCCGGGCTTTGTTTTTTTGAATGGTAATTTTGTTGTGGCCGGTTGTTTGTACTTTCTCTGTTGAGGCGGAGATCACCGGCACTACGATGCGGATATTGTTTTTGTAAACGTCAGGTACTTTATCACAGCGCAGGGTAAGTGTTATTTTATTCGGGGTGAATATGTATTCTGTATGGCAATATACCGGTCCCTCCGCCGGATCTTTCTGGTCCTGATCTACCAACCGGCTGCTGGCCCGGATAATTATTGCAGATCCGGTTTCACTGGCCGTAACGGTTGCATCGAGATGGCATATGTTCATATAGGTAACGCCGTTACTGCTCAATTCAACGCGGGGTGTCAGTGCCATGTTATGCGGATCAGTATCTGACTGCATATTACCGGCTTCTACCAATTGATAGCTATTCATACTGGCCACCAGCAGCGGCCCGGTTTGTTCGTGCCACAACATGGTGAGCGCACCACCCGAGGCATGGCCATTGTGCATGGCTTTGTATTCGCGGTCGTAACCGGTTACCGTAGCCCTGAATTTTCCCGTAGCGATCAGCCAGGTTTGAATGTCTTCAAAAAAACGCAGGCCATACCTGCTTTCGCGAGGGATGCCTTTTCCATCTTGCCGGAGTGTTGGCCGCTCATGATCCAGTATGGTGGTGAGCGCTTTTATATGACAGAAAGTATGGTGCATACTTACCGGCACGTGATGCGTGTTATAATGCAGACCACCCATCAGCAATCCGTTCACGGTGCACTGTTGTAGCAATTGCGTGTTTTTTAATGCAACGCGGTAAAAGCGGGGATCGCGATCAGCCAGCAACGCATAAGCCGGCTGACAGCCATCGCTGGTGCGGCTTCCCCAATAAGTCCATTTATAATTGCGGGTGCCCCAGCTGTTGTCCCAGCCGCCATCGGGCAGCATAAATTCCATATGCGTTTGTAATGAGGCCGTGACCATTGTCAACAGTTCTTCATCTTTATTCAACAAACCATATAAGGCCAGGTTGGGCAACGACTCTTCTACATTGTATCCCAGATCAACGGAGAAACAACCTTTTTTACTGGCTTCATAATAAGGCGTGCCTTCGCCAAATAATAAATGATTGTTGCGGCTGAAGAATTTCATCGCCTGTTGAGTAAGCACCCTGCCCTTTTGTTTGAACTTTGGATTATCCTGTATGGTGCCTAACAATGACAATGCATAGGCGCCGGAGATGGGATAATTGATATTGCCGAAGTCGATATTAAAGTTGGCATGAATGAATTCCCCTGCTTTGGCCAGTCTGTCGTTTATGGCGCTTTTAAACGCGGGGTCCATCAGTTCGCCATGATTAAGGATGGCCTCACTCAAAGCGATTATCGTAAAAGCGGTAATGCCTTTCCATTTGTCGTTTGGTTCATTAAGCCAGGAACCATCGGGCTGACTTACATTGGTCTCTATCCAGCGAAACAGCAACACGGCAGCATCCAGGTAGCGGCTATCGCCCGTACGGCGGGCCATATGCATAAAAGGATAAATGGTATCGCCTATGCGGCCGTAAATGTGTTGGGTGCCCGGACAGCGAAGACCGCCATAGTCGGCTCCCTGCGATTTATCTTTTATTTGCAGGCCCAATAAGGTGGAAGCCCAGGTAGCAGAAAGCGAGTTGCTGAGCGCATACAATTCATCACCCCCTGAAAACGGACTGGCAACTGCTGCCGCCAACCGGTTAATATTGCCCATCGCCAATCCCACTCCACCCGTTGCAGTAGTTATAATAAACTTCCGTCGTGACACCTGCCTGCTCATACTGTTTTTTTAGCGAACTTAGTAACATTGAGCCAGCTATTGATCTATCCGTTTATTAAAATACATATAAAAGAAATCCTTAAAACGGGTTGACGTATAATTGACGTATCAACTCAGTACTCAAACTTATTGTATGAAACGAATGCTTGCCGCCCTTGTTTTTTTGATCAGTTCCATACCCATCATGGGACAGGAGCAAATGTCCGACTGGACATTTGGGCCGTTTGTTCGCCCTGCCAATGTGAATCCTGTTCTGTCACCCAATCCCAAAAGTACTTTCCGTGACCCCATGAACAAGACACAGGTGGCATGGGAAGCTAATGATGTGTTTAACCCCGCTGCCACCATCCGAAACGATAAAATTTATGTGATCTACCGGGCTGAGGACAGATCCGGTGAAGGGATTGGTGAACGAACCTCCAGACTGGGGCTTGCAGAAAGCAGCAACGGACTTACCATGAAACGCCGGCCAACACCTGTACTATTCCCCACCAACGACAACCAACAGGAATTTGAATGGCCCGGTGGTTGTGAAGACCCGCGCATTGCCGTAACAGAAACCGGCACCTACGTTATGCTGTACACGCAATGGAACAAGAAAGTGCCCCGGCTGGCGGTGGCTACTTCCACCAACCTCACCAGCTGGACCAAACATGGCCCTGCCTTTTACAAGGCTTACCAGGGCCGGTTTAAGGATCTGGCCAGCAAGTCGGCCTCTATTGTTACCAAACTGGTGAACGGCCGCCAGGTGATCGCCAAAGTGAACGGCAAATACATGATGTATTGGGGGGAACGCTTCATGAACATCGCCACCAGCAACGACCTCATAAACTGGGAACCGATGCTCGATGAAAAAGACGAATTGAAAGCTGTGGTTAGAACCAGACCAAATTACTTCGATAGCGATCTCACCGAATGTGGCCCACCGGCCATTATAACGGCTAAAGGCATCCTGTTACTGTACAATGGCAAGAACAAACCCGGTGCAGGAAGAGACACGGCCTATACCGCCAATACTTATGCCGCCGGACAGGTATTGTTCGATGTGAACGACCCCACAAAAGTGATTGGCCGGTTGGATAAACCATTTTTTGTGCCCACCGCTCCATTTGAAAAAAGCGGGCAATATCCGGCAGGCACTGTGTTTGTTGAAGGACTGGTATTTTTTCACAACAAATGGTTCCTGTATTATGGCTGTGCCGATAGCCGGGTTGGCGTGGCGGTGTATGAGCCGGGAAAGTAGACAAATATTTTACCAATTTTATTTATATTCATTAAAACCAACTAACGATGAAACCGAAAACAATCAACATTCTGTACTGGGTATTCACCCTGTTGTTTGCAGCACTCATGCTGTTTTCTTCTTATGCCAGCATAGTGGTAAACAAAGATGCCATTGGACTTATACATGATGGTCTTGGCTTCCCCATCTACTTTATTCCTTTCACTGGTTATGCCAAGCTGTTTGGCTCTATTGCTATTCTAATTCCCGGACTGAAAACAATAAAAGAATGGGCCTATGCCGGCTTGTTCTTCGACCTGTTAGGCGCCACTTATTCCGGCATTCCGGTATCCAAAAATTTTGATCCCATGTTGCTTGGGATGCTTATCTGTTTTGGCACTGGTATTCTCTCTAATATTTTCTGT
>Ga0136846_1215143_pt1 | contig 13726 bp, 11 predicted proteins | sample HopSoiMetagenom2_FD_96841 | JGI IMG/M metagenome (GOLD analysis project Ga0136846, IMG submission 96841) | Grasslands soil microbial communities from Hopland, California, USA - 2 Assembly 2016 (version 4) | ecosystem: Environmental > Terrestrial > Soil > Grasslands | place: USA: Hopland... | reverse complement strand
AGACGCGCCGCATCATGATGCGCGGACGCCCGATCGAAGTCACGCGCGACGGCGAGGAGCTCGTGACCGCCGAGGGTGAGCGCGTTCCGATCGCGAACGCGGAGCATCTCGCGCCGTGCGAGCCGTCCAAGATCGTCTGCGTCCACCTCAACTACGAGAGCCGGCGTGCGGAGTTCCAGGCGGCGCTCGGCCCGGCGCCGACGTACTTCCACAAGCCGGTGAGCGCACTGAACCATCACGGCGGCGACGTGGTGCGGCCCCCGCGATGCCGCTACCTCAACTACGAGGGCGAGATCGCGATCGTGATCGGCGAACGGACGCTGCACGTGTCGCCCGACGAGGCGGAGTCGCGGATCCTCGGCTACACCGTCGCCAACGACTTCGGGTTGCACGACTTCCGAGACACCGACGCAGGGTCGATGCTCCGGGTCAAGGGCTCGGACTCACTGTGCCCACTCGGGCCGGGGCTCGTGACCGGTTGGGACTTCCGTGGCAAGCACATCGAGACCCGGGTCAACGGCGCCGTGCGGCAGTCCGGGACGACCGACGAGATGATCTGGAACATGCCGTACCTCGTCGCCGACATCGCGCGAACGATCACGCTCGAGCCCGGCGACGTGATCTTGTCCGGCACGCCGGCGAACTCTCGCCCCGTCGAGCCCGGCGACGTGGTCGAGGTCGAGGTTGAGGGGCTCGGGACGCTCCGCAACCCGATCGTCGAAGGCGATGTCCCGGTTCCCGATGACGTCGGCGCGCAGCCGAGCGCCTCCGAAGAGGTCGAGTCGACCGCGTTCGGCGGCGACTGGGAGTTCCGCGGGATCCGGCCGCCCACCAAAACCTGACCCGGGGTATGCTCGCCCGACGGAGATAGTTCGTATCCAAAGGAGTCCGGTGGAGACGAACGGGACGCGGCTGCGCCTGCTGTGGTCCGACATCCACGGCATCGAGCGAGGCAAATACCTCTACGGCGATTGGAACGCACGCGGACGCGCCAACTTCTGCCTCGCGACGTTCCCCCTGACGTTCGATCGGGAGATCTTGCCGATCGAAGGCCTCGCGTTCGACGTCGGGCTTCCCGACCTCGAAGCGAGCATCGAGCAGGACACCTTGCGACCGGGTTGGGAGCCCGGCACGACGGTGGGGATCGGCCGCCTCGGCCGTCTCGGCGCCCCGCTGCCGGTCGACCCTCGGCATCTTCTCGAGCAGGCCGTCTCCTCGTGGATCGCGCGGGGACTCACGCCACAGATCGCGTTCGAGTTCGAGTTCTACCTGCTGCGGCCCGACGGCGATACGGGCTGGGCGCCGCTGCGCACGCCCGGCTCACGCGTGTACGGGACCGGCACGGCCGTCGACCCCGACGGCGTCGTCGCCGCGATCGTCGATGCGGCAAGCGATGCCGGCCTGGACGTCGAGGCATGGTGCACGGAGTTCGACGACTCGCAGTTCGAGGTCAACATCCGCTATCGCGACGCGGTCACCGCCGCCGACGATGCGTTCCTGTTCCGCGTGTTGGCCCACGAGATCGCGACGTCGAGAGGACACCGCGCGACGTTCATCGGTCGGCCCTTCGCCGAGCGCGGCGGCTCCGGACTGCACGTGAACATCAGCTTCTGGGACGCCGCCGGCAGGAACGTCCTGTTCGATCCGAACGACCCCGATGGGTTGAGCGACCTCGCGCGAAGCTGCATGGGGGGCATGCTGGCCCACCACGAGGGCACCGCCGCGATCTTGGCGCCGACGGTGAACGCGTACAAGCGCCTGCTCCCGGACATGATGAACGGCTACTGGGCGAACTGGGGCCACGACGATCGCACGGTCGCGATCCGCATCGGTCCCGACCGCGGTGACGCGACCCGGCTGGAGAACCGCGTTCCCGACGGCGCGTGCAACCCGTACCTCGCCGCCGCCGCGCTCCTGCACGCCTGCCGCTTCGGCGTCGAGGACGCGATGACGATGCCGCCGGCGCAGCCCGTCGCGGCGCAGCCGACGGGGGATCACGTCCCCGCGACGCTCGAGGCGGCCGTCGAGGCGATGGGCCGCGACGAACGGCTGTGCGACGCGCTCGGCGCGCCGTTCGTCGACGCGTTCTCGCAGCTCAAGCTCGCGGAGTGGAAGCGCTACACCGAGGCCGTGGACGATCCGATGGCGCCGGAGCCGACGCCGTGGGAGCTCGACTACTACACCCCGTTCTTCTGATGGAGCGTTCGTGACCGGCGTCGTGGATGGGATCGATCTCGCCGATCCCGACAACTTCGTCGTCGGCGTCCCGTTCGAGTGGTTCCGGCGTCTGCGGCACGAGGCACCCGTCGCATGGCACCCCGAGCCGGGGCCGAACGCCGGCTTCTGGGCGGTTACGCGGTACGACGACCTCGTCGCGATCCATATGGACTGGGCGACGTACTCCTCGGAGGTCGGCGCGGTCTCGTTGGAGGAGCTCGACCCCGAGCAGCTCGAGATCCGGCGTTCGATGCTCGAGACCGATCCGCCCCGCCACACGAAGCTCCGATCGATCTGCGCCAAGCGCTTCAGCGCCCGCGGCGTCGGGCAGTATCAGGATTGGATCCGCGACGTCGCGCGAGAGGTCCTCGACGCGGCGCTCGTCGGCGACGATCCCTTCGACTTCGTCGGCTCGATCAGCCGCGAGCTCCCGATCCGGTTCCTGTGCTCGATCTTCACGGTCCCGCAAGAAGATGCGCCCCAACTGATCTCGTGGGGTGACAAGATGATCGCCAACCAGGACCACGAGCTGTCCGCGGCGGTCATCGACAAGGTCGACACCGAGGAGTTCCGGCTGTTGCCGTTCCGGTCGCCGGTCGCGCGCGACGTGTTCGCTTACGCCGACGCGCAGGCCGATCAGCGCCGCGAGGAGCCGAGCGACGACGTGATCCAGGCGCTCGTGACCGCGCAGCAGGAGGGGGTGCTGAACGAACGCGAGTTCCACAACTACTTCTCGCTGCTGATGATCGCCGGCAACGAGACCACACGGCACACGATCAGCGCCGGCATGCTCGCGCTGATGGCGAACCCCGAGCAGTTCCGGCTGCTGCAGGACGAGCCCGAACGCATCCCCGTCGCGGTCGAGGAGATCTTGCGCTGGGCTACGCCGGTGCTGCACTTCCGCCGGACGGCGACGCGCGACGTGGACCTCCGCGGCGAGACGATCCGGGCCGGCGACAAGGTCGTGACGTGGTACATCAGCGCGAACCGCGACGAGGAGGTCTTCGCCGACGCCGACGCGTTCGACGTGACGCGCACGCCCAACGACCATGTCACGTTCGGCCCCGGCGGCCCGCACTTCTGCCTTGGTGCGCACCTCGCACGGCTCGAGGCGACGATCCTGTTCGAAGAGCTGCTTCCTCGGATCCGGTCGATCGAGCTCGCCGGGCCGACCGAGCGGATCCGGTCGAACTTCGTGAACGGCATCAAGCGGATGCCGGTCCGGATCGTGACCCGTTAGGAGAGCGTTTCCGAGCCGGTGCGGTCCTGGACGCTCCGCGACAACGAACGGAGCAGCGACGCCAGCCGGTCCTGATCGTGTTGGCCAAGGGCACCGGCGATGGCCGTCTCCTCGGCGTTGAACCGCGGGAAGAGGTGCTCGATGGTCCTGCGACCGTCCGCGGTGAGCGACACGAGGACGCTTCGCCCGTCGTTCGGATCCGGCCGCCGGGTGATCCATCCGCGGGCGTCGAGCGTCCGCAGCACGCCGGTGGCGGTGGGCCGGCTGATGCCGACGGCCTCGGCGAAGGCGTTGGCGCCGAGCTCTCCCCACACCCACAGCACCCACAGGGCGACGAACGAGGTCCACGAGACGCGTTCGGTCGCGAGCACCCTCGCCTCCATGTGCCGGCGGACCGCGGCGGCGCTTCGGAACAGGTTCGAGATCGCCCACATCGCACGGAAGTCCAGCGGCCGGTCGCCGAGCGTCTCGAGCACCCTGCGCTCGGCGGGCAAGAGGTCGTCGCTCATGCGGCGCCGGAGGTGAGTTCGGCGCCGAGCTCGCGTGCGACGTCCACGATCGCCTCGACGTCCTCCTCCGTCGTGCGGAAGTTCACGAAGCAGGGACGGAGCCAGACCTCACCGTCGATCAACGCGGACGCGAGGTAGATCCGGCCGTCGGCCTGGATCGCGTCGGCCAGACGCTGGTTGTGTGCGTCCATCGGGACCCCCGCCGGCGCGTGCCGGAACGGCACGATCGACAGCTGCGGGGGCGCGTCCATCACCTCGAAGTCCTCGCTCGACTGGGCGCGCCGGTACAGGAGGTCGGCCTCGTCCAGGTTGCGCGCGATCGCGTCGCGGAACTGGGCGGCCCCATGCGCCCGGAAGGCGAGCCAGGCCTTCAGAGCACGGAACGGTCGGGAGTACTCCAGCGTGATGTCGGCGGCGTGGAGCTCGTGCCGTTGGTGGGGGAGATACCCCTGCTCGTGTGAGAACGACTCTTCGAAGGCATCCGCGTGGCGGCTCATCACGACGCCGCAGGCCTTCGGCAGGTAGAGCCACTTGTGCGCGTCCACCGAGCACGAGTCGGCTCGTTCCAACCCGGCGAAGAGCTCGGGCCGAACCGCAGCCGCGGGAAGGCCGTACGCGCCGTCGACGTGGAGCCAGACCCCGGACTGATCGCAGACGTTCGCGATCGCGTCGAGGTCATCCACCGCGCCGGTCAGCGTCGTGCCCGCGGACGCGACCACCGCGACGGGCGTGTCGCCGGCCGCGCGATCGGCCGTGATCGTCTCCGCCAATACGTCCGGCCGCATCCGGCGCAGCGCGTCGAGCGGGATCGCGCGCAGCCGATCCGACCCGATCCCGAGCAGCTCGACCGCGCGCGTGACCGAGTAATGCACCTCCTCCGAGCAGTACACGACGGGGCGCTCTCCGCCGAGGCCCGCGTGCCGCGACCCGGGCAACGCGCGCTCGCGAGCCGCCGCGAGCGCGGTCAGGTTGCTGATCGTGCCGCCGCTCGTGAAGGCGCCCGAGGCGACCGGGAACCCGACGAATGCGCCGATCCACCGCACCGCCTGGTGCTCGACGACGGTGGCCGCGCGCGCGTCGACGGCGAGGTTGATGTCGTAGGTATGCGCCAACAGGTCGCCGATCGCGCCGATCGGCAGCCCGCTCGACCCGATGAACGCGAAGTACCGCGGCCGCGGCTGCGCGATCGACTCGTCGAGGATCCGGGCCGCGTCGTCGAGCGCCTCGTGCACCGGCACCGGGTGCTCGGGGAGGTCCGCTCTGATCAGGGCGCGGACACGGTCGTCCAGGGGCGGCTCCTCCGGCCGGAACCGGTCGAACGATCCCCACGCCTCTTCGACGAGCCGCGCCGCATGCGCCAGCGCCTCCTCGCGGGGGGCGTCCAGGCGCAGCGGCCGCCCGTCCGTCATCCGATCCCTTCCGCGCGGACGCCCGCCGGGTTGATCCCCGCCTCCTCGTCGGAACGAAGCTCGTCCAGCACCCTGCTCGCCTGCGGCCTGCCCTTCATGACGAACGCGACGATCAAGCCGAGGATCGCCCAGGCCGCGACGTATCCCCACACGAGGTCGAACGGCGCGGGCTGCTTGTAGATGCCGCCGAACACGGCCGCGACCGAGATCGCGACGCCGATCACCGCGGCGATCACGACCCCGGCGTAGTTCGCGCCCTGCCGCAGCCCCCAGAAGGATCCGAACGCGAGCAGGCCGTAGACGACCATCAGCGCGAAGCCGCCGAACGTCGAGAGCCACAGGAACATGTCGAAGAAGTGCGGGCTCGGGCTCGCGTCGGCGAACACCGTGTCGGCGAACTGCGCGATCGCGACCATGATCAGCGACACCGCTTCCACGAACGCGATCGCGGCGACCGGCGTGCCGCGGCGGTGTGCAACCGTCGCGAGGCCGCCCGGGATCCGCCGGTCGCGCGCCAACGCGAAGATGCCACGGGCCGAGGCGACCGCCGCGCCGAGTCCAACCGCAAGGATGTCCAGGAGCACGACGACCTCCAACACCTTGAGGATGAAGTCTGACCCGTATCCGCCGGCGGACGTCGGCGATCCCAGGGCGAACAACGGGGCGGCCGCGACCGCCGGGTCGGTGATCACCGAGAGGTCCTGGCCGAATCCGACGATCTGCGCATACGCGGCGATCAGGTAGAACACCGTCGCGATCAAAACGGTGAACAGCACCGCGCGCGGGATCGAGCGCCTCGGCTCGGCGGTCTCCTCCCCGAGGTTCGCCGCCGTCTCGAACCCGACGAAGATCAGCACGCCGTACAGGACCCCGAACATGATCCCGCTCCATCCGTCGGCGGCGGAGCTCGGCTTGAACGGCTCGAGGTTGGCTTGCGGCGCGTCGACGATCACCTTCACGAAGAACGCGAGCACCACCACGGCCGACGCAAGCGCCAGCGTCAGTTGCGCCCGCGTCGAGATGTGCACGCCGAGGTACTGGACCAGGAAGACGGCCGCGACGAACACGAGGCTCCAGGCCCACATCGGCAAAGGCGAGGACGCGGACACAACGCCGGGAACCGTCGGGTCGACGGTGAAGATCACGTCGTGCACGTACCAGCCGACGAGGCACGCGATCGCCGAGGCGAGCACCGTCGTCCCGCCGTAATAGATCCATCCCGCGAACGCACCTGCTCGCGCGCCGAGGCCGTTGGAGACGTAGTCGTAGAGCGAGCCGGCGGCGTGCACGCGCCTCGCGTACTGCGCGACGATCCATCCGAGCGCGAAGGTGCCGATCGCAGCCAGCAGCACGGCGAGCGGAGTCGCGACGCCGGCGCCTTTGCCCGACGCGCTGACGCCGGCGATCAGCGGGATCAGGAACGCTGCCGAGAAGACCGGCCCCATGAACCCGACGGACTGCGAGATGCAGTCCACCAGCCGCAGCCGCTTGGCGCCGAGGCGCTCGTAGCCCAGCTTCTCCTCCATGTCGCCCCCCTCTCCGCCGCCCTCAGGCGGTCGCGCCGGTCCACCCCTGCGCCGGACGCTCGAACCACACGTGAACCTGCCCGGTGCCGACCGACGCCTCGTATTCGCTGAAGAGCTCGCCGGACGCGCGACAGTCCGCGCCGCCCATCCCCGCCGCCATCATCAGGTAGTGGCCGAAGTGACCCTCGGGATAGGCCTTGCGGTACGTGGGCATGTTCGCGATGACGCCCGCGTGGTCGCCGCGCTGCATCAGGTCGAGCACGTGCATGTCCGCGTCGTAATAGGCGCGGTCGTAGATGTTGTCGGGGGCGCGCTGCGCTTCGCGCTGCCGGAGCTCCTTGAATCCGAAGAACCGGTGCGTCATCCCGCCCGAGGCGAGCAACACCACCCGTCGGTCGCTCTCGGCGATCGCCTGTCCGATCAGCGACCCGAGCAGCAGGAAGTCGTCGGTGTCGCAGCACTGGTTGAGCGCGACGCTCAGCCACCTGGTGTCGGGATCGCCGAGGAACGTCCAGATGTTGACGGTGCCGTAGAAGATCGGCAGGTACGGGTCGTCGCACGAAAGGATCCAGCAGTCGTCGCGACCCTCTGCCTGCGCGGCGATGCGCTTCGCGAGGTCGGGGTCGCCAGGCATGTCGTAGGGGACCTGGGCCATGCCGCGCGGCAGCTCGCTGCTGGTGAACAGACCCTGCCGCCGTTCATGGCCCGTCACGATGTGTTCGAACGTCGATTCCCAGTGCGTGTCGAACACGATCACCGTGTCGGGCTTCAACCGGTCGATGCAGTCGCGTTTCATCCGCTGCAGGCCGGGGACGAGCGAGATCTCCTTGCCGTCGTTGAGCTCGAGCCGGACGTCCTCGGGCAGCATGATCGTCGGGACGTGCGCGACCAGAGCCGCGCCAACAACCTCACCCATCCATCCTCCTCACCCGCCGGACGACGGCGCCGTCACGACGTTCTTCACGTCGGCGTAGAAGTCGAAGCTCCACCGGCCGCCTTCGCGGCCGATCCCCGAGTTGCGCGATCCCCCGAACGGCGCATCGAGATCGCGCACGAAGAAGCAGTTGACCCACACGGTGCCGGCGACGAGCTGTTCGCCCACGCGGCGGGCGCGCGCCTCGTCACCGGTGTAGACCGTGGCGGCCAGGCCGTAGTCCGTCCGGTTGGCGAGGGTGATCGCCTCTGCTTCGTCGCGGAACGGCTGCGCCGTGAGCACGGGCCCGAAGATCTCGCGCGTGAGCAGCGGCGATCCCTCCGGCATGTCGACGAACAGCGTCGGGCGGTAATAGAGGCCGCCCAGGTCGTCGTTGGGGCCGCCGCCGACGAGCGCGTTGGCGCCCTCCGCATGCCCGGCGCGCACGAACCCGTCGACCCGCTCGAAGTGTTCCCTGCTGATGAGCGGGCCGATGTCGGTGGTCTCGTCGCGAGGATCGCCTTGCACGACGCGCCCCGTCGCGTCGACGAACCGCTCCAGGAAGTCGTCGTAGATCGAGGTCTCGATCAACAGTCGCGTGCCCGCGAGGCAGACCTGACCCGCGTTGTCGAACTGACCGACGGCCTGCCGCAGCGCCGCATCCGGATCGGCGTCGGCGAAGATCAGGAACGGTGACTTCCCGCCGAGCTCGAGCGACGTCGGGGTGAGATTGGCGGCTGCGGCCGCGGCGACCAGCCGGCCCGTCTGCACCGACCCGGTGAACGCGATCCTCGTGACGCCCGGATGCGCGACGAGCGCCGCGCCGGCCTCCTCGCCGATCCCCTGGACGACGTTGTAGGCGCCGGCGGGCAGGCCCGCCTCGAGCGCGATGTCACCGAGGAGCGACGCCGTCAGCGGCGCCCACTCCGGCGGCTTGTGCACGACGGCGTTGCCGGCCGCGAGGGCCGGCGCGATGCGCCACGTCGCGAGCATCAGCGGTGCGTTCCACGGCCCGATCACCGCCGTCACGCCCGACGGATCCCACGTCACACGCTCGTCGTTCCCGTTGAACGTCATGCCGCCGGCGTCGTCGAGCTCCAGGAGCTTGTCGGCGAAGAAGCGGAAGTTGCGAGCCACGCGCGGCATCACGGAGTTGCGATGGGACCGCAGGAGCGATCCGTTGTCGCGGGTCTCGACGACGGAGAGGTCGTCGATGCGCGCCTCGACGCCGTCGGCGATCCGATGCAGGACGGCCGCGCGGTCTTTGGGTGGCGTGCGACCCCAGTCGGCAGCCGCCCGATGAGCGGCAACGACCGCGGCGTCTACGGTGGCGGCGTCCGCCCGCCCGACCTCGGCGATGACCTGCTCGTCGATCGGCGATACGTCGGTGAAGCGTGTCGGCGAACCGAGGCGTCGGCCGCCGATCAGGTGGTCGGTCGAGACCTCGACCCCTTCAACCACGGCGCGCTCGTCCGTCGGCACCTCCAGATGGTTCGTATCCGAACGGTATGGCTGGAGCCGTGGACGTGTCAATCGGAGCTCGTGGCCCCGTCGCTATCGCCGGCGCAGGGCCCTGATGAGCGGCCGCCCGACCCGGTAGATGGTGTAGGTGAGCAGGATCAGGCCCAAGATCGCCTCGATCTGCTCTTCATCGAAGCGCGTCCGCTTGGCGATCGGCTTGGCGATCGCGCGTCCGACCGATCCACGCCAACCGGTGAGAGCCGCCTCGCCGACCTGAACGACGGCGCCGTGCTGCTGTCCGTTATCTGCCATGGGTCAGCGGTTCCCCGCGGGCTGCGGTCGCAAACGGAGCCTCGGAGAACTAGGCGGAGCCGAACTGGCCGAGGGCGTCATAGGCCGCGTACTTGAACGTCTCGCTCAGCGTCGGATGGTTGAACACCATCTCGATGAAGGTGTCGACGGTGCCCCCGAGCGTGATCACCGCCTGGCCGACGTGAACGAGTTCCGACGCGCGCTCGCCGATCACATGGCAGCCGATCAGCCTGCGGTTCGACCGATCGAACACCAGCTTCACCATCCCGTCGCGGTCGCCCACGATCTGTCCGCGAACGTTGTCGGCGAAGCGCGCGCGGCCGACGACCGCGTCGATCCCTCGGCGGGACGCCTCGTCCTCGCTCAGCCCGATGCAGCTCACCTCGGGGATCGTGTACACGCCGTAGGGGTAGAGCTCGGCGACGTGCCGCTTGTACGTGAAGCCGAACGCGTGGCACACGGCGACCCGCGCCTGCTCCATCGAGACGCTCGCGAGCGCAGGGAAGCCGACGACGTCGCCGGCCGCGTAGATGCTCGGCACGGCGGTCCGGAAGTCCTCGTCCACCACGACGTAGCCGCGTCGATCGACCTCGACGCCGACGTCTTCGAGCCCGAGCCCGGCGGTGTTGCCGCTGCGCCCGGACGCGACGAGGACGGTGTCCGCCTCGATCTCGGCCCCGGAGGTCAAGGTCGCGACGAGCCCACCGTCGTCTCGCGCGACGTTGTCGAGCGAGCGCTCCAGGTGGAGACGCACGCCCAGCGTGGTCATCGCCTCGGCGAGCCGCTCGCCCATCTCCGCGTCGAGGAACGGCAGGAGCGCCGGCCGCGGGTCGATCAGATGCACCTGGACGCCCAGGGCCGCGAACATGCACGCGTACTCGCAGCCGATCACGCCGGCGCCGATCACCACGAGCGTCGAGGGCAGGTGATCGATCCGCAGGATCCCGTCCGCGTCGTGCACGTCCTCGTCGTCGTAGGGGATGCCGGCGGGCCGGTGCGGCGAGGAACCGGTCACCAACAGGATGAACTCGGCCTCGAGCACGCGCTCGCCGCCGTGCTGCGTGACCGCGACCGTGGTGGGGCCGGTGAGACGTCCCACGCCCGCGATCAGCTCGATCTTGTGACGCTCGAGGTTCGCGTGGATCCGTGCGGTCTCGAGGCCCTCGACCACGTTCTTGCGCCCGAGCAGGCGCGCGACGGTGAGGTCCGGGTCGACGTGCACGTTGACGCCGTACATGTCGCGTTGCCGGTAGCCCGACAGGAAGAGCCCGGCCTCGCGGAGCGTCTTGGACGGCAGCGTGCCGGTGTGCACCGCGGCGCCGCCGGGCTCCGGTTGCCGCTCCACCAACGCGACCCGCTTGCCGAAGTACGCGGCCTGCGCGGCGCCCCGCTCGCCGGCCGGCCCACCGCCCACCACGACAAGGTCGAAGCGCTCCGTCACGCGACGAGACTACCGGTCGTTCATCGCGCTCCGGTCGGTCAGGAACAGCGGGGCGGCACCCAGAAGGGCGTCCGCTCGGCAGCGCCGCTCAGGGATGTTTGGAGGGCGGACAGCGCGGGCTTCGGCCGCATGTTCTGGTCGAAGGGCAGCGGGCGACGGGGAGCGCCGTCCGCGCGCGGGTAGTCCTCCTGGAGCCACGTGTATCGATCCGAGAGGCCGAACGTCATCAGGGCCGCGATGTCGGGTTCCTGAAGCGCCTCGTCGAGGTACGTCGCGTAGACCTTCGCGATCGCGTCGTCGCGTGCATGGGGATCGGCCGGCAGGCCGTCGTCGAGCACGTCGAGCTCGGTGATCAAGATCTTCAGGCCGCGCCGCGCCACATCGGACAGGAACGTCCGGTACGCATCCGTGTCGAATTTCTCAGAGAATCGCGCCGCATGCAGGTGTGCCTGGATGCCGAGCGCGTGGACGGGCACGCCTTGTGACAGCAGCTGGTCCAGCACGTCGAGCGTGGCCGCGCGCTTGTCCGCGGCGGTATCGGCACCGATGTCGGTCTCGTACCCGTAGTCGTTGTAGACGAGCAGCGCTGTCGGGTCGGCCGCCTGGGCGGTCCTGAATGCGTCCGCGATGTATGACGGCCCGATCGTGGAATACCACGGGACGTCGGTGCGGACGCCGTTCGTGTCGATGGCCTCGTTCACGACGCTCCACGCGGCGACCTTTCCGCGGTACCGGCGGACGACCGAGCTGACGGTCGAGTTGATCAGGTTCGTCGCCTTCTCGTGGCTCATGCCCCAGAGGTCGTCGTCGGTCCAGCCGTCGCCGAACCCCTCGTCCCAGACCAGATGCGCCCCGAACACGAGCATGCCGTTGCGGGTGGCAAGATCGATGATCCGGTCCGCGTAGGTGAAGTCGAGGTTCGACTGCGGCGTCGGCCGTAGACGCCACCACAGCAGATCATCCTCGGTGAACACGATCGCGGCCTGCGCTTCGAACAGCGACCGGTACTGGGCGTCCGACAGCTGCCATGTCGCCGCCGAGGAGCCGTAGACGAGCCCGCGGCCGAGCGCACGCTTCCATAGCGGCGTCGTGGATCCGGTGCCGTCGGTGAGGCAGTCCACCGTTGCGGGGGAGACGGACGGCAGGACCGCTTGTGCGAGTGGGGACAGAGTGCTCGACGCGGTCTCGCTGCCGGCACGCGTACACGCGGCGAGCACCGCCGCGGCGGATCCGGCCGCCGTCACGAGGAATCCCCTGCGAGTCATCGCGGTGTCGAGTTGCATCGTGGCCTCCTCGTTTCAGCTGCTAGGGGGAACGGTCCGGTCCGGAGAAGCGCTCGTCGAGTGACCGACGCGTCGGCATCCCCTCGCGTGCGCCCGCGGCCGTGACCGACATCGCGGCCGCGACGACGGCGCGCTCCACCGACTCTCGGATCGGGCGTCCCTCTGCGAGACCGGCCGCGAAGACGCCGCAGAAGCAGTCTCCGGCTCCCGTGGTGTCGACCGCGTCGACCGCCGGCGCGGACACGCGCTCATCGCCCTCGGGACCGTGGATGACCGCGCCGTCGGAGCCACGGGTCTCGATCACGACCACGCCGCGCAGCGTGTCGCCGAGCTGTTCGAGCTCGTGCTCGTTCGGCATCAGGTACGCGATCCGGTCTCGCACGTCGCGCACCAGATCCGCATCCATCGGCGCGGGGTTCAGCACGAACGGGACGCCTTGCTCCTGACACCAGTCGGCGGCTTCGACAACGGCGGCGGCGGGCACCTCCAGGCTCGCGAGCACCACGGCCGGCGTCGAGCGCTCGAGCGCCGCACGGACGGTCCGCGCGTCCAGCGCATCGTTCGCGCCCGGCGCGACCGCGATCTGATTCTCGCCGGCGCCGTCGACGAGGATGAGTGCGACGCCGGTTGCTCGCGCGTCGGCGGGCTCGGCCGGCACGGTCGTGATCCGGTCGGCGCGGAGCGCGTCGAGCGCCTCGCGTCCGAGGTCGTCGTTGCCGACGGAGCAGACCATCACGACGTTCCCCGCGTCGCCGAGCGCCCGGGCCGCCGCGACGGCCTGGTTGCCGCCTTTGCCGCCTTGATGGCGCGAGAAGGTCCCGTCGGTGACGGTTTCGCCGGGCGCCGGAAGTCGCGCGAGCCGCACCACCAGATCCACGTTGACCGCCCCGACCACGGCGACCGTTGGCGTGTCCGTCACGACCGGCTCCGGTCGCGCGCGTCGATGCCCGCGAAGAGGTCCGTCCGCGGCGCCGCGACGTCCGCCTGCGGCCGGGCCTGCACGAACGCCTCCTCGTCCAGGTAGATCCACCGGAGGGGCTCGGGGATCCGCTCCCATTCGCAGATCTGGGAGCGGTGAGCGAAGATCGCCTCCAGCTTCGTCTGCCGGTACGCACGCGCGTCGACCCGGACGGCGATCCGCTCGTCGGGCACGCCGGCGACGTTGAAGAGGTCGCCCTCATCGCCGTACCCGGCTTCGTCGAGGTCCGCGTAGAAGCGGTCGACGGCGGTGCGCGGGAGCGCGACGTGGAACAGATGTGTGGGCGCCTCGTCCGGCGAAAGACGATCGAACGCCGCGGTCGCCGCCTCACCGATCCGGATGTGGTCGTGATGCGACGTCATGCCCTCCGGCCCGAACGTCACGACGACGTCGGGACGGACCTCGAGCAGGACGTCGGTGATCCGCCCCACGAGGT
>Ga0136846_1238145_pt1 | contig 13728 bp, 5 predicted proteins | sample HopSoiMetagenom2_FD_96841 | JGI IMG/M metagenome (GOLD analysis project Ga0136846, IMG submission 96841) | Grasslands soil microbial communities from Hopland, California, USA - 2 Assembly 2016 (version 4) | ecosystem: Environmental > Terrestrial > Soil > Grasslands | place: USA: Hopland... | reverse complement strand
TTGAATCGTTACATCCGGCAGGATTCGTTGGAATGTTCCTTGCGCGAGCTCGTCCAACGTGGAAACGACGCGCGGATGCCGCAGCATGCTTTTGGGCGTGAGCACCACCAGCGGTTTGCGCCATGCGCGCAAAGCCTGGCGGCGCAGGCAATGAAAGAACTGCGCCGGAGTCGAAGGATACACAACCTGCAGATTGTCCTCGACTGAAAGCATGAGGAAACGTTCTAGTCGCGCGCTGGAATGTTCCGGTCCCTGGCCCTCGAATCCATGCGGCAGCAGCAACACCAGCCCGCTGAGGCGCTGCCACTTGTCCTCGGCGCTGGAAATGAACTGATCGACGATCGGCTGCGCCATATTCCAGAAGTCGCCAAATTGTGCTTCCCAGATCGTTAACGCGTCGGGGTAGTCCAGGCTGTAACCATATTCGAAGCCAAGCACACCCATTTCGGAAAGAGGGCTGTTGATGATTTCGACGGGCGCCTGGGTCGGCGACAAATTCTGCAACGGTGTCCAGGTGCGCCCATTTTGAAAATCGTGCAGCACCGCATGGCGATGACTAAAAGTTCCGCGTTCGCTGTCCTGGCCGCTCAGGCGGATGCGCACGCCCTGGCAGGCCAGGCTCGCCAGCGCCAGCGATTCACCCGCCGCCCAATCCAGCGGCAACTCGCCCCGCGCCATTTGCTGGCGCGTTTGCAGCAGCTTTTTGATTTTCGAATGCGGTTGAAAATCTTCTGGAAACCTCGACTGCGCTTCAAGCCAGCCGGCCAACTGCTCGCGCGTCACCCCGGAGGTTGCCTGCTCGCTGGCTGGCTCCGGACCACCTTTATACTTTGCCCAGGGTCCGCGAAGTTCATCCGGCGGCGCCGCGGGCTTGGCCGATTCGGAAAGCTCTTTTTCCAGCATTTCGCGCCTCTTGGCCGCTATCTCATCCGCCTCTTCGCGCGTGACGCCGCCCAGCTTCAATAAATGCTCCAGATAACCTTCGCGAACCGATTTGCGCTTCGCAATCGCGCGATAAAGAACCGGCTGAGTGAAAGCGGGCTCGTCGCCTTCGTTATGTCCCAGGCGGCGATAGCCATAGATGTTTATGATCACGTCACGCTGGAACTCGTAACGAAAATCGAGCGCCAGCCGCACGACTTGCGCCACGGCTTCCGGGTCCTCCCCGTTGACGTGGAAGATCGGAATCTGAAGCATCTTGCCGATGTCGCTCGCATAAGTGCTCGAGCGGGCCTCCTCCGGCCCGGTCGTAAACCCGATCTGGTTGTTGACGACCACATGCAAGGTGCCGCCAACGCTGTAACCCCGAAGCTGGCTGAGATTCAACGTTTCCTGCACCACGCCTTCACCCGCGAACGCGGCATCGCCATGCATCAGCAGCGTCATGCCGCGCCGCCGCTTGTCGTCACCCACGCGGTCCTGCTTGGCGCGTGTCCGTCCCAGCGCTACCGGGTTGACCAGTTCGAGATGGCTCGGATTGAAGCAAAGTGACAAATGCACTTTCTTCCCGGCGGCAGTCACCCATTGCGTGCTGTGACCCAGGTGATATTTCACATCACCGCGTCCGCTGTGCGATTTCCAATCCGTGTCGGCGTACTCGCGGAAAATCTGGCGCGGACTCTTGCCCATCACATTCGCCAGCACATTCAAACGGCCGCGGTGCGCCATCCCGAGCACAATTTCCTCAATGCCCTGCTCGCCGGCGTGCTCGATCGCCAAATCCAGCAACGGCAGCAAACTTTCCGAACCATCCAGCGAAAAAGTTTTCGCTCCGGGAAACTTCCGCCGAATGAACTCCTCGAACGTCGTGGCATCCGTCAGCCTCGTCAGAATTCGCAGTTGCTGCTCCCGCGTGAGCTGTAAGCGGTTTTGTGTCGGTTCCATTCGGCGCTGCAGCCAGCGGCGCACATGCAATTCGTCAATGTGCATGTACTGCACGCCGATGGACCGGCAATACGTCTCGCGCAAAAGCGTCAGCAATTTGCGCAACGTCAACGGACCTTCGTACTGGAAAGTGCCGTTGCCGACTGGCAGCTCCATGTCCGCCTCGGTGAAGCCAAAAAATTCGGGCGTCAGTTCAGCCGGCGTTTCGCGTGGCAGTCCCAGCGGATCCACGTTGGCGATGCGATGACCTCGAACCCGGTAAAGCCTCGTCAAAAGATAAATGCGGTCCGCCAGGGCGCCTGTCTCACGCAACGCTGCAACTGTGCCGTGACCGTTTCCGTCCGGGTTGGGTGGATTGAACAGGCTGAAGGGCCGAAACGATGGGCCGAGGCGCGGTTTTTGAATGCGCATCTCGTCCTCCCCTGCCCCCGCAAAGTATTGTTGCCAATCCCGCGGCACCGCCGAGGGGTCGCGCAAATAATCCTCGTACAAACCCTCGACGTAGGCGAGATTCGCCGCGCTGGGCGTGTCCAACTTATGGCCGTTGTTGTCTGCCATAGCAGGCCTCGGACAATCTCCTTAAGTTCTACCCCTGCAAACGTGTTCTATTTTGCATGTTCAGCTCTTTGGCGGCCTGACTTGCAAAGTCGAGATGACCTGGTGAACACCGTCAGTTTCTAGCGCCACCAACATCGCTTTGCCGATATCATCCGCGGTCGCAACGGTGCCCGACAACGTGACGATTCCTCCCGTGGTATTCACCGAAATGCTCAAAGCCGAAAGGTCCCGATTTGCCACCAGCTTGCTCTTAATCGCGGTTGTGATTCGTGCATCCGCGGTCGCATCTGCAATCGCGTGCTCCGCCTGCTGTGTCTTTTCGCGCAGCACTCGCCCGGTTTTGTCCAATTCCGCTTTGATGTCGTTCGTGCGCAAGTTGAACGACTTCAGCTTGTCCTCCACTGTCTCACGCGCCGAACGCGCAACGTTCGTCACCGTTTCACTCGCCGACTGCACCCGCGGATCATTGCGATTGGATAAAAGCCAGAGTGCCCCCGCGCCTAGCAAAATGCCGAATATCAGCGCCAAAATAATTCTCATAAACTAGTCCTCAATCAACATAGGACGGAAGCACCACCCGTCAATGCGGGTCAAATGGGCAACTGCGCTCGCAACGCGGCAACAGCTCACGCCTTCGGCGCGGCCCACTGCACGGCGTTGACAAAGATCTGCCGCACTTCCGGCCTGAAATAATCGTTGTAAGTCTCATGGCCGGGCGTGAAGTAAAAGACCTTGCCCTTTCCGACCGTCCAGCAAAGGCCCATCCTCGCATTTTCCGTCTTCCCATCCGGACGCGTGTAAATTCCTTCCAGCGGCACCGCTTCCGGCGTCGGCACGGCAAACGGCTCGCCGTAGCGCTCAATTGCAGGCAGTTTAAAGTTCTTCACGCCTTTGCAAATCGGATGGTCCGGCAGTTTGACAATAATTTCCGCCGAAGTCCCATCCGCCACGTACTCACGCCAACTGCACCGCGTTCCCAGCAGAGCTTTCAGCGCTTTCGAAAAATGCGCCGAATGCGTCCCAATGAAACCCATGCCATCTTCTTTCACGCGCGCGACGATTTTGCTCACCAATTCGTCCTTCACCTCGTTGTGTTTCTTGTGCCCCCACCAAATCAAGACATCTGTGCTCTTCAACAAATTGTCGCTGATTCCCTGGTCAGGATCATTCAAGCTCGCCTTGATGACTTGCCAGCCCTCGGATTCGAGCGGCTTGAGCCCCTCGGCGATCGCTGAATTGATGTCATTCGGATAAACCTTTCCGGCGACCGGATCCACGTTGGCCGTCCCCTCGGACCAAACCACAACCTTCCGCTTTGCCTCTGCCGCCGAGCCCTTCAAATTCAGCATCAGTCCGGCAGTGGCGGTGAGGCCGAGCGCCAGGGCGGACCGGCGCGTAAGCAAATTCGTATCAGCAACGGGGGGATTCTCGATTTTTTTCATAGCGCGATGCTGTACATTCGCAGCACCACCGGCAAGTTTTTTGACTAAGCGGCCGGCAGTTCCCTGCGCAAACCAAGCCCCGCCAAAGCACGAAAAGCGGACCACGTTTTGAAGTTTGCGTGAATTTTGAATTTTGGAGTTTGAATTTTTTGCCCCTCTTCATCCGTGTCTATCCGTGTGCATCCGTGGTTAAATTGAAGTTTCGAATTTTGGAATTTGAAGTTTTTGTCTTCTCTGTGCTCTTCGTGTCTCTGTGGTTAAATACGGCTTCCTGAATTCAGGACACCTCCCCTTCCGCCTTTAGTTCGCCGGATTGAATTCTCTTCCTTTCATTCGCTCAACTCTCCTCACTCAGTTTGCCTCCGTTGCTGCAACCAAAAAATTTCCCTCCGCGCGGCTTTATCACTTTGCCCCGCCGCCACCTCTCACTAAAATTCGCGGCGCGAATGCTCAATCTCAGTTCATTAAATCCGCAGCAACGCCAGGCTGTCGAAACCCACACCGGCCCGGTGCTGATCCTCGCCGGTGCCGGCACCGGCAAAACCCGCGTGATCACCTTTCGCATTGCCCACCTGGTCGAATCCGGAATTGAGCCCGCGAACATTTTAGCCGTCACCTTCACCAACAAAGCCGCGCGGGAAATGCAGGAACGCGTCCGCAAACTCATCCCCAAACCAAGGAAATCATCCGACCCCGCGGCCCAGGCCGAATCCCGTCCCACCATCTGCACGTTTCACTCGCTTTGCGTCCGGATTTTGCGGCAGCACATCGAAAAGCTCGGCTACAAGCGCAATTTCGTCATTTACGACGAGTCGGAGCAACTCGCGGCGATAAAAAAAATTATGTCGCACATTTCGGACAAAGCCGAGAAAACCGACCCCGCCGACGTCCTCGCCATGCTCGGCCGCTTCCGCAACGGCGGCGAACGCGCGCAGGCCTTTGACAATCCCAACGTCCGTGCGCTCGCCGAACACGTCCAGAACCGCTACGAAACTGCCTTGCGCGCCTGCAACGCCGTCGATTTCGACGAACTCATCCTCCTGATCCTTAGTCTCTTCAACGAACATCCCGAAGCCCTCGAAGCTTGCCGCCACAAATATCGTTACGTCATGGTGGACGAATACCAGGACACCAATGCGTCCCAATTCAATCTCGTTAATTTCCTCACCAAAGAGCATCGCAACCTCTGCGTCGTCGGTGACGACGACCAAAGCATCTACGGTTGGCGCGGCGCGGAGATCTCCAACCTGCTCGACATGGAACAGCATTATCCGGAGGTGAAGGTCGTCAAGCTCGAGCAAAATTATCGCTCCACCAACACCATCCTGAATGCCGCCAACGCGGTGATCACGCGCAACCAGCGCCGCCGCGGCAAACGCCTCTGGTCCCAAAAAGGTGATGGCTCTCGAATCCAGCTTCACACCTTTGCCAGCGACGAAGAGGAGGCGCGCAGCGTCGTCGAGCGCATCGAGTACGCCCGCCTAACCGAGCGCGTGCCCTGGTCCGACCAGGCGATCCTGTTTCGCACCAACATACAGTCACGGCCTTTGGAAACCGCCCTGCGCCAGGGCTCCGTGCGCTATCATCTAATCGGCGGACAAAGCTTCTTCGACCGCCGTGAGATCCGCGATTTTCTGGCTTTTCTAAAAACCCTGCTCAATCCAAATGACGACGTCAGTTTGTTGCGCATCGCCAATGTCCCCGCGCGTGGCTTGAGCGACGTCACCATGGAACGCTTGCTGCAAGCCAGCCACGAACGCAAATGTTCCGTCTTCGCCGCTATGAAAAATCCGGTCGTGACCACCAGCTTTCAGAGCCCAGCGCGTTCCAGCATCGAATCATTCGTCAACCTCCTCGAGGACACGCGCTCCGTGCTGACCAATGCGCCAACCCCTGCCCCGCCCGGCCTGCTGGCGCACTGGGCTGATAATTTTCTCGATCGCATCGGCTACTTCAATGAGCTGCTCCGCTCCGAAAAGACCTCCGAAGCCGGTGAAGCCCGCATCCGTAATTTGAAGGAGCTTCTCCCGTCTCTCGACCAGGCGGGTGGCCCCGAACCTGCCCCTTTGTCTCGGCTCGAAGCGTTTTTGGAAAACATCAGCCTCGACTCCGAACGCGAGGAAAAGGATGAAGGCCCGGACAACGCAGTCACTTTGATCACCATGCACAGCTGCAAGGGCCTGGAATTTCCGCATGTGCACATCGTCGGGCTCGAGGAAGGTCTGCTGCCGCACTCCCGCTCCACCGACACCGCCAACGTGGACGAGGAACGCCGCCTCTTTTACGTTGCCATCACCCGCGCCATGCAGACGCTTTCAATCTCGCACTGTCAGCAACGGAAAAAATATGGCGTGCCCACGCCCTGTCATCCTTCGCGCTTTCTGGGCGAACTGCCCGAGGAGCTCGTCGAACACGCCGATGTCAAAGGCAAACAGCCCGTCTCGGTGGATTCCGGCAAAGACCGCTTCGCCCTTTTGCGGGCAACATTGGATTAGCGTAAGCTGACCGAGCAATGGTAAGCTATTGCTCATGAGTTCGAGAGCGGAATTCAAGCAATCTTGGACGCGGACTGCTCGGCTCGAGCGCGTCGCGCTAGTCGCTTGGTTCTGCCTATCCGTCGGCGCGCTACTATCTATTGGTTACTTTGAGAAGCTCTTCCAAAGCTGGGTGTCAAAAAACGCTGGCTCCGCCGCAGCAGCAATCCTGGTTCTGGGTGCTTGGACATTACCATCCCTTTTCCTTTTCTATTTGCGTGTGCGTGCGCGGCTGGTCTGTTCGCATTGCGGCACCTTCCGAACCCCGTTGAAATTCCCCAGATATGCGTTACAACATGGTCAATGCCCCAGGTGCCATACCGAAGTGTTCCCAGAAGACGCGCCGCTGCCCTAGCTGCTTGCATGTCCAGTTGAGGCTCACGCGTTAGAAGCCCGTCACCCTGAGACATTGTCTCGCCAATGACCGGCCACTGCGGAGCCTCATCAAGGGAGCGTCACAGGGGACGGTTCGATATGCCGCCGGAAAATCCGTGCCAACCCCGGGTCATTAAAATAGTTGACTTGCTACAAATCGATCCACGCAGGATAAATATTGCTAATGAATTGTGACTTTTGTAGTAGCAGAATCAATTCCGCTTTTCGCGCGGTCCCAGCTCACGTTGAGCGATTTCGTCTACATCCCGCTCAGATGATATGTTGAGAGGCACCGGCGTTGATGTTGTGTGGGCGGCTGGAATCAGCGTGGAAACCCTGGTTCGAGTTCTCGGCGAGTTCTCGGCGCGGTACGGGTTGGCCCTCATGCCAGCCAGCGGCAGAAAATCACGTCTCGTCCCACCGCACGGACAGAAGCCATACAAAGTCAACAACCTCTCGGGCGGGGCCATTTCATCAATGGAAACTGACGACCTCATCGCCCTACGACCTTTTGACGACCCTAGGTTTTCTGGACTTTACTGGGAACTCTATGACGCCGTTGGAAAAGAGTGGTTCTGGTTCAGTGTCATTCGGGATAGCCTCATCGACGGCCGCGTCGGACGGATGCACATAGCCCTTGACGAGGGTTATTTTTCCCTGATGACAGAGGAAGACGTGCCAAACGGAATTGCAAAGTATCACCAGCTCAAAGAGCTGTTTCAAATTCTAGATGCGGACCTCCTCACGGCGCATTGCAGCACCGCGGGGGCCGAACGATTTCGGTTCGCCAAAGAGGGCAGGCAGATCTTCATCGGGCCCATGGAGGAGCGTCGCCGTCCTCGCCCAGAAGAGGAGAAAGAGGGAACCTTCAAAATTGTTTTTGATCCTCTCCAAGGCTTGCCAGCGGCTAACCAGAATCCGCGAAAGCGAAAAGGCGAGCAATGAGAAATGGGTCCGGCCATTCAGCTTCCCGCGCATGAAGAAACAGCACGAGCATTGGTCACGAATCCGAAATTGCAGCTGGTCCCATCTGACCCCGCTTTACCAGCCTCTATTTTTGTTGCTGGCGGCGCTTTCATGCTGCGCCCAACAACCAGGCACGGTGAAGTGGCGATTAAACCTGTCCTCAGCCCAAGGCTTTGGCTTCGTTTCATCACCAGCACTTGCGCCAGACGGCACCATCTACGTTGGAACCGGACAGCATGGCTCACCTTCATCACCCTCCGGCACTTTTTTTTACTCAATCTCACCCGGAGGCAAGACCAACTGGTCACGCATGCTGACGGGCGTCAACTACTCCGCTCCTGCAATATCTCCAGACGGAATTGTCTATGTGCCATGCCAATTTCAAATTCCCTTTGCGGCCAGGCTGAATGCCCTCACGCCATCCGGCAACACAAATTGGAGCTTCAAAACTGGCGGAGGCAGTATTTCGGCGCCCGCTCTCGGGGTGGACGGCACAGTTTATGTCGTAGCGAGCGGACCGCCAAACATTCTGTTTTCTATCCGTCCAGATGGCGGCACCAACTGGATGTGCAGCCTCGGTCCTTCTACAAACGCATCCGCCTCGGCACAGTTTCCCGGGCCGGCAATCGGACCGGACGGCACGATCTACGTTGGCTCACTGGATACGAACGTTTATGCCATCAGCCCGCAGGGAAAAACCAATTGGATCTTCCGGATGCAGGACAAGACGTTTTCGTCCCCGGCAATCGGAACCGACGGCACAATTTACATTGGCTCGGATGACCAAAAGCTATATGCGCTGGAGCCTCGCGGGAACAAAAAGTGGGAATATCTCTTTCCGGCTATTATCGAAAGTTCCCCGGCTGTCGGCCCGGACGGGACAATCTACGCAGCTTCACTGGGTGGAATGGCTTGGCTCGACTCTGGCGGAAATCTGCTCCGGACCAATTCGAGTTTTTGTTCCGCCTCACCGGCAATGGCTGCGGATCGCACGGTTTACTTTGTTGATTTCGACACTTTGCGCGCGTGGAACTCTGCCGGCTCGAATATCTGGAGCGTGGTGATTAGCCCCGGTAACCTCGGGTTCTCCTCACCTACCATCGGTCCTGATGGCACCATCTATGTCGCAGGCGGAACCAACCTGTGGGCCATTTACGGTTCCAGTCCGCCCGCGCAGAGTCCTTCCCCGATGTTCCGTCGGAACGCTTTGCACACCGCACGCTCGGTTCAGTGCGCTTTGGCCGGCCCGAACATTCTGTCGAATAGGGTCGCCGACCTCACTCTGACCGTCGAGACCAACCGGCCATATCATCTCGATGCGTCTGCGGACCTGGTGAACTGGTCGAATTTGGCCAGCTTTACCAGCACGAACTATTTGAATCATTTCCTCGATTCCTCCGCCACGAACCTTCCGCAACGATTTTATCGCCTCGCAACGCCCTAGTCCTGAGTGTTGAAGTTGCGAGTGATGCAATCTCGCAAGCTCCAGCGGAGCGAAATATCTGTAGAAACCGGCCTTCGACAAAACCCAAGCTCCAGCGGAGCGGCATCTCCGGCAGCAGACCCAATGTCGCTCCGCTGGAGCTTAAGCAGTAGCGCAGTTTGGCAAACTGCTGTATCGCCGATTGGTAATCGGCCAGGCTCCTCATTCCTTGCTGTGCGTGCAGAACGGCCAGATCGTAGAAAACCCGCGCTTTCGTCGGCCGCGGAATGCCGGCCTTAGCACTCCTCTCTTTATGAATCCCGAACTTTTGTGGCTTTGCGCCTCTGCGGCTTTGCGTTAAATCCTCACGGCTTGACCCGTAAGGTCTAACATCATTGCATCTTCCCCCTGTTCAGGTTCAGAAAACGGCTACAGGTTACGGTAATGGTTCGAATTCATAATCCTTAGGTAGTGGACCCGCAATGTCGTTCCCATTAAGGGAGCCAGTCGCAACCAATTCTCGGTGACGCCTCCCCACTCTATGGACAATGGCACTTAGACGTAAACCCTTGGCGCGGACACGGTTAGGAATGGAGCCAATGGCCGGGATTGAACCGGCGACCGACGGTTTACGAAACCGTTGCTCTACCGCTGAGCTACATTGGCGTCCAAAATTCGCGGCAGGCAGACTCTCCTGAAACCGCCTTCTCGCGGCCATATTGGTAACAGAGAGCACACCGAAAAGCAAGAGGCGCAAGCCCAAAATCCAGCAAAAGCATAGAGGACCGTGAGCTCCAGCCACCAAACTCACGCTTCCATATCAATCCACCAATCCATCAACGCAACGCTGCATCCCACCACTCCACGATTCCATGTCCAAAAAATCCAACATTTCCGCGTACCCTTAGGCAAGTTTCGCTTTAGGAACGGTGTAGAATGAACACCCTGTCGCGTAATCTATTGCCTCGATTCTTGGTCAACCTGAGTTTCCTCACGCTTTTCCTGGCGAGCACACGCGCCCAGGCCCAGTCCTCGCCCCCAGCGGTGGACTGCAATTGCGTACTCAAACTGCCGCAACTCCGGACCAATGCCTGCCAGGCGTTTGTGCCCAACCTGTGCCTGCTGGCCACGAACTGTTTTTCCACCAATGTGACGATCGGCTCTCCGGGCTATTGTTCGCAAACGCCAGCGCCCGGAACACCGGTTGGCCCGGGAACGACCTATATCACGTTCACGGTCGTGGATAACCTGGGCACCGCCGCGCAATGCACCGTGCCCTTCGTAGTTTCGCCTACGGCGGGATGCGTCTTCACGCTGATTTGCGCCACGAACAAAACTGTGGAGTGCGGCACCCAATGGTCCTTCAATCCACCCACCTGGACGAATGCGTGCGTGCCGCCGCCCGGCACGCCGAGCAATGGCGTGGTCGTCACAGTCGTCAGCACCGTCACCAACGGCACGTGTCCGATGATCATTACCCGCACCTGGCAAGCTTCCGATGATTGCGGTTATCACGACCAATGCAGCCAGACGGTCACGGTCGTGGATACTACTCCGCCGCAACTAAATTGCACCTGCATCACTAACTCTTCGGCGTTTCCCGTCACGATGACGATCACGGCCTGCTCGGGGGTCATTCCTGATCTGTCCCTGCCCGCGAGGACCTGCTCTTTCGATGCATGTGGCGTAATCAGTTGCACGCAGTCACCACCGCCAGGGACGACAGTCGGCATCGGCGCATGGCCGATCACAGTCATTATTTATGACTGCGCCTCAAATGCAGCTGCCTGCACGGTAAGCTACACGGTGATCCAACCGCCGGGCGGCTGCACTTTCACGTTGCTTTGCTCCTCCAACAAAACCGTCCAATGCGGTTCGACTTGGACCTTCAACCCGCCAACCTGGACCAATAATTGTTCGCCGCCTCCCGGCACACCGAGCAATGGCGTCGTGCTGACCGTCATCAGTACGGTGACCAATGGAACCTGTCCCATGATCATCACCCGCACTTGGAAAGGCGTGGATGATTGCGGCAACGTCGCCCAATGCAGTCAATCCGTGACCGTGGTGGACACGATTGCGCCGCAGCTCAATTGCACCTGTATCACGAATAATTCTGCTTTCCCGGTGACGATGACCGTCCAGGGGTGCGTCGGTACAATTCCAAACCTTTGCGCCCCCGCGCGAAGTTGCGCCCAGGATGCTTGCGGAATCGTGGGTTGCGCGCAATCCCCGCCTGCCGGCACGCTGGTCGGCCCAGGCATCTACCCGATTTCGGTGACCGTTTATGATTGCGCCTCAAACGCCGCTTCTTGCGTGGTTAATTTCACGGTCATTCAACCGCCGGGCGGCTGCACTTTTACGTTGCTCTGTTCCTCGAACAAAACCGTCGAATGCGGCTCTACCTGGATCTTCAATCCTCCGGCGTGGACGAATAATTGTTCGCCGCCTCCGGGCACACCGAGCAACGGCGTCGTCGTCACCGTGGTTAGCACCGTAACGAACGGCTCCTGTCCGATGATCATCACCCGCACGTGGCAGGCTGTTGATGATTGCCACAATACCGCTCAGTGCAGCCAGACGGTCACAGTGGTAGATACCACGCCTCCAACGATTGATTGCAACTGCCTGCGCAATCCCGCGGTGGTGCAACTCTCGATCGTCGGTTGTTCGGGAACAATTCCGGACCTTTGTTTGCTGGCGAACCAATGCGCGAGCGACAATTGTGGTCCGCTTCATTGCTGGCAATCGCCCACGGCTGGAACGGTTGTCGGCCCTGGCACCTATCCCATCACGGTCATGGTCACCGATTGCGCCAGCAACAGCGCGTTTTGCGTGCTGAATTATACTGTCACGCCTCCGCCCGGCGGATGCACGACCAACCCGTGCCCGCTGACGTTGGCTGCGGTCCTCAATACCGGCACGACGAACGGCACTGGAGGAGTATTGCCGACTGGCGCCCCCGAGCAGATTTGGGTCAACATGGATGCGCCTGGCGGGCCCACGCCGATGGTCGTCGCTGACCCAACCGTTTGGCCGATTGTTACCGGTCCGTGGGTTGCCCCGAGCACGACATCCGCATGGGTTTCTCCCAGCGTCAATAATTACGGCCCGTCCGGCTGGTACACCAACCGCGTCATTTTCAACGCTCCGTGCAACAACGTGTGTTTGCGTGGGCGAATCGCGTCCGACGATGATGGCTACTTCTTCGTCAACGGTGTGTTGGTCTCACAATCCGGTTTCGGATCCTGGAGCAATGTGAGCGATTGCGTTGATTTCGTCGCCGGTCCAAACACGATTGATTTCGTCGTTCACAATGCGGGTGGGCCCACCGGCTTCCGCACGGAGTTGGAGTTCTGGACGCAATGCTGCTGTCCTTCGCAAACGAACATCTGGAACACCGGCATGGGCGGCCCCAATGGAAATATCGCGCTCAGCCCCGGCACGACCGATCCCAATTACTCGCTGGTCTCGGTGCCGACGGGTGGTTGCAATGGTCCCGCGCAGGTCCTGCAGCCGGGTTCCTTGCCAGGTGTCTGGGTGCCGAATGGTCCGAACTCACAATGGATCGGCGCCGGTCCGACCGCCAATTGTCAGGGCGGCGTGTATCACTACCGGCTTTGCTTCAACCTGCGCTGCCCGGACAGCGCCTCGATCATCGGCCAATGGGCGGCCGATGACGTCGGTGCGATTCTTCTGAACGGCCAGCCGACCGGCAACACTATTCCTTCGCCGCAGTATCCGAACCTTCCATTCTACAATTGGTTCCCGGTAAGCATCACCAATGGTTTTGTGTGCGGAATGAATTGCCTCGATTTCTGGGTTACCAACGCTGCCGGCGGCATCAATCCGACCGGCCTGCGCGCGGAGCTAACCAACATCTTCAATGAATGCTGCTGCACGGCCACGCAGACTCTATTCTCCATCGATACGGGCCTCGGTCCCAACGGCATGCTGCCGCAGGGCGCGCAAGATCCGCAACTCTCGATCACCTGCGCTCCCGCGGGCATCAACGTGACGACACCGGTCGTCACCCAACCGAGTCCATTCTGGATGCCCAATGGCCCGAACTCGCAATGGGTCAGCCCATTCCCGACGCTGGTCAATGCACCTGGGGGAGTCTATTGCTATACGCTCAATTTCAACATTCCGTGCCCGACCAACGTGCCGATCAAGGCCAGCTTGAACGGGCGTTGGATGGCCGACGATACGGGGACGATCTACCTCAACGGAGTGCCGACCGGCAACACGCTGCCGAACGGTTGGGCTTTCACTAATTGGCAAGCCATCGCTATCAGCAGCGGCTTCGTTTCAGGTGCGAACACGTTGACGTTCTACGTTACCAACGCGCCGGGCAGCCCGACGGGAATACGGCTTGAACTGACCGGCACCGCCTCCTGCTGCGCGTGCAGCAGTAACAACTGCGTCGTGAACATCAACTGTCAGGGCAACACCAATCTGACGACCTGCAACGCTGCTGGAATAGTGGTCACCTATCCAACTCCGCTGGCCTCGACGACTTGCGGCGTGATCACTAACATTGTCT
>Ga0136846_1216235_pt1 | contig 13728 bp, 13 predicted proteins | sample HopSoiMetagenom2_FD_96841 | JGI IMG/M metagenome (GOLD analysis project Ga0136846, IMG submission 96841) | Grasslands soil microbial communities from Hopland, California, USA - 2 Assembly 2016 (version 4) | ecosystem: Environmental > Terrestrial > Soil > Grasslands | place: USA: Hopland... | reverse complement strand
TCTTCCATCGGGGCGGCCTTGAGCGCGCAGCTCACGGTGCGTCCCGTCTTGCTTCGCGTGACGAGGCCGGCGTCGCTCAGCACGTCGAGGTGCTTCATGACGGCAGGCAGCGACATCGAGAACGGCCGCGCCAGTTCGCTGACGGAAAGCCCGTCGGTGTCGTTCAGCCGGGCCAGCAAGGCACGCCGAGTGGCGTCCGAAAGCGCGGCAAACGTGCGGTCCAGAGCGGTATCTTGATACTTAACCATATAGTTAAGTATATGCATGCGCCGCCTGCTGTCAACCGCTGTTTCAAAAAATTTTGAATTTCAGAGGTGCGGCGTGCGCGCGATGAAGCACCTGTCCGGCCGTCAATCGCGACGGACCCTGCATGGTCGCTCGGCCACCGATTTCGCGGGCGGCGGTCACGGCGCTCAGATTTTATTAATCGGGTGCGTTTAAGGATGATCCGGGGCGATGCATTATTTGGGTGCGGTCATGACCGCTGTTCCCGGCATCAACATCGCTTCCAGCACCTCATCCAATTGGCTGGCGGAAGCGCAGACCGCGATGCAGGCCCCCGATGGCGGCATGATGGGCGCGCTGCAAACCGCCACCGCCGGTCCCGACGGCAGCATCAAATCGTTCCTGGCCACCAGCCAAAGCAATGCGGATGCGTTCGCCAGCATTGCGCAAAGCAGCGTCCAGGCCGCGGGTCAGTTCTATGCTCAGCTGGCGGCGACCGAAGGTCAGCAGGCCGCCGAGGACCGGCAGGCCAAGGAGGCAGCCCTCCTCAATCCACCGGCGCAAACGAATTACACCCCGCCCAGGCAGCTTGACCCGGTTGTCTATTATGACGACGGCTCGTCGCTCGACACCACCAGCAGTATCATGACGCTGTCGAATGGCTCGCAGGTCGATATCACCACTGGGCTGCCGTACATCGATCCCAAATCGATCATCGAAATGGCGAACGGCGCTTATCTCGACACCACGAACAACATCCTGCACGAGGCCGACGGCGCCCAGGTCGACGCTACCACCGGACTCAAAGTCTCAACCAGCGCTTAGAGCTGGACATTAACCCGGCGTTAACGATTCAAGGTTCGTTAACCCCGGAAGCCTAGGGTGCCCGGAACGGATTCGGTCCCGCACCCATGGCGATTGCCGCTGTCAACGCTGCGTCCAGCACCGCTTCCAACTGGCTGAAGGAAGCGCAGGAATCGCTCGCTGCTGCGGAGGCGCCGGGTGGCATGATGGGTGCGTTGCAGGACTCCCGCGCCGGTTACAGCATCAAGACGTTTCTGGCGAAGAGCCAGAACAACCTGTACGCGCTGGCGCAGATTGCGCAGAACGCTCAGACATCGTCCAGCGCGCTTACGGTGCAGATGTCACAGGCTGCCGCGAAGAAAAGATATGATGAGCAGGTCGCGCTCCAGGTGAAGCTCAACCCGGTGCATTCCAATTATACTCCGCCGAAGGGGCTAGACCCGGTCATCTATTTCGAAGACGGCTCGTCCCTCGACACCACCAGCAATATCCTGACGATGTCGAACGGCAAGCAGATCGACACCACGACGGGCCTCGAATATCACGATCCGAAGGATATCGTCAGCATGGCCAACGGCGCCTATCTCGACACCAAGAACAACATCCTCACCATGTCCGACGGCACCAAAGTCGACACCATCACCGGCTTGAAGATCACGGTCTGACATCTGAGTAACGAGTTTCAACGATGATCGCATCCATCGCCGCAGCCTTCGTCGCAGCGCAAGTTGGTCAGTTGCAGCAGGCTGCGGCGATCAAGATGATGCAGATGAACGCCGAGGCATCGGCCGACAGCGCCAAGCTATTGGAAGCCGCTCAGCAGAATTTCAACCGCCTCGCCAATGTCGCGGCGGGTGTCGGCGGCAATCTCGACATCAGCGTGTGATGCGGAGTGGGGCTATTTCTTCAACGCCGCGGTGACGAGCTTGAGTGCGTCGTCGCTCGCCCATTCCGCAGGCCCCGCCAGGGTCGCAAGCTCGCAACCATTTGCATCGACGATCAGGGTGGTAGGCATGCCGAACGCCTTGCCGATCGCCTTGAGGTCCTGGAACACCCGGGCGCTGTTGTCGGCGTAATAGGCGAGAGTGTTGACGCCGACGTTCTTCAGCCAGTCCTTCGGCTTGTCGGTATCGCGGGTGTCGATGTTGATGGCCACCACCTCGAAGCTCGCGCCGCCGAGCTTGCCCTGCAATGCATCGAGCGCCGGCATTTCCTTGCGGCAGGGCACGCACCAGGTCGCCCACAGGTTCAAGAGAACGGTGCGGCCGCGCCAGTCGGCCAGCGATTTCACAGCCCCGCCGCCGTCCCTGAACGCCAGCGGCGGCAGGCTTTTCGGGGCGTTGGCAACCGAAACGGCGGCCACCTCGCCGCGGATCAGGGGCGCCAACCGGCGGGCGGTTTCCACCGAAGCTTGGCACGCCGGATCGGCTCCCGCATTGCCTGTCAGGCGGCCAATCCCGTATACCCCCGCCAGTCCGACCGCGACGCCGACCACGCCGCCGAGAAGAATCAAGGCGATCCGCTTCTTGGCGTGGGTGCGCGGGGTGTCGTGCGAACTCATCATCGGTGAATCCTGGTGGTCAAGAAAAGCGACAAGAAGAAGATCGGCAAGAGTGCCAAGAAACCCGTCGTGAGCAACACGATGTGGGGCGGCCGCTTTGCGTCCGGTCCTGCCGCCATCATGGAGAAGATCAACACCTCGATCGATTTCGACTGGCACCTGTATCGCCAGGACATTGCCGCCAGCAAGGCCCATGCGGAGATGCTCGCCAAACAGGGCATCATCACGGCGGACGATGCCCGCAAGATCGCTCACGGTCTAGACACGATTCTGTCAGAGATCGGCTCGGGCAAGTTCAAGTTCGACCGCGCGCTCGAAGACATCCACATGAACGTCGAAAGCCGGTTGTCCGGCCTGATCGGGCCCGCGGCCGGGCGGCTGCATACGGCGCGATCGCGCAACGACCAGGTCGCGACCGATTTCCGGCTGTGGATCAGGTCGCGGATCGACGACATCAACGGACTGCTCGCCGGCTATCAGCGGGCGCTGGCCGAGAAGGCGCTCAAGCACGCCGGCACGGTGATGCCGGGGTTCACCCACCTGCAGAGCGCGCAGCCGGTGACGTTCGGCCATCATCTACTGGCCTATGTCGAGATGGCGGCGCGGGACCGCGGGCGCTTTTCTGATGCGCAGTCACGGATGAACGAGATGCCGCTCGGCGCCGCGGCGCTGGCCGGCACTTCGTTTCCAATCGACCGCGACAGGACCGCGGCCGCGCTGAAGTTTGCGCGGCCGATGGCGAATTCGCTCGATGCCGTGTCAGACCGCGACTTCGTCATGGAAACTCTTTCGGCGGCCGCTATCGCGTCGGTGCATCTGTCGCGCTTTGCCGAGGAGATCGTGATCTGGACCTCGCCGCTGGTTGGCCTCGTCAAGCTCAGCGACAAGTTCACCACCGGCTCTTCGATCATGCCGCAGAAGCGCAACCCGGACGCCGCCGAACTCGTTCGCGCCAAGACCGGCCGCGTGGTCGGCGCGCTGAACGCGATGCTGGTCGTGATGAAAGGTCTGCCGCTGGCATATCAAAAAGACATGCAGGAGGACAAGGAAGGCACCATCGATGCGCTCGACGCGCTGGCACTCTCGATCAGCGCCATGACCGGAATGGTGCGCGACATGCAGCCCGATGCGGCGCGCATGAAGGCTGCTGCCGGCATGGGTTACGCAACCGCGACCGACCTCGCCGACTGGCTGGTGCGCACGCTGAAGATGCCGTTTCGCGAGGCGCATCATGTCACTGGCCGCATCGTCGCGAAGGCGGCGCGGGACGACGTGCCGTTGCACAAGCTGTCGCTCGCCGAGATGAGGAAGATCGAGCCGAGGATCACGCAGGCGGTGTTCGGTGTGCTGCCGGTCGATCGCTCGGTGGCGAGCCGTGTCAGCTACGGCGGCACGGCGCCGAACAACGTCCGCGCGCAGGCAAAGAAATGGCTCAAGACACTGGCGAGTGAGCGGAGTTGACCCGCCGATGATTGATGCCGCCGCGGTCAGCCTCGCAAATGACACACAATCTGTTATGGTGCGCGAAATGTCGGAGCCTGCCGTGTCCCGGCCCAATCGTTCATCGGTTTTCCTGGCCGTGATAGGCGTACTGGCCTTGGCCCTGCCGCTGTCGGCCTGCGGACGCAAAGGCGCGCTCGATCCGCCGCCTGGTGGCTCGCAACTTGAAGCGGGCGCCGTCAGGACGCCGGTGACGCGCCGGGGCGCGGAGCCGCAGCGCGAGAAGCCGGCCGAATACGATGAAAATGGCCGGCCGGTCGCTCCCGTGGGTACCAGGAAAAAACTTCCCGCCGATTGGCTGATCGACTGAGCGCGCCATGCACCACTTCGCTTATCGCAACGGCGTGCTGCACGCCGAGGCGGTGAATCTCGCAAGCCTCGCGCAGGCGGTCGGCACGCCGTTCTATTGCTATTCGACAGCGACTCTGGAGCGGCACTACCGGGTGTTCGCTGGCGCCTTTGCCGACGTGCCATCACTCGTCTGCTATGCGGTCAAGGCCAATTCCAACCAGGCGGTGATCGCGACGCTGGCCAAGCTCGGCTCCGGCGCCGACGTCGTCTCCGGCGGCGAGCTCAAGCGCGCGCTCGCGGCCGGCGTGCCGTCGGACAAGATCATGTTTTCCGGCATCGGCAAGACCGCGGCCGAGCTTGCGCTGGCACTCGACGAGAACATCCTGTGCGTCAACGTCGAGTCCGAGCCGGAGCTGGAGCTGCTGTCCGCCATTGCGGTCGGCAAGGGGCGCAGCATCGACATCTCGGTGCGCGTCAATCCCGACGTCGACGCCAAGACCCACGCCAAGATCGCGACCGGGCGCGCCGAGGACAAGTTTGGAATCCCGATCAGCGCGGCGCGTGCTGTCTATGCGAAAGCCGCGAAGTTGCCGGGGCTGCGCGTGGCCGGCGTTGACATGCACATCGGCAGCCAGATTACGGAGCTGTCGCCATTCGGCGACGCCTTTGCGCTGTTGTCGGATTTCGTGCGGACGTTGCGCGGCGATGGCCATACGATCTCGCACGTCGATCTCGGCGGCGGGTTGGGTATTCCGTACCGCGAGGACAACGAGCCGCCGCCGGACCCCTCCGCCTATGCCGCGGTGGTCAAGCGCGCGACGCGCGGCCTCGATTGCAAGCTGATCTTCGAGCCCGGCCGGCTGATCGTCGGCAATGCCGGAATTCTGGTGACGCGCGTCCTCTATCTCAAGCACGGAGAGGCCAAGACGTTCGTCATCGTCGATGCCGGCATGAACGACCTGATCCGCCCAACGCTTTATGAGGCCCATCACGAGATCCAGCCGGTGATCGAGCCGGCTCCGGGCGCCCAACACCTGACGGCGGATGTGGTCGGGCCGGTGTGCGAATCGGGCGATTTCCTGGCGTTGGGTCGCGATATCGCGGAAGCCCGGCCCGGCGATTTGCTCGCTGTCATGACCGCCGGCGCCTATGGCGCGGTCCAGGCCGGCACCTACAACACCCGGCCGCTGATCCCGGAAGTCCTTGTTCGCGATGGCGAATGGGCGCTGGTGCGGCCCCGCCTTGAAGCCGACCAATTGATTGGTCTGGATAAGTTGCCGCCATGGCTGTGAGGCTGGCTTGCGTTTTGCTTGGTTTCTGACCGATCAAACCGCGTGCTAAAGTGTTGGTGCTGACAGATTCTCCGCTCCGGAGCCGTTTTGAACGAGCCGAACACCGACAGGCCCCCTGGCGAGCGTGATGATCACGCCGGAACCGCCGTGCTTTCGCGGGCGCTGGGCCGTGCCCGGCTGGCGCTGTTCTGGGAACAGCTCTGGCCGGCGCTTGCCTCGATCGCGACCGCGGTCGGACTGTTCCTGGCGCTGTCGTGGCTCGGTCTGTGGGTGTCGTTGCCGCCGCTCGGCCGCGCCATTGGCCTGTTCGTCTTCTTCGTGCTGGCGGTGGCGGCGACCGTGCCGCTGTTCAAGGTCCGCTGGCCCGATGCCATCGAAGGCCTGCGGCGGCTTGACCGCAAAAGCCTCCTGCCACATCGGCCGGCCACCGCGATTGCCGATCGCATGGCGCCCGAGGCCGGCGACTCAATTGGGGTCGCGCTGTGGCGAGCGCATCTGGAACGGGCGCTCCGCGCCGCGACAGCGCTGAAAGCCGGAACGCCGGTGCCGCACGTTGCGAGCCGCGACCCTTACGCGTTGCGCGGGCTCGTGCTCATTCTTGTGGTCGCGGCGTTCTTTGCCGCCGGCGGCGATCGCGTAAAGCGCATCGCCGCCGCATTCGACTGGCACGGCGTGGTGTCGGCCGCCAATTACCGGATCGACGCCTGGGTCACGCCGCCGGCCTACACCGGTCGTCCGCCGTTGATCCTGCCGGGGCTGCGCCCGGGCGAGCAATCGCAGGCACGGGCCAATGGTCCGGTGACGGTGCCGGCCGGCTCGACCTTGGTGGTGCGCGCCACCGGCCAGTCCGGGCTCGACATTGCCGTCAAGGGCGGCATCGCGGAGGCCGAGGCCGCGGCCAAGCCCCAGGCGCCCAAGGGCACCGAAGAGCGGCACTTCACCATCACCGCCGCCGGCACCGCCACGGTCAAGGGCGGCAGCGAGGACGTGGCCTGGACCTTCAACGCCATCCCTGATCGTCCGCCGACCATCGCGCTCGCCAAGGAGCCGGAGCCTCAGCTTCGCGGCTCGCTGCTGCTCAACTACAAAGTCGAGGACGACTACGGCGTGGTGGACGCGCAGGCGACCTTCGAGCGCAAGCCTGCCGCGACGGCAAATCCTGCGCCGACTGAGGCGAAGCCGCCGCGCCCGCTGTTCGACGCGCCCAATTTCACCCTGGTACTGCCGCAGGCGCGCACCCGCGCCGGCACCGGGCAAACCACCAAGGATCTCTCGGAACACCCCTGGGCCGGCGTCGACGTGGCCATGACCCTCGTCGCCCGCGACGAGGCCAGCAACGAGGGCCGCTCCAACCCGCATGAGATGCGGCTGCCGGAGCGGCCGTTCGCCAAGCCGCTGCCGCGCGCCCTGATCGAGCAGCGCCGCAATCTGGCGCTCGACGCCAACGCCAAGGACAACGTGCTGATGGCGCTCGACGCGCTCACCATCGCGCCGGAGCGGTTCATTCCGGAGACCAACATCTATCTGGGTCTGCGCTCGATCTACTGGCAGCTGGCGCGCGCCGAGAGCGACGACGGTATGCGCGAGGTGGTGGCGCGGCTGTGGGCGATGGCGGTTTTCCTGGAAGACGGCAATGTCTCTGAGACCGAGAAGGCGTTGCGCAATGCGCAGGATGCCTTGCGCGAGGCGTTGGAGCGCGGCGCCTCCGACGAAGAGATCAAGAAGCTGATGGACGAGCTTCGCGCCGCGCTCGACAAATTCATGCAGGCGCTGGCCGAGGAGCTGCGCAAGAACCCGCAGATGGCGCGGCCGCTCGATCCAAATTCGATGCGGCAGCTCCGCGCCCAGGATCTGCGCAGCATGCTCGACCGCATGGAGCGCCTTGCGCGCTCGGGCGCCAAGGATGCCGCCAAGCAGTTGCTCGACCAGCTTCGAGCGATGCTGGACAACCTGCAGATGGCGCAGCCGAACGGCGACATGGGCGACGGCGACGACATGCAGCAGGCGCTCGATGAGCTCGGCGACATGATCCGCAAGCAGCAACAGTTGCGCGACCGCACCTTCCGCCAGGGTCAGGACCAGCGCCGCCAGCAGCGCCAGCAGGGCCAGCGTGGCCAGCAGGGCGACCGCAACCAGATGGGCGAGCTCCGCCAGGACCAGCAGGCGCTGCGCGAGCAGCTCAACAAGCTGCTGGAGGAACTGAAAAAGAAGGGCTTCCCGCAGCCGGGCCAGGGCCAGCAGGGCGACAAGGGTGGCGAAGGCGATCCGCTCGGTCGCGCCGGCGAGGCGATGGGCGACGCCCAAGGCTCGCTCGGCGAGGGTGATGCCGACGGCGCGGTGGATTCGCAGGGCCGCGCGCTCGAGGCGATGCGCCAAGGCGCGCAGGGCATGGCGCAGTCGATGCAGCAGCAGATGGGACAGGGCATGGGTCCTGGCAACCCGGGGCGCACCGGTCAGGCACGCGCCAACCAGGATACCGACCCGCTCGGCCGTCCGCTGCGCGGGCGCGACTACGGCGACGACACCACGGTCAAGGTGCCGGGAGAGATCGACGTGCAGCGGGCCCGCCGCATTCTCGAGGAGCTGCGCAAGCGCTTCGGCGAGAGCTTCCGCCCGCAGCTTGAGCTCGATTACATCGAGCGGCTGCTGAAAGATTATTGAGCGCGCTCGCGGCGCTCCGGCATCAAACATCTCCGCGGCGGCGAGATGTCAGCCGGCTACGGCAAGATTTCCTGCCGGTCATGCAGTTGTGCGTCGAGCTTGGCTCTCAATTCGTCGAGCAGGCCCGCCTCCGCCGCGGCGACCACCTCGATCAGCTCGTTGGCCTGATCGATCCGCGCGATGGTCACGTAGTCGGCGCCGGCGGCATAGAGCATGTGGGATTCCGCGAGTACTTCGGCTGTGGCGATGATCTTGGTGGTCGGATTGACCATTCTCACCTGGCGAACGAGCTTCTCGTTGGTGGTGCCCTTCAGAAGTGAATCCGGGACGCTGGAGATGACGATCTCGGCGTCGGTGATGCCGGCATGCACCAGCGAATCGGCGTTGGCAATGTCGTTGTACTGGACCCGCACACCGCGCTGCTGCAACGCGCGGTAGACGTCCGGATTGAAATCGACGACGACCACCTGCTCAAGCAAGGCGGAATTCCGCCGCTCCAGCTCGGCGAGGAATGAGCTGGCGATCCGGTAGAAGCCCAGCACCAGGATGCGCCGCTTGCGCTCGGCGGTGGTTTCCTCGTTCTCGGCGCGGCCGTGATCGAGATCGCGAAGCCCAACCCGCTTGAGAATCGGGATGGCGCGCCGGGTCGCTGCGTCGCTCCGCATCATCAGGAAGGTGTTGAGCACCGCGAGCACGACAAAGGCGGTGGACGCGGCACCGGCGACGCCGGGCGTGGTGTGTCCGGATTGCACGCCGATCTGCACCAGCACCAGCGAGAACTCGCTGATCTGCGCGAGGTTGATGGCGGGGAGCAGGCTCGCGCGCAGTCCCTGCCGCATGGCGTAGAGCGGCGGAAACACGGTGACGAACCGGCTGGCCCAGGTGAACACCGCGAGAATGAGAGCAAGCGTGAGCACTGAGGGCGTCGGCACCGGAATGGTCATGCCGAGCGCCACGAAGAACAGGGTGATAAAAAAATCGCGGAGCGAAGTGACCTTCGCGGTCACATCGAGGGCGTAAGGGAAGGTCGACAGCGAAACCCCGGCGATCAACGCGCCCATGACCCGCGACAGACCGAGAAGCTCCGCCAGCTCGGCGACCGCGAAGCACCACGCGATCGCGCCGACCAGCACCAGTTCGGGCAGATGGGCGATGAGCTGGAACAGGTGCGGCAGCGTATAGCGGCTGATCAAAAGCGACGCTGCGAGCAGCGCGCCGACGCGTACGACCGAAAGGAATAGCACATCGATATGAAGGTCGTTCAAGCTCGGCTGGATCGCGAGGAACAGGATGGCCATGAGGTCCTGCACCACCAGCACGCCGAGCGTGATGCGCCCCGGCAGCGTGTCGAGCTCAAACTTGTCGTAGAGCACCTTGACGATGATGACGGTCGAGCTCAGCGAGACGGCTGCCGCGAGGTAGACCGCGTCGAAGCGGCGGTCGCCGAGCGGAATGCCGATCAGCAGGAACAGCCCAAGGCCGAGCGCAAAGCAGCCGAAAATCTGCGCGGCGGAGGTAACCAGGATCACATTGCCGGCGCGGATGATCTTTTTCAGGTCGATCTCCAGCCCGATCATGAACAGCATGAAGATCAGACCGAGCTCGGCGATGGTGTTGATCGACTGTTGCGATTGGACCCATTTCAGCCCGGAAGGGCCGATCACGAAGCCGGCCACCAGATAGGCGAGGATCAGCGGCTGGCGCGCCAGATGGGCAGCAACGCCAAGGATCCACGCCATGACGATGGACAGCGCTAGATCGTGGATCAGCCCCGACATTCATTCCCCTGCGCCTGGCATGACACGCCGCGGCCAGACCGCATTCCTCTATAGGTCATCCGGTTGGGAATAACACGCCGTCTGCCACCAGCGCGGCTACCGCTTGCCTTTCGCCAGCGCCGAGGCGACCGCGAACTTGATTTCCGCCAGGGCGAACGGCTTGGAGATGACGTCGCAAATCAGGGCCTCCAATCCGGACACCCGCTCGCGCTGGTCGGCGTAGCCGGTCATCAGCAGGATCGGCAGTTTGGGAAAGTCGCGCGCCACCGCCAGCGCCAGCGCGATGCCATCCATCACCGGCATCTTGATATCGGTCAGCAGCAGGTCGAAGCTGCCGCTCTCGCTCTGGAGCACGTCGAGCGCCTCGCTACCGTCTGCGGTTGCGACCACGACATGGCCTTCGTCGGCAAGCGCCCGCCTAATCAGCGCGCGCAGCGGTTCCTCATCCTCGGCGATCAGGATGCGTGCCATGTCCCCTCAATGATGGCCCCTCAGCGGAGGCCTGCGACCGCGTCGCGGCGCGTGAAGAACCGCACCTGAATGTCGTGGCCTTCCGCGGGCGGCGAGGCAAGCCGGCTGCGGAACGGCAGCGTTTCAAAGGCCCCCAGCACCGGCTGCGATGGTTGCGCGGTCCAGGAATAGACTTCGGCGCCGGTCGCGCTGCGAAGCGCGAAGCGGATCCGTGGGATTTCGACCGGTGTCGATACCATGCTCACGATCAAGCCCTCGACCACCAGCACGGGAACACCGTCATGAATCTCGTTGCCGATCTTCAGATCGGTGAAGGCGAGCCCACGCAGGTTCACCGGCATCCCGATCGCACTATAGAACGATGCAAGCTGCGGAACATACCGCACGACCTCTTTGCGCCAGCTGAGCAGCCCGCCGCTGATCACGATCAACGCCACGATTGCGACCGGAAGCGGGATTTGTCGCCAGCGGTTGCGGCGCTTGCGGGCCGCGGCGCGGGCGCGGCGGGCCGCGACGCTTTCGATGTCCGGCGGGCCGTTGTCCAACTCAGCGGCCGGGGCGGGCGGCGCTTCCCCGTCCGCCGCCGGTACGAGCGGCGGGGCGTCATCGGCCGGAATGGGAATTTCCGACAGCGCCATCGGTGGGGCTTCAGCCAGCGCGCTGGCGGCGCCTTCGGATGAGCCGGCCTGACCGTCGGGCGATGGCTGCGGTGAAGTCTCGACCGGGGCCATTGGTGGCGCTGCCGCGATCTCGACAGCAGGACCGGGCGGCGGTTCCGCGCCGAGCTCGGAACTGAACGCGGCCACAGCTGTCTCATCCGCGGCCAATGCCGGGATCGCCGGCGGCATGGCGCGCCACAGGGTCCGGCAGCGCAGGCAACGCACTGAACGCCCGTTCGCCCCAATCGCCGTATCGGCGAGCTGGTAGGAGGTTTTACAGTTTGGACAGACAATCTGCATCGGGCTCTTGACGGTTCTTCCCAGGCGATTCGGAGCGGTCGGGCTTTGGCCGCGACCCTAGCAGCGGTCCGTTAACGGACCGGAAACCATGGGAATGCAGGCCTGGCCTGGGAATTGAGCGGCGGCCGGATGCCCGAAATCCGACGTGGCGCTGCCCGGTTAATGCCGGGTTAATGCGGCTTGCATCATCCTCGTCCGCTATCCTGTGTCGCAGGGGCGAATCGCGGACCCGAAGGGGACACGGCTTGGTCCGATTCGAGAATGTGGGATTGCGATACGGGCTCGGGCCTGAGGTTCTGCGCGACCTCAACTTCGCGATCGAGCCGCGGTCGTTTCAATTCCTGACCGGGCCGTCGGGCGCCGGCAAGACGTCGCTGTTGCGCCTGCTATTCCTGTCGCTGCGGCCGACGCGCGGGCTGCTCACGGTTTTCAATCACGACACTTCGACCTTGAGCAAGGATTCGCTCGCCACCTTGCGGCGGCGGATCGGCATCGTGTTCCAGGATTTCCGGCTGCTCGACCACATGACCACCTACGAGAACGTGGCGTTGCCGTTCCGGGTGATGGGCAAGGACGAGGCGAGCTACCGCAACGAGGTGGTGGAGTTGCTGCATTGGGTCGGCCTCGGCGATCGGATGGGCGCGCTGCCACCGGTGCTCTCGGGCGGCGAGAAGCAGCGCGCGGCGATCGCGCGCGCGGTGATCGCCCGGCCGCAATTGCTGTTGGCCGACGAGCCGACCGGCAACGTCGATCCCAATCTCGGCCAGCGCCTGCTGCGGCTGTTCATCGAGCTCAACAAGTCCGGCACCACCGTATTGATCGCCACCCACGATATCAGCCTGATGGACCAGTACGACTGCCGCCGTCTCGTGCTGCACGAAGGCCGGCTGCACGCGTATGATTGAGACACTTAAACCGGTTGAACCCATGACGGATACCCGCACCGACCTGCAAATCGACGAGGAGTTGATGACGCCGCGGACGATGGCGGGATATATGCCGATCGGCGACACGCCGATTGTGCCCAAGCGCTCGATTGCCGGCCGGGCGCTCGTCGCCGTCGTCGCCATCATGACGTTCCTTGCCTCGCTCACCACCGGCGCGGTGATGCTGGTGCGAAGCTCGGCGGTTGAATGGCAGTCCGACGTCGCGCGCGAGGTCACCATCCAGGTTCGCCCGGTCGACGGCAAGAACCTCGATGCCGAGGTGGAGCGCGCGGTCGAACTCGCCCGCGCCGCTTCCGGCGTCGGCGAAGTCCGCGCCTACAGCAAAGAGGAGTCGGCGCGCCTGCTCGAGCCCTGGCTCGGCAGCGGCCTTTCGTTCGAAGAACTGCCGGTGCCGCGGATGATTGTGGTGAAGCTTCCCTCCGGCGGGGTCGATCTGGCGCCGCTGAAGAAGGCGCTGGCCGAGAAGGTCGCGGGTGCGAGCCTGGACGATCACCGCGCCTGGATCGACCGCATGCGCACCATGGCGCAGACGACCATTGCTGGCGGCATCGGCCTTCTGATCCTGATGCTGGTTGCGACGGTGCTGTCGGTGATCTTCGCCACCCGCGGCGCCATGGCGACCAATCGCCCGATTGTCGAGGTGTTGCATTTCATTGGTGCCAAAAGCGGTTTCATCGCCGGCCAGTTTCAGCGCCATTTTCTCATGTTGGGGCTGGAAGGCGGCGTGATCGGCGGCGGGCTCGCGATGCTGCTGTTCGGCGTGGCCGGCATCGTGTCCGGCTGGGGCGTCGGCACGGCGAGCGGCGAACAGGTCGCCACGCTGTTCGGCAGCTTCGCGCTCGGCTGGGGCGGTTACCTCGCGATCGTCGCGCAAATCATTCTGGTTGCGGTGGTCACGGCGATTGCGTCGCGGCGGACGGTGAACCGCACCCTGGAAACGGTCGAGTAGCGCTGTGCCATCCACGCACCGGATTTTGCGTTATCATTCGCCGGGGAATCGGGACTGATGGACGCCGTCGGCTCACGACAAGACGCCCAACCGCGGGCCGCGCCGCCAGCGCCCCGCGGTCGCGCGCGGCGCATTTTGCTGATGGTGCTGGGTCTCGCCGTGTTGCTGCTCGGCGTGGATTTTTTTGTGTTCGTTCACCGGATGCCAGTGACCGAGGCCGCGCCCACGCGCAACGCGGACGGCATCGTGGCGCTGACCGGCGGGCCCTTCCGCATCAACGATGCGCTCGA
>Ga0136846_1227147_pt1 | contig 13731 bp, 11 predicted proteins | sample HopSoiMetagenom2_FD_96841 | JGI IMG/M metagenome (GOLD analysis project Ga0136846, IMG submission 96841) | Grasslands soil microbial communities from Hopland, California, USA - 2 Assembly 2016 (version 4) | ecosystem: Environmental > Terrestrial > Soil > Grasslands | place: USA: Hopland... | reverse complement strand
GTAAAGCGGTGCGGGGTATGGATCGATACCCAGCTTTTGTAATTCCTGTAATTTCTCGCGTCTAATGATCTCCTGTTCAGACAAATGTTGTGTACTCATATAATTGCAAATGCGGCTGCAAAGGTAGGGAAAACCAGTTACCGGATACCAGTTTACGGTTACCGGTTTTCCTGGTAACTGGTATCCGGTAACTGGTAACTAATTCAGCGCCAGTAACACCTGCCAGGCTTCCTGTACTTTGCCTTCGCTCAACAGCTTTTTGGCATATATATGTAATTCGGTTTCCATTTCGGCGGGATTTACGGAATAGTACTGAAAAATGCTTTTTAGGCGCTCATCGTCAAAGGAAGGGTCAATAACCGGCATTTCGTGTACATTGCCCAACTGGCCCAGGTTATTCCCGCTAAGGATCTTACTGTTTTTAATGGGAGCGGGCAGCGCATCGATGCCAATACCCAGTTTGGTATTGGGTTTTTCAACCATAAAAAGATTGGTTTCATCCACCTTGCAGTACCAGTCGCCGCCAAGGCGGGCCACATGGTGCAGTTTGCGCTGATCTATCATCCCGTTTTCATTCAGTATTTCATCGGCAATATGCATGCGCAGTACCTCGCAAAGCACCAGGTTGCCTGCCCCGCCTTCGGTGCCCAGTGGTTTTATTTCATGCACTTTGCATTCCATTTTTACCTTGCTTTCCTTTACCATGGGTGGTTTTACGAGCGTAGCCGGTTCGGCAGTAAACCCTGCTTTGCTGAATTCGTTCACCTCTTTTGGGAACTCGCAACTGGCCAAACTGGTTTGGTATACCATATCGTAATCAACAATATTGATCACTACTTCAGGCACCTCCAGTACATTTTGTAAACTGTGTTTGGTGGTATTATCGCGCACCCGCCGGCTGGGTGAAAAGATCACCATCGGCGGGTTGCTGCTGAACATATTGAAAAAGCTGAAGGGGCTCAGGTTTACATTGCCTGCGTTATCGATGGTGCTGGCAAAACAAATAGGCCGGGGCGCTATGGCATGTTGCAGATAATTTTGTTTCAGCACCGGTGTAAGGTCTTTTAAATCGATGATCATGTTGCAGCGAATTAAACTGATTTTTTTCTGGCAAATAATGAAAAATCATCGTCTTCCTGTACGATCGTGTTGCTGAGAATGCCCAGCCCGTCCACTTCCATTTCCACCACATCGCCGGGTTGCAGCCATTGTTCAACGTAATTGGGATCGTTCAGTTTTCCTGTGCCATTCAATTCTAAAAAGCAACCAGTGCCTACAGTACCGCTGCCGATCACATCACCGGGGTTCAGATCAACGCCATAGGAGGCTCTTTCAATGATCTCGGCAAAGGTCCAGTCCATATCTTTCATATTGCCATCGCTCACCTGTTTGCCATTTACCCGGCATTGCATACGCAGGTTAAAGTTTTTACCGGTATGGCCGGCTTTTGCAGGCACTTCGTATTGTTGTAATTCATCTAAAGTAACCAGCCAGGGACCTATAACGGTGGAGAAATCTTTTCCTTTTGCGGGTCCCAGGTTCAACAGCATTTCTTCCATTTGCAGGCGGCGGGCGCTCATATCGTTCATGTTCATCAGGCCACCAATATATTCATCGGCGTCTTCGGCCCTGATGTTGCGGCCAGGTTTGCTGATCACAATGGCCACTTCCAACTCAAAGTCGAGTTTTTCAAAATGATCGGGCATACATTGAATGTCGCCGGGGCCCTGAATGCTATGGTGATTGGTAAAATAGAAAATGGGGTATTGGTCAAACTCGGGGATCATGGGCACTTTACGGTTACGCCGGGCCGCTTCCACATGTTGGCGAAAGGCATACCCATCGCGGCAGGAGTGGGGAAAAGGAACGGGGGCCAGAAGGGTGACGCTATCGTACGGAAAGCCCTTGCTTTTGGGGATCTTTCCTTCTTTGATCATCATTTCGCCAGCCAGCGCCATGGAATAGGCGTCTTCCCAGTAAACAAGGAACATATTCATATTTGTCGGCAGATCGGGGTGTAAAACTTCGGCATCATATAGTAGTCCGTCTACCAGTATGGCTACACGGTCATGACCTTCGCTGAGGTAAGAAATAAGTTTCATGTATGGCAGTATTTAATGGGGTGCAATTTAGGTTAACTGGTTGACAAGTTGACGAGTTAACAAGTTGACAAGTTAACCAGGGATTGAGGTGAGGCGTAGGAGGTAAAAAGTGAAGAGGTTGATAGGGTTGATGGAGTTGATATAGTTGATAAGAGAGGCATGAGGTAGGAAGATTAAAAAATTAGGAGTTTGAATAATGTCGCGAGGCCAAAATGCCGATTGCCGATTGCCGGAATCTGCGGTATAAAAAATTATCATCCGGTTTCATTTGTTTGTAACTTTTGCCCATGAAACAATTGGTGGTAGTAACAGCCTTGTTAGCAACAGTTGGCGTGGTTCGTGCACAAAGAAAAACGGATAAATGGCTTGAACAGCTGATCCGTGAACAGGCTTCGCCCTTTTTAAAAGATGTGTTGAACCAGCCCGATACGTTTCATTACCAGCTTATATACACAAAGATCGACCGGGATAAACATAACAAACCCCATTTTACCAATTATTATTTCAGGGTGAACCGCGATGAATACTTTAACCCTGCCTCCATGGTTAAATTACCCACGGCCTTGCTGGCCCTGGAAAAGATCAATACCTTAAGTAAGTATGGTGTTACCAAATACACCACCATGCTTACCGATAGCGCCTTCAGCCGCCAGACAAAAGTAAAATACGACAGCAGCGCCGCTAACTACCTGCCATCTGTAGCCCAATACGTAAAGAAGGTCTTTCTGGTCAGCGATAATGATGCCTATAACCGCTTGTATGAATTTGTTGGCCAGCAGCAATTGAATGAACGCCTGTGGCAAATGGGTTATAAGGATACGCGTATTACCCGCCGCTTTGTGACCATGGATGAAAATGAGAACCGGCATACCAACCCCATCCGGTTTATGCAGGGCGATAGTTTGTTGTACAGGCAATTGCCGTTGTACAACCCCGACCCGTTCGATTTTCATAAGAAAATATTGATTGGCCGGGCGCATTTTAACCGGTATGATAGTTTGATAAAAGAACCTTTCGACTTTACCACGCATAATAATTTCCCGTTGGAAGATATGCAGCAGGTACTGCAGGCTGCCTTATTTCCCGAGGTAACACCTGCTGAAAAACAGTTTCACCTGCAACCCGATGATTATACATTCCTGCATCGGTATATGAGCGAACTGCCATCAGAAAGCGATTACCCGCGTTATGACACCACCGAGTTTTTCGACAGCTATACCAAATTCTTTATGTTCAAGGCCTGGCGCAGCAAGATCCCGCCTTATATGCGGGTATTTAATAAAACGGGCTGGTCGTATGGCTTTTTAACCGATGTGGCCTATATCGTGGATTTCAGGAATAAGATTGAATTCATGGTAAGCGGTAATATTTATGTGAACAGCGATGGGGTGCTGAATGATGATAAATATGAGTATGAAGAAACGGGGTATCCTTTTTTTAAGGAAGTAGGAAATATTATTTACCAATATGAACTGAAACGGAAAAGAAAGTATTCGCCCAACCTGAGCGCCTTTCAGTTTGATTATCGTAATTGATTGTATGATGAAGTGTCTGCCTTGCATTCTTATTGTTTTACTGTTAACCACCATTGGTTTTACCGTTACTGCACAAACGCAAACAAGTTGGGTGCGAATAAATTTATTGGGCTACAAACCTGATAACCCCAAAGTAGCGGTATGGTGCAGCAAGGAGAAAAATGCTGTTACCGGTTTTTCTATTATTGATGTAGCCAGCGGAAAAACAGTTTTTACCGGAAAAGCCGGTAAGGCATATGGCGGGTATGGACCATTTATCCAAACGGGCCGGTTGAATTTTACCGCCTTCAAAAAACCGGGCCGCTATATTATAAAAGCAGGCGAGGCCAGTTCCCCTGAATTTACCATTGGGGCCGATGTGTATAAAGGTGCTGCGGATTTTTGTTTACGATATCTGCGGCAGCAACGCAGTGGGTTTAATCCATTCCTGAAAGACAGCTGCCATACGCATGACGGCTATACGCTGTATGGTCCCATGCCCGATAGCACGCATATAGATGTAAGTGGTGGCTGGCACGATGCCTCCGATTATCTGCAATATGTAACACACTCCGCCAATGCCACCTGGCATTTGCTCGCGGCGGCGCGCGATTTCCCCACCGCATTTGGCGATGAGTACCTGGCAAATGGATTACCCGGAAAAAATAACCGGGCTGATGTATTGGATGAAGCCCGCTGGGGGCTGAACTGGTTGCTTAAAATGCATCCTCAAAAGGATTGGCTTTTTAACCAGATTGCCGACGATCGCGACCATCATGGAATGCGGTTGCCCAAAGAAGATAGTTTTTATGGCCGTGGCTTTGAACGGCCCGTATACTTTTGTACCACCCAACCACAGGGTTTTGGAAAGTATAAGAACCGGTCAACCGGACTGGCTTCCACAGCTGGCAAGTTTGCCAGTGCATTTGCTTTGGGCGCTCAATTATTCCAGGATACGTTGTTGCAAAACCGGGCCTTATCAGCCTGGGCTTTGGGCGTTGAAAAACCGGGTGTTTGTCAAACCGCACCGGGGCGCTCGCCTTATTTTTATGAAGAAGATAACTGGACAGATGATATGGAACTGGCTGGTGCTTCCCTTGCTGCTATAAACGCGGCCAATAAAAAATATGCAGCCGCTGCTCAAACTTACGCTAAAGGTGAAACCATAACGCCCTGGCTGGGGGCAGATACTGCCCGCCATTACCAGTGGTACCCGTTTATCAATACCGGGCATTATGAACTGGCAAAATTGTCAACAGGTACTGAGCGCGCCACACTAATAAATTATTATAAACAAGGCATCGAACGCGTATGGCAGAAAGCCCGGAAAAACGCCTTTTACCGGGGCGTGCCATTTATCTGGTGCAGTAACAACCTCACTACATCATTTGCCATACAATGTTATTGGTACCGCCAGTTGAGCGGCGATGCTACCTATAGCGAACTGGAACAGGCTTGCTTTGACTGGTTATTGGGTTGCAATCCCTGGGGCACCAGTATGGTGTATGGGTTACCTGCCGGAGGCGATACGCCAACAGATCCGCATTCGGCTTTTAGTCATATAGGTCATTATCCCATAGATGGCGGGCTGGTTGATGGACCGGTGTATGGTTCTATTTATAAAAGTCTTATTGGTATAACATAGAATGAGCCCGATGAATATGCTGCATTCCAAAGCGACCTTGTTGTGTATCATGATGATTATGGCGACTATAGCACCAATGAACCAACTATGGATGGAACGGCCTCGCTGGTTTATTTACTGGCCGCCAAAGAGATAGGGAAGGTTAAACAATCAACTGTTACCTATGATCACGGAGCCATTACGCGGGGAAGCGTAAATAAAAAGCAACTGGCCCTTGTTTTTACCGGCGACGAGTATGCTGATGGCAGTGCTTATATAGCCCGGTTATTACAAAAGGAAAATAGTAAGGCATCCTTTTTCTTTACCGGGCGGTTTTATCGCAATGGGGCTAACAAACAGATCATAACGCAGTTGCGGAAACAAGGTAATTATCTGGGGCCTCACTCTGACCAACACCTGTTATATTGCGATTGGAACCAACGTGACAGTGTGCTTGTTACACATGAACAATTTACTCATGACCTGGCCAATAACTATAAGGCTATGGCTGTGGTTGGTATCAATAAAAAAGATGCATTATATTTTCTTCCGCCTTATGAATGGTACAATGATTCTATTGCTGTGTGGGCCAAACAACAGGGAATACAACTGTTGAATTACACCCCGGGCACTTACAGCAATGCTGATTACACCACACCCGATATGAAGAACTACCGCAGCAGTGCGGCAATATTAGATTCAATTATTAATTATGAACAACGAAGCCTCACCGGTTTAAATGGTTTTATCCTGCTGATACACATAGGTACACATCCTGCCCGTACAGATAAATTCTATTACCAGCTTCCTGCATTGCTTAACTATCTCCGCCAAAGGAAATACACCTTGACCACCGTCAATAATTTATTACAGTAGCTGGAACTGTGGAAATATTTCCCTAACGGTCGTCATTAAAATTCGGATAGAAAATCAGGCGAACAAAATTTTCAAACGTAGTTGAACCATTTTTTGATAATGGGGTTATGAATATTGCACCAACCTTTCCAACTATACGACGGTACCCTGGCAAGCATTTATTAAGATAGGAGTAGATCATAAAGCGAATTCCTGATGGAGAAGGTAACCAAACCACGCTATGCGAAGAATGGCGATGAAGCCATCTTTTCCCAATTGCGTCAGGATGTAAGCATTCTAGTACAGCAATTGGAACCAAAACGCCGGGGCAGCATTTTACTGAAAGCTGTATTCTTCCCCGCCATGTATCTTTTTACTTATACAGCCATCCTGGTAGCCGGTAACCAGCCGGGTATCTTTTACCCCAGCTATTTCTTATTGGGTGTTTTCCTCGTGATGATTTTTTTGAATATCATTCATGATGCGGTTCATAACACCATCTTTCCCGACAAAAAATTAAATCAGGGTTATGTTTACCTGTTCGACCTGATGGGTGCGAATAGCTTTGTATGGCGACAACGGCATATTCGTTTTCATCACAATTATCCCAATGTGAATGGCTGGGATACGGATATTGAACAGAGTAACCTGGCGCGTATCTTTCCTACAGGCAGTGCGCTGCCTATTCATCGGTTTCAGCATATTTATATGCCCCTGCTGTACCCGTTATACTTATTCAACTGGTTGCTGGTACGGGATTTTAAAGACTTTTTTAATAAGAAGAAAACCATCTGGAAATTGGTGACCTTTCCCAGAGTTGAATATGTAAAACTATTTGCATTCAAGGCTTTCTTTTTGTTTTACCTGATCGTGCTGCCTAAACTGGTGTTGGATGTAACCTGGTTGCAGGTAATAACCGGGTTTGTAATAATGCTGCTTACGGCCAGCGTATTTTCATTGATGGTGTTGTTAAGTCCGCATGCCAATATCGGTTCGGAATTTCCATTGCCCGATGAATCGAATAGTTTGCCGCATCACTGGATGATGCACATGCTGACCACTACCAATGACGTTACCAACGATAACTGGTTCATCCGGTTTTTTATGGGCTGTTTTAATTATCATGTGGCGCATCATTTGTTCCCGAACGTTAATCACATTTATTACCCTGAGGTAACCAGTTTGTTAAAAAAGTATGCTGAAAAATACAACCTGCCTTACCGGCAGTACTCTCTCGGGGCTTCATTAAGCAAACATTACCAGTTGTTGAAAACGAATGGGGTAACAGAGGATATTTTTGAAGAAACTATGTAATTTTGCCACATATCAACTGGTTTATGAAATTTGAGAAGATACATAATAAAGGACAGGCACGGCTGTTTCAGAACCAATACCTTGAGATGCTCACCAAAACACACCCGCTGGTTATTTGGGGTATGTATATACCGGTGATCATCTATATGCTGTATTACAGCAATGATCGATTTGGCTTTACTCCGTTGCGCATTACGCTTACATTTATCGGGGCCCTGCTTTTCTGGACTCTGTTTGAGTATATAGCTCACCGCTTTTTGTACCATTGGGTTAGCGAAAGCCCGCGGGTGCAAAAGTTTGTATATACCATGCATGGTAATCACCATCATTATCCGCGCGACAGACAACGGTTATTTCTGCCGCCGGTACCCAGTCTCATTATGGCATCGGCTATTTTTGGATTGATGTTCCTGGTAATGCGCGAAAATGTGTTTATGTTCTTCCCGGGCTTTATTTTGGGTTACCTGTTGTATGGCAGTATGCACTATGCCATTCACGCCTGGAACCCGCCTTTTAAATGGATGAAACCACTTTGGCGCAACCATCACCTGCATCATTATAAGAATGAGAATAAGGGTTATGGGGTTAGCACCACTATCTGGGACCGGGTCTTCGGCACCATGTTCGATCTGCAAAAGGAAAAAGAAGATAAAGAGAAGGTAAGAGACTTAATGTTTAAAAGTTAACCGGTTGACCAGTTAACTCATCAACTGGTTAACTGATCAACTGGTCAACTTTTTACTTGAATATATATCGGTAAGTGCGATGTATTTTATCCTGCCTGGCGCCTGTAGCCTCATGCAGGGCGATCATTTTGTCGTTAAAGTCGCCTACCCAGGCCAGTTCAACCCCGGTAATGGTATTACGCGGCAATACCTCCAGCTGCAAACAGCGAATAAGCGCCGATTCAATACCATGGTTCTGGAACTTTTTCTTGCAACCCATAATGATGATGCGCAGCCTTTCGACCCGCTGGGTTTTTGAGTACCAGAAGAATTTTAGTTTACCCCACAGGTTTAGTTTGCCATGTACGTGTTTTAAGATCTGGTTTACATCGGGTAAACAAAGCACTACGGCGATGGGCTCATTTTTATAATAGGCGAACCAGATGATCCTTTCATCCATAATTGCCTTCATTTGCCTGAACGACTCCTTGATGGTGCCCATTTCAATAGGTGTGAAGTTTTCGAAATTACTCCACGCATCGTTATAGATCTCGCGAAAATCGGCAGCATACTGGTCAAACTTCGATTTATCAAAGTGCCGGAAGCTATAATCTGGCTTTTTCATTACCCAGTCGGCAATCTTGGTAAACCGCTCGGGCAGGGGCGTAGTGGCGTCTAAAAAGTTCGTGAGCTGATCATATAGTTTGGTAAAACCATATGATTCAAAAAACTCTTTATAATAAGGTGGGTTGTAATTCATGCCCAGGCTGGGTGGTTTAAACCCGTGGATGAGCAGTCCCCAGTATTTATCGTTCTCCCCAAAATTAATAGGGCCGTCCATGGCCTCCATGCCTTTGCTTTTCAGCCAGGCTTTGGCAGTATCGAGTAGTAAAAAGGCGGCATTTTTGTCCTGTATACATTCAAAAAAACCCACCCCGCCGGTTGGTTGGGGGTTCTTATGTGATTTTTCGTAATTTATAAAGGCGGCTACACGGCCAATTAGCTGGCCATCCTTATCGGCCAGTAACCAGCGGTTACAAAGGCCATGGGAAAAAAAAACATTACGGGAAGGGTCGAAAATTGCTTCCACATCACTATCCAACGGACAAATCCAGTGCGGATCGTTTTTATATAGTCTTTTGGGCAGGTCGATAAATTCACGAGCCTGCTGCCAATTGGCTACCTCTATCAGGTTCATAGAGCGAACTTAGGAATTATTCACCATTTATCGTCATCCGGAATATTGTCCCGGGTTTTGAATTTTGCCCGCATTTCCTGTTTTTGGAGCAGCCGTTCTATTATCAGCCGGGCAATCAAAAGGCCGGCATCCTCATCAGCCCGCTTTTCCAGGGTTTCTTTCAGGGTTTTTTCCGAAATATCTATCCGGTATAATATGTTGATAAGCCGCGTAAAATCAGTTTGTATCAACTGATTTATGCCTTCCGCCAGGCAATTTACCAGCTGTACTTTATCCTTTGTAACAGGAAGGTTAAAATCCCCGCTCAGCTGCGCTTTTACTAAAGAGATATTATCTTCAGGCATTTGCATAAATATGTAAATAAGTACATTTTATATTATAAAATTATCCTGCAATACCAGCACCCCGTTAGTCACCCGAATAAATTTTTACAGGCGGTTTTATTCTTGTGGCGTCAATTGACTATTTTTACAACGGGATGCACCAGGAGCGAATGGTGGATACTCAAAGCATTCATTGACCCTCACACTACAGTAACATTTTAACCTTATTCGAAGGATATGCGTTGGAGTGCTGGGATAATTGTATGCTTTTTATTGGTTAGTACCTGTATTCAGGCACAGCGAACCCATTATGGGGTTATCAAAGGTACGGTTGTAGACTCATTTAGCCGTCGATCGCTCGAGTCCTCTTCAGTGGCCGTTTACTTAGCCAAAGATTCTTCCCTTGTTAATTATGCGCTCACCACCCAAAAAGGCGAATTTACCATCGAAGACGTTCCGGTAAGCACTTCCTGTACGCTTGTTATTACTAACCGCGGATACGAAACGTTTACCATGGCGGTTAGTCTGAAGCCTGACGCCAAAGTACTGGTGCTCGATACCATTCTGTTGATTAAATCATACAATGAATTAAAAGCAGTCACTGTCAGGGCACTCAGACCGCCGGTATCGGTAAAGCCCGATACGTTGGAGTTCAATGTATCGTCCTTTAAGACCATGCCCAATGCCATGATCGAAGACCTGTTAAAGCAATTGCCCGGGGTGGAAGTTGATAAGGACGGGAACATTACCATCAATGGCAAAAAGGTATCGAAGCTGATGGTTGATGGCCGGGAATTCTTTGGCGGCGATCCCAAGATCGCATTGAAGAACCTGCCCAAAGATGTCATTGATAAACTTCAGGTGGTTGATAATAAAAGCAGGGAATCGCGCTTTAATAAAACCAGTAATGGCAATGAAGACCTTGCGATAAACCTTACGCTGCGAAAGGAAGCGCAGAAAGGATGGTTTGGAAGATTGAGCGCCGGTTATGGCACCAATGACCGGTATGAAGGGGGCGGCATGGTGAATTTCTTTAATGGCACTAAACAGTTCAGCATTATCGGGAACGCCAATAATACCAATCGCGGAAGTATTTCAGGCAGTGATTTTAATATTTCAACCAGCCAAAGTACGCTCGATGGGGGCGGGGGCGGCCTTACCCGCGCTGCTTCGGGTGGTTTGAACTTTAGTGATAACATTGGCCGCCAGATAAAATTGAACGGTAGTTATTTTTATAACAACAGCCATACGGATAACTTTTCAAGATCACAACGGAAAAACATTTTACCTGATTCTTCTTTCTGGTATAATGCCGATGACAACAATGTGAATGATTACAGCAATCATCGCTTCACGCTGAATGCATCTTACAATATCGATACGCTGACTGAAGTTCACATTACTTCAAATGTAAATACCAATATAAGTAATTCGGTAAACGGCAAGGTGGCCAATTCAAAAGCAGAAAACGGCGATCTGATAAATACCAGCGGGAATACGTATAGTACAAAAGGCAATGGCAAAGATATCAGTGGCGAACTCTTTATCAGTCATCGCTTTCGCAAACAGGGCCGGGGCCTAACCCTTGGGTTGAATTATAATTATAACGATCAGACCTCGCTGAGTGATAATATAGGGCAAAATGATTTTTACAAGAACAACCTGGTTGATAGCACCGACCTGGTAAATCAACGAAGCACCGGCAGTAACACTGGCAAAATGCTGAATTTTACTGCTACCTATGCCGAACCGGTGAATAAGTATATCAGCGCCATATTCCGCTATAATTATTCGAAGAATTATAATTATTCAGATAAGCTCACCAACCGGTTTAATGCGGTTACCGGTAAATACGACCTGGAAGACACCGCCTTCACCAATGCTTATAGTAATACCAATATAACGCATACGCCTGATGTAACCTTTACTTTTAACAAGGATAAATACCGCGCAGCTATTGGCTCAGGGGTGCAGTTCTTAACGCAGGATAATCTTACCATTACTTCAGGGAATCTGCTGCATCAGTATTATTTGAACTTTACGCCTTCTGCCAACGTGGGATACAATTTCAGTAAAACCGGCAGTGTAGCTGTTTATTACAATGGCCGAAGCCAGCAGCCATCCATTCAACAATTACAACCGGTACCCGATAACAGCAACCCCTTGTATGTACAGTTGGGTAATCCCGATCTGCGGCCTTCATTTTTTCATAACATAAACATGCAGGTACGCGAATCAAAAGGGAACAGCTACTGGTTTGCCGGTTTTGGGTTTAACAGCACGCAAAACCAGATCATTACCCAAACCTGGTTCGATGATGTGGGGAAACAGTACAGTCAGCCGGTGAATGTAAATGGAAACTATGGAACGTCGGGGAACCTGCAGTACAGCAAAACCTGGAAGAGAAGGGAGGTAGTGCTGCGAATGAACCTGGGTAGCAATGGCTATTATAGCCGCAATAAAACTTTCAGCAACCTGGAACCTGTAACCTCCAATTCGTACAGTCTTTCGGAGTCCGTGGGACTGAATTTTACGTATAAACAGGTGCTGAGCATTATGCCCACCTATAGCATCCGGTTTAATAAAACCCATTACACCGGTCAGTCGGTGCAGGACGCATCGTTCAATACCAAAACATTTTCATTAAGCGCCTTCTGGAACGAACCCAAATGGCTGATACTGGAAAATAACCTGCAATACAATTACAACAGCCAGATAGCGCCAGGCTTTAATAAAAGCGTTACCATGTGGAGCGCGGCTGCCAATGTATTATTGTTTAAAAAGCAAGAGGCTATGTTACGGCTGGCTGTATACGATATTTTAAAACAGAATGCGGGCGTATCGCGTACCATTACGCAAACCTTTATTGAAGACAGGCAAACGCAGGTATTGCAGCAATACTTTCTGTTAAGCTTTATTTATAACATAAGAAAATTTGGAGTTAAATAAGGGTGAGTCATCCTTGCCTATTAGAATTTCTCCACCACACCCAGGCCAAACAGGGCAAAATCATATTTCACCGGATCATTGGGATCCAGCTTGCGCAAGTGAGTAGTAAGCTCGATGGCTGCCTGCCAGTCGATCTGTTTTCTTGGCAACAGGTTAAACCGTTTGGCTACCCGGGCCACGTGCAGGTCGATGGGACAGATCAATTGTGCGGGTGAAATATTTTTCCAAATGCCAAAATCAACACCACCATCATTGGGGCGCACCATCCAGCGCAGGAACATGTTCAGCCGTTTGCAGGTTGAATTTTTTTCAGGCGTTGCAATGTGTTTGCGGGTGCGGGGCGGGACATGTTCCAGCGAAAAAAAGTAGTGATGAAAACGGGACAATCCATTTTCAGTGGTGTCATCATTTTTATCCAGGCCAAGCGTGAAAGCGCTTTCAAGACTGGCATGTTTTGAATAATGGAATTGTAAGAACTCAATAAAATACAACAGGTCGGTAGTGTTGAACGTGCGGTGTTTGAACGACAACAGTTTTTTCAGATCGTTGTCGGTATGATGCAACATGAACTGATGCGGCGCCATCTCCATCGCCTGCATCAGTTCACGTGATTTTTTTATAATGGTAGTGCGGTTGCCCCAGGCAAATACAGCAGCAAAAAATCCGGCAATCTCTATGTCGGCCTGTTGAGTAAATAAATGCGGTATGGAAACAGGGTCATCTTTAATAAACGAAGGTTGGTTGTACTCCTCCGCTTTACGATTCAGAAAGTCTTTTAAAGATGGCTGTTTCATACATTAATAAGTAGATTAGTTACCGTTCATCATTTATCCTATCGCTGCGTTGAGATCATCTATCAGGTCCTCTGCGTCTTCAATACCTACGCTCAATCTTATCAATGAATCGCTCAGACCGTTCTTGATGCGTTCTTCGCGTGGTATGGACGCATGCGTCATGGTTGCTGGATGATTGATCAAGGACTCCACTCCACCCAGGCTTTCGGCCAGTGCAAACACTTTGGTAGAGGATAATAATTTCTTAGCCGTCTCCACGCTGTCGTCTTTTAAGGTAAAGCTGATCATGCCGCCAAAGCCACGCATTTGTTTTTTGGCAATGGCATAACTTGGGTGATCGGTAAAGCCGCACCAGTATACATGGCCTACTTTAGGATGATTGCGTAAGAAGTG
>Ga0136846_1221144_pt1 | contig 13732 bp, 16 predicted proteins | sample HopSoiMetagenom2_FD_96841 | JGI IMG/M metagenome (GOLD analysis project Ga0136846, IMG submission 96841) | Grasslands soil microbial communities from Hopland, California, USA - 2 Assembly 2016 (version 4) | ecosystem: Environmental > Terrestrial > Soil > Grasslands | place: USA: Hopland... | reverse complement strand
CCCTCGGGACCCACTAACTGCCGTCCCCCAGGGGGGCGGCCCTATCCAGAGGGGGGATTTTTAGCGTCCTGAAGGGGGGGAAATTTGGGGTCCTGTTGACAGACGAAGCCGCCATCCGCGGTGGCTGCCAAGCCGTTCAGCAGTTGGTTGGCAGGATTAGGTTCCAGGGACTTGTTGAAGGAGGCTGATAGAGCGCCGGCCCTTCTTGATCGCGAAGTTAACGACTCCGAGGGTCTCGAAGCGCCGCTTGGGCCTACGCGGCCTCCACGGCAGCGTAGCCCCTGCCTCTCTTCTTCAACCAGGCTACGTCCCCTTGCTCGGCACGCTCCTTGATTTCCCGCAGGAACTGCACCTTTCAGCTTCATAGCAAGGCTCACTCTGGCGCAGGTAGGACCACCATACAGCCTTGAATTCCGTGCCATCCGGCAGGAGCTCACGGACTTCCACGGCCGGGTTGGGGTCGCGTTGGGCCGTTCAGCGATCATCTGGCCGTCCGCCAGCCCCACGACCGAGACGGACACCCCAATGTCTCCAGGGCGCGGTGGGAGTGGCGGCGGCCAGACGCGAGCGACCCGCGGCACCCCGCGGGCGATCCTGGCAACGACCTGACCTTGGAGGGCAGGACGTAGCCTCGCGTTTATGTCAAGCTGAAGTCACTGACACGTGTCCACAATGTTTGTATTACTGGTCCAAGTACCGCCACTTAAGTTGCAATACGCCGGCGAAGAAAAGTAGTAGTGGACAAGGTAGTTTTCATCCCAGGAGATTCTGCAGGCGTTACCATATTGGTCGATGCAATCTTTGTAGGCGTAAACCGTTGCGTATATATCATAACAATAAGGCGGATTAGAAGTCGTATAGTAGCTAGGGTAGTAGCTGGTTCCTGAGCTTTGCTCTGCGCCACAACTCACATAGTCGGCATTAGCGATAGAGGCTGCCAAGGATAAAACGATGATTGTTGAGGTTAAAGGCAGGACCCGCGTCAAGAAAGACGTGATCTTTTTCATAAATTCTCCTTTGTTGTTTTTTGTTATGCTGACAAGAAATCCCCCACACGAGTGGATGGAGACGGCGCGGAGCAGGAGGCCCAGCAGGTTCAACGCTCCTAAGTTGTTCGTTGTAGCCGAAACGAGGAAAGTTGTCAACAGGCTGCGGGAAGCCGCGCTCTCGGCCCGATCGGCAATCACCTCCAGGGCGCGGGGACCCCCCTGGGGGCGTCCGGCCTTCGCTCGCAAAACTTCTCCTAAAATTTTAGTTGACAGGGTGGCGGGGGAAGGATATCATCCTAATTCGTTAGGAGGTGACCACCGATGGCCAGGGCGAAGACCACCGCCGAACCGCTCACGCCGCTGGAGTTGGAGATCATGAAGGTGCTCTGGGAGACCGGGCCCGCCGCCGTGCAGGCGGTCCAGGAGCGTCTGGCCCCGGAGCGCAGGCTCGCCTACAACACGGTGCAGACGATGCTCAACGTCCTCCAGCGCAAGGGCAAGGTGACGCGGGAGCTCCAGGGGCGCGCCTACCTCTACGCCCCCGCGGTAAGCCGTGTGCAGGCCTCGCGGCAGGCCCTGGGCGACCTCGTGCACCGCATGTTCGACGGCTCGGCCGAGAGCCTGGTGCTGAGCCTGGTCGAGGCCCGGCAACTGACGCCGGAGAAGCTCGCCGAGCTCTCGGCGCTGATCGACAAGAGCGAGGAGGACGGCGAATGAACGGGATCGAAGGGATCGTCCTCACCTTCCTGCTCAACGCCCTCTGGCAGATCCCCGCTGTCGTGGGCGCCGGTCTTCTGGGCGCCCGCCTCCTGCGGCGGGCTCCGGCCCGTCAGCGGCACGCTCTCTGGCTGGCGGTGGCCGCCTCCTGCCTGGCGCTTCCCGCCGCGAGCCTTTGGCGGCCGGGCTCCGCCGCGAGCCCGCCGGTGGTCTCGGCTTCCGCTCCCCAGCCCACAGACGCCGTCCCGGCGCCGGCCGCCCCGGCCCCGCGGCCCGCCCGCTACGCTCCCGCCACGGGAGCTGCGGTGGCGGCCGGCTATGCTCTCCTGCTCCTCCTTCAGGGCTTCCGCCTGGCGCGGGCCTGGCGCCGCACGCTCTCCCTGGCCCGCCGGGCACGCCCCCTGGATGTCCCGCAGAGGGCGGTCCCCCTGGTGGCCCGCTGTCGCCAAGCCCTGGGCGTGGGCCCCGTGGCCCTCCTCGCCTCCGGCGAGGTGGCCGGGCCGGTCACCCTGGGGGCGCTGCGGCCGTCCATCCTCCTGCCTACCCGCTTCCTCGACGAGGCCTCCCCGGACGAGGCGCTGTCGGCCCTCGGCCACGAGATGGCCCACGTGCGGCGCCGCGACTACGCCGCCAACCTCCTGTGCGAAGCGCTACTCCTTCCCGTCGCGTTTCATCCGGCGGTGCGACTGGTGCGCCGCCGGCTCGCGGAAACCCGGGAGATGGCCTGCGACGAGGCGGTCCTGGAGACGCTGCTCGGGCGCCGCTCCTATGCCCGGTCTCTGCTCTCCCTCGCCGCCGGCGCCGCCGGCCTCCCCCGGCCCACCCACACCCTGGGCGTCGTCGACGCCCATACTCTGGAGGTGCGTATGAAAAGAATTCTGGAATCTGGTCCACGGCTGGGCGCACGCCGGGCCCGGGCCCTCCTCGGGGCCGCCTTGCTGCTCCTGGCGGGGATCGCCCTCGCGGCTTCGGGGGTGACCGTCCGGGCCGTGGCCGCGGACGCGCGCGGCGATCTCCGCCCCTTCGTCGGCACCTGGAGCGCCGACTGGGCCCCCGATCCCAAGGACGGCGACAAGAAGGTGCGAGTCCTCGACCTGGAGGTCCACCCCGACGGCCGCATCGTGGAGACCTGGTACAAGTACCTGAAGGGGGGAGGCGCTCCGCAGAAGCTGGTCGTCCCGGTGACGGACTACGCGATCGAAGGGAGAACCCTGAAATTCAATGTCCGTGTCGAGAAATTCGCCTTGCCCGACAAGCCGGCCGGCACCGCCGAGCTCCGGGAGTCGCTGGAGCTTCAGGGAGGGGACGACGCCGTCTGGCGCAGCCTCTCCAACTCCTATGTCGATGCCCTCAAGAAGCGCGGCGAGCCCGTCCCGCCCCCGCCCCCGCCGACCCCGATGAAGCGCCAGCCCTGATCCGGCCTCTTCCTGATGGAGCCGGTCTGAGCGGGACCCGTCCTGCATGGGAGAAGTGTGTCGCCGGAAGCGGACGAGCCACCCGCTTCCGGCGCGGGCAACTACGCCGCGAGGACCAAGGCGGCCCTGGCGGCGGGTGGGGGAGCGGTCTAGCAGGCGCAGGTGTAGCAGGAGATGGATTCGTTGCAGTTGCAGATCGTGGGGTGGTTGGTGACGAACCCGCCATCGACTTTCTTCAGCTCGGTGGCGTTGAGGTTGCGGAGGGTCTCTCGGTTGACGACGAGCTTACGCTTCATGGGCTCTTCCTCTCTGGATGCCCAAGGCATCGGGAACGCGCGGACGGGCTCATCCCGCTCGGCTCCATGACGGAGACGTACGAGCGCTGCGTCGGTATTAGTTAGGCCGGTGCGGCCGTCCGGAGAGCTGGCGGTACGGCCAGAGCCGCATAGATCACAGAGCGGATCGCGTCTATTTCTTCGGCGCGCTCCGGAGGGCCCAAAGGACGCCAAGGAGGGCCAGGACGATCGCACCCAGCGCCCAGGCCCAGACGGGTACGTTCCATCCTTTCCGCCCACCGGGCAGCGGCACCAGGTCGCCGTCGCCGAGAACCACGATTCCCGCCCAGGCGGCGGCCGGCGCGCCGTTCGCGATGAGGTCTTTGCGGGCGGCCTGGGCGGCGGCGGCCACCGAGCGGCTGTGGCCGAGGTGCTTGTAAAAGCGATCGAAGAAGTCCGCGGCCTCGTCGTCCCGCAGCCGCCACAGGCTGGCCACCACGGTGTGGGCACCGGCCTGGAAGAAGGCGCGCGCCAAACTCATCACCCCTTCACCCCGCAGGACGACGCCCGTGTTGCTGCTGCACGCGGAGAGCACGACGACCCGGCCGCGCAGGTCGAGGTCCACGATCTCGCGGATCTGGAGCAGGCCGTCCTGGTTGCGGGCTCCGGGAGCGAGGAGCACGCCGGAGCGGTCGGGATTCACCTCGTCCGTCACCGCGTGGGTGGCGAAGTGGAGGACGCCGAAGCGCTTCAGGGGAGCCGACTTGAGCCATGCCTCCGAGGCATCCTCGCCGAGCCGCCGCACGCTGCCGTCGCCCATCTCGTCCACCACGGAGCGGCTCTCGCGCCGCGCGTAGGGGAGCGGCCCCAGCCGGATGCCGGAGGCGAAGACGGCGGCCCGCTCCTTTGCGGCGGCGACTTGCGGGCCGTTCCCGCCGGGCAGCGGAGGATCGGCGAGCGCCAGGGCGGGCACCGGGGCCGGCGTCGGCCGCTCTCCCTTCCATCCCAGCCAGAGCGTGGCCGAGGGGATCTCCGTCAGCTCGAAGCGGACGGCCAGGGGAGGAGCCTGCGGCGTGGCCCGCAGCGCCGTGAAGGGGAGCTGATGGAGAGCGTCGTCCGCCACGATCCTCAGCCGGTGGATCCCAGGCGGCAGCTCGGCCAGCGGCCGTGCGAGGAGCTGCCGATAGAGGCTTGCGGCCGGTGCGGCTTCAGCGCCGTCCCGCCGGTCGAACAGGCCGTTGAAGAGGCGCACGGCGGCGCGCAGGTCGCCGCGGCCCGGGAGGCGGTAGACGCGGGTGCCGCCCCGCGTGGTCGCCAGCAGCCACGAGCCGCCGGCGAAGCCTCCCCGTGCGTCCTCCCAGGGCGCGATTTGGAAGGAGAGGAGGGCTTCGTCGGGGGCTAGCGCCTGGCGCACGCGGGAGAGGGTGGCGAAGTCGGGCCGGCGCGGGCTCGCCAGGGCCGGCGCCGCGTGGGCGAGCTGGTTGCGGAGGTCCGTCTCCTGGATCTCCAGGGTTTCGAGCTCCTGCATCGCCGCCGTGCGCTGCGCGGCAGTGAGGTCGGGATTCAGGAGCTGCCGCTGCACGCCGGAGATCCGCTCCAGCACGGCGCTGCGCCGCTGCTGGATGGGCACCGCCGCCGCCGGCACGGCATGGGCGGCTTCCAGGGTGTCGATGAGGCTGCGGGCCCGCAGGCGCTCGGCCACCTGGAAGGCCCGGTCCAGAGCCTCCGGCCCGCCGCCGGCCTGCGCAGCCTGGATCAGGCGGCCGGAGAGCCAGTAGTAATCTGCGGACCAAGTGGAGAAGGCTTCGACTTTTCCCGAGTTCGCCGCCTGGAGGTCGCGCAGAGCTTCGATGGCGTCCAGAACCGCCCGCGAGTCCTCTAAGGCCCGCTCTCCCGCATTCACGGCCCAGCTCACGCGCATCCTTTCCCGCCAGGCATACGCCATGGACCAGTAGTCCTGGGATTGCCGGGCCAGGGCCAGCGAACGATCGATGGCCTGCTGGGCGCCCCGGGGGTCGGCCGGCGCCAGGAAGCGAGCCAGGGCATTGAGGCAGTAGCTCTGGTCCCGCGCCATGTCTGCGGCCGCGAGGCAGGCGTCGAAATGCTGCCGCGCCTCGTCGCCTTGCGCCAGGATGCCGAGCAACAGGTGCGCCTTGGCCTGGATCGGGCGATTGCTTCCCGCCGCCGCTGCATCCAGAGCCTGCCTGACCAGGCCCGCGGCCTCGCGCCGCCCCTCCTCGCTGGGGAGCTCGGTGAGCTGGTCGACCCGCCCGCGGGCCATACCGTAGCGAGCGTTCGCCTCGGCGTAGGGATCGTGGTTGGCGGCGGCCAGGTCCGCCATGCGGCGGAAGGCGTCCAGCCCTTCGCGGTAATGGCCGAGCTCGAGGCTCAGATTGCCCAACACGTTCAGACATTCGCGCTGCACGTAGTAATTCCCGTTCGGAAAAAGGCCGGCTGCGGTCTGATGGAGCAGGACGTAGGCCTGCTCCAGGTCCTTGCCGGTGCCCCAGAGCTGCCGTGCCTGCAGGATGCGGGCGCGGGCGATCAGCTCAGGGTCGCGCGAGGCCTCGGCAACCCTGGTGGTCCGTTCCGCCTCCCTCCCCGCCTCGTCCACGCGTCCGGCGTTGTACAGGAGGCGGTAGATGTTGATTCGCGCGCGGACCTCGCCGTTGGCATCGTGGCGAAGGGCGAAGCCTGACGCGGCCGCACGGAACAGCTCGCCGGCATGGGCCGTGTCCGGAAAGGCCAGGTAGAAGGTTGGCCAGGGGCTGCCGGGGAACCGTTTCAGCAGATCCCGCAGCCGCGCGGCTTCGACCTCGGGCTGCTTCAGGCTGGTGCCCACGTCGTCATAACATTTGGCGGTGCCCTCCGCTTCGGGCTGGCTCGCCGCCAGCCGGTCACAGGCGTCGAATTCCGCGGGCGGCTGCGCGGGGGCGGACCCCGCGGGCGGAGAGAAGAGGATCAACAGCAGCGACGCCAGGATCGCCGAGAGCATTGGGGGGAGTCTACCGCAGCCCCGGCAAGCCTCTCCTGGAAAACGAAAGGCGGGCGGCTCCGGAGAGCCGCCCGCCTTGGAAATCAGGGAGGAATGGACCGAGCTTCAGCCCTTGATCGGGCCCGGATCGGGGTCCGGCGGAGCGTCGCCGTTGCCATCCGGAGTCGTTCCAGTACCGTTGATGCTGGTGATCTCGTTCGGGTTCGTCGCCGTTTTCTCCTTGATCTCGACCACACTGCTCATGACGTATCTCCTGCAGAAGTTCGATGGTTTTGGTTTGCCTTCCGGTTCTCTCGGGTGGCTTTCTCTGCCCCCCGCTGGGGAGAGTAACGAAGCTCTGGTCCCCATCCCCTCACTTCGCGTGACATTACGCATGAGGCCGGCGATTGTTTCTCCCGGTTCCCATGTAAGTCATTGATGTAATGTAGTGAAAGCGGTTACAGTCCTGGCGAGAGAAAAAGCCCCTCTCCTTTGAGGAGAGGGGGGTGGGGTGAGGTCGCTACGACACTCCTACTGCAGAGGAGTGGTGAACGTGGGAGAGGTCACGTGGTGGCCGTCGGGGAAGATGGCGTCCACCTGCCAGAGGAGCCTGGCGCCGGCGGGCAGGCCGCTGAGGGCGGCCGGGGGGAGGCGGTATTCGGCGGCCGTCTGGCCTTGGGCGGTGGCGACCTGCCGCAGGTCCTCGGTGCTGACGCTCACGTCGTAGGAGACGGCGCCGGGCAGAGGCGTCCAGCGCAGCACGGCGGCCTGGCGCGGCAGGGGCTGTCCGGCGGGGAGGAGCGAGCGGACCTGCGTCTGCTGTGCTTCGCGGTAGATCGGCTGGCTGGGCACGATCGCCTGGCGGTAGACGCCGACGGCGACGAGGAGGCCGGCGGCCAGGGCGGCGGCCGCGGCCAATTGACGAAACCGCCCGAAGCGGCCCACGATCACTTTGCCCGGCGCGGTTTCCGCGGCCTGCGCGGCCTCTTGCCGGTCGACCTCCACGGCCAGGCGCCAGTCCTCGGCGCAGGCCGCGCAGCGGGCGGTATGGTCCACCACCTCCCGCAGCGCCTGCGGCGGCAACTCGCCCCGCACGGCGGCCCAGATCGTCTCGGGGGACGGGCAGTCCTCGGGCGGCGGGGCGGCCGTTGCCGGAGCGGTGAACGCCGCGCGCAGCTTCGCGAGCTCCCGGGTGTCCTGGTTCATGGTTGCACCTCTCTTTTCTCCTTCCTCTCTCGACCGAAATCAGAGTCCTTCAGGGGATGCCTGCTGCCGCTCCAGTGAGCGCCTGACGGGGTGCTGTCCGGGAGCGTTGAGAGAGGAACGCTGGCGCCCGGCCCTTTCCCTCATTTTCAGCTCCGGATCCCCTTCTCGCCGAGGCAGCCACGAAGGTCGGACATGCCGCGGTAGACGAGGTTCTCGGCCTTCTTCGCCGTCCAGCCCAGGAGCTTGCCGATCTCCGGCACGCTGTGGCCCTGGAGGTTGAGGGTGACGGCGTGGCGCCGGGGGGGCACCAGGCCACTGAGGCAGTCGCGGATGGCCCGCCCGACCTCGCGCCCGGCCGAGGCGCGCTCCGGGTCCGGGGACGGAGCGGCGGGGTCGAAGGCGACCGGCTCGTCCTCCTCGCCGCCGCCTTCGAGGGAGACCTCCTGGCGCCGGCGCAGCCGCCGGATCTCGTCGATCATGGCGCTGAAGGCGGCCCGGCGCAGGTAGAAGGGAGTGAATTCGGCGGTCCCCCCCTTCTTCCGCTGGATCTCCATCACCCGCATCAGGGCGACCTGCACCAAGTCGTCCGCCTTGTCCGCCATCCAGCGCGGGCAGACGCGGTCCACGGCCCGCACCAAGTCGCGATGGAGCTGCGCGAAGTCGGTCGAGCTGCCTGCGGTTTCTTTCTGCGAATCCGAGATCACCGTGTCGCTCCGCCCGAGACGGCGCATAGCCTACCCTACTCCGGTGGCGGCGAGAGAGCCCGCCGCCGGAAGGCCCTGGCGGCGGGGCGAGAAGAGCGGGCTAGCAGCGGGCGGGCGGGCTCATCCCACCCGACTCAAACACAGTGGATGCAGGCAGAGTACACGGCGGTGCAGAGGGCGTTGCAAGTGGCTCCGCAGCTACGGCCGCAGGTGATGAAGCAGGAGGCGCATTGACTGATGTTCGTCGTAACGGCGCCGCCCGCGGCATTCTGCACCTCCTGTTCCACGAGGTTACGGAGGGTCTCACGGTTGATCTTGAGCTTGCGCTTCATGGCGGGGTCTCCCAATCCTGGATGCCCAGGGCATCCGGAAGGCACGGGCGGGCTCATCCCACTCGGCTCATCAATGGCTGGGACGAGCGCAAGAGGCGGCGGTATTAGAAGCAGGGGGTACGCGCAGCCCCGCAGCCCTCTTGACAATCCTCCTCCCCGGCCCTACCATGTGGGTCCTTCGCGTCGCGAAGGCGGGTATCGTACGCCACGCCGAGGATAGCTTTTCCCAGCCTGGACCGACCTTGGGGATCACCTGGACCGATCTGGAGAGATTGAGATGCTGAAGAAGACCTACAGCCCGAAGCTCGCGGAGATCGAGCACCGGTGGTTCGTGCTGGATGCCGCGGGGATCCCCCTGGGGCGCCTCTGCTCGCTGGCGGCCCGTCTGCTGATGGGCAAGCACAAGCCGACCTATGCCACGCACATCGACACGGGCGACTTCGTGATCGTAATCAACGCCGAGCAGGCGGTGCTGACCGGGCGCAAGGAAGAGAAGAAGATCTACTACCACTACTCGGGGTATCCGGGCGGCATGAAGTCCGAGACGGCGGGCAAGCGGCGGCAGCGCCGGCCCACCAAGCTGGTCGAAGAGGCCGTCTGGGGCATGCTCCCCAAGGGCCCCCTCGGCCGCAAGCAGCTCAAGAAGCTCAAGGTCTACGCCGGCGGCGAGCACCCGCATCAGGCGCAGCAGCCCGAGACCTTCGACGTCGCGGCGGCGCTGTAGGAAATCAAGGAGAGATCGAAATTGAGCCAAGTCAACTACTATGGAACCGGACGCCGCAAGACGGCAGCGGCTCGCGTCTTCCTGCGGCCGGGTGCCGGCGAGGTCAAGGTCAACGGCCGGACCCTCGACGTCTACTTCCCCAATGAAGTTCTGAAGATGGTCATCAAGCAGCCCCTGCTGCTGACGGAGACGGCCGAGAAGTTCGACATCACCGTCACCGTGGCGGGGGGTGGCAGTGCGGGCCAGGCCGGGGCGATCCGGCACGGCATCTCGCGCGCCCTGCTCGAATACAACGTCGAGCTCCGCGACCGGTTGAAGTCGGCGGGTCTCCTGACCCGCGACCCACGCAAGAAGGAGCGCAAGAAGTATGGTCAGAAGGGCGCTCGGGCGCGTTTCCAGTTCAGTAAGCGGTAGCAGGCCCAGAAGGGAGAGATTCGCTTGGTAGAAGTCACGATGAAGGAACTGCTGGAGGCCGGTGTCCACTTCGGGCACCAGACCCGGCGTTGGAACCCGAAGATGAAACAGTACATCTTCGGCAAGCGCAACGGGATCTACATCATCGACCTGCAGAAGACCCTCAAGCTCTTCAACCAGGTGGCGGCTTTCGTTCAGCAACTCGCGGCGGAGGGCAAGCGCATCCTCTTCGTGGGCACCAAGCGGCAGGCCCAGGAGGCCATCGCCGAGGAGGCGCGGCGCGCGGGCGAGTTCTCGGTGACCAACCGCTGGCTGGGCGGCACGCTGACCAATTTCGTCACCCTGCGCACCTCGATCGAGCGGTTGAAGGAGATCGAGGGGCGGCTGGGGGACGAGAACAGCCCGCTGACCAAGAAGGAGAAGCTGCGGCTGGAGCGCGAGCGGGAGAAGATGGCGAAGAACCTCGAGGGGATTCGCGACATGGACGAGCTGCCGGACGCGCTCTTCGTGGTCGATCCCAAGAAGGAGTACATCGCCGTCTCCGAGGCCAACAAGCTGGGGATCCCGGTGATCGCCATCGTCGACACCAACTGCGATCCCGAGCTGATCGACTTCCCGATCCCGGGCAACGACGACGCCATCCGGGCCATCCGGCTGTTCGCCTCGCGCATCGCCGACGCCTATCTCGCCGGCGCCGGCAAGATGGAAGAGGAGATGATGGTCCGGTCGAAGGACGGCGGCATGCCGGTCCCGGTCTACGACAAGGACGCCGCGAGCGCCGTGCCGGCCCACTAACTCCGGGTTTTCAGCGCGCGCCGCCCGGCTCCCGCCGGACGGCGCGGAGGAAGAGGTCAGTCGAACGCGCGTCGAGCTGACCTTTTCTTTTGTCCATCCGCATCACACAAATCCGCATTCAAAGCGGTTCGCAAGGAGATAGCTGTCATGGAAATCACCGCCCAGATGGTCAAGGAGCTCCGGGAGCGTACGGGCGCCGGGATGATGGATTGCAAGAACGCCCTCAACGAGGCGAAGGGGAACATCGAGACCGCGGTCGACTCGTTGCGCAAGAAGGGCCTCGCCGCGGCGGCCAAGAAGGCGGGCCGCATCACGGCCGAGGGCGCGGTCGGCTCCTACATCCACGGCGGCGGCAAGCTCGGCGTGCTGGTCGAGGTCAACTGCGAGACCGACTTCGTGGCCCGCACCGATGGTTTCCAGGAGCTGGTGCGCGACATCGCCATGCACATCGCTGCGGCCGAGCCTCGCTTCGTCCGCCGCGAGGAGGTCACCCCCGACGTGCTGGAGCGCGAGCGGGCGATCTTCCAGGACCAGGCTCTCGCCTCGGGCAAGCCGGCCAACGTGGTGGAGAGGATCGTCACCGGCAAGATGGAGAAGTACTACTCCGAGTTCGTGCTGCTCGAGCAGCCGTTCGTCAAGAACCCCGACCAGACGGTGGGGCAGCTCATCGCCGAGAAGGTGGGCAAGATCGGCGAGAACATCCAGGTCCGCCGCTTCGTCCGCTTCAAGTTGGGCGAGGGGATCGAGAAGCGGCAGGACTATTTCGCCGCGGAAGTCGCAGCCCAGGCGGGCCGCTGATGGCGGGAGAGACGTCCGGGGAGGCCGCGGCACGGTACCGCCGGGTCCTCCTCAAGGTCTCCGGCGAGGCCCTCATGGGCTCGCAGCCCTTCGGCATCGACGAGGCGGTGGTGGCAGCCATCGCCGACGAGATCCGGGGCATCCACGCTCTCAAGGTCGAGGTGGCCGTGGTGGTCGGCGGCGGCAACATCATCCGTGGGCTCGCGGCCAGCCACCGCGGCATCGACCGCGTCATCGGCGACTACATGGGGATGCTGGCCACGGTGATCAACGCCCTGGCCCTGCAGGACGCCCTGGAGAAGCGCGGCGTCGCGACGCGGGTGCAGACGGCGATCGACATCCGCGAGGTGGCGGAGCCGTTCATCCGCCGCCGCGCCATCCGCCATCTCGAGAAGGGCCGGGTGGTGCTCTTCGCGGCCGGTACGGGCAATCCGTTCTTCACCACCGACACGGCGGCCGCCCTGCGCGCCAACGAGATCCACGCCGATGTCCTGCTCAAGGCGACGAAGGTGGACGGCCTGTACGACTCCGATCCGGAGAAGAACCCCGACGCCATCCTGCTGCCCGAGGTCACCTACCAGGAGGTCCTGGAGAAGAACCTGCAGGTGATGGACACGGCGGCGATCAGCCTCTGCCGGGACAACGGCATCCCGATCGTGATCTTCGATCTCATGACCTCGGGCAACATCCGGCGGGTGGTCTGCGGCGAGCGGATCGGCTCCCTCGTCCGGACTTGACCCCTTGGATTGACAGCTCTCGGCCGGCCGGGTGAAGATTTTCCAGGGCGGCTTGAGGAGGGAACCCGATGAAAGAACTGTTCCGTGAAGTCGAGAACCACATGAAGCATGCCTTGGAACACTTCCACGGCGAGCTGAAGCACCTGCGCACCGGGCGTGCTTCGCTGTCACTGCTGGAGGGGCTCACGGTCGATTACTACGGCAGCCCCGTCCCCCTCAACCAGGTGGCGAACCTGTCGGTGGCCGACGCCACCCTGATCGTGGCCCAGCCGTACGATCCGACCCAGAGCTCGGCCATCGAGCGCGCGATCATGAAGTCCGACCTGGGCCTCAACCCCTCGTCCGACGGCAAGGTCATCCGCATCCCGGTGCCGTCCCTCACCGAGGAGCGGCGCAAGGAGATCGTCAAGAAGGCCCACGACTACGCCGAGCACGCCCGCAACGCCGTGCGTCAATCCCGGCGCGAGGGGAACGAGAAGCTCAAGAAAATGGAGAAGGACAAGACGATCGGTCAGGACGACGAGCGCCGTGGCCTCGACGAGGTCCAGAAGCTCCACGACCACTACATCGCCGAGATCAACACCGCTTTGCAGAAGAAAGAGCAGCAGATCCTGGAAGTTTAGGGGCGGCGGCTGCCAATCCAATATCCGTTGTTCCTCTACGGCTACCACCCCGTCCGCGAGGCCCTGCGCCACCGCCCCCATGAGGTGGTCCGTGTCCTCGTCTCGGCGGCGCGCACGGGCCGCCGGCGAGAGGAGATCGCGGCAGCCTGCGAGCGCCACCGGGTGCCCTTCGAGGTGGTGCCGGAGCGGGTCCTGGCGCAGGTCGCGGGCCCTGCCCACAACGGCATGGCTGCCGAGGTGCGGCAAGAAGCGGCGGTGCCGCGGGTGGAGGGCGACCCGGAGCTGGTGGTCCTCCTGGAGGACGTGCAGGACCCGCGCAACCTGGGCGCCCTGCTGCGGGTCTGCGAGGGAGCGGGGGTCGGCCGGGTGCTGATCCGTGATCGCGGCTCGGCGCCGGTCTCGCCAACGGTGGCGAAGACCTCGGCGGGGGCCACCGAGTGGCTGGAGGTCGAACGCATCACCAATTCGGCCCTGGAGTTGGAGCGCCTGAAGGCGGCGGGATACTGGGTCTATGGCACCGATCCCGCGGGCGATCCGCCCTGGGACGTCGACCTCACGGGCCCGGTCGTGCTCTGTCTGGGCGGCGAGGAGAAGGGGCTGCGGGCCCGCACCCGCCAGATCTGCGACCGCATGATCGGCCTGCCCATGCGGGGGCGGGTGGATTCGCTGAACATCGCCACGGCGGCGGCGGCGGTCCTCTACGAGGCGGTGCGGCAGCGGAGCCGGCCCGAGGAGTAGGGCGCTTGCATCCCTGGGGGAGGAGAGGCTAAACTCTCCCGGCTCCTGGAATACGGGGTGACCCGGACGGGTTTGGGAGCCTCGACCCGCCGGCATAGCTCAGGGGTAGAGCTACTGTCTTGTAAACAGTAGGTCCCCGGTTCAAATCCGGGTGCCGGCTCCACCCCCGATCCGGCGAGGCGAAGTTCTTTGGAGGTGTGGCCGAGTGGACAATGGCAGCAGACTGTAAATCTGCCGGGCTTCGCCCTACGGAGGTTCGAATCCTCCCGCCTCCACCATTCCTTCCTCGAT
>Ga0136846_1242336_pt1 | contig 13733 bp, 13 predicted proteins | sample HopSoiMetagenom2_FD_96841 | JGI IMG/M metagenome (GOLD analysis project Ga0136846, IMG submission 96841) | Grasslands soil microbial communities from Hopland, California, USA - 2 Assembly 2016 (version 4) | ecosystem: Environmental > Terrestrial > Soil > Grasslands | place: USA: Hopland... | reverse complement strand
CTGGCGCTTGGCGACGGTGCCGACCAGGCGCTCCCCGCTCGCCGTGAAGGCGACGACCGAGGGGGTGGTGCGGCCGCCCTCGGCGTTCTCGATGACGGTCGGCTCGCCGCCCTCGAGGACGGCCATGCACGAGTTCGTCGTGCCGAGGTCGATGCCGATGGTCTTGGCCATGGGAAGGGGTTGGCTCCTTGCTACGTGCTTTTGCTTACTCGCTCTGGACGCGAAAAATCTTAGCCCGAGCGTAGCAGATCGTAAAGGGGGTTCCGTCGTTGGGGACGCGGCCTTCGCGGGCAACGATCGGCCGGAGCCCGATGTCGCGCGGCGGCTGCCCGGCCAATCTCGCGGGGGAGCGAGGGAGGTTGACCCGACGCGGCGCGTCCACTGGCGAGCGGTGGCTGGCAGAAGCTTACGGTCAGCTGAGCTTTCTGCCACCGGCCCACCGGCCCACCGGCCCACCGCCTCGCCCGGCCGCGGCGCACCCGTGGCAGCCTGCCGTCAGCCCGCCGCCGGCGTGACCTCGCGCCGGTACGGGCGCATCCCGCGGGCCTGGTAGTTGGCCAGGGCGTGCGGGCCGTCGAGCGTGCAGGTGTGCACCCAGACGCGGCGGCCGAGCCGCAGGCCGCGACGCAACGCGGCCGTCAGGAGGTGGCCGCCCAGGCCCTGGCCATGGAACGGCTCGAGCAGCCCGAGATAGGCGATCTCGACCTGGCCGGGCGCGGGCTCGCCCGGCGCGAGCTCGGCGTACCCGGCCCGGCGCCCCGCGACGGTCAGCACCCAGGTCTCGACCGACTCCGCGTGGGCCTGCCACCAGGCGTCGTCGCGCCCGCGGTGGTCCGTCCAGGCGTACAGCCCCCCGACGGCCTCGTAGAAGAACCGGTTCACCGCGCCGTCGGGCGGGTCGACGCGCCGCAGGACGACGTCCTCCAGGCGCGGCCGGGCCGCGGGCACGAGCGCGCGCTCGTCGTCGAGCTCCAGGAAGGTGGTGAGCACGGGCTCGCTCATGCGCGTCGGCTCGGGCACATCCGCCGCAGCGCGCAATGCGGGCACGCCGGGCGCTGGGCGTGGCAGGTGCGGCGGCCGTGGCGCAGCAGGTTGACGTGCAACTCGAGCTCCGCGCCGCGCGGCGTCAGGGCGACCATCTCGTCGTGCTGCTCGGCCGAGCCGGCGCCCGCGCGGAGCAGGGCCAGGCGCGTGGCGACGCGCCCGACGTGGGTGTCGACCGGTACGTCGCGGCGGCCGTAGGAGAACAGCAGGACGCAGGCGGCCGTCTTGCGTCCGACCCCGGGCAGCGCGGCCAGCCGGGCCCGCGCCTGCGCGACCGGCGCCGCGGCCACCCAGGACAGGTCGAGGTCCTCCGGTAGGGCGGCGAGGATCTCCTTGATGCGCCGCGACTTCTGCACGTGCAGGCCGCCCGGCCGGATCGCGTCCTCGATCTCCTCCACCGGCGCGTCGCGCACCGCCTCCCAGCCGCCCAGGCGCTCGCGCAAGCGCAGGAAGGCGGCGTCGCGGTTGCGGTCGTTCGTCGACTGCGAGAGCACCGTGAGCACGAGCTCGCCGAGCGGGTCGCCGTGCGGGGCCATCACCGGGATGCCGTACACGTCACGCAGCCGCGCGCGCAGCGCGCGCACGCGCCACGCGGGCGGGCGCTTCCACTCCGAGCGCGGGACGGCGGCCGGCACGAGGACGGAAGATAAGGTCCGAGGAGTGCCGCAGGCGATCGACGTGCGGACCGCGACGCTCGGCGAGCAGCTGGTGACGTGGCGCCAGGCAGCCGGCGCAGCCGGGATCGGGCCGCCGCGCGCGCCCGTCCTGTACGTGCACGGCGTGCCCGCGAGCTCGCGGTCATGGGAGCCCTTCCTGGAGCGCACCGGCGGCCTGGCGCCCGACCTGCCCGGCTTCGGCCGGTCGGGCAAGCGCGGCGACGGCGACTACACGCTGGAGGGCTACGACCGCTTCGTCGAGCACTTCCTCGCCCATGTCGGCGCCGAGCGCGTGCGACTGGTCGCCCACGACTGGGGCGCGGCGGCGCTGCTGTGGGCGCAGCGGTTCCCCGAGCGCGTCGAGCGCCTGGTCATCATCGACGCCGTCCCGCTGCTCGGGGGCTACCGCTGGCACCGGCTGGCCCGCGTCTGGCGCACGCCGGGCGCCGGCGAGCTGCTCATGGGGCTCAGCAGCCGCCGGACGGCCGGTCGGTTCCTGCCCGCGTCGCTGCGCGACGATGTGTTCGCCCACTTCGACCAGGGCACGCAGCGCGCGATCCTGCGGCTGTACCGCTCCTCGCCGCCCGCGCGGCTCGCCGAGGCGGGCGCCCGGCTGGGGCGCCTGCGCTGCCCGGCGCTCGTGGTCTGGGGCGAGGACGACCCCTACGTCGCCGCGTCGTTCGCCGACGGCTACGGCGCGGCCCTGGGCGGCCCGACCGAGGTCGTCCGCGTCCCGGCGGCCGGCCATTGGCCCTGGCTGGACGCGCCGGACCTCGTGGACCGGGTCGCGCGCTTCCTCGATGGCTGAAGCCCGCGCCGCCCCGCACGCCCCGGCCCGCGCGCGCCGCGTGACGGCGGCCCTCCCGGCCTGGACGCTGGCCGCCGCGCTGGGACTCGCCTACCTGGCCGCGACGCCGCAGACGGGAGACCTCGCGGGGCAGGAGTACCGCGCGGCGCTCGGGCTCGTGGCCTGGGACGGCGGGTGGTACGGCGGCCATCACGTCCCGGCCTACAGCGTGCTGTTCCCGCTCCTGGCCCACGCGGTAGGCGCGCGGACGGTCGGCGTACTCGCCGTGGTGGCGGCGGCGGCGGCCTTCGAGCCGCTCGCCCGCCGGCACTTCGGGCGGCGCGGCCGGGTCGGCGCGCTGTGGTTCGCGCTGGGCCTGGCCACGCTCCTGGTGACCGGGCGCCTGACCTTCGCGCTCGGGGTCGCGCTCGGCCTGGCCGCGGTCCTCGCCGCTGCGCGCGGGCGCCTCGTGCTCGCGCCGGCCGCGGCCGTCCTGACCTCGCTGGCCAGCCCGGTGGCCGCCGCGTTCCTCGCCCTGGCCGCGGGGTCGTGGTGGCTCGTGCGCCGCGACCCGCGGGCCGTCGCGCTGGCCGTCGCGAGCCTCGCGCCGGCGATCGCGCTCGCGGTGGCCTTCCCGTCGGGCGGGAGCTTCCCGTTCGCGGCCGGCAGCTTCTGGCCGTCGCTGGCCGTGCTCACGGTTGCGGGGCTCGCGCTCCCGCGCGACGCACCGGTGCTGCGCGCCGGTGCGGCGCTCTACGGCGCGGCGATGGTGGCGGCCTTCCTGTTCGCAACGCCCATGGGCGGCAACGTCGTGCGCCTCGGCGCGCTGCTGGCCGGACCCGTGCTGTGCTGCGCGCTCTGGGGGCGGCGGCCGGTCGCCCTGGCCGCGCTGGCCGTCCCGCTGCTGTGGTGGCAGTGGGGCGCGGCGGTCGACGACTGGCACCGCGCGCAGGGGGACCCCTCGGTCCACGCCGCCTACTACGCGCCGCTGCTGCACGCGCTGGCCGCGCGCGGCGCGACCGCGCGGGCCGGGCGCCTGGAGATCCCGTTCACCGCCAACCACTGGGAGGCGCGCTGGGTCGCGCCGCGCGTCCCGCTGGCCCGCGGCTGGGAGCGCCAGCTCGACATCGCGCGCAACGCGCTGTTCTACGACGGAGCGCCCCTGACGGCCGGGCGCTATCGGCGGTGGCTGGATCGCCTGGCGATCCGCTGGGTCGCCCTGCCCGACGCCCCGCTCGACTACTCGGCGCGCGCGGAGGCGACGCTCGTCCGGCGCGACCCGCCCTACCTGCGCGAGGTGTGGCGCGACGCGCATTGGCGCCTGTACGCCGTCCGCGCCCCGGCCGGCGTGGCCTCCGGCCCGGGCACGGCCGCGCGGCTGGGCGGGCAGGAGGTCGCGCTCCGCGCCCGGGCCCCGGGCACGATCCTGCTGGCCACGGCCTACTCCCCGTACTGGCGCCTGATCCGCGGCCGCGGCTGCGTGCAGCGTGCCGGCGACGGGCGCGTCCGGCTGCGCCTGGCGCGCGCCGGGACGGCCCGCATCGCCATCGACGTGGGGCCCGGCCGCATCGCCGCACGCTCGCCGAGCTGCACCCCATATGAGGCCGGGCCGGGCGGGCTTCCGACTCGGTGAAGACGTGTTAGCCCTCCTTGTCCGGACCGGGACGGGCGGTAGCCTGATCTGCCGTGGCGCGCGCCCAATTCCTCCAGGCGCGGCTCCTGCCACGCGGTCCCATGGACGCGCTGCGGCAGCTGCTGCTCGTGGCCACCGCGTACTACGCTTACCGGCTGACGCGGGGGCTCGTCGACGACCCCAGTGGCGCGCTCGTCGCCTTCCAGCATGCGCGTGAGGTGATCTCACTCGAGCGGACGCTGCACCTCTTCGTCGAGCCCCAGATCCAGCGCTTCGCCGAGGCCGTCCCCTCGCTCGACGAGATCGCCGCCTGGATCTACATCAACGCGCAGACCACGGTCACGCTGGCCGCGCTGGTCTGGCTCTACCTGCGCCACAACTCGAGCTTCTACTTCGTGCGCAACATGTTCATCGTGGCCTGGGTGCTGGCCATCGTGGGCTACATCGTCTACCCGACCGCGCCGCCGCGGTTCCTGCCGGAGTGGGGCTTCCACGACACGGTGGCCGACTTCACGGGCGTCGACCAGGAGAGCGTGACCGTCAACGCGCTCTTCAACCCCTACGCTGCCGTCCCGTCCATGCACGTCGGCTTCGCGTTGATGGTCGGCATCCCGCTCGCGCGACTCAGCGCGTTGCGTGTAACGCGGATCGCGTGGATGCTGTATCCGCTGCTCGTGACCTTCGTCATCGTCGCCACCGCGAACCACTTCCTCACCGACGCGTTCCTGGGCGCGATCACCGTCGGCGCCGCCGCCTGGGCCGCGGCCTGGCTCGGCCGCGTCCGGCCGGCGGCCTGGGCGTTCAGCTCCGCCGGCGCCCGCTCGACCGCCTGATGGCCGAGCCCGGGACGTCGCGGCCTCCGCGCGCGGAGGGCGCCGGCCGTGCGGGCGGAGGGCCGCCCGGCGGCTCGCGCACCCTCGCCGAGCGCCGCGAGCTGTACCGCAACCGCCTCATCGAGTCGCGCCTGACGCCCAACGCGATCTCACTCACGGGGCTGATCGGGAACCTGATCGCGGCCGTCCTCGTGTGGCAGGAGCTCTACGTCTGGGGCGGTGTCGCCTTCATCCTCGGCTCGGTGATGGACACGTTCGACGGCCGCTACTCGCGGATGTCGGGCAAGGGGACGCAGTTCGGCGCGTTCCTGGACTCGACGCTGGACCGCATCGAGGAAGGCCTCGTCCTGACCGCGGTCGCCTACGTCTTCGCCAAGCACGGCCGCGACGTGGCGGCCGCCGCCGTCGTGGCCGCCGTGCTGGCCTCGCTCATGGTCAGTTACACGCGGGCCCGCGCCGAGGCCCTCGGCGTCGAGTGCAAGGTCGGCATCGCCAACCGCGCGGTCCGCGTCGTCATCCTCTCGATCGGCCTGTTGTTCGAAGGACTCGGCCTCCTGGCGCCCGCCGTGTACGTGTTGGCGGCGCTGGGCACGGTCACCGTCCTGCAGCGCATCTTTCACGTGTACCGCCAGCTGCGGCTGGCCGAGCCCGCCATCGCGACAGAAGGGGACCCTCAGTGAGCACGACCAACGGCGCGCCGCGCTACCAGCACGAGACGGTGCGGGTGGCCATCATCGGCGTCGGCAACTGCGCGAACTCGTTCGTGCAGGGCGTCCACCACTACCAGGACGCCGATCCGGCGCAGGACGTGCCCGGGCTCATGCACGTCGACCTCGGCGGCTACCACGTCCGCGACATCGAGTTCACGTGCGCCTTCGACATCAACGCCTCGAAGGTGGGGAGGGACCTCGGCGAGGCCATCTGGGCCGACCCGAACAACACGATCCGCTTCACCGACCGGGTCCCCGAGCGCACCGGCGTCCGCGTCCACCGCGGCATGACCCACGACGGCATCGGCAAGTACGCGGCCGAGAAGATCACCAAGGCCGGGGGCGAGACGGCGGACATCGTCGGGATCCTGCAGGAGACGCACACCGACGTCGTCGTCTCCTACCTGCCGGTCGGCTCCGAGCAGGCCACGAAGTGGTACGTCGAGCAGGTGCTCGAGGCCGGCTGCGCCTTCGTCAACTGCATCCCGGTGTTCATCGCCCGCGAGGACTACTGGGACAAGCGCTTCGAGAAGGCCGGGCTGCCGATCATCGGCGACGACATCAAGAGCCAGGTCGGCGCCACGATCGTCCACCGCTCGCTCGCGCGCCTCTTCCACGAGCGGGGCGTGAAGCTGCTGCGCACCTCACAGCTCAACGTGGGCGGCAACATGGATTTCTACAACATGCTCGAGCGCGAGCGGCTCGAGTCCAAGAAGATCTCCAAGACCAACGCGGTCACCTCGATCATGGGCCACGAGCTGCCGGCCGACGACGTCTACATCGGCCCGTCGGACTACGTGCCGTGGCTCACCGACCGCAAGTGGGCGCACATCCGGCTGGAGGGGCAGGCCTTCGGCGACGTGCCGCTGACCCTCGAGGCCAAGCTCGAGGTCTGGGACTCGCCGAACTCGGCCGGGATCGTCATCGACGCCGTGCGCCTGCTCAAGCTGGCGCTCAACCACGGCGTGACCGGGCAGCTCGACGGCCCGAGCTCCTACCTCATGAAGTCGCCGCACACGCAGCGCCCGGACGCCGAGGCCCGCGAGCTCACCGAGGCGTTCATCGAGCGTTACGCGGGCAAGTCGGGCCCGGGCACCCAGGCGACCGGCGCCACGCCCGCCGACGCGCCAGACTCGACCGCGACCTAGCACGGCGCCGCGCGCCCGCGGGAGCACGCCCGGCGGGCGCGGGCCGCGCCGCGACCGCAGACGCGCGTGGTCCGGGCGGGCGATGCTCGCGTCTATCCTGCCGCCCGGTGAGCGAGTCGCTGGCGATCGCGCAGGTCACGCCCTACCCGTGGGAATCGGGTCACGAGGTCAACGCCTACGTCGCCGCGACCGCCGCGCAGCTCGCCGACCGCGGCCATCGCGTCCTGATCGTGGCCCCGTCGGACTCGCCGGCCGGCGTGCGCGAGGCGCGGCGGGCCGTGCGGGCGGGCGGCGACGAGCTGTTCGGCGGTAAGCGCGGTGACGGCGCGTCCGGCGCCGTGCGCGTCCTGCCGGTCGGCGAGTCGCTGCCGCCGCTGCCGGGACACGCGCGCGGGCGCGCGATGCCGATCGACGTCGCGCGCACCGTGCAGGCGCTGTTCGCGCATGACGTGCTCGACATCTGCCACGTCCACGACCCGTTCGCGCCCAGCGTCGCCAGCGTCGCGCTGCGTCATTCCACGGCGCTCAACGTCGGCGGCTTCCACGCGCCCGACGAGCGCATCGTCGCCGCGCAGGTCGCGCGCAAGCTCGTGCGCCTGGTCTTCGGGCGCCTGGACGCGCGGGTCGCCGACTACCCGGCGACGGCCGCCCTCATGGAGCGCGCGTTCCCCGGCGCCTACCAAGTCCTCGCGCCCGCCGCCGAGGCCCCCGCCGCTGCCCGCGGCAGCCGCCGGGGCGAGGGCGGCCGCGCGCGGATCGTGTTCGTCGAGGAGGAGGAGCGCGGCGCCCTGCGTCTGTTCATGCGCGCACTGCGCCGCATGCCCGACGACGCCGAGTGGGAGGCGATCGTGGTCAGCGCGCGCGGCCCGTCGTCGTCGACCGCGCTGCGCGCTGGAGTCCGCGAGCGCCTGCGCTTCGTCGCGCCGTCCAACGTCGACCTCGACGCCCTCCTGGCGAGCGCCGACGCGCTCGTCGCGGCCTCCGACGGCACCTCGCCCGCGCCGGCTCTGCTCCGCCGCGCCGCCGCCGCCGGCGCCGTCGTGGTCGCCGCGCGCCTGGGCATCTACGAGGACGCCCTGGAGAGCGGCGCAGCCGGGCTGTTGTTCGAGCCGCGCGATGAGGCGACCCTGGCCGCGCAGCTGGAGCGCGTCACCCGCGACCCGGCGCTGCGCCGGCGCCTGCGCGCGTCCGCGCCGCGACGGACCTGGGGCGAGGTCGCCGACGACCTCGAGGGGGTCTACGGAGCGCTCGTCGGACGCCGCCACGACGGGCGCGGCCGGCCGGATCTCCGCGAGCGGCTGCGCGCGCGGCCGCTGATCGACGTCGACCTGCACATGCACACCGACCACAGCAGCGACTGCGCGACCCCGGTCGAGGTGCTCCTGGCCACCGCGCGCGACCAGGGCCTCGGGGCGATCGCCGTCACCGACCACAACGAGATCTCGGGCGCGCTGGAGGCGCAGGCGAAGGCCGCGGACTTCGGCATCAAGGTGATCGTGGGCGAGGAGGTCAAGACCGCCAGCCAGGGCGAGGTCATCGGCCTCTTCCTGCGGGAGAAGATCGCCCGCGGCATGACGCTGGCCGAGACCGTGACCGAGATCAAGCGCCAGAGCGGCGTCGTCTACGTCCCGCACCCCTTCGACCGCATGCACGCGGTGCCCGACTACGAGCACCTCCTCGGTGTCGTGGAGGAGGTCGACGCGATGGAGGTCTACAACCCGCGGGTGGCCATCGGCTCCTTCAACCAGGAGGCGGCGCGCTTCGCGGCCAAGTACCGCATCCCGGCCGGCGCCGGGTCCGACTCGCACGTCGCGCAGGGGCTGGGGTCGGTACGGATCCGGATGCCGGACTTCGACGGGCCGGAGGAGTTCCTCGAGGCGCTGCGCATGGCGGACATCGTCACGAAGCCGTCGAGCCTGCTCTACGTGCAGGCGCTGAAGTTCCTCGAGACGAAGGCCACGCCGGCGCCCGCGCGCCGGGCGCGGCGCGAGCGGCGGGTCAAGCGCGCGACGCGCAAGGGCTGATGCAGGGGCAAGGACAAGCCTTCGGTCCGTCAAAGCCCCAGGGACGCATGCCCGCCACCGACGACGAGATCCGCGAGAAGTACCTCGAGCGCGCGATCCGCGAGCTCAACCAGCTGACGCGCGAGGTGCAGTCCTGCCGCCACTGCCCGCGGGGCGCCCTCATGCCGGTCCTCGGCTCCGGGCACCCGCAGGCCGACATCGTGCTGCTCAAGCACGCGCCGGTGCCGTCCGAGGTCGAGGAGGGCGTCGCGTTCTACGGCCGCGGCGGCACGGCGCTCATGAAGTCCTTCCGGCGGCTGGGCATCGACCCGCTCGCCGTGTACGGCACGCTGTTCGTCAAGTGCCCGGTCGCCGACCCCGCGCTCGCCGACCCCGGCTGCGTCGCGCGCGTCGCCGAGGAGCTCGCCATCGTGCAGCCGAAGATCGTCGTCGTGTTGGGATCCGACGCGCTCGCCGCCCTGAACGAACTCGACGTCCCGCTGGCCCAGCCGCTGCATGCCCGCCCGGGCGAGGTGCAGCGCTTCACGCCGTCGATGGAGGCGCTCGTGGTGCCCAACATCGACGAGTCGCTCGACGAGGAGGGCGCCAAGCGCGCCTTCTGGTCCGCCTTCCGCGTGCTGGGCGAGTGGTACGCGGACCTGCCGCCCTACTGACCGCCGCGATCGCCGGCGCCGCGCCGACGTCGGGCCGGTGGGCGCGTTGTGGACCAAGCGGGGGCCGTAGGCCGCGTACCACGCGATGAAGTCGATGGCGCCCGGGTTCAGCCGGGCCACGGCGTGCCCCGGCGCGCCAGGCCGGGCAGACGCGTCGCGCCCGCCACCCGTGCCTCCGTGTCGTGGCCGCGCAGCGGCGGGAGGTCCGAGGCGGCGAGGATGCCGTCGGCCGCGTTGCTGGTCGCCTGGCCTGGGCCGTCGCGACGGGCCGCGCCGTGCCCGTCCTCGCCGTGCCGGCGCGGTGCGCTGCCGGGCGACGCCGGGCCAAACCGGGGGCCTCGCCCGGGCTTCGGGCAAGCGCCGACCTCGTGCAGCGCGAGCGCGCCAAGGGTAACGTCCAGGGCATGGACCTCGAACCGCACACCCTGGAGAAGGTCGGCGATCGCTGCGAGGAGTGCGGGGCGAAGCTCACGCCCCAGGAGCAGGAGGTGGCGCTCGAGAACGGCGGCCTGGCGCTTTGCGCGATCCACGCCGCCGAGGTCGTGCCGGTCGACGAGGAGTTGGCCGAGGAGGAGTAGCGGCGGGGCCCGACGCGCCCGCCTGCGCGTCAGAGCAGGAGCACGATCTTGCCGACGTAGCCGCCGTCGGCGAAGCGCGCATAGGCGTCCTGGACGGCCTCGAGCGGGAAGGTCGCGGCGACCGGGACCTCCACGCGGCCGTCGGCCAGGAGCGGGAGCACCTGCCGTTCGACGGCGCGCGCGGCGAGCGCCTTCTCCTCGAGCGGACGGACGCGCAGCGTGGAGCCCATCAGCCGGGCGCGCTTGGCCATCAGGACGCGCAGGTCGAGCGGCGCCTGCGCACCCGCGCCGACGCCGATGACCGCGATCCGCCCGCCGGTGGCCAGCGCGTCCAGGTTCGCGGCGAGGTTCGGGGCCCCGACGAGCTCCAGCACGACGTCGAACGGGCCGTCCTGACCGAACTCCTGCGGATCGCGCACCGCGGCGCCGAGCACCCGCACCGCCTCGCGCAACTCCGGCCGGCGCACCGTCGCCGTGACCCGCGCCCCGGCGGCGGCGCCCAGCTGCACGGCGGCCGTCCCCACGCCGCCCGCGGCGCCGTGGACGAGCAGGCGTTCCCCCGGTGCGAGGCGCGCCTGCGTGAAGAGCGCGTCGTGCGCGGTCGTGAAGACCTCGGGCGCGCCGCCCGCGTGCGGCCAGTCCAGCGCGTCGGGGACCGGCATCAGCTGGCGCTCGTGCACGACGGCCAGCTGGGCTTGGCCGCCGCCGCCGACGATGCCCATGACGCGGTCCCGCTCGGCGAAGCGCGCGGCGCCCGGCCCGCGGGCGACCACCTCGCCGGCGAGCTCGAGGCCCGCCGTGTCCGGCGCGCCAGGCGGCGGCGGGTAGCCCCCGCGCCGCTGGAGCAGGTCGGCGCCGTTGAGGCCCGCCGCGCGAACGCGCACGAGCACCTCGCCGGCACCGGCGACCGGATCCGGGCGCTCCTCGATCAGGACCTCGCCGTCACGGAAGGCAACCGCGAGCACTACGCCCCGAGCTCCGCCCGCAGGCTCTGCAGTTCGTCACGCAGGGCGCGGACCTCGTCCTCGAGCGCCGCGATGCGCGCGGTCAGGGCGCCCGGGGCGCCCGCGGCGGCGACGCGCAGCGGCTCGGGCCCGGCTCCCTCCTCCGCCTCGGCGTCCTCGGGGGCGTCCTCGCCGAGGAGGTGCGCGTAGCGGACCTCCTTCTGCCCCGGACGCCGTTCGAGCCGGGCGACCAGGCCGCGGTCGATCAGCGACTCGAGCTGTCCGTCGATCGCGTCGAGGTCCGCGAACGGGTACATGCGCTCCGTGCGCGACTTCAGCTCCCCCGGCGTCTGCGGGCCACGCAGCAGCAGCACGGCGAGGACGGCCTGGTCGGCGGGCTCTAATCCCAGGCTCTCCTCGAGCAGATGCCGGTACTTGGAGGTGCGGCTGCTGTGACCGCTGGTCAGACGCGTGAAGCGGCGGCGCCCGAGCCCCTGTAGCGCGTCGCGGATCGTCTCCTCGTCGTAGTCGACGACGGGGTCGCGGTTGGTGGACTGGTTGCAGGCGAGGCGCAGCGCGTTGAGGCTCAGCGGATACTGGTCGGGCGTGGTGCGCTGCTTCTCGAGCAGCGAGCCCAGGACGCGCTGCTCGGCGGCCGTGAGGTCGGCGCGGACGGTCACGGCCGCAAGCCTGACACGGGGCCGCCGGGCGCGCGGCGCGCCCGGCCCACTCGCTCGCTACGGTCGCTCCATGCGCCTGCGGCGGACCCTGGTCGGCGCGGCCGCGCTGGCCGCGGTCGCCGGCTGCGGCGGAGAGGACGAGCGAGCCCCCGCGTCGACACGACCCGCGCAGACGGCGGGGTCGACGGCCGCCCCGCGGCCCGCACCGGCGACGCGGCGCGCGCGGGCCCGAGCGGCCAAGGACGACGTCGACTGGCCGCTCTTCGGCCGCGTGCCCCAGCGCACGAGCGCGAGCGCGAGCGCGCAGGGCCTGCGCGCCGGCACCGTCGGGCGCCTGCGCCGGATCGTCCTGCGCGTCCCGGGCACGGTCGACTCGACGCCGATCTACCTGCGCGGCGTGCGCGCCGGCGGCACCAGGCGCGACGTGTTCGTGGTCACCACGATCTACGGCCGGACGCTGGCGCTCGACGCGCGCAACGGCCGCATCGTGTGGACCTTCACGCCGCCCGGCATCGGCCGCTGGGCGGGCACGGCCCAGATCACGAACGCAAGCCCGGCCGCCGATCCCGGCCGGCGGTGGGTCTTCACCGCCTCCCCCGACGGCCTGGTCCACCGCCTGCGCCTCGCCGACGGACGCGAGTCGGCGTCGGGTCGCTGGCCCGTGCGCGTGACGCTCGACCCGACGCACGAGAAGCTGACGTCCTCGTTCAACGTCTCCGGCCGCCTGCTCATCGTGACCACCGGCGGCTACATCGGCGACGCGCCGCCCTACCAGGGCCACGTCGTGACCATCGACCGCGCGAGCGGACGGATCCGCGCCGTCTTCAACGCCCTGTGCGCGGACCGCCACCGCATCATCGATCCGCGCTCCTGCCCGTCCAGCGACGCCGCGATCTGGGCGCGGACCGGCGCGACGGTGGAGCCCGGAAGCGGGGACCTGCTCGTGGCCACCGGCAACGCCCCGTACGACGGCGTCACCGACTTCGGGGACAGCGTGCTGCGCCTGTCGCCGACCGCCTCGCGCCTGCTGGCGCACTGGGCACCGGCCAACCAGCGCGAGCTCGAGCTCAGCGACACCGACCTCGGCTCGACGGGGCCGGTCCGCGCCGGCGCCGTGGTCGTGCAGTCCGGCAAGGACGCGCGCATCCACGTGCTCTCGCGCGACCTGCACCTGCTGCAGGAGCTGCCGGCTCCCGGGCAGGCGGCGATGTTCAGCGCGCCCGCGGTGTGGCGCCGCGCCGGCCGGACGACGCTCTTCGCCACCACGTCGGGCGGCACCGCGGCCTACGCGGTGCGCGGCACGCGGTTGCGGGTGCGCTGGCAGAACGGGACGGCGGGCACGAGCCCCGTCGTCGTCCGGCGACTGCTGCTCGTCCAGGATCCGGCGGGCGGGCTTGTGGTCTATCGCGCGGCGACGGGTGCGCGCCTGGCCCGGCTGCCCACCGCGGCGGCGCACTGGCAGAGCCCGGTCGCCGGGGGCGGGCGCATCCTCGTCGCGGAGGGCAACGCCAACGACCACCGCACGAGCGGGACGCTGAGCCTCTTCGTGCCGCGCTGACCGGCGCGGGGTCAGACCCGTTCGAGCAGCGCCACGCACTCGATGTGCGGGGTCTGCGGGAACATGTCGACCGGCCGGACGCGCCGCAGCGCGTACCCGGCGTGCACGAGCTGTGCGGCGTTGGGCGCGAGCGTCGTCGGGTTGCAGGAGACGTAGACGACGCGGCGCGGCGCGGCCTCGACGATCCGGCGCACGACCTTCTGGGACAGGCCGGCGCGCGGCGGGTCGACGACCAGCACGTCCGGGCGGCCGGCGCGCTGCACGAGATCGCGTAGCGACGTCCGCACGTCGCCGGCCAGGAAGCGGGCGTTGCCGATCTGGTTCAGGCGGGCGTTGCGCCGCGCGTCCGCGATCGCCTCCTCCACGATCTCCAGGCCGAAGAGCTCGCCCGCGCGGCCCGCCAGCGACAGGCCGATGGTGCCGATCCCGCAGAACAGGTCGTAGACGCGCTCCCACCCCTGGAGCTGTGCGTAGCCGACCGCGGT
>Ga0136846_1214337_pt1 | contig 13734 bp, 13 predicted proteins | sample HopSoiMetagenom2_FD_96841 | JGI IMG/M metagenome (GOLD analysis project Ga0136846, IMG submission 96841) | Grasslands soil microbial communities from Hopland, California, USA - 2 Assembly 2016 (version 4) | ecosystem: Environmental > Terrestrial > Soil > Grasslands | place: USA: Hopland... | reverse complement strand
GGAGCCGAGGTGACCCTGTTCGGCCGGGGCAAGACCGGGACCAGCCTGTTCCCCGGGGTGACGCGGCTCACCGGTGACCGTGAGGCAGGCGACTACGCGGCGCTGAGCGACGGCCGCTGGGACGCGGTGGTGGACAGCAGCGGCTACGTCCCGCGGCACGTCGGGCAGGCGATGGACGCCCTCGGGGACCGGGCCGGGCGGTACCTGTTCATCTCCAGTCACGCGGTGTACCAGCGCGACGGGGTCGGCCCGGACTCCACCGAGGACACGCCCCGCCGTCCGCCGGTCCGCCACACCGAGGAGCTCGGCGAGGAAACGTACGGGCCGCTCAAGGTGGCCTGCGAAGATGACGTGACCGCCCGGTACGGCTCCCGCGCCACCATCGTGCGGCCCGGCAAGGTGGCCGGGCCGCACGACTGGCAGGACGGGCTGACCTACTACGTGCGCCGGGCCGCCCGCGGCGGCCGGGTCGCGCTGCCCGCTGATCCCCGGCAGCCGGTTCAGCTCATCGACTCCCGCGACCTGGCCCGCCTGGTGATCCAGCTGCTGGCCGACGACCGTCCCGGCGCGTTCCACGCGGTTGGCCCGGCCGAGCCGGTTACGCTCGGTGGGCTCATCCAGACCTGCGCCCAGGTGGCCGGCGCCCGCGTCGACGTCGTCCCGGTCCCGCCGGAGGCCGCGCCCGCCATGTACCCGCTGGTCCGGCCGGTATGGTCGACCCAGCAGCGCGACCCGGCCCGGGCCCGGGCGGCCGGCCTGCCGGCCACGCCGCTGGCGGTGACGGCCGCCGACGTGCTGGCCTGGGACCGCGAACGCGGCGAGCCCCCGCTGGACACCCGCGGCTTCACCCCTGAACAGGAACAGGCGGTCCTTCCGCCGCCGGCCGTGCTCCGGTCGTGGTGAGGATGACGAGCCGCTGGGTCGCGCGGGTCATCGCGACGTAACGGTCAACCGATCCCTCGATGCCCGCGCCGAACGCCTGCGGGTCGACCAGGATAACCAGGTCGAACTCGAGTCCCTTGGCCAGTTCCGGGGTCAGCGACCGGACCCTGGACGTCGCGCGGAAGGCGGGATCGCCGATGACGGCGGCGATCCCCTCGGCGTGCGCGCCCAGCCACGCGTCGAGGATCGAGTCCAGCTCCGAGGCAGGCCCGTGCCCGACGGGAATGCCGCTGCTGCGGATGGAGACCGGCACGTTGGCGTCCGGCAGCACGGCCCGGATGACCGGCTCGGCCTCCGCCATGACCTCTTCCGGCGTCCGGTAGTTGATGCTCAGGGAGGCCAGGCTGATCCGGTCGAGCCCGATCCGCTCCAGCCGTTCCTGCCACGACTCCGTGAACCCGTGCCTGGCCTGGGCCCGGTCCCCGACGATGGTGAAGCTCCGGGACGGGCAGCGGATCAGCAGCATCTGCCACTCTGCGTCGGTCAGTTCCTGCGCCTCGTCCACCACGACGTGCGCGAACGGTCCGGCCAGCAGGTCCGGTTCGGTGCCCGCCAGCGCGGTCTCGTCGACCAGGGCGTCGTGGAAGTCCTCGCCGCGCAGCATCGACACCAGCCCCCCGCCGTATTCGTCGTCGGCGGCCTCGATCAGGTTGTCGATGACGGCGGCCATCTGCTCGCGTTCGGCGGCGGCCGCCGCGTTGCGCTGACGCTGGCGGGTCGCCGCCTCCGGGTCGCCGAGCCGGTGCCGGGCCGCATCCAGCAGCGGCAGGTCGGACACCGTCCAGGCCTGGGCGTCCGCGCGCTGCAGCGCCCGGACCTCATCGGGGCTGAGCCAGGGAGCGCACAGGCGCAGGTAGGCGGGTACCGACCACAGGTCGGAGACGAGGTCGGTCGCCTCGAGCAGCGGCCACGCCCGGTTGAAGGTCGTGCGCAGGTCCTGGTTCTGGATCAGCGACTTGCGGAGCAGGTCAGCCGGGGCGTCGCCGTCGTGCTTATCCATCAAGATCGTGAGCAGTTCCTCCCAGATCTGATAACGCGCGTCGTTGTGCGGCGTACCGGGTTCCGGTGCGTCGAACGCCTCGGCCCAGTCCTCGGCGCTCAGCCAGATGGCGGACCAGTGGGTCTCGACCTTCATCGCTTGGGCGGGTGGCTTCTCGTAGAACCTGACGGCCGCGTCGATCGCCTTGACCAGGTCCGCCGACGACTTCAGGCGGGCCACGTCCGGGTCGGGCTCCGCCGCCGCCGCGGCTCCCTCGGCGACGAGGTCTCGCAGGGTGCAGGTCTGCACGCCCTCCTCGCCGAGGCTGGGCAGCACGTCGGCCACGTAAGCCAGGTAGGGCTGGTGCGGGCCGACGAACAGCACGCCGCCCCGGCGGTGCCCCAGGCGAGGATCGGAGTACAGCAGGTAGGCGGAGCGATGCAGGGCCACGACGGTCTTCCCCGTCCCCGGGCCGCCGTCGACGACGAGGGCGCCCCGGGATCCCGCCCGGATGATGGCGTCCTGGTCGGCCGCGATGGTGCCGAGCACGTCGCGCATCTTCGCCGAGCGGTTGCTGCCCAGGCTGGCGATGAACGCGGACTGGTCGTCGAGCGCGGCGTGCCCCTCGAGCCCGTCCGGGGTGAACACCTCGTCCCAGTAGTCGCTGATCCGGCCGCGGGTCCAGCGGTACCGGCGGCGGCTGGCCAGGCCCATCGGGTTGGCGTGGGTCGCCCCGAAGAACGGCTCGGCTGCGGGGGAGCGCCAGTCGACCAGCAGCCGGCGGCCGGTGCGGTCGGTGAGCCCGAGCCGTCCGATGTAGACCGGCTCGGCGCTGTCCGCGCTGACGATCCGGCCGAGGCACAGGTCCAGGCCGAAGCGGGTCAGGGTGCGCAGCCGGGCGGCCATCCGGTGGATCTCCACGTCCCGGTCCATCGCCGCCTGGCCGACGCCGCCGGGCGCCCTGAGCTCGGCCTCGATGCGGCCGGCCAGGTCGGCGACCGACTCCTCGAGGCTCTGCGCGATGGCCGCGAAGTGCCGCTCGTCGGCGGCGATCAGCGCCGGGTCGGCCTTGGCGGCGAGGCGATCGGGCAGGTCGAACGCGCTGGTAGTCAGGGGGTCCATGTCATCAGCTCCGATGCCCAGGCCGGCCGCCCGGCCGGGCCGCCAGCGGTCCGGCGCCCCCGTGCGATCCGTACATCGACAACAGCACGCGCATTCCGCAGACTCCCCGTTGAAGTAGGTTCAGGCCTCGGCTGGCCATTGTGCGGCACGACCGGGGTCTTGCCGCAAGCCCCCCAGTGCGCTATAGATTGAAAATGGAGAGAGGTGTGCGCTCTCCCTTCTGAGCCTTACGGGCGTTCCTGGCCAGGCTTTCAGCCCTCGTCAGGAAGTCAAGCCGCGGGTCACCGCGAGCCACAATGGCCCTATGGCCCGCAACGCCGAGGGTGGCACCCGCCGTGACCTCACCGGATGAGCTGATCCCGCTGGACGGCGGAGGCCGGACGGTCGTCCACCGCCGTGGTGACGTGGTCATCCGCGAGACCGGGCCGTGGGCGCCGGCCGTGCACGCGCTGCTGCGCCACCTCGAGCAGGCCGGCTTCACCGCCGCGCCGCGGCTGGTAGGCCCGGGACTGGACTCCGGCGGGCGGGAGATGCTGACGTTCATCGAGGGGGAGTTCATCCAGCCGGGTCCCTGGAGCCTGGACGGCGCCGCCGCGCTCGGGACCTTGCTCCGCGACCTGCACCGGGCCACGGCGACGTTCCGCCCGTCGCCCGGAGCGGTGTGGTTCCCCTGGCACGGCCGCGACCTCGGCGGCCCGGACCAGGTCATCGGCCACTGCGACGTGGCCCCGTGGAACATCGTGACCCGCGGCGGCCTGCCGGTCGCCCTGATCGACTGGGAGACCGCCGCGCTCACCCGCAGCCATGAACGCACCGGGCCTTACGGGTACACAATGAGAAAGTGATCGAGGCGAACAGGCAGCCCGGCATCCTGGCCCGGGAGCTCGGGTCGATGCTCCAGACGGCCCGGGAGGTCGCGGAGTTGTCCTACGACCAGGCCGCGGCCCGGCTGGGCTGCGAGGCTGACTGGCTGGTCCGCGTGGAGACCGGATTCGCGGCGGCCGGCCCGGACGAGGTGGCGCGCATCCTGGTGGAGTACGGCATGCGCGAGGCCAGGATCGCCGACACGATCATCGACATGGCCCGGCGGGCGGCCGCCCCGCCGCCCTGGCTCGGCCCGCATGCCGCCCGGATGACCGCGGCCGCCCGGGACGTGCTGCTGGTCGAGGCCGAGGCCACCCTCGCCCAGGTCTACGGCATGCTGCTCATCCCGTACCTAGCGCAGGCCGAAGGCTACTTCCGCGAGATCGCCCCGGAAGTCTTCCACAGATGCGACGTCGACCAGGAGTGGGACCTGCTCTCGCGCCGCCAGGAGCACCGGCCCGCCGGGGTGACCCGGCTCCTGGAGGTCATGATCGACGAGAGTGCTCTCGAGCTCCGCCTCAAGACCCCCGGGGCGATGGCCGGGCAGGTCCGTCACCTGCTCGCCCTGGCGGACAGCCCGCATGCCACGGTCCGCGTCATCCCCAAAGACGCCGTCTTCTGGGAACGCCGCGGTCACAACTTCGACGTGCTGTCCTTCGCCGGCACCGCCGACCGCATCGGCGTCCGCTACATCCCGTTCCTCGGCGCCGAACTCACCTCCGGCCACCTGTACGACGTCTGGGCCCGCATCGAGACCACGCTGGCGGCCGACCCGGATCAGAGCCGCGCCATCCTCGAACGGCACCTGGCCTCGATGACCACCTGACGTTCGGTGCTGCGGTGGACGGCGGTAACCCGCAGGCCGGCGTCGTCAGCCAGGGCTGAGTAGTCGTCGATCGTCCGCTCGCGGCCGCCGGTCAGCACGAGCATGCGCAGGTTCATCTCCGCGAACCCGGAGGAGTCGCCGCCGCCAGCGGATTCGACCACCAGCACCCGGCCGGTGCTGCCCGCTGCTTCGGCGCAGCGGCGCAAGATCGCGCTCGCCGCGGCGTCGTCCCAGTCATGGATGACGCGGTTGAGCAGGTAGACGTCCGCGCCCGGAGGCAGCGGGTCGAAGAAGCTCTGGCCGACGACCTCGCACCGGCTGGCCAGGCCGCACCCGGCCAGGTACGGCCGGGCCCGGGCCGCGGTCTCCGGCCGGTCAGCCAGGGTGCCGCGCAACTGCGGATTTCGCCGCAGCAGCTCGGCGATAAGCGTCCCGGTCCCGCCGCCGATGTCGGCCACGTGCCGCACCGTGGTCCAGTCGTAGCCGTTCGCCACCGCGGCGTTCCCGGCATCCACCGCCATGGTCGCGTCGAAGGACGCGCTGATCGCGGGGTTCGCGTCCAGGTAGGCCCAGAACGGCCGGCCGAAAACCTGCTCCCAGGCGGGCTCTCCGGTCCGCACGGTGTGCGCCAGGCCAGTGAACGCCAGGTCCATCCGGCCGCCGAAACCGTCCAGGTCCAGCCACACCGCTCCCGGCTGCCCGGTACGCAGCAGGGCCGCGGTCTGGTTGGCCGCGAACCGCCCCGGACGCGGCTCGGTGAACACCCCGTGCTGCACCAGGTGGCGCAGCATGCGCGTCAGGGCGTCCGGGTCCGCTCCGGCCCGTTCGGCCAGGTCGTCGATGGCCGTGCCGTCGCCCGGGCCGTCATCGGGCACGAAGTCCGCGAGCCGCAGTGTCGCCGCGACCCGGAGCGCCATCGGGGTCGCCAGGTCCATCAGCGGTCCCAGCGCTGCCCATGCCGCCGTCACCGCATCGCCCGATCCCGCACCCGCCGTTTCCGCCTGGTCGTCATGGTCCGCCCGGCCGGGGTATTCCGAAGTCATCACAACCCTCCTCGCGCTTTATCGTCCTCGCCGATCCGGACCCTGGCTTGGACAAATCGGATCCGGGCCCCGCCCGGCCACCGGATAGCCGCCTCGCCCGCTGGCGGGTCGATCAGCACCGGCCCGAACAGGGCCTGGGCGCCGCCGAACACCAGGGTCGGCACGCCCCAGCCGCCGAGTCCGGTGACCCGGTCGTGGTCGGCTCAAACCTCGTCGTGCGTGCTCGGGTCGTCGAGGGCCTGGCCCACCAGACGTGTCGGCGGTCAGGACCGCCACCGGACCGCCAGGCCCAGCCGGTCCCTGACATCACGCATCCAGAGCGACGCCTGGAATGCCCACGGGCACATGACGTCGAAGTGGAAGTCGACCGAGGTAACGGGCTCGCCCATGACAGAAGCCTACGATCTACTCGATGAGCATCCCGCGAACCATCCCGACACCAGCGCTGCACGCAAACGGCCACGTCCCGCTGAAGCGGACCGGGACGACAGAAGGAAGGTGATGGCGGTGGATTTCGAGCTGGAACTAATGTGGATACCGGTCTCTGACGTTGACCGGGCAAAGAGGTTCTACCTGGAGCAGGCGGGCTTCGCCCTGCTCGTAGACATCCCGAACGGCCTGCCCGGCCAGCGGATCGTGCAGGTGACCCCGCCCGGGTCGGCGTGCTCGATCGGGTTCGGCGACGGCGGCAACCCTGCCAAGTCCGGCTCCCAGCAGGGACTGTTCGTTGTTGCCGACGTCGTTGCCGCCCGCGACGAGCTGGCCGCCCGGGGCGTCAAGGTCGGCGAGGTGCGGCACATCATCGACGGTGCGTGGGTGCCTGGACCGGCCCCGGACCGTGCCGACTACATGTCGTTCGTCGAGTTCAGCGACCCGGACGGCAACACGTGGCTGCTGCAAGAACGCCGTGGCCGGCCCGGTACGCCCAATCGCTGACCGAACATTACGCCGGCAGACGGCCCCTAATTCATCTGGACGAGGTCCGCGTCGCGTAGCGCCTTCGCGTGCTCCGACGCCGAGGCCGCGCTGATCCCCGTCGTGGCGGCCAGGTTGGCCGTGCCACACGGTTCGGCCAGCGCAGTTGCCGGTGCAGCGTGCCGAACAGGCCCCGATAGCCGCCCGCGGCGAGCACCGGCATCCGCCAGTTCCGCGCGCCAGGCCGAGCGGGGAGTGGACTGGACGAACTCCAGGCCTTCCTCCAGGCTGGCGGCGGGCGAATCGGCGAAGCCGGGCCACGGCGGATGCGGCCCGACCAGGTCCAGCAGCGGGCGGGCGGTGGCCGGGAATGCCCGCCGCGCCTCGCGCAGCCACCGGCGGGCGGCGGGCCGTCCGGGCGTGACGCTCGCGCGCCGGAGTTCCACCAGCGCCAGTCCGGTCTCGATCAGGCCTACCAGGCCGACAACTACGCCGTCATGGGCCTAACCGGCTGACCGGCCCGACCGGATCCGCCGCGAGCGGAGCAAGCAGGTGAGAATGCCGGTACCCGGCCGCAGCGATCCCCGGCCGGGCACCGGCGCACGCCGTAGTCACGAGCCCGCAACGACAAGATCCATACCGAACGGGTGCCGTCCCCGCCCCGCTCACCCCCTCCGCGCGCCGGGCAATGTCATGCGCCCTCGGCGGCGAGTATCGCGAATACCGCTTTGCCGCGGGGCTCACGGTGCCAGCCCCAGTGGACAGCCAGCGACTCGACGATCTGAAGTCCTCGGCCACGCTCACTCCCGGGACGCGCGATACGCATCATCGGAGTGTGCGGCGAGCAATCTGATACGGCGATGATTAACGTGCCGGGATCTTCTGTCCGCGCAAGGGTTACCCCGATCGTCGTCGTGATTTCGCGGCAGGCGTGCTGGACCGCATTGGTGACCAGCTCAGAGACGATGATCGCGGCGTCATCAGCCAACTGGCCGAGGCCCTGGAAGACCAGCGCGGCCCGGATGTGGAACCGTGCTACCGGCACCGATCCGGGGATACCCGGCAACATGAACGCGATAAGCCGGGGATCGATCTCGGCCGCGGTGCGGGCAGCGTTAACTTCCCCGTCTGCGCTCACGGCCTCTTCGCTGCATATCTCACCTGCCATTGCACCCATGTAACCAATCACCCGGTCCACGTTCGCGCCTTCCGCGTATAGCTCCGAGCCAGGATCGGTCTCCTGCAGTGCCATTGGCCTCACCTCGTGTTGCGCAGTCCCCAGCAGGGTCAGCACCGTTCTCATCTACTCGTCTAGAGAAGTTATATCACTTGTATAGAGGAGTTATCGGAAGGCATCAAGAACTGAGGGCAGGCCCCGGGAACTAATGCGCGGGTAGCTCGTAGCTCAGCTGGTACGCATCGGCAGCCATCACCGTGTCGCAGACCTCCACCCCCCGGCCACCCACATCGTAGGCGGTGCGGACCAGCCGAAATACCGGAACGCCCGGGCGCAGCGACAGCAACTTGGCTTCCTCTGGCGTCGGCATGCGAGCCGTCACGTCCTCCGTGAACCGGGCCAGTGTGTGGCCCTGCTCCTCAAGCCGGGCGTAAATGCCACCTGGGCCAGGGTTGAGCTCAGCGATCGGCGTTTCCCTGGCTAGGTCGGCCGGGATGTAGGACACAGCGGTCTCCACCGGCTTGCCGTCCAGCAGGTACCGGCGAGACCGCACCACTACCTCGGTGTCATCAGCCAGGCCCAGCCGGTCAGCCACCTCGGCCGGTGGCCGCGACTCGATCACGGTCAGCATGTCGACCTCGGGGCGGGCGCCTATCTGCGCGGCCTCGGCGCTGAACGCGGCCTTGCCTTCCTTGCGATGTCGTTGGGCGAACCGGTCAGAGGCCAGCCGCCGGACCGGCGGACGCGCTCGCACATACACGCCCCGGCCGTGCTCGGTGTTGGTCAGTCCCTCATCCTGGAGCACGCGCAGTGCGTTGCGGATCGTCATCCGAGCCACGCCGTAGTGCGCCATCAGCTGCGTCTCGGAGGGCAGCTGCTCGCCCTCATGCAGCCGGGCACGGGCGATTGCATCACGGAGGTGATCTGCGATCTGCTTATAGACGGCCCGATCGCTTGCCGGATCGATCATCTGTGTCAGGACGCCGTCTCCGGCCATTCGCCGACCCCCGGGCTTGTATAGATGTCTAGGCAACTAGGCTACCCGCGAGGTGATTCCGTGAACACTACGCCGCCCCGGCACTCGGTCAGCGTCAGCGGCGTCATCACTGACGACCACGGCCGCGTCCTGCTCGTCCGCCGCCGCGACAATCAGCACTGGGAGCCGCCCGGGGGAGTCCTCGAGTTGGCCGAGACCATTCACGACGGCCTGTGCCGCGAGGTCCGCGAGGAAACCGGACTCGACATCGAGCCAGGCCCGCTCACCGGTGTCTATAAGAACATGCCCCGCGGCATCGTCGCCCTGGTCTTCCGCTGCAAGATCACCGGCGGCCAACTCGCCAGCAACGACGAGGTAACCGCCTTCCGCTGGGCGGACGAAACCGCTGTCCGCCAGCTCACCAACGAAGCCTACGCAGTGCGCCTGCTCGACGCCCTCCACGATGATGCCGCGCCCGCAATCCGTCAGCACGATGGAACCAAGCTAATCAACTAATCCCCTAAAGATCAGCTCTTCGTCTGGTAAGCACGTGTGTGGCATGAACGATTGGATGCGCTTCGGAGCTACCTTGGAGGGGCAGTGAACCACCCTCTGACCTGCGGATAAAACCTGGAGCGGGCGACGGGAATCGAACCCGCATAGCCAGCTTGGAAGGCCGGTGTCAGACTTTGCTTGGCCACTTGATTTCGTAGCTTTGGCCAGGAGATATGACATCTCCATTCCGCTGGACTGCCTCGCTCAGCGAGCGGCGCCCATCCGGCTGAGGAGTTCGGATTAACGGGGATCCAGGTCGATGCGCACCGTCAGCGGGGTGGTGCCCATCGCTGCTGACGCGCGCACACACCAACGGCGCGCGAGGTTGGCCTGGGCCAGGAGCCGCTGCCGCTCGCGCGGGTCGTCATCGTCGAGGATGTGCGCCGTTCCGGCCCGCCAGCCGACGCCGGAACCGCTGCGGAATTTAACCCGGACGCGCGGGTTCGCGGCGAGGTTCTGAACCCAGTCGGCGCGGCGTCCGCGCTGGGCCACCAGCCAGAAGGTATCTCCGTCCAGGCCATCGCACACCGGTGTGCGCCGCGGCTGCCCGGTCCGCCGCCCGGTCGTCTCCAGCAGGGCGTCGCCGGGCGGCGGGAGACCCAGGTCCCACGCGAGCAGGACGATCGGGTTGACCACGCGCTTCTCGAGCGGGTAAATGATGCGATCCTTGGCGTCTGACCCGGCCATGTCGGGGCCTGTCCCTTTCCGGGCCGCCGGGCGATCGTCGGCCGGTGACCGCCGGGCGACCCATCTCGTGCGGATAATCTACGCCGCATCCGGACCGGAGGCCTGCGGGCCGCGACCAGAACCGGCTGAGCGCGCTCGCCGCCCGGCTCTCGCAGGCAGTGGCGATCACCGCGGCCCGATGTCATCCTCTCAGGAAGGCCAGCAGGTCAGCGTTGATGGTCTCGGCCTGCGTGGTGGGCATGCCGTGCGGGAAACCGCTATAGGTCTTCAGCGTCCCGTTCTTGAGAAGCTTGGCCGACAATGGTCCTGAGTCGGCGTAGGGAACGATCTGATCGTCATCGCTGTGCATGACGAGCACTGGCACGGAGATCTGCTGCAGGTCTTCGGTGAAATCGGTCTGTGAGAAGGCGACGATGCCGTCATAGTGCGCCTTCGCCCCGCCCATCATGCCCTGGCGCGACCAGTTCTCGATGATGGCCTGCGAGGCTTCCACGCCCGGGCGGTTGAAACCATAGAACGGTCCCGCCGCCAGATCGCGATAGAATTCCGATCGGCTGGCCGCGAGCTGCGCCTGGAATCCGTCGAATACTGCCTTGGGCAGGCCGCCCGGATTGGCCTCGGTCTGCACCATCAGCGGCGGCACGGCGCTGATCAGCGCGGCCTTGGCCACCCGGCTTTCGCCGTGCCGGGCCAGGTAGCGCACCACCTCGCCGCCGCCGGTCGAATGGCCGACGTGAACGGCGTCCCGCAGATCGAGATGCGCCGTCAGCGCGGCCAGGTCGTCGGCGTAGTGGTCCATGTCGTGACCGTCGCCAGTCTGGGTGGATCGCCCGTGGCCGCGCCGGTCATGGGCGATGACGCGGTAGCCGTGCTGGAGGAAGAACAGCATCTGGGCGTCCCAGTCGTCAGCGGACAAGGGCCAGCCATGGCTGAACACGACCGGCTGGCCGGAGCCCCAGTCCTTGTAGAAGATTTCGATGCCGTCTTTTGTGGTGATGGTTCCCACCGGGCTTCTCCTTTCTGGGCGTAGGCCGGGAACCGGGTGACTCCCGGCTGGTCCGCCAGCTGGTGGCGGCCGCGGTCGTGGCCCTGGTACCGGGCAGTTTGTCCGGCAGGCCGGTCTGGGATGACCTGAGTTGTAGTGTCGTGCGGGCCGGGCGTGTTCGCATCCGCCAGTGTCTAGCGCAACTGGCCAGTGCGCGGCCGTGCCGGGGTCGCCAGCGGGCCGAGTGGGCTCTGGGGATCGCGGCCCGCTCCGCCCGCTGCTGAGCCACGGCCAGGCAGTCGGCATCCGCTGCCGCGAAGCCATCGAGCGCCTAGCCCAGAGCCGTATCACGGTGCACCGGCCCGTGCCTCCCTGCTGTACGGGGAATGGCTGCGCCGGCAACGCCGTCGCGACGAAGCCGCGAGCAGCTGCGCCCGGCCCACGACACGTTCAGCCGCATCGGCGCCGGGGAATCGGCCAGGCACGAGCTGCGCGCACCGGCGAGAACGCCCGGCCGCCAGGATCCCGGCACTCGGCACGGCTGCGCACTGGCCAGTTGCGCTAGACACTGGCGGATGCGAACAGGCGCCGCCCCACACGACACTACAGCTCAAGAAGCCGCCAGCAAGGCGCGCTCCCGGGGCAGCCGCCCCGGGCGCCACCAGCTGACCGCCGGACCTGCCTACTGGAGGTGTGCAACTTGCCGGACTCGCCAGGACGCCACCGGGTCGTGATCGTCGGAGCCGGCTTCGCCGGCTATAACGCCGCGCAGGAGCTGTCCAAGCTGGCTGGCGCTTCGATTGAGATCACGGTGATTAATTCGGCCGATTACTTCCTGTATCTTCCGCTGCTGCCCCAGGTGGGCACCGGCCTGGTGGAGCCGCGGCACATCTGTGTCTCGCTGCTCAGCAGGATGCTCAAGGTCCGGTTCGTGCTCGGCACGGTGACTAACGTCGATCCTCGGCAGAAGGTCGTGACCTGGTCCAGCCCGGAAGGCGGGTCCGGTCAGGCCGGTTATGACCGGCTCATCCTGACCGCTGGAAGCGTGAACAAGCTGCTGCCCATTCCGGGCGTGGCCGATTACGCGCACGGGTTCCGCAGCATCGCCGAGGCCATTTACCTGCGCGACCACATCATCCGTCAGCTCGAGCTGGCTGCCGGGGCCGCCGACGAGGCGGAACGCCGAGCGCGCTGTACCTTCGTCGTTGTCGGCGCCGGTTATACCGGTACCGAGGTCGCGGCCCAAGGCCAGCTGCTTACGACCAGGCTGGCCAAGCGAATGCCCGGGCTGGCCGGCGAGCAGATCCGCTGGATGCTGCTCGACACCGCCCCGCGGCTGCTGCCCGAACTCGATCCGCGGCTATCCCGGACCGCTGACCGGGTGCTGCGCCGCCGTGGGGTTGAAGTGCGCACCGGCCAGTCGGTTGCCACTGCCCTGGACGGCTGCTGGGTGCAGCTGTCCACCGGCGAGAAGGTGCCCACCCATTCCCTCATCTGGTGCGTCGGAGTTCGCGCCGACCCGCTGATGGATGGCCTGAACCTGGACACCAACCGGGGGCGGCTCGTGGTTGATGAGTTCATGGCCGTGCCCGGCGCCCCAGACATCTACGCCTGCGGCGATTGCGCCGCGGTGCCCGATCTGACCCGCCCGGGCGAGATCTGCGGCATGACCGCCCAGCACGCCCAGCGCCAGGGCAAGCAGGTCGCCAGGAACGTCGCCGCCTCCCTCGGAGCCGGGGAGGCGAGGCCCTACAAGCACCACGACCTCGGATTCCTGGTCGATCTCGGCGGGCTGGCCGCTGCGGCCAACCCGCTGAACATCCCGCTGTCCGGGCCGGCCGCCAACCTCGTGACCAGGGCCTATCACCTCATCGCCATGGCCGGGAACCGGACGCGCGTGCTCGCTGAGTGGGGCTTGAACGTCATTGTGCCCGCGGAGATGACGTCGTTCGGCCTGATCGGTCCCGGATCTGTACCGCTCGACCCGGACCAGCCACGCTCCTTACCTGGCGTCGCTGCGCCTCAGCCATCACGCCGCCGCCTCGCAGAGCGTGACGCGGAGCCAGGCGGCGGTCAGCGCCAGCGAGGCCGGCTGGTCGAACTCCGCTCCCTCATGCCCGGCGCCGCCCAGCAGCTCAAACCGGCTCTCGGCCCCGGCCCTGACCAGGGCATGATGCAGGGACAGGCCCTCGGAGGGGAGGACGACATGGTCCCGGTCGCCGTGCGCGATCAGGAACGGCGGCGCGCCAGCCGACACCCACGACAGCAGGCTCAGTTCCCGGGCCCGGCCGGCCGCGTCGGCGATGTCCGCGACACCCAGCAGCCCGGCTTCGAAGGCGAACGGCAGCAAGCGGGCCTCCACCTCGGTGCGTGACCCGGACGTGGCCAGGTCGGACTGGCCGAACCAGTGGACCACCGCCTGGACGGCGCTGGACTGACCGAAATGCCCGCCGGCGGTGCCCTCGAATTGGTCAACCCTTGCGGTCAGGGCGAGCAGCGAGCCCAGGTACGCTCCCGCGGAGGCCCCCCAGATGCCGATCCGCTCGGTGGGCAGGCCCAGGCGCGGCCCGTTCCCGCGCAGCCAGCGCACCGCCGCCTTCAGATCATGCAGCTGGCCAGGGAACCGCGCACGGGGGACAAGACGGTAGTTGACCGCCACCACG
>Ga0136846_1207524_pt1 | contig 13734 bp, 12 predicted proteins | sample HopSoiMetagenom2_FD_96841 | JGI IMG/M metagenome (GOLD analysis project Ga0136846, IMG submission 96841) | Grasslands soil microbial communities from Hopland, California, USA - 2 Assembly 2016 (version 4) | ecosystem: Environmental > Terrestrial > Soil > Grasslands | place: USA: Hopland... | reverse complement strand
TGCGGGGCGCGCTCGGCGAGTTGTCGGTTGGCCGAACCGATCGGCTGGCGGTCGATATCGGCCCGGTCATCGATGACAACGCCAAGCGCGGCATCGACGGGCATATCGAAAGCATGCGCAAGCTGGGCAGCAAGATACAGCAGCTCGACCTGCCGTCCGCCGCTGCGAAGGGCACATTCGTTGCGCCCACGATCATCGAGCTGAAAAACCTGGCCGACCTCAAGAAGGAAGTCTTCGGGCCGGTACTGCACATCATCCGCTACCAGCGCAAGAAGCTCGACAAGCTCATAGATGCGGTGAATGCTTCGGGTTATGGACTGACCTTCGGGCTGCACACACGGCTCGACGGGACCATCGCGCATGTCACCGGGCGCGTGAAGGCAGGCAATCTCTACGTCAATCGAAACATCATCGGCGCCGTGGTGGGTGTCCAGCCGTTCGGCGGGCGCGGCCTTTCCGGCACCGGACCGAAGGCCGGCGGCCCCCTCTATCTTCGCCGGCTGGTCGCATCCCCGACCGAGCCGCTTCGGGATGCGAGCGTCAGGATCGATCCAGCCGCAAGCGACTTCCTCACCTGGCTCGACGGCAAGGGCGCGCCGCAAGCGGCCGAGCGGGCGCGCGCCATTGCCAGCGGGTCGTCGCTGGGTCTCAACATCGAACTGCCCGGCCCTGTCGGGGAGCTGAACCTCTATCAACTGCATCCTCGCGGGAAAATATTGCTCGTGCCGCAGACGCCGCTCGGCCTCTATGTCCAGCTTGCGGCAGCTCTTGCCACCGGCAATTCAATTGTGGTGGATGCCTCGTCCGGGCTCCAGGATGAGCTTCGCGGCCTGCCGGAGAAGGTCGCCAGCCGGACCTCCTGGTCGAATGACTGGGCCGCAGACGGTCCCTTTGCGGGCGCGCTGATCGAAGGAAATGCGGAGAAGATAAAGTTAGCGGTTCAGGCTATTGGAGCTCTTCCGGGACCATTGGTCCTCGTCCAGGGCGCATCGAGCGATGAGATTGCTAGGGGACCCGATGCCTATTGCCTGAACTGGCTGCTGGAAGAGGTGACGACCTCCATCAACACAGCGGCGGCCGGTGGGAATGCGAGCCTGATGTCCATTGGATAGTGCGCGTTATGCGCACCGATCAAGCAAGGCGATCACAGACCATCTCGACGTCTGTGATCATATTCGCTAGCGGAACCTCAGCCTTCGACCGTTTCGAAGCGGATCGTCTGCGTGTCTTCCCATAGGGTAAGGCGGTCGAGTTCGGGCAGGATTCCGCGATGCCGCCCGGATAAAGGAACATGCCCCGGTGCCGGATGGCTGCTCCAGCAAAGCCTCAGAGGCTCTGTTTTCGCGTGTGTTAACTCCAAATGAGGATCCTTGTCCGTGGACTCATAGTCCTCTTTTGAAAGATAATTTTAAAGTGAACGATTCAGCCGCCCTTAAAACTCTTGGACAGAGAATCCGCGACAGGCGGAAAGAAAAGCAATGGACGCAGGAAATTCTTGCTGCGCGTGCTGGCATTGATCGTTCCTACATCGGCGGGATTGAACGCGGAGAGCGGAACATCACTTTTTCGGTCCTCTGCCAAGTGTGTTCCGCCTTGGGCAGCGATGTAGCTGAATTCACAAAAAACATTCCGGAGCCCGCCGCGTGAAGTGGCTGCGGACTCTGATCCTGTTCGATCAAGGGGAAGTTATTTCCTCGGACGATTGGAAGGCTTTCCACGAAAGCTATGTGCGTTCGATCGTGAGCATTGATTACCCGGCAGGGAGTGGCAGTCTCACTTTGAGGCGAAAACTACGCCAGAACGGCCAATGGCAGCGGAACGGTGTCAAGTATCTCCGGTCGAGATTCCTGGATCACATGACTGGACCAGAAGGCTGGAAGGCTGAAGGCGGCGTCGATCTATCGCGTGATCGCCAACAACCGGCCATTCGGCTCTATCCGTCGCTGGAGGAGTACCGCGAACCCATAACATCGGATTTTGGCGGATTTGATTTCGTCACGACAGGGTCTGCAGGCGGCCGCGTTGCGATCGAATGGGAGACGGGAAATATCTCTTCCTCACACCGTAGCATGAACAAGCTGGCTATCGCTCTCGCCAACGGCGTTATCGATGTCGGCGTTCTGGTGCTTCCAAGCCGCTCGCTCTACGAGCATCTCACCGATCGGATCGGTAACATTGGCGAGCTGTCAGGTTACCTCGCTATGTGGGAGGGCCTGAAATACAGCGTCAAGCGAGGGCTTCTCGCTATCACGGTGGTTGAGCAAGATGAGTTGACGGACGACGTTGTGCCTTACTTGCCGGTAGGGGATGACGGGCGAGCCCGACAAGGTCGCGCTAAAAAGCTTTAAATGACCATTTCCGTTTGAGTTTGAACCTGGGCATCACACGAACATTGTGGGGTCAAATCGCTTTTCACCCGATATTCGGCCGGTAGCGGCTTCCCGTATTTTTTGCGGCGCTTCAAATCATCACGGGTAAATAAGACGTTCTTATTCGCCTGGATATCAGCTAGGTGTTCCCTGTCGCCCTCAAGCGAAGAAAATCGCTCAAGGATGGACGAGCATTCAAGCTCAGCGCCAATCCAGCGTCGGCCGGTTAGCTCCGCCGCAACATATGTCGTGCCGGACCCGCCGAACGGATCCAATACGATCGATCCGGGATCGCTAGCCATACTGATGATGCGATCCATCAGCTTCAACGCGAGACCATTTGCCTCACGCTTCTTATATTTCGCATGTCGAACCGGTGGGATGTCTGTCCATACATCCGTGAGGCTCACGCCCAACGGATTCATTTTATCCTTATAACCACCGTAGTCCCGCAGTTCGCCGCCGCAATGGCGGCAACAAGGAACGGGGAGGCGATCGGGATGAAATACCGCTGGCTTATCGCCTTTCACGAAGTAAAGAAGAGAATAGTGGGCCGGATACAAGCGCTTTTGAATCGGCAACGAATATTTGATGTCAACCGTAATCCAATGTCGAAACGTCAGCCGCTCTCCGACATAGGCGCCAAGCGGCAGATTCCACTTCGGCAGATTATAGCAGAACATGGATCCTCCGGGCTTCAAAACCCGGATCATTTCGTCTAGCCATAACTTGCACCAAGCCACATAATCGTGACTCAATAACGAGTCATCGATTTTGGACGCGTACAGCTTGCCGAGATTAAACGGCGGATCCGCGAAAGCCAGATCAACCGTTCCGTCAGGAATACGCGACATGATATCGAGGCAATCGCCTTGGAAGAGCTCTCCGAGTGGCGTTTTAAGAATGGGTATCATAGTCATCATTCTGGCAGGGCACGTCATTTTTCGCAACCTGCCAATTCGCTTTTACACAAGAAACTAGCTTTTTATTTGCCCTATCTGAAATGACCAACACCAGCTCGAGTTAGGGCATGACGCCGAAAAGTGTAAGCGGTTTTCGGACGACGTCATGCTCTCCTTATTGGGTTGTAGAGCGGATTGAGATTTTAGGTCGAGTCGACCCAAAATCATCCGACTCTAGCCGCCGATCATCAGCTTGACGACTTCCTCATGCGTGGTTTCGCTGATCTGGCGCTCGCCCGCGACGATGCCGCGCCGCAGGACGACGATGCGGTCGGAGACGGCGAAGATGTCCTGGAGATTATGTGAGATGAAGACCACCCCGCGTCCCTGCGCCTTCAGCGACTTGATCAACGCTACCACCTTGCGCTGTTCCGGCACGCCAAGGGCTGCGGTCGGCTCGTCCATGATCAGGATACGGGCGTTCCAATAGACCGCACGCCCGATCGCCACCGCCTGACGCTGGCCGCCGGAGAAGTTGCTGACCGGCGCGTCGAGCCTTTTCACATGAAAGTCGAGCTGCGCCATCGTCGCGCGCGCGGCCTCCGCCATCGCCTTCCTGTCGATGACCGGCAGAAAGCCGAAGAGCTTCTTCATCGGCTCCCGGCCAAGGAAGATATTGGCGCCGATCGTCAGATTGTCGGCAAGCGCCAGATCCTGGTAGATCGTTTCGATCCCCTTTTCCCGCGCATCCTGTGGCGAGGAGAAGGTGACGGGCTTTCCCTCGATCAGGATTTCGCCCGATGTCGGCGGATAGACACCCGAGATCGCCTTGATCATCGTCGTCTTGCCCGCGCCATTATCTCCCGCCAGTGCTACCACCTCGCCGGGGTGGACAACCAGGGAACAATTATCCAGGGCATGGACGGCTCCGAAATAGCGCGACAGGTTGCGGACTTCGAGAAGGGGCGTTGCGCTATTCATCCTGTTTTGCTCCGCTGAATCGGCGCTGCGCCTGATCGATAAGCACCGAAATGATGATGACGACGCCGACGGCAATGAACTGCCAGAAGGGCTCGACATTCATGAAAACCAGACCGTACTGAATGACGGCAATGACCAAGGCCCCGGCAATCGTGCCGACGATCGTTCCCGAACCGCCGAACAGGCTGGCGCCGCCGATGACGACCGCCGCGACGCTGTCGAGCAGCAGCGGCTCGCCCGCCTGTGCGGCACCGGCCGTGAAGCGGGCGGCATAGAGCGCGCCGCCAAGGCCGGCGCAGACCGCCGAGAGCATGTAGAGCCGCAACAGATGCGACTTGATATCGATGCCGGCGCGGCGCGCGGCCTGCGCATTGGCGCCGATCGCGTAATTGTGCTGGCCGAAGCGCGTCTGGCTCAGCAGGTAATGCATGATCAGCACGAAGATGAAGGCGACAATGACGAGATAGGGCACGCCATGGAAGCGGCCATTGCCGAGTTCGGCGAAATACGAGTTCTTGACCGGCACCGTGGTGCCGCCGGCCAGCAGAAAGGCCGCGCCGCGAGCGACGCCAAACATGCCGAGCGTGCCGATGAAGGGCGGGACCTTGAGGCGGGAAATCAGCATGCCGTTGATGAAGCCGGGCAAGGTGGCGGCGAGCATCGCGACGAGAATGCCGAGCACCATCGCCATCGGCAGCGGCATGTAGAGACCGGCGATATTAGTGACATGGGCGGCGACGACCGCCGCAAGCCCCATGATGAAACCGGTCGAAAGATCGATGCCCCCGGATATGATGACGAAGGTCTGGCCGATCGCAAGCAATAGCGGCGCCACGGCAAAGACCGCGACCGACTGCCAGTTGAAGGACGAGCCGATAAAGGTACCGCCGAAATCGACGCGCGCCCAGATCTCGAACGTCACGATCAGCGCGGCAAGGAAGAGCCATGCGCGCATCTGCGCGATATAATTGACGATGGTTTTTGCCTGATCGCCGTGGTCCGCCTGTGGCGCCACATGCTGGTCCGTCTTGCGGACCTCGGTATCTTCGATAGCCATGGATGAATCCAAATCCGAGCGAGGACGTATAGAAGTCGTCACGCCATTCCCTCCATTATGATCAGAGACGTGCCCCGTCCCCAGGACGAGGCACGGACTTCATCCGATTAGTCGGAGTAGATGAACTTCGCGACGTTCTTGTCGGCGACATTAGATTTGTCGATGACCGTGAAGCCGGTGCCGATCGCGGTCGGGATCGAGTTGCCGGTCAGGTGGGCATAGGCCGCCATCACGCCGAAGTAACCGATTTCAGCCGGATGCTGGGCAATCGCCAGATCGACGAGCCCGGAATTGATGTTGTCGACGATCGTGGTCGGCGCATCGAAGGCGACGACGCGGATCTTGCCTGTCTGGCCCGCCTGCTGGACGCCGTTCGCGGCACCGAGAGCGGAAAACAGATTGGCGCCGAAAACGCCGTCGAGGTCCGAGTTGCGGGCATAGACGGCCTGCAGCTGCGACGCCGCCTTGTTGGCATCATCATCATTATACTGCGTATCGAGAACGGTGATGTTCGGAAATTTCTTCATCTCGTCCTTGAAGCCCTGCTCGCGCTGGTCGGTGGTCGAGATGCCGGGCTTGACGTTCGAAACGTAAACCTTGCCCTTTTCGCCGACGGCCTTGGCCAAGGCGCGCGCCGCAATTGCGCCGCCGAGCAGATTGTCCGAGGCGATGTAGGAAAGCGGAAAATCGGCGTCGCCGCTTCCCGTCTGGTAGACGCCGGAGCCGATGAAGGTATCGACGGTGATGACCGGGATACCCGCATCCGCCGCCTTCTTCAGCGGCTGGACCAATTGATCCTTGTCGGTCGGCGCGATCAGGATCGCGTCAGGCTTCTTGGCGATGATCGCATCGAGAACCGGAACCTGCGTGACCGGATTGAAGTCCGGCGCGCCCTGGAACACCAGCGTCGCACCCACTGCCTTGGCCGCGGCCTCGGCGCCCTTGCGCATGGTGATGTAGAAGGCGTCCGTCGTCAGCCCCGGAATAAGGGCGATGGTAAACTTCTTGTCCTGCGCCTTGACGCCTCCGGCAACAGCCGCCACGCCGGTGGCAAGCGTCGCCACGGCACTAGCCTTGAGAAATGAACGTCGTTCCATAATTTCCTCCCTTGAAAGCCGAACATCTCCCTTATCCGGCGGAATGGATAATCAGTGGCTTATAGCGGGCCGTCAAGTAATTTTTTTCTGCAACGAATTTCCGCCATCTATTTGAAATAGCTTGCCAATCGTGAAGATCGGCAAAGCGATGCGCGTCGTCGGCAACGGAGTGTTGCGCGACGTTTTGAAGTCAGATCCAGCTTTCGTCCGCCGCCAGGAAGGCGGCTATTTTCCGGCCGAGCAAAACACTTCTGAAATCCAGGCCGCTATGCTGTCCATATCCAGTTCCTTCGTCTGGTCGACCGTCTTTAGAGCGCCGCATGCCATGGGCTCAGCGCGATCGGCGAGCACCGCGAGTTCGGCGAGATATTCAGCGCCCGGATGGCCCGGCAGCCGGTCTTTCAAGCGGCTGGCATAGCGTTCCGCGGCAACCGCGCCAGGCACCTTGCACCAAAGCTCCGCGACACGATCGACACCGGCGTCCCTGATATAGGTTTCGAGCAAAGCCTTCGGCTGGAAGCCGAACCATGCGTCGACGATGAAGGTGGACCCAGCCGGCGCCTCGCGGATGAACGACCAGATCGCCTGATAGCTCGCCTTTCCCAAAGTCCGGTTGAAATCTCGGTCGACATCGCCGATGTGCTCCAGAAACGGGTTCTTGATGCCATCCAGAGAAAGGACCGGCCAACCCATTCGTTGTGAGAGTGATTTTGCCAGACGGCTCTTTCCCGAAGCCGGAACGCCGTTGACGAGCACGACGCACTTTTCGGCGGACCTACCGGCATTCGCTAGGGTCGACAAGGCCGCGCCGATCACGCCGGCATCATCCCCGAGCTTCGCCGGCAGGATCGTCGGCCGGAACCATGGCGCCACCGCCGGAAGATCGGCAAGGGCGCGCGCCGCGTCGCAGCCGAGCCCTCCACCCAGGAGAATGACGTCCGGGTCCATCGTTGCGGCGATATTGTCGAGCGCCGTACGCAGGGGGGATGCCCATGCACGCAAGACGGCCCTCGCCGTGCCGTTTCCTCCAGCGGCCATAGCGAAAATCTCGCTGATGGACGTAGCCGAGAGGCCGGCTTCGTTCATGTGCCGGCGCAACGCCGTTCCCGAGCTGAATGTCTCCACGCAGCCGCGCCGTCCGCACGCACAAAGCGGACCATCCTGCAGCACGGAAATATGCCCTAGCTGCCCGGCCGTCATATGGCCATGATAGATGCTGCCATTATGGGCGACGGCGCCGCCGATGCCCGTTCCGATCGTCAGCATCGCAACGCTCTGGTATCCCTTGGCGCCGCCGACGCGCATTTCGGCGATGAGCGCCATGTTGCAGTCATTTTCGATGACAACCCTCTTGCCGAGGCGCGTCTCCAGCCGATCGGCAAAGTCGATGCCGGCCAGATTGAGGATACCGCCCGAGAGGATAGTGCGGCTGAACGCATCGACACGACCGGGAATGCCGACACCGATGCCGGCGGCTCCCGATACATCAAGTGCCTCGACCATCGCCACGACACGCTCGACCACCTGCAACGGATCGGTGGGTGTCCGATCCGATAGCTTCTTCAGAAGCTCGCCTCGATCGGAGACGAGAGCAGCACGAATATTCGTGCCGCCAATGTCCACGCCGATAGCTGACTCAGGCATGTTCTTTCTGTCCCCGGCCGACGGTTTCAGACTTGCTACCCTTGAAGTGGGTGGCGATCACAGCCTGAATTTCGCGAAGACGCGGAACCGCGACGGTTTCCAGTCTATCCCTTGTGACGGCGCGGTCGAGCGAAATGCAATCTTTCCACAGCGAACGGCCGGCGATGACGCCGGAAGCGCCGTTGCGCATGGCGTCTTCGACCTGCGTCAGGAAGGTCGAATGGTCGACGCCGGCCGACAGGACTGCCCAGGGAATGTCTCCGGCCAGCTGGGTGACCTCAGCACAAGCCTCGGGGCTTCCCGGATACGGAATCTTCAGAACCTTCGCTCCGTAATCCAGGCAAATTCGGCTTCCGCCGACGATCAGGGACGAGGTCTTCGCCTTATACTCGGCTTCATCCTCGTCATCGAACCTGTATGTCAGGAATTCAACGACAAGCAACAGGTCTTCGCGGGCGAAATCCTCGATGCATTGGTGCAGGATCTTGATGTTGTGAACATTAGCCTCATCCCGGTCCGAGCGGAGATAGACCATGATCTTGCCGCCGGTCGCGCCGAGCTGGCGCACGCGGCGGGCCGTGATGCCGGGAACCAGCTTCGACAGGCGATAGCCTTCCGGAGACGTATCCCAGCCCGATGCGTCGAGGCCGATCAGAAGCGCCGTGTCGCGCTGAATGATGCGGTCGTCGACCAGGGCCGGAACGGCGCAGATCGGGTCAACCAGGACGCAGGATGCCTTGCTGGCAAGGAACCGGGCGATATCGGCCTTGGTGTCGCCGAGGGTCTTGTCGGAGATCGCGGCCTGCGCCTCCGGTTCCTTGGCAAGCAGGCTGCGCATGCCGCCGCGCTGATCGCAGGCGATCACCATCATGGCGCCATCGCTCCCGCAAATCTGCTGGTAGCCGCGCATTTCGGCGGTGGTTAATCTGGACATATATGCTCCTCCCTATAGCGTGCCCGAAACGGGTTGCTGAAAGCGCGTCCCGCTCCAAGATCTGGAAGGGATGGTCAATGAATATTGAGAGTTCTCCTCCACCGCATAATCGTTGCGAAATCGGCGGTTTTGCGCGATAACTCCCTCAGCGTCCGAATGTGTAACACATTGCAGAAAGGAATTTCAACCTGAATTCGTCTCAGCCGCAGGAGCCTGCAACAAATCGTGCATTGCTGCATATGGTTGCAAAACTGCACTATCAGTCCGACATGTCGCAGGTCGACATTGCTAAAAAGCTAGGATTATCAACGGCTACGGTTTCACGCCTGCTCCAGAAGGCTCGGCTGGCCGGCATCGTGCGAATTGAGGTGATTGATCTTTCCTCGTCGGAAGACCTGAGTGCGGCATTGATCGACGGCCTGAAACTGCGCAACGCCGCCGTGATCGACACGCCGTCCTCCAATGTTCTGAGCGCGCTTGCGCCTCCGGTCGGCTCCATGCTGCAACAGGCGGGGCTTCACTCCGGCTCGACGCTTGGCATCGGCTGGGGACGCGCCGTTCGAGAGGTCACCCTTGCCGGCCTGCCGCAATTGCCCGGCATCGTCACCGTCGCCCTCAACGGCGGCATGCAGCAGGCGGCGGCGCATTTCCAGACCAACGAATTCGTGCGCCAGGCGGCGGAGCAGATGGGCGGATTGCCGCATTTCCTGCACGCGCCATACATCTCATCTTCCGAGCTGCGGGACGCCTTCCTCGCCGACCCCACAGTGCGGCAGGTCACCGCGCTCTGGAACAGGCTCGATGCGGCGATTGTCGGCGTCGGTCTGACGCATGCGGCCAATCCGTCCGAGGCGACGGCGGCTCTTCCGGGAGAAAAAGCGCTCAGCCAAGCGGCGGGCGACGTGTTGCGGCACTACGTCACCGAAACGGGCGAGATCCTGCATTGGGACGGCGAAGAGCGCATGATCGCCGCCACTCCCGCGCAACTGCAACGGGTTCCCCTGTGTATCGCGGTTGCCGCGACGCCAGCCAAGGCGCCCGGCATCATCGGCGCGGCGCGATCGGGCATGATCAATGCTCTCGTGACCGACGCCAATACGGCGCAGGCGATCCTCGATCGCCTGTCCACCGCCCCCCAGAAGAGCTAGGAAAGAATTCTCAAAATGGCCCTGCCCTTGCACCCCGACCGCTCCTTCGGCGCCTTCCTGTTCGATATGGATGGAACCGTGCTGAACTCGATCGCGGTCGGCGAGCGGGTCTGGACGGCCTGGGCCTTGCGACACAATGTCGATGTCGAGAGCCTGCTGGCGACGGTACACGGACGCAAGGCGATCGAAACGATCACACGGCTGGGCCTTTCCGGAATCGATCCAGCCGAAGAGGCCCGGCTTCTGACGCTCGCCGAGATCGCCGATATCGCGGGCGTCGATCCGATTGCGGGCGCGGTCGATTTCCTCAATGCCCTGCCCGGGGATCGCTGGGCAATCGTCACGTCCGCGCCACGGGATCTCGCGGCTGTCCGCCTCAAGGCCGCCGGCATTCCCTGGCCGCCGCTGCTGATTGCCGGCGAGGATGTGCAAAATGGCAAACCCGCGCCGGACTGCTTTCTGCTGGCTGCGAAAACCCTGGGCCAGCCCATAGAAGAATGCCTTGTCTTCGAGGATGCTCCGGCCGGAATAGAAGCAGCTGAAGCAGCCGGAGCCGCGGTGGTCGTGATCAGCGCGACCCATAGGACCGTACTGCCGACACGGCATCCAAGCGTTGCGAGCTATGCCGATCTCATCGCGGATATCACGCCAGCCGGAACCCTTCGGTTCTCCGCCAAGCGAGGCTGAAGTCCGCGCTTCGGCCTCATCAGACATATTTCCAGCCGCCGGATTATAATGCGAACTTTTATGCGCTAAATAATAAATTTACGCATGTAATATTTTTTCGTAACATGAGGCGCGGAAGAACTTCCTTGGAATTTACTTCCCCGATTGTGCTTCCCGTCTCGTGGACGCATAACAGTCACAGGTGGGCGGATCGGCTCGAGAAATGGTCGACTTTTGATGAAAAAAATGACGCATAAGACCATGGAGGATTTCGCGAAATCCTGCGGCGTCTCCCGCCCGACCCTCTCGAAATATTTCGATGATCCGACCAGCGTCAAGCCGGTGACGCGCGCGCTGATCGAGACGGCCCTGCGCTCGTCCGACTATCAGCCCAACATCTATGCGAGAAACCTCAATCGCAAACGGACCCGCAATATCGGCATCCTGGTTCCGGCCCTGACCGACCCCTTCTATGCGGAAATGGTCAATCGCCTGGAATTGCGGCTGCGCCACGAAGGCTACTGGCCGATCGTATTTTCCTCGCACGGATTATCGGAGCTGGAAATCGAAGCCGTCAACACGATGCTGTCTTTGAAAGTCGCTGGCGCGATCGCGGCACCGCTGGGACAAAAGTCCGATCCACGCGCATTCGAGAAACTCGCGCAGAACGTGCCTCTCGTCTATTTCGACACTTATATCGAGGGGAACACGCCGTTCATCGGCAACAACAATTACCAGAGCGTCGCAACCATCGTCGAATATCTCTGCCGATCCGGAGAGGCTCCGGCCTATCTCGACATTCCGCATGTCAATCACAACTCGCCGGAGCGGCTGGCGAGCTACATCGCCACGATGGAAGCCTCTAGCCACGAGCCTGTGGTGATCAAGACCAATGCGGCCTACACCTGGGACTTCGAGCACATCGGATATCAGCAGATGGACGAGATGTTGAACGCAAAGGCGCTGCCCGGCAAGACCATCCTCTGCGCCAACGACCGCCTCGCCTTCGGCGTGATGGCCGCCGCCTTCGCGCATGGGCTGAAGGTCGGACGCAAGAAAGGTGACCTACGCGTGGCCGCCCATGACGACCATCCGCTCAGCCGCTACACCTGCCCGCCGTTAACGACGATGGCGCAGGATTTTGCCGCGATGACGGCAAACAGCGTCGGCACGCTTTTGACGCTGCTCGGTGACACGGACACGCCGGTCCAGACGATTGCCCACAAAGTCAGGCTCGACGGTACGCTGGTCATGAGGCAATCGGCATAGGACGGCGTGGCGCTCCACTCAATCCGGAGCGCCTTCAAAACCGCGCCATGCCTCCACCGCCTCTTCCACGGCCTGGCGCGCGACCGGTATGTATCGTCCCATCGACACGAAGCCGTGGATCTGACCGGACCAGTGGCGGAGCACAACGCGCACTCCCTCCTGCTCCAGCCGCTCGGCATAGGCCAGACCCTCGTCGACGAGAATATCGTGCCCAACGGTGAGCACGAAGGCCGGTGCCGCACACACGACACTTTCGGCCCGCAAGGGCGAGACCCGCCAATCGGCGATATCGGCCTCGCTGCGGATATAGTGATCGCGAAACCACTTCATCGCCGAAGCGGTCAAACCATAATTTTTGCCATAACGGCGATAGCTGTCGGCCGTCTGCGCGGCGTCCGTGTTCGGATAGATGAGCAATTGCGCCGCAAGCCTTGGCGCGTCGCCGGAGCGCGACATCAACGCCAGCACGGCGGCGAGATTGCCGCCTGCACTATCGCCGGCGACAGCGATCCGCTTGGGATCGATGCCGAAATCGGCGGCGGACTCCGCCATGAAGGCCAGTGTGGCAACGCAATCCGTCAGCCCGGCCGGAAACTTGTGCTCCGGTGCCAGGCGATAATCCGGGCAGACAACGGTGCATTGTCCGAGATTGGCGAACCAGCGGCAGATCTCATCGTGAGAGTCGAGATTGCCGACCACCCAGCCGCCGCCATGCAGATAAAGAAGACCCGGCCCATCCTTCTCGGTCACGCCAATGCCGCGATAGACGCGCAGAGGGATCGGGCCGTTCGGACCGGTGATCGGGAAATCCACCATGGAAGCGACGGCTTCCCGGACACCCTGAACGGTCGGAAAGCCCGCATTATAGTCGATACGCGCTTCCGCCGGTGTGCCGGTTTCAATCGGCCGAGCCTTCGATCGATTGCTCATTTCCAGAAGGCGTCGGGCACACTCATCGAGCTGTTCTGTCATGTGGGCTCTCCCTTGGGCAATCAGGCGAGGAGACTGCGGGCTTCATCTTCGCCCAGAAGCGGCGGACGGACCAGACCCCCGCCGATGCGGACCGACTGGCCGCTTTCGCCGGAGGCGAGAATGGCCTCCATGATCTCAAGCACATGAAGCGCAAGCTCCCCGGATGCGCGCGGCGGTCTCTTCTCCTCCAGCGACCGTGCGAGGTCAGCGACACCGAGCATGCGGTAATTCGCCCGGTCGGGTGCCGCGAACGGCCAGTTCCTCTTGCCGTAAAGCTCGCCTTCGCTGTCGAAATCACGCCAGTCGGCGCCACGCTCAGAGAGCGAGACCGTGCCGCCGAACGTATCGGGATCAGGCAAGCGAAGGGAACCCTCGGTGCCGTGCAACTCGATCGGATGGTTGGAATGGCGAAAGACGTCCCAGGATGCGCCGAAATTGACAGTCGCGCCGGACTGGAATTCGAGCAAGGATAGGACGTTGGTCGGCGTGCCGACCTTGAAGGTCGTGTTCTTGAACGGGCCGTCTGCGGTGATCAGACGCTCCTCCTGGCCCTTCGTCGCCATCGCCATGACGCGCGCCACCGGGCCAAGCAGGTTCACCATCATGGTCAGGTAATAAGGCCCCATATCGAAAACCGGGCCGCCGCCTGGCTGGTAGTAGAATTGCGGATTGGGATGCCAGTGCTCCATGCCGCG
>Ga0136846_1207768_pt1 | contig 13736 bp, 14 predicted proteins | sample HopSoiMetagenom2_FD_96841 | JGI IMG/M metagenome (GOLD analysis project Ga0136846, IMG submission 96841) | Grasslands soil microbial communities from Hopland, California, USA - 2 Assembly 2016 (version 4) | ecosystem: Environmental > Terrestrial > Soil > Grasslands | place: USA: Hopland... | reverse complement strand
TATTTCGAGGAACTCGATACGCCCGCGAGCAAAAGCTTCGTCGAGAAGATCAAGAAGGCCCATCCGGATACGCCCTATATCAGCGAGCTTGCCGCGGCCACCTATGAAGGGGCGCAGCTCTGGGCCGAAGGCGTGCGCAAGGCCGGCAGCATCGACCGCGCCAAGGTCGTCGAGGCCCTGGAATCCGGCCTTTCCTTCGCCGGGCCGACCGGCACCGCCAGCCTCGATCACGCGACCCATCACACCACGCGCAATGCTTTCCTCGCAGAGGTCAAGGATCGCAAGTGGAGCGTTCTCGAGAGCTTCCCGGACGTCAAGCCGCTCGACACCGCCAGCGTCTGCGATCTGGTGAAGAACCCGGCCGACAACAAGCAATACGTCATCAGCTTCTAAAACCCGCCGGCGGATTGCGCGGCAACGTCTGCGTGATCCGCAGTCTTCGCGAGAAAGGAGCTCGATTTTGGATATCTACATCATAGTGGCGCTCGACGTCATCAACGGCACGGCCTCTCTGTTCCTCCTGTGCCTGGGATTGGCGATCATCTTCGGAATGATGAAGATCATCAATCTCGCCCATGGCGAGTTCATCATGCTCGGAGCCTATGCCACGGTTATTTCCGCCAATGCGGGGGTCAATATCTGGATCGCCATGCTGGTCGTCGCTCCGCTTTTCGTCGGGCTGGTCGGGCTCATCGTCGAGCGCTGCCTGATCCGCTTCCTCTACGGACGGCTGGTCGATTCCATGCTGGCGACCTGGGGATTGAGCCTGCTGATCATCGGCATCGTCACCACGATCTTCGGCAACACCATTCAGGGCGTGCCGACGCCGCTGGGCGGCTTTTCCATCGGCGCCTACCGGTCGAGCTATTACACGCTGTTCCTGCTGGCGATGGCGATCATCATGATGGCTCTGGTCTATGCCGTCATGCGCTACACCAGGTTCGGCCTGATCGCGCGCGCCACCATGCAGAACCCGGCCATGGCCAACACGCTTGGGGTCAACCCGGCCCGCGTCTACATGACGACCTTTGCGGCGGGAGCGGCCATGACTGGCCTCGCCGGCGGCCTGCTGGCGCCGGTGTCGGGCGTCACGCCGGTCATGGGCGGCGCCTATGTCGCCAAGGCCTTCATCACGGTTGTCGGCGGCGGCGCTGCAATCCTGTCCGGGACGCTTTCGGCGGCGACCTTGTTTGGCACCATCAACCAGATCGGCGCCTATCTCACCACCCCCGTCTATGGCGAAGTCATCGTCTTCACCTCCGCCATCGTCTTGATCCGGCTGCTGCCCCAGGGCATTTCCGGGCGCTTTTTCAAGGGGAACCTGTGATGACGCAACGTCTCCGCTTGCTTGCTCAGACACTGGCCGTTTTCGGCGTCATCATTGCGGTCGCCATCGCGCCCGGCCAGCTGGAACTTTTCACATTGATGCAGTTCACGCTGTTTGCCGCCATGGCGGTGCTGTCGCTCAGCCTTGCCTTCATCTGGGGGTTCGGCGGCATCCTGTCCTTTGGACAGACGGCCTTCTTCGGTCTCGGCGGATATGCCTATGCGATCTCCGCCATCAACTTCCAGGACTCCACGCAAGGCATCATGCTGGCGGTATTCATTCCAGCGGTGTTTTCGGCACTGCTCGGCTACTTCGTCTTCTACGGGCGGATTTCCGATGTCTATCTCGGGGTCATCACCCTGACGGTGACCCTGATCCTGTTCAATGTCATCAACTCGACCTCGGGCGACGAATATCACATCGGCACGGCGATGCTCGGCGGCTTCAACGGCATCCCGGCGGTGCCGACCTTCAACATGCCTTTCGACCCTTCGACCCCGCTGTCGCCGGAACAATCATGGTGGGTGACGGGCGGCGCGCTGATTGCCGTCTATCTTCTGCTGCGGCTCATTCTGGCGAGCCCGTTCGGCCGCGTCGTGGTCGCCGTGCGGGAAAACGAGGTGCGCGCCTCCCTGCTGGGATATGACCCACGGCTGATCAAGCTGGTGACCTTCGTGATCGGCGGTGCGGTTGCCGGATTGGCGGGGGCTCTCTATGTGAATTGGGGCGCTTTCGTCGGTCCGACCATTTTCAGCCTGTCGCTGTCGGCCGAGATCATCATCTGGATCACCATCGGCGGTCTCGGAACCCTGCTCGGCCCGATCATCGGCTGCATATTGATCGAATATGCGGTCGCCGCCATCGGCTCGCAGCAGACCCTGAATTCGAACCTTGTCCTGGGCGCCGTTCTCATTTTCTTCGTTCTGCTGCTGCCCAAGGGGCTGGTGCCGACCGTTCGCGATCTTCTGCTGCGGTTGGTCCCCAAGATCGAGCCGAGATCGGCCAATCCAGCTCCGGAACCCTCCGTCCAGCCTGTGGGAGCCAAGTGACATGCCCGAGCCCACTTTGCTTCTCAAGACGGAACATCTGACCATGCGTTTCGGCGGCGTCGTCGCCAATGACGACATCAATTTCACGCTGGAGGAGATGGAGCTACGCTGCCTGATCGGCCCGAACGGAGCCGGCAAGAGCACCTTCTTCAAATCGCTCACCGGCCAGCAGACGCCGACATCGGGGACGATCGCCTTCCGGGGACAGCCGATCGCGGGAAAACTCCCACATGAGATCGCCCGCATGGGGATCGGCATCAAGACGCAGGTTCCGAGCGTCTTCAACGGGCTGAGCGTCCGCGAGAATATCTGGATGGCGGCCCGCCGCAAGGCGACACCGAGGGGTCTCGCGCCGATGGTGGAGAGCGTGCTGTCCCTGATCCGGTTGAGCGACTTCGCCGACAGGGTCGTTGCGACGCTGTCGCACGGACAGCGCCAATGGGTCGAGATCGGCATGGTGCTTGCCGCCGAGCCGGACTTGATCCTGCTTGACGAACCCGCCGCCGGCATGACCGATGAGGAGACGCTGAGAACAGCGGAGATTATCCGCGACATCAACCAGTCACGCGCCATTATCGTCGTCGAGCACGATATGGCGTTTATCAAGCTGATCGCCAAGAAGGTCACGGTCTTTCACCAGGGCAAGGTGCTGGTGGAAGACACGATCGACCGCGTGCTTGCCGATCAGAGGGTTCGGGACATCTACCTCGGAAAGAAGGTGGTCGCATGACTGAGCTTCTGAGCGTGAAGGACCTGCGATCCGGCTATGGGCGGATTCCGATCTTGGCGGGCGTGGATATGGCGATGGAGGAGGGCGAATATCTCGGCATCCTCGGCCATAACGGCATGGGCAAGACGACGCTCATGCGCAGCCTGATGGGACATCTGCCGGCAACGGCCGGCACGGTGGAATTTTCCGGCCGCAACGTGACGGGGATGAAACCTTTCGAGCGGTCGAGACTCGGCATGGGGCTGGTGCCGCAGGGGCGCGAGATTTTTCCGGAGCTTTCCGTCTATGAAAATCTGCGGATGGGGCTTGTGGCGGCCCGGAAGGAGGATCGATCGATCATCGATACGGTTCTTCAGGACTTTCCGCGTCTGGTGCGCCTGCTCGATCGTCGCGGCGGGGCGCTTTCCGGTGGCGAACAGCAGCTTCTGGCGCTTGCCCGCTGCCTGTGCACCAAGCCGAGGCTTATCCTGCTTGATGAGCCGACGGAGGGTATTCAGCCATCGATCATCGAGGAGATCATCGAGACGCTGATAGCGCTGAAGAGCCGCTGGAAACTGTCGCTGATCGTCGTCGAGCAGAACCTCGAATTCATCACCTCGCTGTCCGACCGGATACTGCATATCCAGAAGGGACGCATCACCGGTGAAATCGATCGGGATGCGATCCTGTCCGGGGAGGTAGGCATGGCCCCCGTCTAGTTTACCGGAGCCGTCCCGGCTCCGTTCCCACCGAAATCCGATCTCAAACGCTTGTCTTCACAAGAAAGGATGACTCATGTCCATTACCCGCCCAACCATTGCCGATGTCGTCGAACTGGCCTCCAGCCTGCACATGAACATGTCCGCCGAGGAGGCCGCCAGCTATCAGTCTTTGATGGGCGGCATGTTCGATGCCTATGATGTGATCGACTCGCTGCCCAACCCCCTGCCGCCGGCCAAATATCCGCGCACTCCCGGCTACAAGCCTGGCTTGGAGGAGAACAAATATGGAGCCTGGGCCTATAAGAGCGAGGTGAAGGGTGCCTCCGAGGGCAAGCTCAAGGGGCGAACCGTCGCCCTCAAGGACAATGTCGCGCTTGCCGGCGTTCCGATGATGAACGGGTCCACGACGCTCGAGGGCTTCGTGCCGGCTGCCGACGCGACGATCGTCACGCGCATGCTCGATGCGGGCGCCACCATCGTCGGCAAGACGGTCTGCGAGCATTTTTGCCTCTCCGGCGGCAGCCACACCTCCGATCCCGGCCCGGTCCACAACCCGCATCGCATGGGTTATTCGGCGGGCGGTTCCTCCTCGGGCAGCGCCGCGCTGGTTGCCGCCGGCGAAGTGGATATGGCGATCGGCGGCGATCAGGGCGGCTCGATCCGGATTCCGTCCTCCTATTGCGGCATCTACGGCATGAAGGCCACGCATGGTCTCGTGCCCTATACCGGCGTCATGCCGATCGAGTCGACCATCGACCATACCGGGCCGATGACCGCGACGGTCGCCGACAATGCTCTGCTGCTGGAAGTGCTTGCCGGCGCCGACGGCTTCGATCCGCGCCAGTATGCGCCGAAGGTTTCGGCCTATAGCGAGGCCTTGGGCAAGGGCGTCAGAGGACTGAAGGTCGGGTTGCTGAAGGAAGGCTTTGCCGTATCGAACATGCAGGAGGCGGTGGCCGACAAGGTACGGGCGGGCGCCGAACGTCTGGCCGGCCTCGGCGCCGAGATCTCCGAGGTCTCCATTCCGGATCATCTCAATGCGCTTGCGGCCTGGAACCCGATCACGCTGGAAGGCTTCATGGTGCAGATGATGCATGGCAACGGCATGGGCTTCAACTGGAAGGGGCTCTATGACGTCGGTCTGCTGGATGCGCATTCGTCCTGGCGCAACCGGGCGGACGATCTGTCGAAGACCCTCAAGCTTTGCATGCTGGTCGGCCAGTGGGGACTGACCCATTATCGTGGCCGCTACTACGCCAAGTCCCGCAACATCGCCATTGCGGCAAAGGCGGCCTATGACGCGGTCTTCGGCCAATATGATCTGCTCTTGATGCCGACCCTGCCTTGCGTGGCAACGAAACTGCCTGAGAAGGATGCGCCGCTGTCCGAGATCATCGAGCGCGCCTTCGAGATGACCGCGTCCACCAGTCCCTTCGACGTCACTGGCCATCCGGCCATGTCGCTGCCCTGCGGCCTCGTGGATGGATTGCCGGTCGGGCTGATGCTGATCGCCAAGGACTATGACGAGAGCACGATTTACCGTGCGGCCAGTGCGTTTGAGGCAGACGGCGATTGGCGGTCGTTCTGATGCACACCATCAGCGCGATCATCCGGGTCAAGGCCGGGCAGGAGGCGACCCTGCGCGACGCGCTGATGGCGGTCGCCTCGCATGTGAATAGGAACGAGCCGGAAACAATCGGCTTCTTCATTTCACAGAGCGAGGACGATCCGTGTCTGTTCACCACCTATGAGCGCTTCGCGGATCGCGCCGCCATGGATCGTCACAATGGGTCGAGTGCTGTTGGCAGGTTCTTTGCCATCGCAAACCCGATCCTGGATGGGCCGGTGATGCTGGTGACGGCGCTCGAAGCATCGGCGAAAGCCTGATTTTGACAATCCCAAAGTGCCGGCGGCGTCCCGTTGGCCGGCACGGGGCAATGTCCGGCTGTTTGCCGATTTCCAACGAAAGAACAGGATGATGTTCGATACGATCATTATCGGTGCGGGCTCCGCCGGCTGCGTGGCGGCCCATCGCCTGAGCGCGGATGCGAAGCGGAGGGTTCTGGTGCTGGAGGCCGGACGGGACGCGCCGGTCGCCTCCGATATCCCGTCGGACTGGGTGACGATGTTCAACACGAGCGCCGACTGGGGCTATTATACCGAGCCGCAACCCGGCTGCCGGGGTCGCCGCATCTTCTGGCCGCGCGGCAAAATGGTTGGCGGCTCCGGCGCGCTCAATGCCATGATCTATATACGCGGCCTGCCGTCGGATTATGACGCCTGGCAGGAGATGGGCTGCCTCGGTTGGGGCTGGAAGGAGGTATTTCCGGCCTTCCTCGCGTCCGAAAGCAATGCCGATTTCCAGGCCTCGCCCTATCACGGCAATCAAGGGCTACTTCATGTCGCCAACGTGCCCTATGTCGACAGGCATGAGCGTCTATGGCTTGAAGCCGCCCAGGCGGCGGGCTTCGCCTTCAACCCGGATTTTAACGGCGAGAGCCAGGAGGGCGTTGGGCTCTTCCAGTTCACGATCCGCAATGGCGAGCGATGGGGGACCGGCAAGGCCTATCTGCGTCCCGTGCTCGACCGGGCGAACCTGACCTTGAAAAAGGGCGTTCTCGTCACCGGCCTGATCATCGAGAAGGGCCGGGTTATCGGCGTGAACTACCTGGTCAACGGCATTCCCGAGACATCCTACGCGGCAAGCGAGGTCGTCATGGCGGCCGGCGCCATCGGGACATGCCAGATCATGATGCTGTCCGGCATCGGTCCGGCCACGGAGCTGGAAACGGCTGGCGTCACGCCGGTCCATGATCTCCCCGGCGTCGGCAAGGATCTGCAGGATCACCTCAATATCCCGATATCCTTCTACACCACGGAGCCGATGGGGATCGGGGCGTGGACAGAAGAAATTCTCGAAGACAGTTTTGCGCAATGGCGTGACCGTCGGAGCGGCATCCGCACCTCGCCCTGGGTAGCGGCGGGCGCCCATGTTTGCAGCCGGGAAGGCGTCGAGCCCGATCTCCAGCTCTACGGCGCCATCAGCCCGCATCGCGACTATGCCCGTTTCCTGGGCGGCCGATCCGGTGTGACCGCGCATTGCGTTCTCCAGCGGCCGAACAGCCGGGGCGAGATCAGGCTGCGTTCAGCCGACCCCACCGAGCATCCGGCAATCGATCCGAAATACTTCACCTCCGATCCCGATGGGACGGACCTTGCGACGATGATCGCCGGAGTGCGGATCAACCGCGATATCCTCGCCCAATCGCCGATGAGGGAGCTCATCGACTATGAGTTGTCGCCGAGCGCCGAATGCGAGACGGATACCGAGATTGCCGATTATATCAGGGGGCACATGACGACGCTCTACCACCCCTCCAGCACCTGCCGGATGGGCGTCGACAAGCTTGCCGTGACCGATCCCGCCACTATGAAGGTGCATGGTCTCGAAGGCCTGCACATCGCCGACGCCTCCGCCATTCCAAAAATGGTGTCCGGCAATCTTAACGCGCCGACGATCATGCTTGCCGAGCGTGCCTGCCAGAAAATACTTGCGGCTGGATCGGCGTCCATATTCTCAACCGGATGACCGAGCCTGGCCGTCCGAAATGCAAGCGCGTTGCATTAATGTTGCCGTTGATGGGTCATCTCACCCCGAATTTGACCTTGCGACAAGGCCAGGCAGGTCAGGCCGCCTTGAGCGAACGCCTGCCAATGCGGTTCAGCACCTTCCGGCCGAGTTTTTGGCCCGGACCTTCGATCCTCGTAAATCCGATATAAGCAAGCGCATAGGCAAGCGGAATCAACGCCGAAAAGACGATGAAGAAGCGGGTTGACGCCGATATGTCGTCGCCCAGCTCCCGGATGACAAAGGCGGCAATGGGTTGCAGCAGAATAAGGTGGAACAGGTAAACGCCGAAGGAAAGCTCGCCGAGCCAATGGAAGAAGCTGTTCCCAAGAAGCTTCGAAATCCAGCTGCCAAAGCGGCCGAGCAGGCCCGGAAACAGCTGGTGGTGGACGAGGGCAAAGAAGCCGATCACCAGCAGAATGCGGACACCGATCTTTACGGGCGTCATATCCCCACCGATGGGGATCATCACCAGCGCCACGGCAAGGAGCGCATTCATGAGGCTCTGCCGCCCGCTAACGAACAGACCGTTGGCAAGCAGCATGCCGCAGAGAAACACGTGCATCTTCAGCGGCAGAAACGACGGCATGGGAAAATTCACATGCGCGGCTCCGATCAATTTCGAAAAGACGAAAGCCCCCGCTGCAATGAGGATGGCGCCCGTAAGCCAGCGGATTTTTCTCAGAAGCAGCATGACGAAGGGGAACGCGGCGTAAAACTGCATTTCCAGCCCCAGGCTCCAATCCGGCAGAGGCGTGCGGAACGCATATCCGGGAAAGAGCCCGAAGGCGAAGCTCACATGCATCAGCAGATTGCTCACCGTGCCGTCCAGGTAGCGCTCCGGCAGCTGCGTGCCGTGGGCCAGAAAATTATCGATGGTCATGCGGCTTTCATAAAGCACCGGGCCGAGAAGAAGCGCGACACAGAGCAGGACATAGTAGAGCGGCGCGATGCGGAAGAACCGCTTCAGCCAGAAACCTGCCCAGGTCGATGGCTTTTCCCATGGATTCGCGTCTTCGCGCAGCTGATAGTGAAAGACCATCAAAAAGCCGGATAGCATGATGAACAAGTCGACGCCCAAATCCGGCGACGACAAGATCGGAAGATGCCAGCCCGTCAATTGCAGGCTGTGGCCGACGAGAACCCAGAGGGCGGCCAGGCCGCGAAGTCCATCCAGGCACTCGATCCGCTTGCTCTCAATGATCATCGGGTGTCCCTTTTGGTTGAGGCGGAGCGCCGCAAGCTAACCCAATATGCTGCGTCGCACAACGCATAGCCACAAAAGTTGAACGGACCGGCCCTGTCAAAGCCGATGCAATTGTCGACCGGCGTGAATGCGCCGACTTGAAACGGCTGCAAACGTCCGCGCAAACCAGCTGCGATCGATGAAGACACTGATGCAGGGATCAGCGCGCCGTCCCCGCCGCTTCCGCCTCGGCGGCACGGGCAAGGTCTTCGACCCACTGCTGATGATAGCGGTAGAGCCCACCGGGGTGCTTGCGTCCGAGCATGTCGAGGAACCAAGGCCCCTGCTGCGTCTCCTCCGTCAGCACGTGGCAACCCGCGTCGGTGGGCGTGATGACCCAACCGTGATAAGCGGTTGAGCCGGTTTCGTCTCCATCGACGATCGTCTTCCACGCCAGCCTGCGGCCGGGCTCGCACTCCGTCACGACAAGGCTCATCGGAAATCCAACCGTCACCCGGCTGTATCTGGTTCCGAGCGCCAGTTTGGGCTCACCGGTCAGAATGCTGACTTGATCCTCGGGAGGAAAGTAGCTCGACCAGTTCTTAGCGTCGACAAGCAGCTCCCACACCACTTCAGGCGGGGCTTTCACATCAATATCATTCAGCGCGTAGATCGCTGAAATCTTCGGGTCGAACTGCTCGGGCCAGAGTACATGATTGTACATTGCTCACGATTCCTTCTTGAAGAGATCCTGGAAAATTAATGGTCAAGCCGGCGAATTGCCGGACTTTCTAGAGCCTAGTTAGGATTGCGGGCTCTCTAGCGGAATTGGCGATTTCTCGACAGCGGCTATGCAGCGGCGCACCATTCACGGATGGGCATGCTCGTCAGTCGCTGAAGCTGGACTGCCCGCGAGCAGCGGCACGTAGCTGGCGAGCCTGCGGGATATGAATTCCATGAAGAGCCGCACGCGCTTGGTCTTGCGCGTTTCGCCGTGCGTGAGGAGCCAAAGCGTTCCGAACATGCGCAGGGTAGTGCCCGGCGCCCGTACCAGCAGCGGGTCGGCATCTCCAACAAAGCATGACAGCGCCGCCAGCCCGAGCCCTTGCCGCACCGCGAGGAGCTGCGCCACGCCGTCCGTGACCCTGAATGGAATCTCCGTGGCGGGGATCTCGCCACTCCGCGCCCAGTCCGAAACGCCATCCCAATTCCTGACGATCCACTTGACGGGATCAGACGCTCCCGCCCGCCACGCAGCAAGCAGATCGCGGGACATGTAGACACCGCCAAACAGTTCCGGTCCCTTCAGGCCGTGAAGATTGGGCGGCAGGGTATCGCGGTCGTGGACGACGCGGATCGCAACGTCGGCCTCTCGGTTGGTCAGGTTTACCGGCGTGTCCATGGACAGGATCTCCATCTCGATCTCGGGATGGAACCGCGAGAAATCGGCGAAGTCCGGCATGAGCAAGTGTGTCGCGAGTGGCGGCGGCAGCGTTACTCGCAGCAGCCCGCGCGCATGTTGGTCGCGGCCGAAGATGCGCGTCTCCAGCTGGTTTGACGAGGTTTCCATCTGAACCGCGAACTCGAGGACCTCCTCCCCAGCCTCGGTCAGGCGATAGCCTGAAGGCAGCTTCTCGAACATATGCGCGCCGAGCCGCTCCTCAAGCTGGGTGATGCGCCGCAGCACGGTGGAGTGGTTTACTTTGAGCCGCCCGGCAGCGGCCCGAACCGAGCCCTCACGCGTGACGGCAAGAAAGTAGCGAACGTCATCCCAGTCAATCATATGGCGCAACCTTGCACCGTGAGGTGCGCTGTCTGTGGATCATATCGGCCTGAGCTATTGGCTAGCAGTTGCCGCGCAGTAGGATATCGCGGCTTTTTGTATGTCCTCGGCAGCGCGAATGAAAGCATACCCGGAAAACGCGGGTGGTGCGTCGATGCATAGCCGTTGTGGAGAAATCACCAATCCCGCTCGGTTGTCCTTGATCCCATTTGACTGGTGAAGGGGCGAGATACTGTCGACCCTGGACGAACGAATAGGAAAATCGACATGTACGAGACGATCAAATGGCCGGCGGAAATGACGCCCAGTCGCTCCCCGATCCATTTCACCAACGAGCTTGAGGTTGCAGCATCTCCCGAAACGATCTGGTCGTTGCTGGTGGACCCCGCGGCCTGGCCCAGTTTCTACCCGGGCGTTGAACATGTCCAACTGCTCGACGGGCATGAATCCCTTCGCCTTGGCACGCGGTTCGAAACCAACTTGGCAGGCCAAGACGTCTTCGCGTCGGTGCAGGAGTTCGAGCCCATGACGCGCATCGCCTGGGGCGGCTATCCGAAGGCGGCCGAAGCATCCAAGGCCTATCACGCGTGGATCATCACGCCCACGGCGCATGGATGTCATCTCTGGACCGAGGAGACGATGCAGGGTCCGTTCTGGATCGAACTGGCCAAGAAGGCCCCCGACGTTTTTTGGCGCACCCACGAGACGCTCCTTGCGGATCTTGCCAAGGTGGCAACCGAACGCAATATCTCACGCATCGGATAACCAGCCGCTGTCTCAGTCTTGAAAAGGAATATCCTCATGAATATTGATCTTAAAGGCCGCAAGGCCATTGTGACCGGTTCCACGGCAGGCATTGGTCGCGCCATTGCGGAAGGGCTGGCGCGCGCCGGCGCTTCGGTCGTTATCAACGGTCGCGGCGAGGAACGTGTCGCCGCCGCGCTTCGCGAGATTCGTGCGCTTTTCCCAAACTCTGATTTGACGGGCGTCGCCGCTGACCTGGAAACAGCCGAAGGGGCCGGAGTGATGTTCGCGCAGGCGCCCGATGCGGATATCCTCGTCAATAATGTGGGTACGGCGCGCCCGAAGTCCTTCTTCGATCTTACCGATGATGACTGGCTGAGCCTTTTCCAGCTCAACGTCATGAGTGGCGTTCGCGCCGCACGCCACTATGTTCCGAAGATGACGGCGCGGGGTTGGGGACGCGTCGTATTCATCAGCAGCGAGTCCGCCCTCAACATACCGAAAGAGATGATTGACTACGGCATGACCAAGACGGCGCAACTTGCCATTTCGAGGGGGCTCGCGGAAGCGGTCGCCGGAACGGGCGTGACGGTCAACGCGGTCCTTCCCGGCCCGACGAGATCCGAAATCCTGTCCAATATGATGCGTGAGTTGGCGCAGTCGCAAGGCATCAGTCAGGAGGAAGCGGAGCAAGTCTTCTTGAAGACGATGCGTCCGACAACGCTGATCAATCGGCTCGCGACGACCGAAGAAGTGGCAAACATGGTCGTCTATGTCTGTTCGGAGCAGGCTTCGGCGACAAATGGTGCTGGCCTGCGCGTCGACGGCGGCGTTCTTCGGTCTATAGCCTAGCGCAATTTCAGGAAAAGTGTGCTGCGGTTTTCCGTCCGGAATTGCGGCCGCCAGGCGCGTCCATAATCGGAACGGCCAGACTACGTGACGGACAACAGCGCTGGTGTCCGTCAGCCTGCTCGCGTAGAAAGCGGATCTGTGAGTGTTGCGTATAGGGCGATGACCTCACTCCTGCTTCATCGGTATCCGTGCTTCCTTGACTGCGGCGATGAACGCCAGCCGTGCGTCCTCGGGAGTGCGCTTGCCGCTGATCACCTCGGCGCAGATGGACAGAGCACGGTCCAGCGCGGGGGCTTCGTCAAGCGGCCAATCCTCGATGAGCGCCCAGGAGGCCGCTTGGGTCGTATCGATGATCACCCATTCCTCGGGTTTCTCAAGAGCGATCGTGACCGCTTTACTCCAGCTTCTTTCCATCATCGAAAACTTTCGAAGTTGCGGGTGCTTAAAGCCTGTCTCGTAAGCGAATTCATCTCGCCTGGCGAGACGGTTTCGTTCGAGGATCGACATGAATCTTCAAGCTGGCGAAGGTGGATACGAGACCGGCCGGGCGTCTCAGAGGCCGGCAAGTGCCGCGTCGATACCGTCCATCACCTCTCGCGGCAGCGGACCTTTCTGCAACGCCCCGGCATTTTCTTCCACCTGGACGACGGTCCGGAAGCCCGGTATCGGCAATGTGCGGCTGGAGCGCGCCCAGAGCCAGGCAAGCGCACCCTGCGTCAGCGTACGTCCATCTATGGTCAAAAGGTTGCGCACCGCATCCAGCCGCGCCGCAAATTCCGGCGCGATCTTGCCATCCTTGAAATAGACCATCCAATCAAGGCTCGCGCCGCGTACATCCTTTGCGCCGACGGTTTTTTCAGCCGTGAACTTGCCGGTGAGAAGTCCCATGGCCAGCGGGCCTCGATTGATAGAGATCAGGCCGTTCTTTTCGATCACATCGATCATGTCGGGAACCGGCTCGAAGACATTCATCGTGTGCTGTACGGAAACGAAACCTTTCCGCGCGGCATGCCGGGCTGCGCGATCGGAGTGATCGGTACTCCAACCGAATGCATCGATCTTGCCTTCGGCTTTCAGGACTTCAAGCGTTTCGAAGACCTCGTCGGATGCCTCCAGCGGAAACTCGTTCAGGTGAAATTGCAAAAGATCAAGCCGTTCGCGCTTCAACCGTTTCAGTGATGTCTCGGCGGATCGGCGAATGAAGGCGGGATCGGCGAAGGCACCCGTCGCCTGCTTGCTGTCCTCGTCGGTTGCGAAACCGAACTTCGTCGCGATGACAATATCGTCGCGATTGCCAATCGCGCGGCCGACGATCTTCTCGGAATGTCCCGCCCCATAGTTCGAAGCGGTATCGAAGAAGCGAATGCCGAGATCGACGGCACGATGAATGGCGCGGATCGATTCATCGTCATCGACCTCTCCCCAGCCAAGCGGCACATCGCCCGCGTAGAACGGGCCGCCGATCGCCCAGCAGCCCATGCCGAGCCGCGGAATCTCGCGGCCGTTCCAGAGACTGATCGTCGTAGCTTTATCTGGTTTCGTCAGCATTATATCCTCCTCGATCTTCTGTCGTTCAAGGAGATAGGGATGCCCGAGCGAACTGTATACCGCCAAATTCGCGGCATGTTTTTCACCCGTGAAAAACAGCGGTTCAGGCGGAGAGCTTGTCGCTGGAAAATAGCAACACCGTCGCGCTGGCGCCCAGCGGCATGAGCACGGTGCATACTGGAGACCGT
>Ga0136846_1230689_pt1 | contig 13738 bp, 7 predicted proteins | sample HopSoiMetagenom2_FD_96841 | JGI IMG/M metagenome (GOLD analysis project Ga0136846, IMG submission 96841) | Grasslands soil microbial communities from Hopland, California, USA - 2 Assembly 2016 (version 4) | ecosystem: Environmental > Terrestrial > Soil > Grasslands | place: USA: Hopland... | reverse complement strand
GGTAACGGTTACGGGATCGGCAGCAAGCTGAAGGTGTATTGTGATAGTTCAGTGTATTACCGGGAGCTGGTTCCGAGCCGTGGCTTTCAATCAAGCGTGGACTATAAGCAGGTGATAGGAGTGGGGAAGCATGTGAAGATAGATTCTGTGGTAGTGATCTGGCCCGACCGGTCCTACAATGTATATAGGGACGTTGGTGTAAATAAAGTAACAGAACTAAGCCAGCCACAGCAGCAGGGAAAAGATGCATATGTGGAACAAAAAGCGGTAAGCCCGGTACTGGAAGTAAAGGAACTGGGACTTGACAGGCACCAGGAAGATGATTATATAGATTATTATGATGAGCGCAACCTTCCGCAGCAGTTGTCAAGACAGGGTCCGCAGGTAGCAGTAGGTGACGTGAACGGGGATGGACTGGAAGATATGTACATAGGATCGGGTAAGGGTCAAAGCCGGCAGCTGTATATTCAAACAAGGGAAGGGAAGTTTATCAAAAGCCAGCAAAAGGAGTTTGATCAGTACTCAGATTTTGAAGAGACAGCTGTTCTGCTCTTTGACGCCGATGGAGATGGAGACAAGGACCTGTTCATCGGGGCTGGAGGTAATAATATGCAGAAGGGAAGCCGCCAGAGCGAGCACCGGTTGTATATCAATGACGGGAAGGGGAACTTCAGCCTTGATGTGAGTGCATTCCCGGGTAATGATATGAACATATCGGTAGCGGTGAACTATGACTATGACGGTGACGGAGATGAGGACCTGTATGTAGGCAGCCTGAGCGAGCCGTATAGTTATGGAGTATCGCCGCGAAGCTATATATATAATAATGACGGGAAAGGTCATTTCAGGGATGTGACGGATGAGTTGAACAAGGACCTGGGGACAAAAGGCATGATAACATCAGCAGCATGGGCGGATGTAACGGGAGACGGGAAGAAGGAACTAATTATAACGGGAGAATGGATGAGCCCGGTGATCTACCAGTATAACAAACAAACAAAAAAACTGGATGAGCTAAAACAGACAGGACTGGAGAACATGTATGGCTGGTGGCAAACGGTGAAGACAGGAGATATCAATGGAGATGGAAGGGAGGACCTGGTATTGGGTAATGTTGGAGAGAACTTTTACCTGAGACCCGATAAAGAAAACCCGGTAAAACTATGGTTGAATGATTTTGACAAAAGTGGAACGACGGACCAGTTCCTGACACGGACAGTGGAAGGAAGGGATGTACCGGTATTTTTAAAAAGAGAGATAACGGACCAGTTCCCGGGGTTAAAGAAACAAAACCTGAGACATGCGGAGTATGCGAAGAAAGATATCGTGGATTTGTTTGGCAGGGAGCTGGTGCAGACATCACAGCAAAAATTGTTTAACTACTGCAGTTCAGTGATAGCGATCAATGAGGGAGGAGGGAAGTTCAGGGTGGAGAAATTGCCAGTGTGGGTACAGCTATCGAGTGTGAACGCGGTAGAGCTAACAGATGTGAACGGGGACGGCAGAGCTGATCTGGTGATGGGAGGCAACATGTTTACCTTTCCGCCTCAGTTTGGGAGACTGGACGCGAGCTACGGTCATGTTCTGATCAATGAGGGAGGAGGGAAGTTCAGGTATGTGCTGAACAGGGAATCGGGGATGAATGTAAGAGGACAGATCAGGAGTTTTGGAGAGATCAGGACGGCAACGGGTAATCGATATATCATAGCTACAATCAACAATGAACAACCGGTGACCTGGTCACTAAAAAAATAAAAGAACAATAATTAACGGATGATGCTCAAAGGTGGAAGGGTATATCATAAACAACTGCTAATAGGCAGCCTGGGCCTGGTTGTTATATTAGGTGCCTGCAAAAGCAGAGATGAAGAAGTGCATGCGGACCATCCTTTGTTCACGGTACTTGACAACAAATCAACGGGAATTGATTTTCGTAATGATCTTAGTTACAGTAATGCGTTTAACCTTTTCAAGTATATATATTTTTATAACGGCAGTGGAGTTGGCACAGGTGATTTCAATAATGATGGTAAACCGGACCTGTTCTTTGGTTCCAACCAGGGAAGAAATCATTTATATCTCAACCAGGGGAAGATGAAATTCACCGATGTGACCAATGAGGCTCATATACCAGATGATGGCGGATGGACGACAGGGATCTCGGTGGTTGATATAAACAATGACGGGCTGTTGGACATTTACGTTTGTCGTGTTGGAAACTTTGAAACGCTTCATAGCAAAAACCTGTTGCTTATTAACAAAGGCATTAAAAACGGGGTACCTTCTTTCGACGATGAGGCGCCGGCCTATGGACTTGATTTCTCTGGTTTCAGCACACAGGCCGTTTTCTTTGATTATGATCTGGACGGTGACCTGGATATGTTCTTATTGAATCATTCAGTCCATCAGAACGGTACATTCAAACCGAGAAGCGAATTCCTGGATACTTATCATCCGCTATCAGGAGACAGGTTTTACAGGAATGATAATGGAAAATTCACTGATGTAACCCGGCAGGTCGGTATCCAAAGTTCCGCTATCGGTTATGGGCTTGGAATCGTGGTATCCGATGTCAACCTTGACGGCTATCCTGATATTTACATCGGCAACGATTTTCATGAAAATGATTACCTCTATATTAACCAGAAGAACGGAACATTTAAAGATGAATGTACGGACCGTATGATGCACACCAGCCAGTATTCGATGGGAGTGGACGCAGCAGATATCAATAATGACGGTTGGCCAGAGATCTTTTCTGTCGATATGCTTTCATTTGATCCGTATATCTTAAAGCGATCACTGGGTGAAGATTCCTATGATATTTTTAATTCTAAAATAGGAATGGGATATGGGTTCCAGTATACGAGGAATAACCTGCAATACAACAGGCGGGATGGCCAGTTCAGCGAGATTGGACTATACAGCGGGGTAGCTGCGACAGACTGGAGTTGGGCGCCTCTATGGATTGATTTCGACAATGATGGCCAGAAAGACCTTTTTATCTCGAACGGGATTCCCAAGCGGATGAATGATATTGATTATATCAATTTTGTTTCCAATTCAGAGATCCAGCAGCGTATAACAACTAATAGTGTTGAACAAAAGAACCTGGTACTGATCGACAAGTTTCCGCAAATAAAATTGCCTAACAAGTTTTACAGGAACAAACGGGACCTTTCATTCGCAGATGAAAACAAAAGTATTGAAGGCGGTAAGGATACTTACTCCAATGGGGCCGCCTATGCGGATCTCGATGGCGATGGCGACCTCGATATCGTGGTCAACAATATTGATGATGTGGCAATGATCTATGAGAACAAGTCGGCCGATGAAGACAACCAACCCGGTTCTATAACATTTAAGCTGGAAGGCCCCGGCAGGAATATAAATGCAATTGGGGCAAGGGTAATACTTTTTTCAGCGGCCGAAATAAGGACGTATGAAAAATTTCCAGTCCATGGATTTATATCGAGCATGGAAATTCCGTTGTTGATCGGCACAAAGAACACAAAGATCGACTCGATGTTCCTGGTATGGCCGGATAATTCGTATGAGAAGATACCGGTTGACGGATTAAAGTCGCAAGCAACTTTCAGCTATAGGGAAAAGCTGCCGAAGTTTGACTTTGAGATACTGAAACGGTTTCACCGGAATACTACCGTTCCCCTAACAGATATTACCGTTGAGACGGGGCTGCAGTATTTGCATAGAGAAAATCATTTTGTGGAATTTGACAGGGAGGCCCTGTTACCGCATATGTTGTCTACTGAAGGTCCTGCTATTGCCGTCGCTGATATTAACAAAGATGGCCTGGAAGATATTTTTATCGGTTCGGCGAGAAATCAACCCGGAGTTATCTTCCTGCAGCAGTCATCCGGGAAATTTACCAGGTCAAACCAGCCAGCACTCGATGCGGATAGCAGCTACGAAACGACTGCTGCTGTTTGGGCCGATGTAAATAATGATGGCTTTCCTGACCTGGTTGCAGCCAGTGGAGGCAATGAATTTTATGGACCTGAAATCCATAATATGCCAAGAATATACCTGAGCAATAATGGAATCCTGGAAAAAAAGGCAGATGCTTTTGATAGCCTGTACATTACTGCGTCTTCCGTAGCCGCCTATGATTTTACCGGGGATGGATATGTTGACCTGTTCATTGGTGCCAGGACGGTTCCCTGGGATTATGGGAAACCGCCCCGTTCTTATTTATTGCAAAACGACGGAACAGGAAGATTTAAAGATGTTACAGAAAAATATGCGGAAGATCTGAAATATCCCGGCCTTGTCACCAGTGCACAATGGATAGATGTAAACGGCGATAATAAGAAAGATCTTGTTTGCACCTGTGAATGGGGAGTCCCGGCTATTTATTTGTACAAGGATGGCAAGTATGTGAAGAAGGAAATGACAGATAAGAAGGGCTGGTGGAATTTCCTACTGCCCTGTGATATTGATAAAGACGGTGATATTGATTTTATAGCTGGCAACCTCGGATGGAATTCACGCCTCAAAGCTTCCAAAAAAGAGCCCGTACAATTATATTATAACGATTTTGATGATAATGGGAAAGAAGAACAGGTGCTGACCTATTACCTTGCAGGCAGGGAAATCCCTTTTGCCAACAAGGCGGAATTGGAAAAACAAATGCCGGGGTTGAAGAAGAAATTTCTTTATGCCGAAGATTTCGCCAAAGCCTCACTAACGGATCTGTTTGGCGCTGACAAACTAAAAAATGCCACTCACTACACTGCTAACTACTTTTCCAATGCGGTTTTCATTAACAAGGGCAATCTTACATTTGATGTAGTCGAATTACCATTTGAGGCACAGTTAACAGAAATGAGATGTGCAGCCGTTGTTGATGCCAACCGCGATGATCTTCCTGATATTTTATTGATGGGCAATTACTATGACAGCAATATAGAAATGGGAAGATATGATGCCGACTATGGCACTTTGTTGATCAACAAAGGCAATGGAAAGTTTACGCCAGATGAGTTAAACGGTTTGTCAGTAAAGGGACAGGTGAGGTGTATACAAAGTATCCGGGTGGGTAAAACAACTGCCTTATTACTTGGCCGGAATAACGATTCGTTGAAGGTTATTTCATTTGGAAAATAATTTACATCACCGGGTAATAGATGCGCGTGATCCATTTGCTGCTGTCAGGTTCTTTTCTCCTGTCTGTCACCAGGGATTCAAAGTAAATAGCCGGCGCTGTGCGGTTGTAATCCGAGATATAATTTAGTATTTGCCCATATGCTCTGCTGATTTCGGTTTGACCGCCTTTCACTTCGGTAATGAGAATATTGCCACCACCCAGCATCCACCTGTACCTGAATTTATCTGTGTCTGGCAATCGCTTGTTGACCGGTATTGCTACTTTGATGAGGTAATTCACACTGTCGTTCGTATAGATATTTTGCATGGGGAAGCCGGTCTCAACGGCAGATTGCGCCTTGATATACATTTTTAGCTGGTCGATAAGCGAATATATTTTTTCTACCGAAGGATAACCTTTCGTTTCCTCCGACGTGAAAACGAGAATAGAGTCGACAACACGGTCTTTCCGGATATCGTAGTCATATACGTTTGAAATTTTCGAATAGGTTTTATGGAGCGCCTGCAAAATTTCCGGTAAGCTTTGTTTCAGCTTCCGCGAAGCGAAATATGTTTTCATCCGCTTCAGGGGATTGGTCGGGACCGGTATAGATGCATCGGCCTGGATGATCGTTGAATCTAGTTTATTTGGGATAAACATCAATTCGGCAGAGCCAGAAAGATCGGGGTCATCGATGATCAGCGGAATCGAAAGTATTTTGGTCTGCCCAGGTCTGAAATTGATTCCATTCAAAGAAAAGGTTTCGATTCCAGTAGTTGCTCCAGGCCACCATTCTTGCCATGTTTCTGCATGTTCAAGCTTTCTAAAAAGCCCATTGCGATTGGCTTCAATCTGAACAGACCCGTGGAATTTGATAGTGGAAGGGATAAACAGGTAAATCCACACGAGCAGAGTTATCACTAGCCCACATAATATAAACAACAGTTTTTTCATATTGCGGTAAGAATGTTAGAGATCTTCGGCGGCTGAAGCCAGAAGTTATGCCTGCAATATAAACCGCGATATGAAATGATCAATATATTTGGTTAATGAAAAAAATCCTCTGCATTGGCGAAGCGCTGATCGATATGATCTGTACGGATAAAAACATGGCTTTATCGGAGGGACAGCATTTTTTAAAGAAGCCAGGTGGGGCACCCACGAATGTAGCTGCTGCCATTGCCGCCCTGGGTGGGAAAGTTGAACTGGCTGCCAAGGTGGGCGCTGATCCGTTTGGAAAACATCTCGTCGACACCCTGGAATCATTTGGAGTATCAACGAAGCGATTGCTCCAGGATGAAAACTTTTTTACCACGTTCGCTTTTGTGTCTTTGATGGAGAATGGCGAAAGAGATTTTTATTTCAACCGCGGTGCAGACGGGCAATTGAGCAGGCAGGAGGTTGATAGCATTGACCTGGATGAATTTTCCATTATTCACTTTGGTTCAGCCACGGCATTTCTTCCCGGCCCGCTGCAGGTTGCCTACCAGGGCTTATTGCAAAAAGCATTAAAGAAAGATGTGTTTATCAGCTTTGACCCGAATTACCGTCACTTGCTGTTTAAAAACAATACACAGTCTTTCATTGACCAGTCCTGGAATTTTTTGAACAGCTGTCATTTCTTTAAACTCAGTGATGAGGAAGCGATCCTGGTCACCGGTGCACTTACCCTGAAGGACGCTGTTGATATATTATTAAAAAAGGCAAGGGCGATATTTGCGATCACCCTGGGAAAGGATGGGACATTACTCGGATTGGATGGCAAAACAGAGATCATCAAAAGCATACCGGTAAATCCTATTGATACAACTGGTGCGGGAGACGCGTTTGTGGGAGCGGTATTGTACCAGCTAAGCCAGTATTCATTGAACGAAATGAAACAGTTGTCGATAGATGGCTGGAAGAAAGTAATTGCAAATGGGAATAGAGCGGGAGCAAGGACCTGCGAATATCTTGGAGCGATGGAGGCATTTAAGCACTTGAGCAATGATATATTCAAATGATCGGTCAGCAGAAGTTTATTTCCTTCGTCAGCAGAATCTTAGCCCTCTGGGCCCTCCCAGGCCTGCCCTCCCCCACCACCGCCGCCATCGCCTACAGTTTTGAGATCACACATAGACGATCATCTCAATGCTATCATTGCGACGAACGAAGCGCGTTATTGCGAGCCCGCCTACCGGCAGGCAGGCTTAGCAAAGCATGAAGCAAAGCGACCGGCCTTTTGGCTAATTAGCTCTCATGGATACAGGCGTCCACAAACATCAGAACGTTCTATTAAAAATGCAGACAGGATACAAAAATCGGCTACTATTAAGGCAAGGCCAAGAGAAGAACACAAAATAAAAGGGGAATATTCCGCGGTTTTATTGATGAGATCAACAGCTTTTTTTGATTAAATCTCTTTAACGGATCAGATTACGTTTCGATACTTTAGCTAGTACCAATCAACCAGCTCCATACTTCTTAATTAACGCCAGCAACACTCCATTCGTCCATCCAAAACCATCCTGGCCTGCATATTCGCCACCGCCGGCTTCCAGTTGCGTGTCGATAACGTTATATTTCTCCATCAGCTTACCGGTCCGTTTGAATACATCTGTGTTTAATTGTATCCATCTTTTGGCAATGGTCTTTGCCAGTTCGGTATGGCCATAATTTTCCAGGCCGGTAATTGTTATCCATTGCAGCGGGGCCCATCCATTCGGTGAATCCCATTGCTGTCGGCTCGACTTCAATGTACTTACAAGACCTCCGGCTTTCAGGAATTTATCCTTAATAACATGTGCCACTAATTGGGCCTGTTCTTCCGTAGCAATTTTAAAAAACAGGGGATAGGCAGCGGCCAGCGTGCCCGTTTCTTTTTGTCTTTCCTCCACGAAATCAAAATCAAAGTAAAACCCTTTGTCATAGTTCCAGCAATATTGCTGAATGGCCAGTTTTCTTTTCTCCGCAAGCGAATGATATTTCCGGGCGGTATCGCTGTCGGTTTTCAATTCATAGGCTTCGGCAATGGTTTGTTCGAGGTGATACAAAAGGCAGTTCAAATCGACGGGTATGATATCGGTCGTATGGATGCTTGCAAAAGAATTGACATCTTTAAACCACCGGCAGCTGAAATCCCATCCGGATTCAGCGCCGGCACGCAGGTGCCTGTACAGTTCGGCCGGTGCTTGTTTGGATTCCAGCGACAGTTCCATGTCTTCCCGGTATGATTCAGGCCTCGGCGTATCGTTTTCATCCCAGTACCTGTTTAATACTTCGCCATCAGGCATGCGGGCAACATGACGAATAGCTGGGTTCGTTTTATCCAGCTCATTAGCGCCTTTCATCCAGAATTGGTATTCTTTTTCCAGTTGCGGCAGGTAAGTGATCAATACATCCTTACCCCTGATAGCAGCCAGCATCCTGGTCATTAAAGAATAAAAAGGGGGCTGGGAGCGGCCGACGAAATATGTGCGGTTACCATTCGGGATATATCCCAGCGTATCTACCAGGTACGAAAAATTCTTTACCATGTTTTCGATCATCTCATAGCGACCCGAGGCCTGCAACCCCAGCATGGTGAAATAGCTGTCCCAGTAGTAGATTTCGCCAAATCGTCCACCTGGCACTACATAGGGATAGGGAAGCGGTATGAGTGAACCTTCGGTCCTGGAAGGTTGCCTTGTCAAAACATTCCAGAGTGTTTCAATATTTTCTTCAATTGTCTTTTTGCGATCGCTTTTATAAGTATTCGAATGTGGGACTGGCGTTTCAAAATTTTCCAGGATAAATTTTTTAAGATCAAAACCTTTTTGATCTTTCTCTTTCCGATACCTGGCATAGATCTCCTCGGGAGGACGCTTAGGTAAACAGTCAACAAATATTTTACCGTCGGAAAAAATACGGCCCATCTGCACTTCCTCTAAAAGAGGTGCGGAAAAATGAAAACCATTATTTACTGTTTCCTTGATCATTTGAATCTTACGGAACTTGCCCCTTTTTCTTATTGAACCTGTAAAATAAAAAAAGGCAAAACAATAAAACTGACATTGGGACTAACGAAAAATAAAAAGCCTTATCGCCCCCGATATGTTTAAAAAGATAACCTACCAGCCTTGATCCAAGAGTACCTCCTATGGCGGAAAAAAAAACAAGCAAGGAAGCCATCGGGCTGTGCAATACTTTTTCAGTAGAACTTAGAACAAAGGAATTTACCAGGGGGTAGATCGGTGCGAAGAATAAACCAATCAGTGGGAATACATACGCAATTACAGGCACATCACTCAGTGATGAGATCTTTTGGGGTTGCAGGTGTTGAGTGTTAGGTAATACGAAGATCACCATGCAGGCTGCTCCAACCAGGCAAAAAGTAAGGATAGCGAACCAGGATACTTTTTTCACCAGCCTGGAAGTAATAAATCTTCCCAGCGCTATTGATAAAAACATAATTATCGTCATCAGAATGCTCACTTTCTCAGGCAATAGCAGCACCTTTTGATTAAAGGTCGGGAGCCAGCTCATGATGCCCTGTTCGGTCATGACATACATGAAAGCAGAGATAGCAAACACCAGCACCAGCGGCCGTTTTAGCAAACGGATCATTTGCACAAAATCTTTTTTCGGGGTGCTTCCAGGTATCTCATATTTGACGTTGAATGGGGAAAACAATAAAATAAGGAAAGAGATTGCCACGATGCCAGCCAGCAGGAGATAGATCCTTAACCAGGCATCAGGATCTGTATCACTATAAAACAAAGGAAAGGCAACAAAGCCGGCAGCGATACCGATCATAAAAAGGCTTTCGATCGAACTCAGCAGGCTTTCATGCTGCTTTTCCGTATTGGTGATAAGCCCAATCATCGAGTATACCGAAACTTTGATCACGGCGAAGGAGATGCCTACACAGGCAAACAGGATCCTTACTGAGCTGAACGAATTTCCCCAATACATTCCCAGGCAGCCGGCAAACACAAGGGCCAGGGCGATCAACATACCTTTTTTATACCCCAGTCTTGGCAAAAATGACCCAACAAAGAAGGATGTAAAGGCAATCGAAAGGTCCTTGAATGCTTCGAGCGAGCTGGCCGTTACCTCATCAACACCATAGCGGTTCTGCGATTTTTGAATAAGTATGCCCACGCTATTCAGCAAGATCGCGAACACGAAGTAGTTGATGAACAAAGAAAGCTTGATCCTGAAAGTGGACATGTGGCAATCGATTGACGATGATAAAACAGGAATTAACCGGTGTACTGCTTAGATACTTGTAAAATAAGCTACCCCGTGTAAAAGAAATTATGTAAATAAATCTACAACGTTTGCGGTGAAAAATTAACAGGAATGGACATATCAATGGAGGTTGCAGGGAAACCTTTCTCGGATTTCGAAATTCGGGCTTTGTCCCGATACCTACCTGACGGTAGGCAGGGCCGTCGGGATTATAACGATCCACCTTCGACAAGAACCGAAGAAAGCATTACCTGTTCGGGCGTAACATCATTTCTCAAACAGGAAAGCATTTGCACAAACGCCAGTTTGCCGAGTTTGAAGCCGCTGGTTTCCACATAAGTTATTTTGGGATCGTAGAGAGTAGGCATGAACCCGTTGCTGATGCTGATCACGGCTATGTCGTCCGGTACTTTTAATTTCAATTTGTGAACAGCCCGCATCACGCCGATGAGATGCATATCTCCCATGCAGAATATCACGTCGGGTTTGGATTTGGACTTCAATACTTCCAGTGTAGCCCTTTCCGATTCGGCCATTCCTTCCAGGAAAACCGAGGTGAGCTTGGTTCGGGGCGATTTCTTTTCAAAAACTTCGGTTAAAGAGGCATGTCTTATTTTCGAAATGCTTAGGTGCGGGTGTCCGAACAAAGCAAATACGCGTTTCTTTTTTTTCTCAATGATGGCTTCAGCTGCAATCCTCGCTGCGTCCTCATCCGCAAGGCAAACTTTATGATAGCCTTCCACTTCCGGCACACGGTCAATAAATACTACGGGTATCTTGAATTCTTCCAGCTTATGAAAAGGCGCCATATCGTCCGTTTCGATGGATACAGCGGCAAACAATCCCATCACCATATTCTTACGGAAGAGATGCAGGTTAGCGGTTTCCAACTGTACCTTATCCCTCGATTGCATGATCATCACCGAATACCCATGTGCTCTCGCATCTTCTTCAACGGCTGCAATAAAAGAATCATAAAAGAAATTATCGATGGAAGGCACCAGTATGCCGAGAACATTGCTCTGGCGGGTGCGCAACTGCACCGCATAATTATTGGGTTCGTATTCAAGGGCCGTAGCCAGTTCTTTTACCTTGGTCTTTGTATTTTCTGAAATATCTGGATGATCTTTCAGGGCTCGGGAGACGGTGGAAATGCTTATGCCCAGGACTTCAGATAATTTTTTCAATGTACTTTGCTGCATTCAGTCGGGTTTTAGCAATCGTTACAGGTGAACAAGCGGTTAAAGGTACTGTTAAAGAGTGAGAAACAGTGCTGAGAGCGTGCTTCCGTAGGTTCTTTTCCTTCGCTCTTGCTCTGTTTCCCGCTCTTATCTCGTCGTCCCCGGATTAAAAGTTCGCCAGCTATGCCAGAATTCCTGGTAAGCTTGCAGGGGTTTTAATGAATAGCTTGTATCAATTCCCCGGCCATCGATCTGGAAATGATGACTGTTAAATACGATGGCGTCTTTTTCCAGTGAAAACCGCGAGTCATTATCCGGCCTTTCAAACGCGTAGAAACTCTTATCGTTTGAAGAGATCACGACTATTAGCGGCGTATTATTTATTTTATCATGGATGATCCTTTCTCTTATCAGTTGGTTCCAGTCATAGGCTTTTCGGGCGTCTCCGACTTTTACTCCCACCACCCACGATTTGTTTTTCCAGGAAAGACTATCTGTGCCGGTTAAAGGATCCCTGCTCTTACCCTCTTCATATTTGGTTGTTTTGCCGTATGACTCAATAAATGAAGAATCGGCCTGCAAGATCATTGAATTGGGATGCAACTGCAACCATTCACCCAATGACGTTTGCGTGCTGAAGACTTCAGGTAATCGCCGGCCCTTTAATTTACCAGCAATTGCTTCGCCATTTACCTGCCGCCACCAGCTTTTGGTAGTGGCATCTTCCAGCATTGCATTAAAATGATCCATTCCCACTAACCTGAACGTTTCCCTTTTGCCATTTACTACCGGTTCAAATACACGTCCTGTGCGGCATACCGTGCAATAAGTCACCATGATCGGTTTCCCACCAACAGTATCCTGTATGTGATGATGATATCCCAGGAATTGGATGGGATAAGCCTTCGCCTCTCCATTAAAAGCAACGCCGATCACCAGGCGGTTTGAATCCACTTTGTTTTGATTGGCGCCGGCAAGAAAAACCTGTTTTGGTTGTTTGAACATTGCATCGGCCGCCATCTTAAAATTAGCCATGTATATCACAGTAAATAAAATAACAATGGAAACTACCAATGCCCATTTCCATCTGCCTTCCCAATTAACTCTGAATAGGCCCGTCACGATCATTAACCCAAATAAGATCCTGAACGCCCACCGCCAGCTGTAAAGAAAATAAGCCAGGTCAATACTGTTCATCTCCTGGCTGCCGGGCATAGGCATAATGAAATAGACATTTGCTATCTCGAAAAGCAATAAGCCGATCCAACCCAGCCAAAAAAGTTTTTTCATAATGATAGTTTAGTAGATGAAAAGTTTGAATCTCATGTTAATCCGGTATCAGTTCATTGGAAATTCTTTTTTCAGTCGAAACTGCATGTCCTGTTGAAAGAAATGTTGCGATCAATCCAACGAGTAACACAAATGAAAAAATGAACACCGCATTCCCATAACCACCGAGCCAGCTCACCAGGGACCCAATAAAGAACACAACCGAGGCTGTAAATAATCTTCCAGCGTTAAAACAAAAACCGGTTGCCGATGCACAAACGTTAACAGGGAAAAGAGAGGGAATAAAAACGGCCAAAGCTCCCTGGCTCACACCGAAGAAAAATGCCAGTATACCAATCTCGATAAAAGTTGTACGGGTTATGTCTACATTTAGTTTGAAGGATAAAAATATCATGATGAAACAGGCAGCAAAGCACAGGAGCATGGTTTTACGCACGCCGATACTGTTTACGATCCAGCCAGAAAAAAAACTTCCGACTATACCGGCACCTGCCAGTATCATCATTATTGAGCCCCTCTGAGTTTGTACGTTTACAGAACTTGATATGTTTTGTACCCAGGTTGGCGCCCATGAAAAAACGGCCCATACCCCAATAAGCATTGTGCCGAATATCAGCGAACCGGTAAAGAGATTGTTCCTGTAAGCAAGCGTAAGAAATGACATGCCTGCATTGTTCTTTTGCCTCTTTAGTATCCTGCCTGTTTTCCATTTTTCCGATTCCGGCAGGTAGAATGCAGCTATAATGGCTAGCAGTAGCGGAAGAATTCCAATCCAGAAAGCAGAACGCCAGTTTGCGATAAGATTGTTGATTGCCCCGGCGGCAAAAAATCCAAGCGGCATCGCCAGCGAAATAAAGCCCTGGATAACGGCGATACTTTTGCCCGTCCATAGTTCGGCAACAAGAATGACAGCGATCACCATTACACCACCAATACCAAACCCTGACAG
>Ga0136846_1212061_pt1 | contig 13739 bp, 9 predicted proteins | sample HopSoiMetagenom2_FD_96841 | JGI IMG/M metagenome (GOLD analysis project Ga0136846, IMG submission 96841) | Grasslands soil microbial communities from Hopland, California, USA - 2 Assembly 2016 (version 4) | ecosystem: Environmental > Terrestrial > Soil > Grasslands | place: USA: Hopland... | reverse complement strand
GATCGAGACGCCGACCTTCGTGATCCACTCCGAGGAGGACTGGCGCTGCCCGGTGGAGCAGGGGCTGCGCCTCTACGTCGCGCTCCAGCGGCGCGGCGTCGCGACCGAGCTGCTGCTGTTCCCCGGCGAAGGGCACGAGCTGTCGCGCTCCGGCCGGCCGAAGCACCGGCTGGCCCGGCTCGAGCACGTGCTCCGCTGGTGGGCCCGCTGGCTGCCCACGCCGGGGAACCCCGGCACGGTCGAGCTGCCCCCGGCGACGGCGACCGGGCGGGCGGGAGAGGGCGGAGTGGACACGGGGGAGGCGGTGGACCCGTCGCCGGTGTCGGTGCGCTCCGGCCGCGTCCGGTGACCGGTGCGCAGTCGGCCGCGGCCGAGCTGTCCGCCACCGCGCTGCGGACCGTCCGTGCCGAGTACCCCTACGACCTGCGGGTGCTCTACGAGGCGCCGGGCGCGGCGCCGCGGCGCCCGCGGGACCGGCACCCGGCCTTCTACGGCAGCTTCGACTGGCACTCCGCCGTCGAGATGCACTGGGTGCTGCTCCGGCTGCTGCGCCGCTACCCCGCCGAGGTCGACGCCGAGGTCGTCCGGGCGGTGCTCGACGAGCACCTGACGCCGTCGGCGATCGCGACCGAGACGGCGTACCACGCCGCCAACCCGGGCGCCCAGCGGCCGTACGGCTGGGGCTGGGCGCTCACCCTGCACGAGGAGGCGGCGTCCTGGCCGGAGGCGTCGGCGTGGGCGGCTGCGCTGCGGCCGCTGGCCGACCACTTCCTCCACGCGCTGCTCGCCTGGCTCCCGCGCGCGCCCTACCCGGTGCGCCACGGCGTGCACCCGAACAGCGCCTTCGGGCTCGTCCGGTCGCTGCCCTCGGCCCGGCGGCGGGCCGCGGACGGCGACGACCGGGTGCTGCGCGCGATCGAGGACGCCGCCCGGCGGTGGTTCGCCGCCGACCGCGACGCACCGGTCGCCTGGGAGCCGTCCGGCGCGGACTTCCTCTCACCGGTGCTCACCGAGGCGGTGCTCATGGCCGAGGTGCTGCCGGCGGAGGAGTTCGCCGGCTGGGTGCGGGGATTCCTCCCCGGCCTGCAGCGCTCCCCGCTGTTCGAGCCGGCCGTCGTCGCCGATGCCACGGACGGGCAGACCGCCCACCTGCACGGGCTCAACCTCAGCCGGGCCTGGGCGCTGCGCCGGCTGGCGGCGCACCTGCCGGCGGCCCGCGACCTGCTGCTCGAGACCGCCCGCCGGCACGCCGAACCGGAGCTGGCCGAGGTCAGCGGCAGCCACTACGTGGTCGAGCACTGGCTGGCGGCCTACGCGTTGCTCTACCTGGACGAGGAGTGCTGAGCGGTGGAGGGTGAGTGGGTGGTCCAGCGGCGGGTCCCGCGGTGGTCGGAGTTCTCCGAGCTGATCCGGCCGCGGCGGTTGCCCGGCGACGCCACCGACCGACGGCTGGCGCGGGCCGCCACCATCGGCGACCTGCGCGAGATCGCCCGGCGTCGCGTGCCCCGGGCGGTCTTCGACTACACCGACGGCGCGGCGGGCGCGGAGATCTCGCTGCGCCGCTCACGCGAGGCGTTCGAGCGGGTCGAGTTCTGCCCGCAGGTGCTGCGCGACGTCAGCGTCGTCGACCCCTCGACCACGGTGCTCGGTGCGCCGTCGTCCCTGCCCCTGGTGTTCGCGCCGACCGGGTTCACCCGGCTCATGCACACGGAGGGCGAGCCGGCCGTGGCCCGGGTCGCCGAGCGGGTCGGCGTCCCGTACGCGCTGTCGACCATGGGGACGACGTCGGTCGAGGCGCTCGCCGCGGCCGCTCCCGGTGCACGCCGGTGGTTCCAGCTCTACCTCTGGCGCGACCGCGAGGCGAGCACGACGGTTGTCGAGCGGGCGCGGGCCGCCGGCTACGAGGCGCTCGTCCTCACCGTGGACACGCCCGTCGCGGGCCCCCGGCTGCGCGATGTCCGCAACGGCTTCTCCATCCCGCCGGCGCTGACGCTGCGCACGTTCGCGAACGCGGCCGTCCACCCGCGCTGGTGGGCCGACCTGCTCACCACCCCGCCGCTGGAGTTCGCCTCGCTGCGCTCGTGGGGCGGCACGGTGGCCGAGCTCGTCGACCGGGTCTTCGAGCCGGCGGCCACGCTCGCCGACGTCGGCGCGCTCCGCGCTTCCTGGCCGGGTGCGCTCGTCGTGAAGGGTGTCCTCGGACCCGACGACGCCCGCGCGGTCGTCGACGCCGGGGCGGACGCCGTCGTCGTCAGCAACCACGGCGGGCGGCAGCTCGACCGGGCGCCGACGCCGCTGGAGCAGCTGCCCGCCGTCGTCCGGGCGGTGGGCGACCGCGCGGAGGTGCTCGTCGACGGCGGGGTCCTCGACGGCGCCGACGTCGTCGCCGCGGTGGCGATGGGCGCCCGCGCCTGCCTGGTCGGCCGGGCCTACCTCTACGGCCTCATGGCCGGCGGCGAGCGGGGCGTGCAGCGCGCCGCCGACATCCTGGCCCGGGAGATCGCCCGCACCATGCAGCTGCTGGGCGTCGCCGGCGTGGCGGAGCTGACACCGGAGCGGGCGCGCCTGCGCGGTTGACGCGTCGCCCGTCCCCCGTTGCCGGGGTGACCTGCGGCTTCCTAGGGTGCCTCATGGACGTCGTCGAGGTCGTGCCCACGTTCGAGCAGTACGCGTTCACCTTCGGCGGCGTCGCCCCGCTGCGCCGGATCACGCCGGGCACCGCGCTGCGGCTGTGGTCCGACGACGCGTTCGGCGGGGCGCTCCGCTCGGTCGAGGACCTCTCCAGCGAGAAGGTCGACCTGCGCTTCGTGAACCCGCAGACCGGGCCGTTCTACGTGGAGGGCGCCGAGCCCGGTGACACCCTCGCCCTGCACTTCGTCGCGATGGACCCGGCCCGCGACTGGGGCGCGTCGGCGGCGATCCCTTTCTTCGGCGGGCTCACCAGCACCGACCGCACGGCGACGCTGCAGGACGCGCTGCCCGACACCACCTGGATCTACGAGCTGGACCGCGCGAAGAACACGGTGACCTTCGCCGCCCGGCACAGCGACCTGTCCGTGGAGCTGCCCGTCGCGCCCATGCTCGGCACGGTCGGCGTCGCGCCGTCCGGGGGAGAGGTGCGCAGCTCGCTGGTGCCGGAGCGGTTCGGCGGCAACATGGACACCCCGCAGATGCGCCCCGGCACGACCTGCTTCCTCGGCGTCAACGTGGAGGGTGCGCTGTTCTCCGTCGGGGACGGCCACTACCGGCAGGGCGAGGGGGAGGCCTGCGGCACCGCGGTCGAGGGCGCCATGACGACGACGCTGGTCGTCGAGCTGCTCAAGGGCGGCGCCCCCGCGTGGCCGCGGCTGGAGGACGACGAGCACTGGATGACCGTCGGCTCGTCCCGGCCGCTGGAGGACGCCTGGCGGATCGGTCAGGTCGAGCTCGTGCGCTGGTTCCAGACGCTCTACGGGCTGCACCCGATGGACGCCTACCAACTGCTCTCGCAGGTCACCGAGGTACCCATCGCCAACGTCGTCGACGCCAACTACAGCGCCGTCGTCAAGGCTCGCAAGTCCCTGCTGCCGGCGGCCTCGGCGTACGGCGGGCTGCACGCCGACCTGCGGCAGCGCGCCGCCGGCCTCGTTCTCTGACCACGGAGGCAACTTCCCCATGGATCTCCAGCTGCACGGCTCCCGCGTGCTGGTCACGGGCGGCACCAGGGGCATCGGCCGCGCGATCGTCGAGACCTTCACCGGCGAGGGGGCCGCGGTCGAGTTCGTCGCCCGCGACGCCGCCGAGATCGAGGAGACGGAGAAGGCGGTGCCCGGCAGCCGGGGCACGCAGCTCGACGTCCGCGACGGCCCCGCGCTCACCGCGTGGGTGGAGGCCGCCGCGGGGCGGCTGGGCGGCGTCGACGCCGTCGTCGCCAACGTCAGCGCGCTCGCCGTCCCGGACACCGAGGAGAACTGGTACACCTCCTTCGAGGTCGACCTCATGCACACGGTGCGCCTGTCCCAGGCGGCGCTGCCGCACCTCGAGGCGAGCGCGAACGGGTCGATCGTGGCCATCTCGAGCGTCTCCGGCCGCGAGGCCGACTTCGCGTCGGGTCCCTACGGGACCATGAAGACGGCGATCGTCGGCTACATCGCCGGGCTCGCGCTGCAGCTGGCCGGCCGCGGGGTGCGGGCCAACGTCGTCTCGCCTGGCAACACCTACTTCGAGGGCGGCTTCTGGCAGACCGCCGAACGCGACCTACCCGACCTCTACACGATGGCCTTCGGACTCAACCCGACCGGCCGTATGGGCACGCCGGAGGAGATGGCACGCGCCGTCGTCTTTCTGTCCAGCCCCGTGTCCTCCTTCACCACCGGTACCCACCTGGTGGTCGACGGCGCGCTGACGCGGGGTGTCCAGCTGTAGAGCACGCCTCGGGGGGCCGCGCGACCGCGGCGCCCCCGAGGGTCGGTGCGTCAGCCGGTCGCCGCGCGCCGGAGGGTGTCGAACGTGACCGCGCCCAGACCGGTCACGTCGTCGTACCCGCGGCTGACCACCAGGGAGGTGTCCCGGTTGCCGGTGATCAGGTAGGTTTTCCCGCTGCGCGCCGACGTGTACGCCAGCGGGAAGGGCGCCGGCGTCGCGACTCCCGGAACACCTGGGGAGCGGCCCCGTGCACCTGGTAGATCACCGGGTTGGCGAAGCCAAAGGCGAGGCCGAACTGCTGCTGCACCGCGCCATCTGCGCGGCCACCAGCGGTGCCGACAGCGACGTGCCGCCGTAGGTCTCCTCCTCGTAGGGCCCGGTCTCCAGGGTGGTGTCGTCGATGATCGGCCGGATCCCGATGAGGTACCCGGTGTACGGGTCGGCGTCGGCCGCGACGTCCGCGCTCACCCGGTTGCCCCGCGCCAGCCCGTTCGGGACGACGCCGCGCTGGTAGTCCGGCTCGGCGAGGATCGTGCTACGACCGCCGCCGTCGAACTCGCCGGGCAACGGCTCGGCGTAGGTCACCGTGTCGCCTTTCGCGACCACCTGGTCGACGTGCGTGCCCCAGCCGGTCTCGGCGACCACCGAGCCGTCCGGCCCGATGCCGGTGCTGGTGCCGGCTGACTTGCGCCGGGATGGAGAGATTGGGTGAAACGCTATGGACAAGCCTAACTGAGTGATAGAACGAGAAATCCGACGGTGAACGATGCCAGCCCGAAGATGCAAGTCGCAATGGAGCTTCTCCGATGAAGGACTGATCCCGCCCTGGAGCGGGCGTTCATGAACAATGCACGAAGGAATCCCACGCAACATGTCAGTTGCAGAAGAAGTGCGACGAGTTGCATCACCGAGCTCCCACCCGTGTGCCATTCCAATCGGCCGGCTCTCGCGGTCTCAAGACTTCGTCCATGTTCGGGTTTCCATTTCGCCTTTTGCGGTTTCTACGTCCGCAGAAGGTGCTGTTCTGGCATCCGCTCAGCGATCAGCCGGCGCTGGGCGGCGAGCACGTCGGAGTCGGGCGCTGCCCTGAGATCAGTGATGGCCTCGAGCGCCAGCAGCGCGCCGGTGATCTGGGCCGCCCATGAGGAACTGGCCGCCTCGTGGATCACCACCTCGTCCGGCCGCTTGACCTTCCGCAGCGTGCGCCTCGCAGGAGGGAGGGCCCACAGTCGTCCTGCGCCGGCTGCCACCGCCCTCGCCGGCGAGTCGGGCCTCACCTAGTAGGGAAGCGAGTAGTAGGGAAGCGAGGAGGTACCCGCCATCGCCCCGAGTGCCTCAGGGAGCGCAGCCCGAGTGCTGATGCCCAGCTTCGCGTATGCGTTGGCGAGATGCGTCTCGACGGTCCGCACGGACAGCTCGAGTTTGTGTGCGATGCTCCGATTGCTCACTCCCTCGGCCGCCATCTCAGCTACCTGGAGTTCGCGTGCGGTGAGGGACCGGGATCCCAACCGCTCGAGGGCAGGGGTGTGGATCCCTCCGGAGGCGCGGGACAGGCCGACCGCTCGTGCCGCCGAAATAGTGGCGCGACGCCGGTGCCCAGCGCGTGCATGTGCCTCCGAGGCCTGTGCCGCGGCGTCGGCGGCGAGCAGTCGCGCGTCGAGTGACTCGAACTCGGTGGCGACGTCGTCCAGCGATTCCCCGAGCCCACCGGCTACTGCCTCGGCGTGCCTGGCGAAGGCGTCGAACAATCGGCTTCCGACTTCCTCGGCCAGTTCCCTGAGCCGTCGGGTCACACCGGTCGCTCTCCCCAAACGGACGGCCGTATGCAGGGCACGCCCCTCGAGCGCCAGCTGACCCATCCCGGCTGCCGATGATGCCGCCCGGCACGCAGCCGCGGCTGCCTCCTCCTCGCGGTGGTCCGCGGCAGCGGCCCACGCATGCGCGAGGAACAACTCGGGTTCGAAGATCCGTGCGCTCGGCAGGTCGATCCTGGGCAGGAATGCCCGGGCGCTCTCGTGATGGCCCAGCAGCGCGTGCGCCTGAGCCAACTTCGCGCGGCACAGCTGGAGCAACCCCAGTGGGTCGCTCCGGTCGAGTCGGGCTGCCGCTTCCGTCAGCCAGCGGATGGCCCTGTCCACATGACCGGTCGCCAGCGCTACGGATCCGAGACCCAAGGCGGAAATCCCATCGGCGGCCGAGCTCGCACGGGCCAGGGTGGCCCGGTGAAGTTCCAGCGCCCGTACCCTCGCCTGCCGGAGCCGCCCGGACAGCTCGAGGGCGAGGAGTTCACCCTGGGCCAGAGCCGCCCGAGCCGTCGACAACTCAACCTCGTCACGGCACTGCTCGAGCACCGTCCACCCTCGGGCCGCGCTGACGACCGCTTCCTCGGTGCGCCCGAGCACAGCCAGCGCGCTGGTCCGGGCGGCACATGTCCACAGCTGCGCGTAGGCATCAACCGAGGGGCCGAACCATTCATCCCCGGCCCGGTCGACCGCCTGCTGCGGTCGGCCCGCGGCGAAGGACAGCAGGCTCTGCAGGGCGCCTACCGGGTCTGGAGGACGTCGGCCGCCGCTCAGGTGGGCACGGTCGTCCGCGACTGTCGAAGGGGCGCCCGTAGGTGGTGTGAACGCCTGCGCCACAGCACCGAGGCCGTAGAAGAGGTTGAGCATTCGCGTGATGGTGAGCTCTTGGCGTTCGGCCAACGTACCGGGCACCGGCTCACTGGCGACGTGCTCCGCCTCCGCGTGCCGACCCTGCCACCGCAGGGCCTCGGCGAGTGCGGTGATGGCCGTGGTGCCTGCTCCCCCGTTCAACGCGGCCCGCGCGAGTTGCTCGGCCAGGGCGTGATCGGATGACGCGTTCGCCTGCCGGGCCGTACGGGCCAACACGCTGGGTTCCACTGCAGGCCCGTCCGGCTGGATGAGGAGCGTGCCGACCCGCAGGGGCTCTTCCCGCATCCATCTCTGGACGGAAGGGCTCGTGGTCAGCATGGAGCGGAGCCGACGGGCGGTGGTCTGGGGCATCTGGGCGCGGAGCTCCCACGCGTGCAGGGGTTGCGTCAGCTGTGCGACCGGGTGGCGAGCAGACTGGTCGATGATCACCATTCCGCGTCGTTCGAGCGAGGCGATGACCCCAGGGGAGGTCAGGTCGACCCAGTCACCAAGTTCCAGCGATCCGCCGACGGCCAGCAGCTCCGCCGCTTCGCGCTCCGGCGCGGTGAGCTCGCCCAACTCCGCCTGCAGGAGATCGCCCAAGCGCTCGGTGCGGGCGATGTCCCCTTCCCAGCGCCAGGCGCCATCCACTTCGCGGAGCCGTGCGGTCTCGCGACCGGCCTGCACCAGCTCGTGCAGGAAGGTCACGCTCCCGTGACTGGTGTTCCAGAGGAACTCGGTCGTGCGGCTGTTCACGGTGCCGCCGAGCACCGCGGTGAGCAGGTGTCCGACCTGCTCCCGTGTCCACGGAGTCAGCTCGACCCGAGGCGCCAGCCGGTCCTTCCACAATGCAGCTACCACGTCGGGTGCCTTGGCCCCGGTGCACACCGTCAGCACGACGCTGGCCATGCGGGTCAGCACCAGCTTGTGCGCGAGCGTGGCGGACAGGTCGTCCAACAGATGAGCATCGTCGATCCCCACGACGACGGGACCGCCCTCGGTGCCGTCGGGATCGAGCGCAGCGGCCATGGCTTGCCACGCCGCTGTCGGATCCGAGGACGCGCCAGCGACCGGGACCAAGTGGGCGAGCGCGCCGAGGGGGATGGCGGCGGCCCCCCGAGTGCCGGTCACCCATTCCGTCCGCTGCCCGCGCTCGCGGAGGGTTCTGATCACTTCCTGCGCCAGTCGAGTCCGTCCGACGCCGTGGCCGCCGGAGACGACGACGGCAGCAGGCGCGGGGCCTCCGACCATCTCCAGGACCGTGCGCAACCTCGCCTCGCGGTCGACGAACGGCCAGTCTGAGCTGATCTCCGCAGCCAGCCGTGACGGTTCCTGGTCCGGCTGCCCCATCCAATCCGGGAGGACGACGTCCGCGACAAGGGGCGGAACCGCGGGGCGAAGACCTCGGGGAGGCCCAAGAGCATCGGCGCTTACGTGGATTCGCATTGTCTCCCCCACGTGACCGACTGTAGAGGTCGTCGCACTGGGTCCGAGGTGCGCCGCGGTGTGTCCAGGTCGGACCCCCCCGTCGGTCACGACAAGCGGCGCGTCGATCCTCTCCGTTGCCAGGAGCTCCAATCTTGTGCGCGGCAGGCAGGCAGACGACCGGAACTCGGCGCCTTATACCGGACATCCTCCTGCTGACGCCTCTGCCGATGGCTCGGTGTGGCGACGCCCCGCTCGGCACGGGTGGGGCGGGGGGCGTGGCCATCCGTTCGGTCCCGCCGGTGCACATGGCCATCTGCCCGGAGTGCCGCAGTCGGCAGGCAGAATCGGGCTTGGTCGATAGCGTCTGCGCTGGTCACCGCCTCGCGGTGTTTCCAGAGCCAAAATTTTGCAGGTGTACGACTGGTACACCCACGCCGAGACGCTGCGGCGACCAACGCCGAGGCCGCCGCACTGCTTCGACCTCGGCGCTATCAAGTCGGCTGCAGCGCACCGACAATCTGACGCTCGTCGGCGGGGCCGGGCCGCGGTCCACCAGTATCTCGCCGCCGTCGAACGCGGCTGGCGCGAGATGAAGGGCGCCTTGCCCCTCCGGCCGGCCTGCCACCACCGCGAGGAACGCATCCGCGGCCACGTGCAGCGGTGCTGGTCGGCCCTGCTGCTCATCCGCGTCGCGGAGATCAGCACCAGGCCGGCCGACCTGGCGCACCCTGCGCCGCCAGCTCGACCGGCGGTAGCTGGTCACCCCCGCCACCGGCTCCGGCAGGGTCGCCCAGCGCTCACCCCGAGCCACAAGAGCATCCCCACCGCACTGCACCTGCCGTGGCCGCCGGCTTGGTCACCTTCACAGCCGCCAACGCCCGACCCATCGCCGCAGATCAGTGCGGCGTGGAATCGCCCGACCCAGCAACCGCTGTCGGCATCCGCGCAGCCCAAAGGCCCTTTTGTCCCCGTTTGTGTGCTCACCCGCTACGGCGTCTCGGCGAAGGTGAGAAATCCGTATCGGCAATGCCGGACTACGTAACGAGTCGGCAATGCTCAGTAACCGGTCCGGCCAACTCCAATAGTGGTGCAAACGCGTCCACGTAGCCGGTGTCGACTTGTTATTGAATCGGTGTTGCGAGCTGCTACATCAAGTGGAACTCTTCGTTTCCGCCGGCGCCGATATGGTGCCCGGCGGCGGTCGGACAGGCTGGGGAACGCTCATCGGCGTTCTCTCCGGCGTTTCCCTGGTGTTCCCGGCTGTTGTGGCATGACTATCGGCACTGATCCCAGGAGGACCAATGTTCGAAGACCAATACGTCGACCTGCTGCCCACCCGCACCACCATGCAGGTCGTGGTGACCGGTACCGGTGGCAACGGTGGCGACGGCGGCGCCGGTGGCTTCGCCGCTGCGCTCACGGCTGCGCTCGGCCTGAACAGCATCACCCAGACCGCGACAGCCGCCTCGGTTGGCGGCGGCGACGCCACCGCCGCCAACGCCGCTACCACCGGCGACGTGACCGCCGGTGACGCCACTGCGACCGGTGGTGCTGGTGGGGCCGGTGGGGCCGGTGGGGCCGGCATCGGCGGCTGACCTGACACGACCGGCCGGGGCGTCATCGCTGGGCGACGTGCGTGGCGTCCCCTGGCCCCGGCCGGTTGACCAGGCATGAATGTCGGTACCGATCACTCGGAACTCCCAGGAGGAGCCATGTTCGAAGACCAGCATGTCGACCTGCTGCCCGCGCGCACCACGATGCAGACCATCGCGGGTGTGGGCGGCGCCGGCGGCGCAGGTGGGGCCGGCGGTCCGGCCGCGGCGGTGTCCCTCGCGGTCAACGTCTCGACGATCGTCCAGACCGCGACCGCCGTCTCGGTGCTCGGCGGCGACGCCGCCGCCACCAACGACGCGGCCACGGGTGCCGTCACCTCGGGTGCCGCCACCGCTGCCGGTGGCGACGGCGGGGTCGGCGGCGATGGTGGCGCCGGCATCACCGGCTGACCTGCACGACTGCAATGCGGTCCCGGGCCACCCGGCCTGACGGGATGGGACCACGCTGACAAGGGAGGGGGGCGGCCGGTCACCGGTCGCCCCCCTCCTGTCCGGCACCAGCTATCGACGGCGCGAGCAGACGGTCCACGAAAGGCGAGAACATACGGTGACGCTGACAGTGCAACCGAGCGGCCTGGTCGACGAGCCGGCGTTCGACACCCACGTCCGTCGCCTCGCCGAGGGCACCGAACTGCTCGGCCGCTACGAGGACTCCGGATTCGAGGTGCCCAAGTACCTTGTGAGCCGCGCCGACGGTCAGGTCATGCAGCTCCCGGAGCTCCTGTACCGGGTCGCCGAGGCCCTGGACGGGCGCTCCGCCGGGCAGGTTGCCGCCGACGTCAGCGCACGGCTCGGGCAGGAACTAAACGCCGAGCAGGTGCTCTTCCTCGCCGACGAGCGGCTGCGGCCCGTGGGACTCGTCGCTCCCGACGTCACGGACGGCAACGACGCCGGTGAGGCCACCGCCCCGGTCCGTGCAGATCCCCTGCTCTCTCTTCGCTACCGGCTCGCTCTCGTCCCGGACCGGGTCAGCTGGCGCATCGCCGGCTTGTTCCGCGCCCTCTTCCTTCGCCCGGTGTGGGTGGTGGCGCTGGCCGCCTTCGTGGCGCTGAACGTGGCCGTGCTCGCGCCCGGTGACCTCATCGGCCGCCTCACGGCGGGCGTGACGTCGATCATCCACCAGCCTGCGCTGACTCTCGCGCTCCTCGCCGTCGTGCTGCTCTCCGGAGGGTTCCACGAGTGCGGCCACGTCACCGCCTGCCGCTTCGGCGGCGGACGTCCCGGCGCCATGGGGGTCGGCCTCTACCTGGTTTGGCCGGCCTTCTACAGCACGGTCACCGACGCCTATCGGCTCAACCGGGTCGGACGCCTGCGCACCGACCTGGGCGGGGTCTACTTCAACGCCCTCTCCATGGTCGTGGTGAGCCTGGCCTACCTCGGCACGGGGCAGCAGTGGCTGCTGGTGGCGCTGTTCGCGATGTACCTGGAGACCGCCCACCAGTTCCTGCCGTTGCTCCGCTTCGACGGCTACTACATGCTCGCGGATCTGATCGGCGTGCCGGATCTCTTCGCATTCGTCGGGCCGGTGCTCAAGAGCCTGATTCCCGGTCGGCGGACGCAGCCGAGGCTGCGAGTGCTGCGGCGCCGGGCGCGCCGCCTGATCATCCTGTGGGTCGCCATCGCGGTCCCCGTGATCGCGTACTACCTCGTCGTCATCCTGCTTGTCCTGCCTCGGGTGCTGCCCGTGGCTTGGCGCGCGATCCAACAGTACGGCGACACCATGCAAGCAGCGGTCGGGCGAGGTGACCTCGCCACCGCGACACTGGGCGTACTGCAGTTGCTCCTGCTGTTCCTGCCCTGGGTAGGCAGCGTTCTGATCCTCACCATGTTCGCCAGGAGTGCCCGGCGAATCATGGTGTCCTGGGGGTGGACGTGGCTGGCCCCGGGCCGGTGGAGCGCCGCCCGCTCCTACGCGGTGACCGCGGGTCTGGGGGTGCTCGGGGCTGCCCTGGTCCTACGGACCGCTCGAGTGGCCATGTCGGCGCCGCTGTCCTCGACCGAGGCACGGATCAGCGCGAGCGCACTCGGCGTGCTGCGAGTGGGTCGCGCAGCCGCGCCTCCCGTGGGCCCGGGTGAGGCGGTCGTGCGCGACCAGTTGGTCACCTACGCGCGGGTGACCGGCGCCTTCCACCGGCACGCCGTCGTGCTCGCCGCAGGCCGGGAGCTGGCCGTCCTGGCCGTCTTCGTCCTCGTCCTCTGCCTGGTCGTGGCTGCGATGGTCCTGCGGTGGCGGCCGATCGCCGTCGCCGTGCCCCTGGTGACGGTGACCATCATGGGCCCCACCGTCTCGGCGCTGGCCAGCCTCGGGCCGGGCGTCGTGGGCGCCGCCTGGCTGGCGGTGGGCGTCACCACTCTGGTGCTGGCCGCGCAAGCCGACCTGGAGCGCCCCAGCCGGTGGGCGCTGATCGGTCAGCGGCTCCTGGCCGTAGCGGGTCTGGTGGCCGTGATCATGGGGATCGCGACAGCGCCGCTGCTCGCGGTGCCCGTGTCGGTCGTCGCGGTCGTGGTGGTGGTCCGGCCCGCAGCACGGCCGAGCTCGCCCGGTTGGACGGCTCTCGTTCTGGCCGCGTTCGCCGTCACGGTTCTGACCGCCGTGTCGACCGTGGCATTGCTGCGGGCACCCGCGGGCAGCTTGCTCTCCGTCCCGGAGCAGCAATTGCTGGCGGTCACCACAGTGCTGGCCGCTGCAGCTGCGCTGGCACTGCGGCAGCTGCGCTGGGTGGCCGTGGCGCTGGGGTCGCTGGCTCTCGTGGCGCTCGTGCCGCGACCGGGCGCTGCAGCCGTTCTCCCGCTGGCCCTCTGCGCCGCCGTCGTGTTGACCGTCCTCGCCATCCACGCGCTCGTGCGACGTCCGCCGGGGGAACGCCCACATCCGCTCGTGAGGGTGATCTTCATCGTCCCGGCCATCCTGCTGGTGATCGTCGGCACGCTGTTCCTGCCTGCTTCGGCGCCGCGGGTTCCGGATCAGCAACTTGCCAGCTGGACGTCGAGCGCAGCCTCCTCCGCACCGGTGGTTCCGTTGCTGAGGCCACAGGTCCTGGCCGAGGTGCCGCACGACCCGACGGCCTTCACCGAGGGCCTGCAGCTGGCCGACGGGACGCTGTTCGAGAGCACTGGCCTGGCGGGCCGGTCGCAGCTGCGTCAGGTGGATCCGGGGACGGGTGCTGTCCTCCGATCCGCTCCGCTGCCCGGGCGGTTGTTCGGTGAGGGTGTCACGGTCGTGGGTGACCACGTCTGGCAGCTGACCTGGCAGGACCGGGTGGTGCTCGAGTGGGACCGCGCCACTCTGACCCTGCAGCGACAGCTTCCGTTGTCCGGACAAGGCTGGGGGCTGTGTTCCGACGGGACCCGGCTTGTGCGCAGCGATGGTACGAACGTGCTGCACTTCCACGATCCGGTCACGTTCGCCGAGACCGGCAGCATCGCGGTGACGATGCGGGGCAGGCCGGTGCAGCGGCTGAACGAACTCGAGTGCGTCGGCGGCCAGGTCTGGGCGAACGTGTTCCCGTCCGACGAGCTGGTCCGGATCGATCCGGCGACAGGATCGGTGACAGCCGTGGTCGACGCCGCGGGTCTGCTGGACCCGCAGCAGCGGGTGAACCCGGACGCGGTGCTCAACGGCATCACGGCGTTGGGCGATGGT
>Ga0136846_1217977_pt1 | contig 13740 bp, 9 predicted proteins | sample HopSoiMetagenom2_FD_96841 | JGI IMG/M metagenome (GOLD analysis project Ga0136846, IMG submission 96841) | Grasslands soil microbial communities from Hopland, California, USA - 2 Assembly 2016 (version 4) | ecosystem: Environmental > Terrestrial > Soil > Grasslands | place: USA: Hopland... | reverse complement strand
GATTTTCACACAAGCGATCAGGCCCTCCTAAAATTAATGACTGATTTCCTGGAAAGTAATAAGGATGTCGACGCTATCCTGTTTGCCAATAACCATTTGGGTAAATGTGGTTTAAAAGCCATCCGCAAGGCAGGCAAAAGCGTACCGGGAGATATTGCTTTAATAGCGTTTGATGATTATGAGCTTTTTGAGTTGTATACCCCTGCGGTTACCGCTATAGCCCAGCCAATCGACGAAATTGCGGATAATGTGATCAAGCTGTTAATGGAAAGGCTTAATGCTGCAACTCCCGAAGAAAAAAATCAACACATAACACTGGCTACCGAATTAATTATCAGGGATTCATCAAACTAAAATAGCTATTTTGCATCACCAATAAACCAGGGACTTCGCGTGATGAAAAAAATCGTTACTTTTTTATTATTTGCAGCGTTTGTTGCCAATGTATTTGCACAAGGCACCATTTTAAAAACTGCCGACCCTGTTTCGGCAAAGTTTTCGCCGGATAGGTTAAAACGGATAGATGCCATGATCGGGCAAAATATCGACTCTGGATATGTAAAGGGTGCAGTTGGTTTCATAGCCCGCGATGGAAAAATAGTTTATAATAAATCATTTGGCCTGGCGGATGAAGAGCAAAAGCGGCCTATGAACACCGATGCTATCTTCCGCATAGCATCACAAACCAAGGCCGTTACCAGCGTTGCGGTAATGATGCTGTTTGAAGAAGGGAAGTTTCTACTGGATGACCCAATCTCCAAATATCTGCCAACGTTCGCGCATCCTACAGTTGTTGATCAGTTTAACGATAAGGATACCACGTATACCACCATCCCCGCAAAGCGGGAAATAACCATCCGCGATCTGTTAACCCATACTTCGGGTATTGAATATGCACAGATCGGGTCACCGAAAATGAAGGCTATCTACGCTAAAGCAGGCATCCCGGCAGGTTTTGTTACTGATAAAATCTTATTGGCAGATGTTATAAACAAACTTGGCAAACTACCCCTGTTACACCAGCCGGGCGAGCGCTGGACCTATGGGATGAATATTGATGTGCTGGGCTATCTTGTGGAGAAGGTATCAGGTAAAAGCCTCGATCAATTTTTAAAAGAGCGCATTTTTACTCCGCTGGGTATGAATGATACTTATTTTTATATCCCGGTCGCAAAGCAAAATCGTTTGGTTGCCGCTTATACTTTTGATAAAGATGGGCATATCACCAATTGGAGCAAATCAACTTTCCCATCGTTTGATGTGAATTACCCAAAGGCTAATGGCACTTATTATGCAGGGGGAGCAGGCTTAAGTTCAACCGTAAAGGATTACGCGACGTTTTTGCAAATGATGCTTAACGGCGGCGTTTATAACGGACAACGCTTATTAGCCCGGCATACTGTCGACCTGATGACCACCAACCAAATAGGCGACCTGTACATTAACGCTGATAAAGATAAATTTGGTTTGGGATTTGGTTTAACCTCGCAGAACAGTTCGGCCAAACTGGGTATCAGCGAGGGTTCGTTTGCCTGGGGAGGCTTTTACGGAACGCTTTATTGGGTTGATCCTAAAGAGCACCTGGTTTGCCTGTTGTTTGTGCAAAACTGGCCTTTCCCGCATAACCAGATCCAGGATAAATTCAGGGCCATGGTGTACCAGGCCTTGAACGATTGATCATTTCAAATCATCTTTCAATACAGTCCAAACATTGTCAGCTACAATTTTGGCGCCCTGCACAGTAGGATGGATGCCATCGCCCTGGTTTAAGGATGGTATACCGGCTACGCCCTGCAGCAGGAATGGAACCAGTTCCATTTTATTTTTGGCTGCGAGCGCGGGGAATACGCTTTTGAACTTGTTTGTATAATCAGCACCCATGTTTGGCGGTACCTGCATGCCTAATAAAATAAGTTTGGCATCGGGATATTTACCTTTTACTTTATCTACTATAGATTGCAGGTTTTTAGCCGTTTCACTTACCGGGATGCCGCGAAGGCCGTCATTGGCGCCAAGTTCCAGTACAAAAACATCAATCTTTTGCTTTAACAGCCAGTTGATCCGGCCGTTGCCGCCTGCGGTGGTTTCCCCGCTTAGTCCAGCATTTATCACTTTATAAGGTAATTTCAATGAATCAACCCGACGGCTGATCACACCAGGAAAGGCATCGGCCGGGTCATCAAGACCATAGCCTGCAGTGAGGCTATCGCCAAAAAACAAAACTATTTTTTTTGATGCTGAATCAGTTTTTGCCACTTCGGCAACAGTCTGCGTTTTATCATTGTTGGATGATTTAGCACCATCGCCGCAGCCCGCGATAGTGAGGACTGTAAGCAGGATGCCGGTTAACATAACTTTGTTCATATAAAATAAATACAATGCGCTTAGGCGTTTGTTCTTAAAATCTCCAGCGGTGGTTTGTTTAACACCCCCCGGCTGTTTAGCAAGCCGATAACTACAGTCAGCAAACTTACTATCAAAAATAGCACAAGGGCCGGTAAAACGTTAACGCTGTATGGTATTTCAAAACTATATTTTGCCAGGAAATAAGTACCTGCAAAAGCTATCAGGATGCCGGTTAAAGCGGATAAGCTACCTAAAAACCAATATTCCAACGCGGTTATAGTGAATATTTGCTTACGACTTGCCCCAAGGGTTCGTAACAGCACACTTTCCTGGATACGCTGGTACTTACTGATCCGCACTGAGGCTATCACCACCACGATACCTGTTATAATACTGAATGCGCTCATGAAACGGATTACGTAACTAATTTTGCTCAACAGCTCATCAACAACACTCAGGATTAAACCAAGATCAATGATGGAAACATTAGGATAAGCCCGTACTACCAATTGCTGAAAAGCTGCCGATACCTTGTTTGATGGCACGTGTGTCATCAATACATGAAACTGCGGCGCTTCTTCCAATACTCCTTTAGGAAAAACCACCTGGAAATTGGTTTGCACCTTGCCCCAGTTCACCTTTCGGATACTGGCCACATAGGCCGGCATTTGTACGCCTTGTACATTGAATACTATTTTATCGCCTATTTTAAGGTTTCCTCGTTTGGACAGGTTTTCTTCAACAGATACCGGGATCTCTTTTGAAGGATCAGCTTTTCCGATCCATTTGCCATCCAATAGTTTTTCTGATGCAGTTAACGAATCCCTGAAAGTTACCCGGTATTCCCAGGCAAAAACACCGTGTTGTATTTTGATGGTACTGTCCTTAGTAAGATCAGCGGCGGTTTTGCCGTTAATTTGCTCAATGCGCATGGTAACAATAGGCACCTGTTGCAATACCGGAAGACCCTGTTGCTTTGTTAATTGAACAACGCCCTTTTCCTGGCTGCTCTGGATATCAAACAGGATCATGTTTGACTGATTGCCACTGGTGGAAAGGTTAACCTGTTGTACTAATAAGGCCTGCACAAAATAAAGTGTGCAGATAAACATGGTACTTAATCCAATAGATACAATGAGGATAATAGTTTGATTGTTGGGACGGTATAAATTGGCAAACCCCTGCCTCCACAAATAGCTCCATGAGCCTTTGATAATGGCTTTGGTGATGCGCATCAGTAACCAGGCGGTTGCCGTAAGGATCATGAAAGCGATCAGGATACCAAGCGTGAACAGGATACTGCCTATAACACTGTCCAACTGCAAATAAGTAAAGGCTATTACAAATACCAGGATCAGCAAATACACGAGCCAACGCAAAGGATCGCGCTTGGTGCTGCTTTCATCAAACGAGATGCGGAGCGTGTTAAGCGGTGATATATTTCGTACCGAGATTAAAGGCAATAAGGCAAACAGGATAGATATGATCACACCCAGCAAAATGCCCTGGCCTATAGCCATCCATGATATTTGTACGGAGATAGTAAAAGGTAAAAAGTCTTTAAATACCAACGGTAATAAATGCTGAACAGCCGTACCCAATATTGCCCCGGTTACAGAACCGATGACCCCAATCCCCACAATTTGTATCAGGTAGATCAAAAATGCTTCGGATGATTTAACACCCAGGCAGCGCATAATAGCTATTGATGCTATTTTTTCCTTTACATAAATGTGAATTGCACTGGCTACACCAACGCAGCCCAGTAATAAGGCAACAAAGCCCACTAATGATAAAAAGCGGCTCAGATCTCCAAAAGCACGGCCGGTATTGTCCTTCTTTGTCTCAATAGTTTCAAAACGCATTCCGGCTTTGTCAAGCATCGGGTCGAGCTTTTTGCTGAGCTTATCTACATTAACCAACGAATTGAACTTATAGTAAAAACTGTAATTAACCCGACTGCCAATTTTTACCAACCCGGTTTGCTCCAGGTATTGCATCGGAATATAAACCACCGGCGCTATGCCCGCCATAACACCGCTTTGCCCGGGAGCTTTATTCAGGATCCCTGCGATCAGGAAATTGAGGTTACCTACCTTAACTGAATCGCCTACTTTGGCATTAAACTGCAGCATCAGGGTCTTGTCAACCAAGGCCATTTTACCCTGCTTAAAATTAAGTCCCGCGGCCTCGGGCGTTGTTTCTAAAGTGCCGTAGTATGGGAAACCTCCCTGTAAAGCCCTGATCTGTACGAGCCGCGTGCCCTTAGTGCGCGGAAAATAAAGCATGGACGCAAAACTCCTTTCCTGTGAGCGCTTATCGCCCAGCGAATCGAGCAGGTGCTTTAATTTATTGTCGACGGGTTTATTGCCTGATATCGCCAGATCAGCGCCTATTAAAGTAGCGGCCTGGTCGTTCACGTCATTTTGTACGTTGTATTTGAACGAATAAATAGCTACCAGCGCGGCTATGCCAAATACAATGGCCGATATAAAAAGGAACAGCCTTGAACGGTTGCGCCTGCTATCGCGCCAGGCCATCCTAAACAGCCAGGGGATATTTATCTTTCTTTTAAAATCAATAGCGGTATTGTCCATTAGCTTATCCGTTAATGGTTTTCTCGTCGGCAATCAGTTTGCCCCCTTTGATCCTGATGATGCGCTGCGTTTTGGCAGCCAGCTCAAGATCATGCGTTACCACCACGAGGGTAGTGCCTGCTTCTTTATTCAGATCGAAAATGAGCTTGATCACCTTATCGCTGGTTTCGGCATCAAGGTTACCGGTAGGCTCATCGGCAAATAAAATCCGTGGAGCATTGGAAAAAGCGCGTGCAAGGGATACCCGTTGCTGTTCACCGCCCGAAAGCTGGAGCGGATAGTGATGACCTCGTTCTGATAATCCCACTTTATCTAAAAGATCCAAAGCCCTTGCCTTGATATTTTTTTCGCCCCTAAGCTCAAGTGGTACCATCACGTTTTCGAGGGCTGTAAGCGTAGGTAGCAGCTGGAAATTCTGAAATATGAATCCTACATGCTGATTGCGTACTTGTGCGCGCTGATCTTCGGTAAGCTTATTAAGGTTAATGCCGTTGAGCTCAACAGTGCCTGAAGTTGAACGGTCAAGCCCGGCGCAAAGGCCAAGCAAGGTAGTTTTTCCGCTGCCTGATGGGCCAACGATGGCGTTGGTTGAACCAACTGCTACTGAAAAGTTTATTCCATCGAGCACGGTAAGCGTACGGCCAGCACTTTGGTATGTTTTACTTAGACTGGAGATATTAAGGATATTGTCCACAGGTGTTTTTTTATGGGTATAGATACGAAAAAGCCGGAGTTGTTACCAAGCCCGGCCATTGAATGTTCAAGTATTATGCCATCTTTACTTTTAGCTGACATTGAGTTTAAAGGCTGTTTTTTCAGGTCTCGCCTTATTTTATATTCCCATTAACGTTTTTAAATACACAGCGCTATGGAGTTGTGACGGGAGTTGCTGGCAAAGGAGAGATATTGCTGATTTAAGATCTAAGCTTTATCCGCCATCGCATGCTCATACATCTGATCGAAAGGTTTATTTTTTAGTTCGATGGCTATGGCAGAGTTGCGTTGCTCGCAATACTTGAGCATTTCGTAACAATCGGTTAAGATCTCATCGTCAATACCTTTAAAGGTCATTTCAACTACTTTGCCCGAGATCTTATAGTATTCATCAAGCGCAGCAAGGCCCTTCTGGTTTACTTTGATCAATTTAGCCCGTTTATCATCCGGTGAGGTACGTTCATCTATTTTATCTTCACGGATAAGCCGGTTAATAACCTCCATGCCGGTAGTAGTTTCGGCAAACATGTAGTTGATCAGGTCGCTTTTTCGTACTTCGCCAAGGTGAAGCAAACCATTCAGATAGTAAAAACTTTCGGCAGGAGGGATGCCAATGTGATTTACTGCCGACCGGAAATAAAGGGAATAAGCACTTAAAATGCGACCAATAGTTTTAAGCAAATAAGCGCCGCTCATAATGCGTTCGCCTTTTTTGCCTGCCTGTTTGGGTTTTGGGCGCTGTTTTTGCAGGTAATACCTGCAAAATGCCTCAACGGTAGGTTGCTCACTTACTTCCTCAAACGCGGTCCATTCTTCAACTAATTGTACTACTGGTTTCATTTTATTCCGGTTTGGTTGTAAAATTATAAATTTATTTCTAAAATGTTTTAATTATTCCTAAATAGAAATATATTTGTCAAACTATATCGAAATAGAAATACCTCGAAAATAACAGCAGCTTACAGTTTCGTTCTGATTTATTTCGATAATTTTAAAATGAAATAAAAATGTTTTCCGGGCTCAATCGTCAACCATAATAAAGGCACGATTTTGAGATCCGCAAAAAGAGAATTATAAATCAAAGATCATATGCAACCTGATCCTACAAAAAAAACCAATAGTAAACCTCCCGGCGTATTTAGTTTGCTAAAACCATATAAAGGGCTTGTGGCATTATTGTTACTATTCGCTTTATTAGGTAATGCCATGAACCTATGGCTACCTAAAATTATAGCTAATGGTATTGATGCCTACTCCAATCACCACTTTGTGATAAACGAGGTTATGGCCAAATTTCTGACTGCAACGGTAGTAGTGTTTTTGTTTGCCGGCTTACAGGCTATTGTTCAGATCTATGCATCTGAGAGGGTAGCGCGCGACCTTCGGCAACAGCTGGCCGATAAGATATCGCGCCAAACCCATGCTTTTATCGAACAGGCCAACCCTTCAAAACTGTTAACCAACCTTACTTCAGATATTGATTCAATTAAACTGTTTGTTTCGCAGGCATTGGTTTCCATTGTATCATCGCTGTTTATTATTATTGGCTGTAGTGTTATGCTGCTTACCATTAACTGGAAGCTCGCGCTGGTTGTGATTACCATTATCCCTATTATTGGCGGTACGTTTTTTTATGTTTTGAAAAACGTGCGTGCCCTGTTTATGAAAAGCCGCGGTGTTATCGATCAGCTCAACAAGGTAATTAATGAAAGTATCCTTGGCGCGGCACTTATCAGGGTTATTAATTCACAACAGCTGGAGTACAACAAATTCCTGGCTGCTAATACAGAGGCGAAGGATTATGGCTTAAAGATCCTTGGCTTTTTCGCCGGGCTTATCCCAATTGTAACATTTACAGCCAATATGGCCGCATTCACCATTTTGGTAATGGGCGGTCACTTTGTGATCAGCGGCAGCATGACTTTGGGTAGTTTCGCCGCTTTTAACAGCTATCTGTCATTACTGATATTCCCGATCTTTATTTTGGGTTTTATGAGCAACCTGATAGCCCAGGCAACGGCTTCGTTTACCCGAATCAGCCTGGTTTTGAATGCGCCTGATGTTACCGATGGCGGTCCGTTGAAAGATACGCTACGCGGAGATATTGAACTAAAAGATGTTACCATAACCTATGGGCAAAAATCGGCACTGAAAAACATTTCCTTTAAAGTTAAGGCGGGTTCAAAAATTGCCATTATAGGGCCGACATCTGCCGGCAAAACGCAATTATTATACTTGCTCACTGGCCTCATCAATGCCACTGCCGGCGAAATACTGTTTGACGGTAAAGCCCTTGCCGAATATGATAGTGAGACCTTTCACCGGCAGGTAGGGTTTGTTTTCCAGGATAGTATCATCTTTAACATGAGCATCCGTGAAAATATTGCTTTCAGCGATACAGTAACTGATGAATCGCTTCAAAAAGCTATTGAAACGGCCGAGCTAAGCGCGTTTATTGATGGCCTGCCCGATAAGTTGAGCACCATCGTTTCTGAACGGGGATCAAGCCTTTCGGGAGGGCAAAAGCAACGCATTATGCTGGCCCGGGCGCTGGCGGTTAATCCAAAGGTTTTATTGCTTGATGATTTTACCGCAAGGGTTGACAATAACACAGAGCGAAAGATCCTGGCAAATATTCAAAAGAACTATCCGGGCTTAACACTGATATCGGTAACCCAGAAGATTGCTTCTGTTGAACACTACGACCAGATCATTTTACTGATGCAGGGCGAAATAGTAGCCCGCGGCGTACATGACGACTTGATGAAAACCAGTCCGGATTATGTGCAGATCTTTAACTCACAGCAAAGTACCAGCAACTACGAACAAGGCGTCAATCACTAAACATTACGTTGATACCCGAAAAAATATTGATTAAAATGAACTACGATCTTAACCAATTAGGTAAAAATCAGCCAAAAACTTCCACGCTGGCCGGCTTAAAAAAGCTGTTCCAGCTTATTGCCCATGAAAAGCGCACGCTCATTATCGCTTTTTTTGCCATTCTTGTTAACTCCTCACTTAACTTACTTGGGCCGCTTATTATAGGCCATACTATAGACAAATATGTGCAGCACAAGGATTTTAGCGGTGTTTTGCACAATGCGGCTATTTTATTTTGCATGTACCTGGTGGCATTATTTACCAGCTACAAACAAACTACGCTGATGGGCGGGGTAGGGCAAAGGATGTTGTTTACCTTGCGTAATTCTATCTTTAATAAACTGCAGCAATTACCGGTAGCCTTTTTTAATCAAAACAAAGCCGGCGACCTGATATCGAGGGTTAACAACGATACTGATAAGCTTAACCAGTTTTTCTCTCAATCGCTGATGCAGTTTATCGGCAATATTTCCATCATGATTGGCGCTGGTATATTTTTGCTGGCTATCAATATTGAGCTGGGAGCAGCTGCTTTATGCCCGGCATTGGTCATTCTATTCTTGACGCTGGTGTTATCGCCGTGGATAAAAAGGAAAAACGCCGCCAACCTGAAAAGCACGGGGGCGCTGAGCGGTGAGATTCAGGAGAGCATTAATAATTTTAAAGTGATCATCGCCTTTAACCGGCGCGATTATTTCCGCAAGCGTTTTGATATCGCCAACAACCAAAACTATAAAACCGCTATCGGCTCGGGCACGGCCAATAACGTGTTTGTTCCTGTTTACGGTTTATTTGCGAGTATGGCACAGCTTATCGTACTGTGTTTTGGCATTTACCTGATTAGTAAAGGCATGTTTTCTGTCGGTTTGCTGGTAAGTTATTTATCATATGCTACCAACTTCTATAACCCTTTAAGGCAACTGGCCGCTTTATGGACAAACTTTCAGCTGGCGATGGCAGGCTGGGACAGGATTTCGCAAATCTTATCCCTCGAAACTGATTTGCCTGTACTTGAGGCAGGCATTACCGAACCTGATGCTGCTTTACTGGAGTTCAGGCATGTGCATTTCAGTTATGATGAAAGCCGTGAGATATTGCATAATATCTGCTTTAAACTGGAACGCGGCAAAACATATGCACTGGTTGGCCCTACAGGCGGCGGTAAAACAACAACTGCTTCATTAATAGCGCGTTTGTATGACCCAACTAAAGGCTTAGTATTGCTTGGCGGACAAGATATCAGGAGCCTTACAGCCGAAGAACGCAGCCGGAAGATTGGGTTTATTTTGCAGGAACCTTTCTTGTTTACGGGTACAGTACGGGACAACATCCTGTACGGCAATGAGCTTTTTAAAGATCATACCAACGAAGAAATGGAACAGGTGATCAGGGATGCTAACCTGGGCAGTTTGCTGGCTATTTTTGAGGAGGGCCTGGATACCAAAGTTCTATCGGGCGGCGATAGTATCAGTTTAGGGCAAAAACAACTTATTGCCTTCATGCGGGCTGTTTTGCGTAACCCGGAAATTTTGATACTGGACGAAGCCACAGCCAATATTGATACCATTACCGAAAAGTTGTTGAGCGATATTTTGGATAATCTGCCAAAAACCACCACACGAGTGATCATAGCGCACCGTTTAAATACAATTGAAAATGCCGATGAGATCTTCTTTGTGAACTCTGGCGAAGTGATCAGGGCAGGATCATTTGATGACGCGATGGAGTTATTGCTTCAGGGAAAAAGGGTTAGCTGATCTTTTAGCAGGAAAAGCAGTTATGAGGGAGCTACTCTTATTTTTTATCTGATTTGATAAATCGTTTTGATTTTTGCAGATAAAATATATTCTTGTAAAATAGTTGTCCGATTAACACTAAATTATTGCTAAATTATTTTTACCATTGCATATAAACTTAACCTAAGTTATGCATAAGTACAGCGGCGAAACGCGCATTTTAGTAGCAACAGATTGTATCATATTCGGATTTGACGGTGCCAATATTAAGTTATTGCTTGTTCAGCGTGGCCTTGAGCCCGAAAAAAACAAATGGAGCCTGATAGGTGGTTTTATAAAGCCTACCGAATCGCCGGAGGACGCAGCTAACCGTGTGCTCGAATTGCGTACCGGGCTCAAGAATGTATACATGGAGCAGTTCCAGGTGTTCGGCAAGCCTGAGCGCGATCCGGTAGAAAGAACGCTGTCCGTAGCTTATTTCGCTCTTATTGATATTCATAAATATGAAGCCCAATTAAGTGAAGAGTATCATCCCGAATGGTTTTTACTGGATGAAATGCCCGACCTGATATTTGACCATAATGAAATGGTGCGCCTGGCTAAAAGACAACTACGTTATAAAGCCGCGCTTCACCCGATATTATTCCAGTTACTGCCCGAAAAATTTACCATTCCGCAATTGCAGGCGCTTTATGAAGGTGTTTACCAAACCAAGTTTGATGACAGGAACTTTAGCCGAAAATTGCTTTCAACCGGTCTGCTCGTAAAGCTTCCTGAAAAGGATAAACTTTCATCAAAAAAAGGCGCGTTTTATTATAAGCTCGATCAATCCCATTACGAAGAAAACTTTGAATCGTTCCTGAATTTGGTACCCAATCCTGATAAGTTTTTTTAGCACGTGTTTATTTGTTTTTTTGAATTATCAGCTTAAATTTAAAAAACAAAAGGCTGTCGCTTTTATAAACCAATTTTAATGAAACAAAGCTTTGCGCAGGCAGGTGTGCTGTATATTGATGATACGGTATGCAAGCTTGATGATTTTAAAAGCCAGTTCAGGCACTTGTTTACCATTTATACAGCACCGACAATTACAGAGGGTCACCGTTTGCTGGCGCTGAACGAAATAGCTGTCGTTATCGTTAATCAGCTGATGCCGGAGAGTACAGGTATTAGTTTTCTTGAATCGGTTGCGCAAACCAATCCCCGCACCATCAGGATCCTGTTAACAGGTTTTTTGAATAACAATATTGTCGCTGATGCTGTTACCAGGGACATAATTTACAAAGCCATAGCTAAACCCTGGCAAAATGATGAGCTGAAATATACTATTAAAAATGTCCTTGAAGTTTATAACCTGCGAAAACACAATTTTGAGCTTGTACATAAACTGAATGCGGCAAATTATGAAATTGAGCGGATAACCAAACAGCACAGTTAATTTTACAAGTTATCATACCATATCAATTAAAGGTTTTTGTACTTTTAAAGGGTGGTTTAATGCTACCAACCAAATTCAACTGAACACCTTTGAGCAGGATAAACTTTTTGCGGGCGTTAAGTCTCGCGTTTGCTTTCATATGCTTTGCTGTCTGTACTTATGCGCAGGGTTCATCAAACCAGGGCACAGAGTTTTACACGGCCTATATCGATCATGTTGACGGTGCTGCCGGCAGCCCTAACGCACTGGGCAGGGGCAGCCAGATGGAGCTTTACATAACCGCCGATGTAAATACCGTTGTAACTGTTGAAGTTACGGATGGCAGCTTTTCAAGCACTTACCAGGTCAAGGCGAATGACATATTAACCGTGGATATCCCTCCCGGAGCTTTTATTGGGGCCCAGGGGCAATTTCAAAAAGGCATTCACGTTACGTCGTTAAAACCTATTGCAGTTTACGCGCATATTTTTGCAGAAAATGTATCCGGTGCAACGCTTCTGCTCCCGGTTAATACCCTTGGTAAAGATTATCTCTCCATCAACTACAAACAGATCTCAAACTCAAACAACGGCACAAAGAATACAGAAGGTGTGCCATCGTACTCAACCTTTGCGGTAATAGCCACTGAGGATAATACCACCGTTGAAATAACGCCTTCGCAGCCATTGTTAAACGGCATTCCTGCTAACCAGTCCTTTACTATAAATTTAAAAACGGGCGAAGTATACCAGGGATTATCGGCTACTGACCTTACCGGGACACGCATCCATTCGATTGTAAGTGCCGCAGGGGCTTGTAAGAAGATAGCTGTTTTTTCGGGCAGCTCAAAAATAAGTATTGGGTGCCAGGGGGATAAAGGATCATCAGATAACCTTTTTCAGCAGGTTTACCCTTTGGCGGTTTGGGGTAAAAATTATATAACTACCCCTTTGAAGACACGCAATTATGATATTTTACGAATAGTACTTAGCTCACCAGACACAAAGGTTACTGTAAATGGCGTAGCACCGCAGGGAGGATTAATTAATGGCTTGTATTATGAGTTTACTTCAACCGCAACCAATGTTATCACTGCTGATAAACCGGTTCAGGTAGTACAATACGCTGTAACCCAAGGAGAAGCTTTAAACTGCCAGTTTATTAATGGCGATATAGGCGATCCTGAAATGATCTATCTTACTCCGATTGAGCAAACGCTTGACCACGTTACGCTTAACTCAACCCATAATTACCTGATCCAGAATAATTTTATCAACGTTATTATTAAAACCGCGGCAGTACCAACGTTCTCGCTTGATGGTCAGCCTTATACCCAGTTTTCGCAGGTGCCAAACAGTATTTATTCATACGCACAAATCAGCGTGAGCGCGGGTGTACATAACATTAAGGCATCGGATGGGTTTAATGCTATAGCTTATGGCTTTGGCCGAACCGAATCATATGGCTATGCGGCTGGCACCAACCTTAAAAACCTGAATGAGTTTATTGCCTTATTAAACCCGGCGGATAAATCGGTGCAGGCAAATGGTTGCGCCGATACACATTATAAGCTACAGCTTACACTGCCATTTCAAACCAATAAAATTACCTGGGATTTTAAAAACGGCAGCCCGCCTGTTGTTGTGAGCAACCCAACGCCAATCAGTTCAACAATAAAAGATTCGAAGGTGCTTTATACTTATGAATATCCCGCAGATGAAGTTTACGGCGATGGCGATTACAGTGTGGTAGCTACTGTATTTAACCCTATTGCCGATGAATGCGGATCAAACGAGGACATTGAGTTTGATTTTAATATCTCTGTGCCACCGGTTGTAAAGTTAAGTTCTGCCAATACCTGTTTTGGCGGCAATGTTCAATTTACAGATCAGTCTACATCCGGCACACGGCAAATTAAAACCTGGCATTGGGATTTTGGAGATGGCACAACCGATGTAGTACAAAATCCCGTACATACATACGCCCAACCTGGCGATTATCTCGTTACGTTGTCTGTTACCAATGAAAATGGATGCGGAGGGGCATC
>Ga0136846_1227542_pt1 | contig 13741 bp, 10 predicted proteins | sample HopSoiMetagenom2_FD_96841 | JGI IMG/M metagenome (GOLD analysis project Ga0136846, IMG submission 96841) | Grasslands soil microbial communities from Hopland, California, USA - 2 Assembly 2016 (version 4) | ecosystem: Environmental > Terrestrial > Soil > Grasslands | place: USA: Hopland... | reverse complement strand
TCGGGGCGAAAAGTGAGCGGTGGCTTCTCAAAGTTGACGATGTGCGGGTGTCGGGCGTCATGCGCGGCGTGGTGGGGGCGGGTGGCCGGGAGGTGCGCGGTGCGGGTCGTGCGCAGCCGGAGGGTGCGGTGCGGGGGTTACTTGAGGAAGTCGGGGATGTCTAGGTCTTCTTCGGCGGGGTCTGGCTTGCGGGTGGGGCGGGTGGTGGGGCTCGTGTTCGACGCTGCGGTGTTGCTCGGGCCGTTGGTGGGCCAGGTGTGCTGGGTCGACGGAGCGGTGGGCGAGGCCGGAGTGTGCGGGGCAGGCTGGGTCGACTGCTGACCGGTCTGGACGGTGCGGACTGGGTCGCCGGCCTGGGGGCGGGCGGAGTTCGTCGTACCGGCACCTGAACGCGGCTCGGTCGGCGCCGGGACCGGGACGGTGTCGTCGGTCGGCACCGGCGGGGTGGTCGGGGTCGCGTTCGCAGACTGGGCGGACGGCGGCTGGTTGCCGGCCGTCGGCTGAGCACCGGCCTGGGTGCCCGGCTGGCCTGGCTGACCCGGCGATGGTTGCGTCTGGCCGAGCTGCTGCTGGGCCGGCTGTTGCGCTGATGTCGCCTGGGTGGAGAAGGACTGACCCGGCGTCGACTGCCCCGCGCCCTGCTGCCCGGATTGCTGGCCGAACTGCCCAGACTGCCCGGACTGCTGACCCGATTGCTGGCCGAACTGCCCAGACTGCCCAGACTGCCCGGGCTGCCCGGATTGGCCGTACTGCTGCCCAGACTGGCCATACTGCTGCCCGGATTGGCCGAACTGCTGCCCGGACTGACCATACCCCTGCCCGGACTGACCGAACTGTTGGCCGGCCGGCGGGTTAGCGGGCGGCGTCGAGTAGCTCTGCGGTGCCGGGCGGGATGACTGAGGCCTGGCCTGGTTCATCGCCTGCTAGCGGCGCTTCGGCATCCCGCCGTCGAACCCGGCCGCGATGACGGTGACCCGCACCTCGTCGCCGAGGGCGTCGTCGATGACCGCACCGAAGATGATGTTCGCGTCCGAGTGCGCGGACTCCGACACCAGCTTGGCCGCCTCGTTGATCTCGAACAGTCCGAGGTCGGAACCACCGGCGATCGAGAGCAGTACGCCGTGCGCGCCCTCGATACTTGCCTCGAGCAACGGAGACGAGATGGCCGCCTCGGCGGCCGCGACCGCGCGGTCCTCACCGCGCGACGAGCCGATGCCCATCAGCGCCGAGCCGGCGTTCGACATGACCGCCTTGACGTCGGCGAAGTCCACGTTGATCAGACCCGGCGTCGTGATCAGGTCGGTGATGCCGGAAACACCCTGCAGCAGCACCTGGTCGGCCTGCTTGAAGGCGTCCAGCACGGACACCGCGCGGTCGGAGATGGTCAGCAGCCGGTCGTTCGGAATGACGATCAGCGTGTCCACCTCCTCGCGAAGGGTGGCGATGCCGTCCTCGGCCTGGGTCGCGCGCCGTTTGCCCTCGAACGAGAACGGCCGGGTGACGACACCGATGGTCAGCGCGCCGAGCGACCGCGCGATCCGGGCCACCACGGGTGCGCCGCCGGTTCCGGTACCACCACCCTCACCGGCGGTGACGAAGACCATGTCGGCGCCCTTCAGCGCCTCCTCGATCTCCTCGGCGTGGTCCTCCGCGGCCTTCTGCCCGATCGCCGGGTTCGCGCCGGCGCCCAGACCGCGGGTCTCCTCGCGGCCGATGTCGAGCTTGACGTCCGCGTCGCTCATCAGCAACGCCTGCGCGTCGGTGTTGATGGCGATGAACTCAACGCCCTTCAGACCGTGCTCGATCATCCGGTTGACGGCGTTCACGCCGCCTCCGCCGATGCCAACGACCTTGATGAGTGCCAGGTAGTTCTGCGGTGCCGCCACGTCCGCGCCTCTCGCCTCGTTCTGTTCCCGTTGTGGCCGGTTGGCCCCTGTTCCAGCGAAAAGTTCCAGCGAAAAGACTGAACCTCAAGTGGATGCTTAGACTTATGTCAACTTTAGATTACGCCGCACGGTACGTGACGGTTTCCGGCCATGTCCACGCGCCTCGCCGCACTGTCCCGGGATGTGATCGGTCATCGCTTTTCCCCTTTGGTGACAGGAAGATCGGGTGCCGACACGTCGTACACCTTCGCTTGCCGCTTCATCAGCACGCTGAGTACGTCGGCTTTGCGCGTACTGTCATCGGAACTGCCCCAAACAACCTTCACCCCGGACCCGAGGTTGAGGGTGATCGAGTCCGGCGATGCTGCCGAGATCGACTCCACCTGCGACCGCAGGGATTCCGGGAGTGCCGCGGACACCGTCACCACCGAGCGGATCGTGACGTCGCGGCGGACGCCGGTCACCTTCGCCTCCGGCAGTCCGGCCGGCCGGTCCGGCACCGTTCGGAACGCCGTACCGGTCGCGTCCACGAGCTCCGACCGTGAGCCGTCGGTGACGACCACCACCGGAACCCGTTCGGTGACGACGATCACGACCTTGTTCGGCCAGGCGCGGGTCACCTGTGCGTCGGCCACGGCCGGGATGGTTCGGACCCGGTCCGCTATCGACCGTAGGTCGACCTTCGCCAGCGGGGTCCCGAGCGGTGCCGCGGCGGTCTGCTCGATCGTTGCCACCGGCACCGTATCCGCGCCGCTGATGCGAACGCCGGAGACCGCTAAGGCGGACGAGTAGTAGAACAACCAGACCACCAGCGCGGCCACGACGAGCAGCCCGCCGCCGATCGCCCACGGCAGCCAGGTACGCCACCGCACCAGGCGTTGCCGGCGCGCGAACCGCTGTTGTGCCCGAGCCAGATCAACGCTCTGGCTCATGCGAATGACCCCACCTAATTACTTCACCACAGGCTCGGCTGCCTCCGGCGCAGACTCGCGGGTGGCGGCGCGTTCGGCCAGTAATCCAACGACTTCCGGGCCGATCAGCGTCACGTCACCCGCGCCGAGCGTCACCACGAGGTCGCCGGGCCGGGCGAGATCGGCGACCAGCTGCGGTACGGCGGACCACGACGGCTCGAACCGGACCTGGTCCGGCTTCAGCGGTACGTGGTTCGCGATCAACGCTCCGGTGACGCCCGGCTCCGGGTCCTCGCGGGCCGCGAACACGTCCATCACCACGACCTCGTCGGCCAGCGCAAGCGCCTCGGAGAACTCCGTGGCGAAGATCCGCGTCCGGCTGAACAGGTGTGGCTGGAAGCACGCGACCACGCGCCCCTCCCCCGCCACCTGCCGCGCGGCGGTCAGGTCGACGGAGAGCTCCGTCGGGTGGTGCGCGTACGAGTCGAAGACCCGTACGCCGTCCTCGAGGCCCTTGAACTCGAACCGCCGCCCGGTGCCGGTGAAGGCAGCCAGCCCTTCGGCCAAGTCGGCCGCGGAGAAGCCGAGCCCGAGCCCAACGGTCAGCGCCGCGGACGCATTCAGCGCGTTGTGCTTGCCCGCCTGCTGCAGCTGCACGAGCGGCAGCCTCCGCCCGCGGTACACCGGCACGAACGACTGCGTCGCCCCGGTCGCGGTGACCTCGGTGACGCGCAGATCGGCGTCCTCGGACTCGCCGTACGTCCTGACGTCGATGCCGCGCTCCGCCGCGTACGTCGCCAACCGCCGAGCGCCCGCGTCGTCGTGGCAGATCACCATGAAGCCGCCGGGCAGCACCCGCCCGCAGAACTCCTCGAACGCCTGCCGGTAGCTGGCCTCGTCGCCGTAGTTGTCCAGGTGGTCCGGCTCGACCGACGTGACGATCGACACCTCGGGCGAGTAGGTCAGGAACGACTTGTCCGACTCGTCCGCCTCGGCGACAAACAGGTCACCGTTGCCGTCGTGGGCGTTCGAGCCCGACTCGTTCAGGTTGCCGCCGATCGCGTACGACGGGTCCGCGCCGCAGTGCTGCAGCGCGACGGTCAGCATCGACGTCGTGGTCGTCTTGCCATGCGTACCGGCGACGGCGAGCGTGCGGCGTCCGACCATCACCGAGGCGAGCGCGGCGGCCCGGGGCAGGATCGGGATTCCGGCTGCGCGCGCGGCGATCACCTCGGGGTTCGTCTCGCGGATCGCGGTCGACACCACCACGGTGTCGGCGTTGGTGACGTGTTCGGCGGCGTGACCGACCCAGCAGGTGGCGCCGAGCGCCCGGAGCGCGGCCAGCACCTTGCCGTCCTTGGCGTCCGAGCCGGACACCTCGATGCCACGCGACGCCATGATCCGGGCGATACCGGACATGCCGGCGCCCCCGATGCCTACGAAGTGCACTCTGCCCAGCTTTTCGGCAGGCAGCAGCGTGTCAGGAGCGGTGACGATCACGAAGCAGACCTCACCACATCGAGGATGATCCGCGCCAATCGCTCGTCGGCGTCGGTACGGATCACGCCGGTCGCAGCTGTGGACATGGCTGTCAGACGCTCGCGGTCGTGCAAAAGTTGCGGCACGTTCGCGCGCACCCAATCGACCGTCAGTTCCGCGTTGTCCACCAGCAGGCCACCGCCCGCATCCACCACCGGCTTGGCGTTCAGCCGCTGCTCACCGTTACCGATCGGCAGCGGGACGTAGATCGCGGGCAGCCCGACACCGGACACCTCCGTGACCGTGTTCGCCCCCGAACGGCACACGACCAGATCGGCCGCTGCGTACGCCAGGTCCATCCGGTCGACGTAGTTCAGCACGACGTACGGGTAGCGGCCGGTCTGCGGAACCTCGAGGGTGTTCTTCGGACCGATCGCGTGCAGCACCTGGACGCCTGCGGCCTGCAGGTCCGCGGCCGCGCCGGATATGGCGTCGTTGATCCTCTGCGCGCCCTGGGACCCGCCAGTCACGAACAGCGTCGGCGCGTCCGGGTCCAGGCCGAAGAACTTCCGCGCCTCGGACCGCATGGCCGCCCGGTCCAGCGTCGAAATGGCCCGCCGGATGGGCAACCCGATGTACTCGGCGTGCGGCAGCTCCGTGCCGGGGAAGGACGTCTTCACGTGCTGCGTGCAGTAGCGGGCAGCAAACTTGTTCGCGATGCCTGGCACGGCGTTGCCCTCGTGGACCACGATCGGCGTCTTCCGCCGCCAGGCGGCGACGTACGCCGGGGTGGAGACGTAGCCGCCGAAGCCGACCAGGACGTCCGCTTTGGCCTCGTCCAGCACTTTGCGCGCCGCACCGACCGAGGCCAGCATCTTCCCCGGGACGGCGAGCAGGGCGGGCGTGGGCTTGCGCGGCAGCGGCACCGGCGGGATGAGCTCCAGCCGGTAGCCGGCCTCGGGTACGACGCGGGTCTCGAGGCCGCGCTCCGTCCCGAGGGCGAGGATCTCGACGGTCGGGTCGATCCGCCGCAGGGCGTCGGCGGTGGCGATCAGGGGTGAGGTGTGGCCGGCGGAACCGCCGCCGGCCAGGACGATGCTCGGCACAGCTTTCAACGCTCCTGCGTGTTCTCGTTAGGGCGTACGCCGCGGCAGCCAGCCGAATCGCGGCCGCCTGGTCTCCTTCAGGGCAGCCTGCGCGCCGGGCTCGGCCTTCGCGAAGGACAGCAGCATGCCGATCGCGATCAGCGTCGGCAGCAGTGCGGAACCACCGTACGACAAAAGCGGGAGCGGGATACCCACGATGGGCAGCAGCCCGATCACCGCGCCCAGGTTGACCAGCGTCTGGGCCATGATCCAGATGGTGATCCCGGCGGCCGCGTAGCGGACGAACGGCTGCGTGTTCCGGGTCGCGATCCGCACCCCGGCGTAGGCCAGGGTGAGGAACAGGGCGAGCACGGTGAGCGACCCGACCAGGCCGAGCTCCTCACCGATCACCGAGAAGATGAAGTCGGTGTGCGCCTCCGGCAGGTTGCCCCACTTCTGCCGGCTGTTGCCGATCCCGACGCCCCACCAGCCGCCGGTCGAGAGCGCGTAGAACGAGTGGTACGCCTGCCACCCCACCGCGGTCGGGTCCGCGAACGGGTCCAGGAACGACGTCACGCGTTGCATCCGGTACTTCTCGGCGTTGACGAAGTACGTCGCCACCGCGCCGACCACGACGATGGTCGCGACGAACAGCCGGGTCGGTGCGCCGACGATCCAGATCATGCCGATCATCACGGCCATCAGGACCAGCGCCGTACCGAGGTCGTGCTGACCGACGACCAGCGCGATCACCAGACCGCAGACCGGCACCATCGGGACCAGCAGGTGCTTCCACTGGGTGAGCAGCTTCTCCTTGCGCGCATACAGATCCGCGCACCACATCACGAGCGCGAGCTTGGCGAACTCACTCGGCTGGATCTGCAGCGGGCCACCGAGGTTCAGCCAGTTGGTGTTGCCGTTCACACCGACGCCGAGGCCCGGGATGTAGGTCAGCACGAGCAGGAACACCGAGCCGAGCAACGCGAGGTACGCGAGCATGCGGAAGTGCCGCGGCGTCATCCGCGAGGCGACGTACGCCATCGGGAGTCCGACACCGACCCAGATCAGCTGGCGGACGAAGATCGTGTAGCTGTTCCCGTTCGCGCGCAGTGACAGCACGCTGGACGCCGACAGCACCATCATCAACCCGAGCACCAGCAGCAGGCCGGTCGCGCCGAGCACGATGTGGTACGACGTCAACGGCCGGTCGAGCACGTCCCGGACGGCCGCGATCCACGGCCGCTCGCTGGTCTTCTTCTGATCCGGCTGATCAGCGATCGACGTCAAGCGACCACCCCCGGATCAGTTCGTCGGACCCAGCCGGCGGACGGCTTCGGCGAAGGCATCGCCGCGGGCTCCGTAGTTGGCGAACATGTCCCAGGAAGCGCAGCCGGGCGCGAGCAGCACGGTGTCACCGACCTGTGCAAGCTTCACCGCCTCCCCCACCACGATCTCCATGGCTCCAGTGTCCGTTGCCTCGACGACGATCCTCGGGACATCCGGTGCGTGTCGCTGCAGAGCTTGCGCGATCACGTCCTTGTCCTGACCGAGCAGCACGACCGCGCGCAACCGATCGCGCGCGGCGATCACCAGGTCGTCGAAGGTCGCGCCCTTGGCCTGACCGCCGGCGATCCACACCACGTGTTCGTACGCGAGCAACGAGGCCTGGGCCGCATGCGGATTGGTTGCCTTGGAGTCGTCGACATAGTTGACTCCGGCAACCTCCGCGACCTGCGCGATCCGGTGCTTGTCCGGCCGGAACCCCCGCAACCCGTCGCGGATCGCGGTCGCCGGTACGCCGAACGCCCGGGCCAGTGCGGCAGCGGCCAACGCGTTGGCCACGTTGTGCAGCGCGGGTGGAGTGACGTCGGAGATCGTCGCCAGCTCCAGCGCGGACGTCGCCCGCTGCTCGACTAACGCCCGGTCGACGAGGAGATCGTCGACGATGCCAATCATCGACAGGCCTGGCGTCCCCAGCGTGAAGCCGATCGCCCGGCACCCCTCGATCACGTCGGCGTCCATCACCAGCTGCTCGGTCGCCGGGTCCGCCACGTTGTACACGCACGCGACCTGGCAGTTCTCGTAGATCCGGCCCTTGTCCTTCGCGTAGGCCTCGAGCGAACCGTGCCAGTCGACATGGTCCGGCGCGATGTTGAGTACGGCGGCCGAGTGCGCGGACATCGAGTGCGTGAAGTGCAGCTGGTAGCTGGACAGCTCGACCGCGATCACGTCGTACGGCTCAGGGTCCATGACGACCTCGAGCAGCGGCAGTCCAACGTTGCCTGCGGCAACGGCTCGGTGGCCGGCGGCCTGCAGCATCGCGGTCAGCATCTGCACGGTCGTGGTCTTGCCGTTGGTGCCGGTGACGCACAGCCACGGCGCGGCGTTGGCCGGGTCGCGGAGCCGCCAGGCCAGCTCGATCTCACTCCAGATCGGGACGTCCCGCTCGGCCGCCTGCGCGAGCAACGGCGCGTGCGGCGGTACGCCGGGTGACGTGACGACGACGTCGACCTCCTTCGGCAGTTCCGCCGTACTGCCCGGACCGAGCGTGATCGTGGCGCCGAGGGTCTCGAGGATCTGCGCCTTCTCGCGCAGCGCCTCCGTATCCCGGTCGTCGAGTACGACGAGATGCTCGGCGCCCGCCTGGAGCAGCGAGTCTGCACACGCGTAGCCCGCCGTACCGAAGCCGAGCACGACGAACCGGGTCGTCGCCCAGCCCTCGGAGGTCCTTGTTTCCAACCTCATCCGGTTACCCATTCTGCGTAGAAGACGCCGAGACCGATCACCACGCACAGTCCCTGGATGATCCAGAATCGGATCACCACGTTCACCTGTTCCCAGCCAAGCATCTCGAAGTGGTGGTGCAACGGCGCCATCCGGAACAGGCGTCTGCCGTGGGTGATCTTGAAGTACCCGACCTGCAGGATCACCGAGGCGGTGATGATGACGAACAGGCCGCCGAGCAGCAGCACCAGCAACTCGGTCCGGGTCATCACGGCCATGCCGGCCAGCGCTCCACCCAGCGACAGGGAACCGGTGTCACCCATGAAGATCTTCGCCGGAGAAGCGTTCCACCACAGGAAGCCGAAGAGTGCGCCGGTCAGTGCGGCGGCGACGACGGCGAGGTCGTGCGGATCTCGGACCTCGTAGCACTTGGCCCCGACACCCTGCGCGGTCGCACAACTCTGGTTGAACTGCCAGATGCAGATCAGAGTGTAGGCACCGAACACCATCATCGACGCACCGGTGGCGAGACCGTCGAGACCGTCGGCGAGGTTCACGCCGTTCGACATGCCGGCGATCAGCAGCAGGATCCAGATGACCACCAGGATCGCCGGCAGCTCGAGCCACCCGATGTCGCGGATGAACGAGATGAACGGCGACGCCGGCCGCTGTCCACGGTCGTCGGGGAACTGCAGCGCGAGCACGGCGAAGATGACCGCGACCATCGTCTGGCCGGCCAGCTTCGCCTTGCTGCGCAGGCCGAGGCTGCGTTGCCGGAAGATCTTGATGAAGTCGTCCAGGAAGCCGACCGCGCCCATTCCCGCGAACAGGAACAGCACCAGCACCGCCGAAGCGGTCGGCGCGCTCATCGTGATCAGCTTCGCCGCGAAGTAGCCGACGATGGTCGCGATGATGAAGACGGTGCCGCCCATGGTCGGCGTACCGCGCTTGGTGTGGTGCGAGGTCGGGCCGTCGTCGCGGATCTCCTGGCCGTAGCCCCGCCGGGACAGCAGTGTGATCGCCCAGCGCGTGCCGAGCAGCGTCAGCACCATTGCGATGGCGCCGGCGGTCAGGATCGACTTCACTGCACGTCCTCCAGCAGAGCGTCGGCCAGGCTGCGCAGCTTCGCCGCCTTCGAGGACTTCACCAGTACGACGTCACCCGCGCGCAGCTCGGACCTGAGCAGCTCGAGCGCCTCGGAGATCGTGTCGACGTACGTGGACTCGTTGCCCCACGAGCCTTCCAGGGACGCACCGAGGTGGATCGGTTTGGCGCCTTCGCCGACGACCACCAGCCGGTTGACGTCGAGCCGGACCACCAGCCGCCCGATGGCGTCGTGCTCCTCCTGCGAAGTGTCACCGAGCTCGAGCATTTCGCCGAGCACGGCCCAGGTCCGCGCGCCGCGCGACCGGCCGATCGCGACCAGGGACTTCAACGCCGCGCGGGTCGAGTCCGGGTTCGCATTGAAGGCGTCGTTGATGATCGTCACGCCGTCCGGGCGCTCGGTGAGCTCCATCCGCGCCGCGGACACCCTGGTGGCAGCGTTCAGCCCCGTCACGATCTGCTCTGGTGTGAGCCCGATCGCCGAGCCGACGGCTGCGGAGGCCAGCGCGTTCGACACGTAGTGCTCACCGATGAACTGCAGTTGGACGTCGCCGCTGGAGTCCCCGATGTGCAGAGTGAATGCGGGCCGTCCTTCCGCGTCGAGCTTCACGCCCTCCGCGCGGATGTCGGCCTCGGGCGCCTCACCGAAGGTCAACACGCGTTCCTTCGTCCGGCTCCGCATCGCGGCGACCCGATGGTCGTCGGCGTTCAGGATGGCGGTCCCGCCGACGGCCACCGCCTCGATCAGCTCGCCCTTGGCCACAGCGATGTTGTCCTGCGACCCGAACTCCCCGATATGCGACATACCGACGTTCAGCACCAGGCCGATCGTCGGCGGCGTGATGCCGCTCAGGTAGGTGATGTCGCCCCGGTGCCGCGCACCCATCTCGGCGACCAGGTACTGCGTGCTCTCGGTCGCCTGCAGCGCGGTGAGCGGATGCCCGATCTCGTTGTTGAAGGAGCCTTCCGGCGCCACCGTCTCGCCGTGCGGACGGATCAGCTGCGCGATCAGGTCCTTGGTGCTGGTCTTGCCCGACGAACCGGTCAGACCGATCACCGTCAGGTTCGGCAGTCGGCTGACGACGAACCGAGCGAGATCGCCGAGCGCGCGCTGCGGATCGTCGACGACGATGCACGGGCTTCCGTCGATCGGGCGGGTCGTGAGTGACGCCGTGACACCCGCCGAGGTCGCCGTACCGACGAAGTCGTGCCCGTCGACGTGTTCGCCGGGCAGGGCGACGAACAGCCCGCCGGCATTGGCGGCTCGCGAGTCGATCACCACCGCGCCGTCCACGACAGCCGACGGGTCGACGCCCGACAGCTCGCCGTGCACCACGTCGGCGATCTCGCCGCAACTGACAGGGATCACCGGTCTGCCTCCAACAGCTCACGCACGGTTTCGCGATCGTCGAACGGGTGGATCACACCGCCGACGTCCTGGCCGGTCTCATGGCCCTTCCCCAGTACGACGACCGTGTCCCCCGGACCGGCCAGCTCGATCGCCGCCGCGATGGCCTGCCGGCGGTCGCCGATCTCGTGCAGGTCGACGCCCGGCACGGCCTGCCGCGCACCGTCCAGCGCGGCCGCCCGAATGGACGCCGGGTCCTCGCTGCGCGGGTTGTCGTCGGTGACGACCACGACGTCCGCCGCCCGGGCCGCCTCGGCGCCCATCGCCGGCCGCTTGCCCGGATCGCGGTCGCCGCCACAGCCCACGACCGCGAACAGCCGGCCCTTGGTCGCGCCGCGTGCCGCCCTCAGCGCCAGCGCGATCGCGTCCGGCGTGTGCGCGTAGTCCACGATCACCGCCAGGCCGTCCTCACGGGTGAACAGCTCCATCCGCCCCGGGACGGTCGCGGTCCGCAGCCCGGCTGCGATCGCCACAGCAGGTACGTCGAGCTGTCGCAGCATCACCGTCGCGAGCAGGGCGTTGGCGACGTTGAAATCACCGGGCAGCGCGATTTCCACGGTCAGCGTCTCGCCCGGCCCCTGGATGTCGAGAACGGTGGTGCCGTGCTCGGACTGGTGCCGGTTGGTGACTGTCCAGTCGGCGTCACCCAGGGTCGACACGGTGACCAACGGTACGACGGTCTGCGCCGCGAGCCGGCGTCCGTACTCGTCGTCGATGGTCACCACGGCGACATCACACCGCTCCGGAGTGAACAACGACGCCTTCGCCGCGAAGTACTCCTCGAATGTTTTGTGGAAGTCCAGATGGTCCTGCGTCAGGTTGGTGAACCCCGCGACCGCGAACCGGGCACCGTCGACGCGACCCATCGCCAGCGCGTGGCTCGACACCTCCATCGCGCACCACTCGACCGCCTGCTCGCGCATGACCGCGAACAGGGCCTGCAGGTCGGTGGCTTCCGGGGTGGTCCGGACGCTCTTCACCACTTCGTCACCAACCCGCGTTTCAATCGTGCCGATCAACGCCGTCGGACCGAGCCGCCGCAGTACGGCGTCCAGCAAGAAGCTTGTCGTGGTCTTGCCATTCGTCCCGGTCACCCCGAGCAGCCGCAGCGCACTGGTCGGCTCGCCGTAGATCCGCGCCGCTACTGCACCCAGAACGTCGCGCGGCTTGTCGACCATGAGTACCGGGAGGCCGGTGGCCGCAGCGCGGTCGACGCCCGCCGGATCGGTCAGTACGGCGGCTGCGCCGGCCTGCTGGGCTTTCGCGGCGAACTCGGCGCCGTGCGTGACCGCTCCGGGCAGAGCCGCGTACAGGTCCCCAGGGAGCACCGAGCGCGAGTCGAGCGTGACGCCAGTAACCTCCACGGAGCTTGCATCGTCGCGGTTCGCGGGCTCGTGCGGGGAGGCGGCGTGCGCGACGTTCGCGATCTCGTCGAGGCCGACCGGTACGACATGCCGTGGCCTGATCGCTGCGACGGCGCCGCCTGCGGCGGATGGGGTGGACACGGGCCCTGAGGCTACCGCTCCGGGCACTGTGACTCCTACCTGACCCTGCGTCACCAGGCTCTGCTTCACCGGCCCGATGCTGTCCAGGTGAGCGGGATCTCGGGCTGCTTCGCCCCGCTCGGCGCGACGACGTACTTCTGCAGCGCGTAGCTCGTCACGTCTCGGAACACCGGTCCTCCTTGGAGACCACCACCCCGGGCACCCTGGGGATCGTGCAGTACGACGTACGTCACGAACCGTGGGTTGTCGGCTGGAGCGAATCCGGCAAAAGAAGTCGCCCAGTTGCCGTACTTCCCGGTGCCCGGGACCACCTGCTGCGCCGTACCGGTCTTGCCGGCCACCAGGTAGCCGTCGATCGCGGCCTGCGGCGCGGTGCCCTTCTTCGCGGTCACCGCCTCCATCATCGTGGTGACCTCCTTGGCCGCCTGCTCGCTGACCACCCGGCGCGGCGGTGCGGTCTCGTTCGGAGTCACGGTTCCGTTGGCGTCGACATAGTTGCGGACCAGCTTCGGCGGCATGTAGACGCCGCCGTTGGCGACCGCGTTCACCGCGGCGGCCTCTTGTACGGCGTTCACGGCCAGGCCCTGGCCGAACGCGATGTTCGACCGGCTGATCTCGGGCCACTCGTCGCCGGCCGGCAACCGTCCCTTGGTCTCGCCCGGGAAGTCCAGGCCGGTCGGCTCACCGAAGCCGAAGTCGTGCAGGTACTTCACGAACTGCGGGATCGGCATGTGCTGCGCGGCGATAATCGTGCCGACGTTCGACGACTTCGCGATCACGCCCGCGATGGTCAGGTTGATCGTGCCGTGTGACCAGTGGTCCTTGATGATCCGGCGCTGCACCTCGATGCTGCCCGGCACCGGGATCTTGGTGTTCAGATCGATCACGCCGGCATCGGCGAGCGCGGCCATCGTGACGACCTTCTGGACGCTGCCCGGCTCGTAGCTGCGCTCGAGGGCCGGGTTGTTGAGGTCGGCGGCGGTGTACTTCTTGTTCGGGTCGAACGTCGGGTAGTTGGCCATCGCCATCAGCTCGCCGGACTTGACGTCCATCACGATCACGGTGCCGGCGCTGGCGTGGTACTGCTTCACCGCCTGCTCGATCCGCTTCTCGGCGAAGAACTGCAGGTCGGTGTCCAGGGTCAGCTGTACGCTGACGCCGGGCTTCGGCTCCTCGACGGTGTGGTTCGCGTTCGGGATCTTGTTGCCGCGGGTGTCGACCTCGTACATCGCCTTGCCGTCCTGTCCGGACAGCTCGCCGTCCAGGCCGTACTCCAGGCCGGACTGACCCTTGCCGTCCTTCCCGACCACACCGACCACGGTCGCGGCGATGCTGCCGTTCGGGTGGCTTCGGATCGGGTCGTCCTCGGTATAGAGGCCGACCAGCAGCGGAGCCTGCTGCTCCTTCGGCTTGCCCTTGTTCTGCTCGGTGATGGTCGCGTTCGCGGCCTTGATCTCGTCCTGGATCGCGCTCCAGGTCGTCGGGCTGACCTGGTGGGCGAGGTTGCTGAAGCGGCCCTTCCCGGTCATCGCGGCGACCAGCTTGGCGTACGTCGTACCCGTGAGCTTCGGCGCGAGGATCGCGGCGAGCTGCTGGGCGACCGGCTTGGTCTGGGTCGGGTCGGCGGTGATCGCGACCG
>Ga0136846_1210757_pt1 | contig 13742 bp, 10 predicted proteins | sample HopSoiMetagenom2_FD_96841 | JGI IMG/M metagenome (GOLD analysis project Ga0136846, IMG submission 96841) | Grasslands soil microbial communities from Hopland, California, USA - 2 Assembly 2016 (version 4) | ecosystem: Environmental > Terrestrial > Soil > Grasslands | place: USA: Hopland... | reverse complement strand
GGAATCGACCAGACGGTGCGCTTGTTGCGGCCGAGCGGATGAAAGGCCTGGTCCCAGCGGCCGTCGTGCAGGTTGCTTGTTCCGCCGTTCTTGCCGATCTCCGGCGTGCCGCCGCGGACGCCGAAATGCCGCCGGCCGCCGCGCATGCGGCTGTTTTCGCTGAAAGTTACGTGCGGCTCGCGAATCGCATCGGCGTCATAGTAATAGTCCTTCGATTTCGTGAAGAAGAACACGTATTCGTGGTCGGTGGTCGGACGAGACTTTGTCGAGCTGGGCATCGCGTTGGGCTTTTGCCAAATGCAGTCGGACCGCAGGTTCCAGCCGTCGTCCATGAGCGCCAGAGCGACGCGCCAGGGCAGACCTAGCTGCGCGCCGTCGTCGTATTTGTCGCCGATGACGAGCCACAGCGTGCCTGATTTTTTCATCACACGGCGGCATTCGTGGAAGATTGCCGTGAGCCGAGCTATGTAATCGGCGGGTGTGGCCTCGCGGCCGACCTGAACGCTGGCGCCGCGGTAATCGCGCTGCTGCCAGTAGGGCGGGCTGGTGACGATGCAATCGATGAGGTTGGAGGGCCAGCGCTGGAGGACGGCTAGCGCGTCGCCCCGGAGGATTTTGTTGGGGGCGGGGAGTGTGGAGGTGGCGTTCCTTGCCATGGGGATTGCTAATTGCGAATTTCAAAGTGCAAATTGCAAATTGCGGATTGGTGGTGCGTTTCGCTGCGCTGCACGCACCCTACGCAGGCTTGGTGCAGGCTCGACGGCACACGGACTGTGCCTACTACTTTTGTGCCCAGACCTGAACCAGCTCGACGAGCACTTCAACGGCGGCGGTCATCTCTTCGAGGCAGGTCCATTCTAACGGCGAATGCGGATTGTGCTCGCCGGTCGAGAGGTTTGGCGACGGCAGGCCGCGCTCGGTGAGCTGCGAGCCGTCGGTGCCGCCGCGAATCGCTGTGAGCTTGCATTCGCGCTTCAGGCGGCGAAAGGCTTCTTGCGCGTACGCAACCGCTCGCGGCTCTTTCGTCAGCCCCTCGCCCATGTTGCGATATTGCTTGGTGATCTGCACGTCGATCTGGCAGCCGGGAATTTCGGCGACGACTTCGCGGGCGGCTTTGCGAAGCAGGTCGGCTTTGGAGGTTAACTCCGCGGTGACAAAATCGCGAAGGATGATCTTGATCTTCACCGCGGCCACGCCGCCATCGATTGTGTAAGGATGCAAAAAACCTTCGCGGCCGTCGGTGGTCTCAGGCGACAGGCCCACTTTGGGCAGGCGCTCGATGAAGGCAGCCGCGGCACGAATGGCGTTGACCATTCGCCCTTTGCCAACGGATGGATGGATATTCACGCCACGAACGGTGACGGTAGCGAGGTCGGCAGAAAACGTTTCGGTGTCGATTTCGCCGGATGCGTGGCCATCGAGCGTGTAGCAGACTGTGGCGCCGAGCTTGGCCAGATCGACATGGTCGATGCCGTGGCCAATTTCTTCGTCGCAGGTGAACAGAATGCGGACCGGCCCGTGAGCAAGCTGAGGGTGCTCAATCAGGGTGTGAGCCAATTCCATGATGACCGCCACGCCTGCTTTGTCATCGGCTCCCAGAAGCGTCGTGCCATCGGTCGTGATGAGCGTTTTGCCGATAAGGTTGGCTAGCTCGGGGTTGTCGGCCGTGCGGATGACCTTTTCTGGATCACCCGCGAGCGGAATGTTGCCACCCGGATAGTTGCGAATCACATGCGGCTTGACGTTCTTGCCCGGGGTCTCAGGCGACGTATCGAGATGGGCGTTGAAGGCGACCACCGGCGGAGGCTGTTTGCTCGCTGGCTGAACCGTCGCGGGTACTGTAGCCCATACCAATCCGTGAGCATCGTGCTCGACGTCTTTCAGGCCCATTTCGCGGAGCTCATCGGCCAGCAGCTTGCCGAGCGCGAGCTGGCCCGGCGAGCTGGGATACGAGCCGGCCGTTTCGCTCGCCGTCGTATCGATCTGCACATAGCGAAGAAAGCGGCCGAGCAGGCGGGAGTGGTTGATGGTCACAGGAGTCAGTAGTCAGGAGACGGGAGTCAGGAGACAGGGGACAGGGGACGGGTTGAATCATTACACTACCGCATGAGGCGATTACTCACCACTCACTTACCTGCCCTCGCCATGTCCAAACCCGCCGTCCGCTATCTGGTCTTCGATATCGAAAGCGTCGCCGATGGCGACCTGGTTTCGAAAATTCGCTATGCGGGCCAGGGACTGACTGCGGCGGAGGCTGTTCGGCGCTACCGCGACGAGCTGATGGCCAAATATGAGACGGATTTTATCCCGTACACGTTTCAAGTGCCCGTCTCGGTCGTCGTGGCCAAGGTCGCAGCTGATTTTTCAGTGATCGACATTGTCGCGGTCGATGAACCGCAATTTCGCCCGCACGTGATCACGGAGAATTTCTGGCGCGGCTGGGACGCCTATCGCCGGCCGACTTTGGTGAGCTTCAACGGCCGCACGTTCGACCTGCCGCTGTTGGAGCTGGCGGCGTTTCGCTATGGAATCACCGCGGCGGCCTGGTTTAACTGCTCAGGAAAGACTTACGATCAGCCGCGGAATCGCTACAACACCGAATGCCATTTGGATTTGCACGACGTGCTGACGAATTTTGGCGCGTCGCGGTTTAATGGTGGGCTGAATCTGGTGGCGAACCTGCTCGGCAAGCCCGGCAAGATGGACGTGCAGGGGCACATGGTCCAGGACCTGTGGAATGAAGGCAAGGTGGCCGAAATCAACGACTATTGTCGCTGCGACGTGCTCGACACGTACTTTGCCTTTTTGCGGACAATGGTTGTCCTCGGAAATCTCAAGCTCGATGACGAGCAGCGATTAGTCGGCGAGATGAAGCAGTTTCTTAGCGAGCGGGCAAAAGAGATTCCCGCCTATGCGAACTATTTGAATGAATGGGGCGATTGGATCAGCCCGTGGGCCAAGAATGACCAATGACCAGCACTGCTGGACAAGCCAGCAGTGCCACCGAGTTCTACCGAACGGCGAACAGGCGCTTGCGCAGCCGCTCGAGCTCTGCAATGCATTTTGACCAGGCGGGTCCGAGACGCTGCGGCTCCCACCAGTTCGGCTCAACGAACAGGGCGGTGGGATGTTCCAGGCGATGATGCTGCGCCAAGCGAGTCAATAGCTGCCGCTCGCGCAGCGTCAGCTCATGAGCGGTGCACAATTCTTTGAACAGGCACCACGGCGAATGGGCGACGCGGCGCTCGCGTCTAGCCACATATCGCAACACCATCCAGGCGATGGTGATGATCACCATCGCTCCCAATGCGACGAGGCCGACGCGATCCCAGCCAAATCGCCAGTCGCCCGGCTTGGGTGCCCGCGAATTCACTTCGGCTAGCAATAAGAGCGGCAGCAAATGATTCACGTCGCCACCTCCACCGCATCCGGCGCGGTAGCAGGCCGTGCCACAGCCGTGGGAATCGGCACCGTGTCGCGGCCCGTGCCGCTACTGGCGGCAGCCGTATCCCGCTTGGTCATTTCCGCCAGTGCAATTTCCGCCGCCTGCTGAACGAGTGGCAGCGGATCGAGCAAGGCGTCGCGGAGCGATTGACGGGCCATCTGGCTATCGACTCTTGCCAGAACTCGGATGGCTTCAATGCGGACGTACTGGTCCTCATCCTTGACAGCGGCGGCGATCGACTCTTGCAGTGTGCCAACCGCATCAAGGGCGACGCACAGCTCTAGCGCCCGCTTGCGGCGGCTGCGCGCGGTGGCCGTTAACTCCGTGCCGAGCTTCTCGATTAACTGCGAATCAACGCGGCGGACGAGCGAGCCGGCGACGGTGCGGGCCTGGGGCGTCATTTGGTCGTAGTTGGATGAGAACCGCTCCAGCGTGAATTCGGCCAGCCCTTCCCGCGCGGCTTCGCGCTCGGCATCGTGCGGGCTTTCGAGGAGCGTCAGCAATTGCTGGATGGCGCCGGGGATGTTTCGCGATCGTAACTGGCGGGCAGCAGCGGCTCGGACTTCGGGGTCTTCATCCTTCTGAAGATGCAGCACCAGCTCGTTAGCCGCAGGGCCGTGCAAATCGACCAGCGTCTTGGCAGCGATCCTGCGCCCTTCGAGCTTTCCGTGCCGAGCGATGTAATCGACGACTTGCAGGGCGGTGGCTCGTGGCGCGGACGATTCGACGGCCAGATGGACGATGCCCGCCTGCTCACCTTCTCGGAGCGCATCCAGGATGCTCACGTTCTGAGCAACCCAGGGCAGCGCATCGATGCGGTGCAGGTTCGTCCGCACAACGGGCGTCGGCTCGGCGCCGACTTTGCGAGCTACCTGGCGAATGAACGAAATGTCGCCGCGCTTGCCGATGGTCTGCACGGCTGACAGCGGCGCATGCGGATCGTCGAGATACGACAGTAGCAAGCGCTCAATGCCCGGACGCGTATTGAACGTCAACTGCTCGATCACGGCCATTCCGATCCGATCGGTGGGCGATTGCAGCATTCGCTTGAGCGCGGCGTTATCGCGAATGGCAAGAAGCATGAACGCCTCAAGCAGCTCGCGGCGCCAGTGCAGGCCAGGCGTCGTCAGAACTTTTTCGAGGCTGACCAGGACGTGATCGCGCTGCAGCTGCGGATCGCGACGGATCCGATAATCACGCGGCGCGGATAGCTCTTCGGCCAATAGCTCGGTCAGCTCCAGCGTGGCGGCGGCGACTCGTGCGGCCGCTGGATTCGTGGGGTCACTTGCCGCGGCTACGAGAACGGGAATGGAGTCGTAGTCGCGGGTATAGACGGCTGCTTCGCACGCACACTCATAGAGATTCGGGTCGCGATTGACGATGGCCGCCCGGATCGCCTCGGACAACCAGCCTGGCCGATCGGCTACCTGCTGCTTCCAGCGCTGCGAGAGGTCTGACCAGCGGCGGAGGATGTGCAGCTCGGCCGCGGCGTTGCGGCGAGCGAGCAGGGCTGTGATCGCCAAGTCTCGCACTTCGCGCTGCGAAGCGTCGAGCGCAGTCACGAGGACTGCCGCCGACGTATCGTTGGCGGTATTCGCGAGAATATCGAAGGTGGTTGACAAACCGGGCATGTCGATCATGTCTCCACGAAAAATTTACCTCACCGCTTGTGGCAGAGGGGGTGGATTTACCCGCAACGCGGGCTACCGCAAGACCAGGGGCGAGGCAAGGCATGGAAAATCGTTGATTCATGCGGCGATTGAATGCGGTGCGGGTCGAACGATCCACGGCTCGGATGATTATGGGTATGACGGTTGTGCAGGTTATGCAGCGTGGGGCCGGAATTCCCATCGCGCGATTCGGGGCGGCTCCTTAACTGGCGAACCACGTCGGCGGGACCTTAAAATGCCTGCTCCTCCCACAACCAAAGGTCGGAACATGGACTACGAGCATTTGCCACACGATGGTCCCCTCGATGAGACGGACGTGAGTTTGCGGGCTTATCTGGCCGCACGGAGCGATGAGCATCTGCAGCAATACGATCCGTCGTGGACCGACGAGCAGACAATTCGCTGGGACGGCAATTTTCGCTCGGACGGCGCGCTGATGCTCGTTTGCTGCGAGCGGGACATCGACGTAGTCGAATTCCGGCGCGCGCTGGAAGAACACCTGCTTCATAGGTTTGCGCCATGCGATTGATGTTGCTTTCCGTATTGGTCGGATTCATCCCGCTGGCAGCAGTGGCCCAGGACCGCGCCATGCCGCCAGAAGAAGCCGCGGCGACGATGAAGTTGCCGCCGGGCTTTAAGGCGACGGTATTTGCGGCCGAACCGGCGATTGTGCAGCCGATGGCGTTCACGTTTGACGACCGCGGGCGCGTATGGGTCGTTGAGAATCTCTCATATCCGACCTGGCGGTCCGACAACACGGGCCACGACCGCGTCACGATCTTGGAAGATACCGACGGTGATGGCCGGCACGACAAGCGAACGGTGTTTCTCGACAACGGCGCAAACTTGAGCGGCATCGAAGTCGGCTTTGGCGGCGTCTGGCTCACTTCGACGCCGAATTTCATTTTCATTCCCGACGCCAACGGCGATGACAAGCCAGACGGCCCCGCCAAAATCCTGCTCGACGGCTTTACGCTCGAATGCAAGCACAACGTCGTCGGCAATCTGGCCTGGGGACCCGACGGCTGGCTCTACGGCTGTCACGGCATCACCGCCCCGTCGCTCGTCGGCAAGCCGGGGACGCCCAAGGAGCGGCGGCAAGTCGTCCACTGTGGCGTCTGGCGCTATCACCCCGTGCGGCACGACTGGGAAGTCTATGCCAACGGCACGACCAATCCCTGGGGCATCGACTGGGACGAACGCGGCGAAATGTTCATCACCAACTGCGTCATCAAGCACCTCTTTCACGTCATCCCCGGCGCTCACTACGTCCGCATGTTCGGCCAGGATCCGGATCCGTACGTCTATGGCCTCATGGAAAGCTGCGCCGACCATCAGCACTGGGCGGGCGGCCACTGGACCACCGCCCGCGGCGGGCCAACGCATCACGATTTCGGCGGCGGGCACGCCCACGTCGGCTGCATGATTTATCTGGGCGATAACTGGCCGGCCGAATATCGCGGCAATGCGTTCATGCTCAACATCCACGGCCAGCGCCTCAATCGCGACATCCTTGAACCGCACGGCAGCAGCTACATCGCCCACCACGGCGCCGATTTTTGCTTCTCGCAAGACCCATGGTTTCGTGGCATGCACGCCAAATACGGACCCGACGGTGGCGTCTATATCTCCGACTGGTCCGATATCGGCGAATGCCACGACAATAAGGAAGAGCAATGTGATAAGGGGGGCGGCCGCATCTTCAAGATCGTTTACGACGATGGCACTCCGCGCCCTGTAGGGAACGCTCTCCGCGGCGTTCCGTCCGGTCATCTTTCAAAGCTGTCAGATAGCGATCTCGTTGGTCTGCAGCTTCACAAGAACGAGTGGTTTATTCGCCATTCGCGGCGATTACTTCAAGAGAGGGCCGCGACTGGGAAATTGAGCGGCGACTTCGACAAGACGGTCGGCGAAGTTTTCCGGTATCGCGAAGGTGAAACCGTTCCCGAGATGGAAACCAAGAACCTTCGTCTCATTCTTCTACGGCATGCCACTGGCACGCTTAATGATTACAGGCCCGCACTCGTTACTGACGTCGCTGGTCAGGCGAACCGAGCATGGATCGCTCGGTTGGCGACCGAAACTGGGAGATTATCCGCGGCTGAACTCGCAGCGCTTCGCGAATCGGCCATGCGAAATAGCGCAGCAGTTCGGATCAACATCGCCTCCGCCCTCCAGCGCATCCCGCTCGATGACCGCTGGCCGATCGCCGAAGCGCTGCTGGCACATGGCGAGGACGCGAGCGATCCATATCTGCCGCTGATGTACTGGTATGGCTGTGAGCCGCTGGTGCCGCGGAATGTGCGGAAGTCGATCGAGTTGATTCCAAACATTCGGATTCCGCTGGTGCGGCAGTACATCGCCCGCCGCGTAGTCGCGGTCCGCGAAGGCGACGGCGCGCCGCCGGCAAGCAGCGCCTGGATGCTCGATGAATTGCTAAAAACGCTCGCTGCAACCAGCGATACCATCCGCCTCGACATTCTTCGGGGCCTGAAAGAAGCCTATCGCGGCCGGCGGGCGGTGGCAGAGCCGGGCAACTGGCGAAATGTCTATATCGAGCTGGCCAAGAGCGAAAATCAACAGGTCCGCGACGACGCCAAAGAGATCGGCGTACTCTTTGGTGACCGCCGACTGATCGTGGAGTTGGAAGAGAGCCTGACGACGTTTCCGCGGCCCGACGTCGTCGCCCTCCGCCGCGGCATTGAGCTGCTTACCGCCAAACGCGAGCCGGCGTTTCTGAAAACGCTGTTTGCTTTACTCCAGGATTCTGACTTGCGCTCCGACGCCATCCGCGCCTTGGCGGCGTACGACTCATCCGAAATTCCTCCGCGCCTCCTCGGCATCTATTCGTCATTGAACGCTGCCGAGCGCCAAGACGCGATCCAAACGCTCACTGCCCGGCCCGCTTTTGCACTCACGTTGCTCGACGCCATCAACGCAGGAACCGTTCCTCGCCAGGACGTGTCCGCTCTTACGATCCGCCAACTTCAGGCGATCAACGATGATCGCGTCAACCAGCGCCTGACAGCCGTCTGGGGAACAATCCGTCGCGCTTCGGCCGATAAATCGGCCAAAGCCGAGCAGTTCAAGGGCCAACTCACGGCCGATGCGCTTAAATCGGCCGACCTGTCGCATGGCCGCGCGGTGTTTGCCAAGAACTGCGCCGCTTGCCATTTACTGTTCGGCGAAGGATCGACGATCGGGCCCGACCTGACCGGCGGCCAACGGCACAACATCGACTACGTGCTCGATAACGTTCTTGATCCCAGCGGCATTGTCCCTCGCGAATATAAAGTCCACATTCTGCGCCTGGCCGACGGGCGCGTTTTGCAAGGCGTCATCGCGGACGAAACGCCGCAGACCCTCACCGTGCAGACCGCCAACGAAACCGTCTCCATCCCCACTTCCGAGATCGAAGCTCGCAAAGAATCGCCCCTTTCGATGATGCCCGAAGGCATTTTCGATCGGCTCGCCGCCGATGAGATTCGCGACCTCGTGGCGTATCTCGCCAGCCCGCAGCAAGTGCCGCTGCCACGTTAATTTACGGCACAAAAGTAAACGCAAAGGCGCATAGACGCGAAGGCGCAAAGAGGAAAAAAGTCACTTCCTTCGCGTCTTTGCGCCTTGGCGTCTTTGCGTTAAACGAACCATTCAGGGCACTGGTTGTTCTGGCTTCGCCGCTTGGTCCGATGGAGTGCCGTTACGCGGATGAGTCGCCGCTGCCACGGCCGCCACGTTTGCTGCCGCCGGCGTGACCGACTCCGGCGGCCTGCCGAATCCCCGCCAGAACATCCACGAGCTGCGATCGATCGACGACAGCTCGCGTTGCAGAATTTTTAGCAGCGTCTGCAGGAACACCACGGCCATCGGCCCGACCACGAGGCCGATGGGCCCGAGCGCTTGAATGCCGCCGAGCACGCTGAGCAGAGCCAATAAGGGATGCAGGTTCGACTGGCCGTGCAAGACCAGCGGCTTCACGACATTGTCAGCCGACGAAATGATGAAGAAGCCATAGATCGCCAGGCCAACTGCCGCCGTGGTGTTGCCTTGGAGCAAATAGAGGTACAGCGAGACCGGAACCCACACGGCTGCCGCGCCGGTGACCGGAACCAAGGCCAGGACCGTCGTGAGCAGCGTCAGCATGGCCACCGAGCTGCGCAGGCCGCAGAAGTAAAAACCGATGCCGGCCAGAACTCCCTGCACGATGGCCGAGAGGAGCATCGCCGAGACGATGGCGCGGCAGGCACGGTCGAACTCTGCCGCCAGCTCGCGCACGTGCTGCTCTTCGAGCGGCGAAATGGCAATGATCGCCGTGAGCATACGCGGACCTTCGGCCAGCAAAAAAAACAGCGCGACCATCATGATCAACAGGCCAAAGCCGACCTTGGTCAGGAAAATGATCGTGTCGGTGCCCAGCGAAAGGACGCGTTTTGAGGACGAGAGAATCGTGCTACGCAGGCCATCGAGCTGATCATCGTTGGGATTGGCTAATTCCGTGAGCCAGGCCCGATAGGTGCCGCCCAGCAGCTCGCGTTTGAACTTGCGGAATTCCGCGTCGGCCAGTTGCAGGGCTTCATCACGCTCGACGGAGCCCGCCTCCGCGTCGCGCAGCCGGGCCAATTGCTTGGCGAGCTCGGTCGCATCCGCGGCGACGTTCACTTCTGTCCCATGATCGTCCAGCCATTTCGTGATGTTATCGACCCGATTGAGAAGGTTTTTAACCTGCGACGTTTGAATCTCGAGCGGCTGGCCGCTCCGCTCCCGATCGTGCCACGCTCGCAAGGTCACCTCAATGTGCCGCACATCCTGCTCGCAAGGAATTTGCAGACCGAATTCGTTGCGGAGCCGCGTGAGATCGTCGCGAAAATTTGCCACTTGCAGCTCATCGACCAGAGACAGCGCTTCGAGAGTTGCCGTGGTCACAATCAGGCCCAGAGGCAGCAAGACGATGAGGGCCACCACCGTCGTCGTGATTCCGGCGGCCACATAGTGGTAGCCGCGGCACCGGGGCAGCATCCAGCGGTACATCGGCTGCACGACGACACCGAGCAGCGCCGCCAGGAACAGCGGCACGAAAAAGCCGGCCATCACCTGGAAGAAGATGATCGAGATGATCACCAGGATGGCGATCAGAACCAGCAGCGAAACAATTCGGGCCATAAGCGGCTCATGTGGCGCACCTCGATGCGGCGAAACTAAAATCTCTTCGCCGGCCCAGGCGGCAGCTTGGATTCTAGCGGCCAGCGGTTCCCTGCGTCTGCGCGTCCCTCGATGGCTGCTAGGGCAGATTCACCGTTTCACCGCCGTCGCGCGTGGAGAGACCCTGCCACGTATTTCGGTCGATCGAGTTGGCAACGAAATGAATGGAAGCGTCCATCATGACGACTTCAACTCCATTCGGATGATACGAGCGGGCCATCATGGCGGCGAAGGTGGGCACCGTGGCAGACCGCCCTTCCGATTGCGAGATCCAGTCGATAACCGTGGTGGGCGCACCTTGGCAGGGCATCGTTGTGTTAGGTGGAAACAGTGTCGTGAAAGCAGTTTCATGGGCTTTGCCATCGACCCATTCGCCATGCGCACCGTCCTGCTTGAAATCGCCGCCAAGGCTGCAGATGTCCGCGGGCGAATTGGGCATCGGCTGCGTTGGACCAGTTACCGAGGAGTTACGGAGATAGGACGTGTGCGCCTTGCACTCGGCAAAACCGAGCGTTTGGGAAAGGCCGTCCGTGAATTCAGCAGGGCGCAGCGTCTGATAGTGCCGAAACGCTCCGCCGCTGCCCTCGCGCGTCATCGGATTGAAGATAAACCACGGGCCCTGATTGGCGGCGTAATTCGGTGGAATATGAACGACGTCGCCAACCGTGTTGAACCGCGGCGTCGAGCGAATTTCCGCCGGGCAGATGAAGCTTTTGACGCGCACCGAGGAGATCGAGCTTTGAGTGCTATAGGGCTGATCGAAGTTGATGCTCTGATACACATTGCCCTGCTCGAGATAGGCCAGCAACTGAGCGTGAACCGACCAGCCGTTGAACAGTCCGGCCGGATCGGGCGGCGTCGGCCGCAGACTGCTGGGGAACGCTTTGTGGGTCGATTCGAAATTTTGCAGGGCCAATCCGATTTGCCGGAGGTTGTTTCCGCACGACATGCGGCGGGCGGCCTCGCGAGCTGCTTGAACAGCCGGCAAGAGCAGGCCGACCAGGATGCCGATGATGGCAACGATCACGAGCAGTTCGACAAGGGTGAAGGCGGCCCGCCGGCAATTCAGAAGCGACATCAGGAAGTGACCAAAACTGGAGTATATGCTATTGAGACTCAGTATCATGTACGACGGTGAGTGTACTGACCTTGTGAAATGCGTCAACTGGGGGTGGGAGAATTTTGCTATAAGTCCTGTTCCAGCCCGTGATTAGCGCTTAGGGAAGCGGCCCCATGAAGAGTCAATCCGCTCAAATCAAGCACGCCTTGGAGGTGTTCGTTCGCGGGTTCTGCACGGACAAGAGCCGCACGTGGCCGTACGAATTTGAGCGTGTTGGCGATGCTTGGGTGATGCGCGACGCGCTGCGGAAGAACCCAAGGGACTACCGCAAGGAGGAATGGATCGCTTATGGCGTTCCGGCGCGCAAGGTCGATGCCGCGGCCCGCAAAATGACGCGTGGGCGTTTCTTCGTCTGTGCCGTACGGAGCATGGAACAGCCGGAAGACCCGCTACGGGCGAGTTACAAGAAGCTTGGCTATCGGCTGCTTTCTACGGAGCCACTATTTGTGCATTGGCTGGAGAAGATTCCGAGTGCCGAGAATGCCATCGCGATTGAGCGCATAACGACTCCGGAAATGGCCGCTCGCTTGGGCAAGGCAACACGGACGCGGCCGATGCCGCCAGAGAAACTCGGTAAGGACGCGCCCTTTCGGCAGTTCGTGGCCCTGGAGGGCGATAAGCTTATCGGCTGGGTGCGAAGCGTCGATGCGGGCGATTCGACCTGGTGTTCGAACATGTATGTGCTGCCGTCTCACCGCCGGCGCGGCATCGGCAGCGCACTGCTCTGCCATATGCTCAAGGACGATCGCCGCCGCGGCTTCAAACAATCGGTCTTGCTCTCCAGCCACACCGGCGCCCTCGTTTACCCAAGAGTCGGCTACGAGCAAATCGGCCTGCTCTACATCTTTGCGCCGCCGAAGCGAAAAATGTAGCTATGGCGGCGGGCCCAGCTAAAAAATCAGAAAGTGGCAAGTCAGACGATTGGCTCGCGCGACGAGAAGCTTGGCGTGCGCGCCGCGAAGCGCGGCGGGCCAAACAGCGCGTGGCCAATGTCGATCGGGCCAAGCAAATGCACGTTGCGCGGCTCGCGGCCGAGCGAAAAGACGACGTCCCGCCCGGCAACCGGGCCCATGCACAAGCAGCGCTCAATATCGGCTGCTCCGGCTGGTATTACTGGCACTGGCGAGGCCAGTTCTATCCCGAAAGCATTCCTTCGAGTCGCTGGTTCGCGCATTACGCCAGCAACTTCAGCACGGTGGAGCTCAACGCGCCGTTTTATTCCTGGCCGACCGTCGGAGGGGTCAAAAGCTGGATTCGGCAGGCCGGCCGCAAGCGGTTCCTTTACACCGTGAAAGTCTGCGAGCTGATCACGCACGTCAAGCGCTTCGTCGGCACCAAGACCCTGGTTTCCGACTTCAATTACATTGCCGACCTGCTCGGCCCGCACATGGGTTGCTTTTTGTTTCAGCTTCCGCCGAGCCTTCGCTACTCTCTGCCGCTGCTGAAGCGGATTATCGCCCAGCTTGATCCCGCGCGAAAAAACGTTGTTGAGTTCCGGCATAAAAGCTGGTGGAACGAGACGGTTTATGGAGCCTTTCGCCAAGCGGGCATTATCTTCTGTTGCTGCAGTGGCCCGCGACTGCCCGGCGAGCTCGTGAAGACCGCGGATGATATCTACGTCCGTTTTCACGGCACCAAGCGCTGGTATCGGCACGATTACACGCGCGACGAGCTGCAGGAGTGGGCGGGCCGGATTCGCGCCAGCGGCGCCAAGCGCGTCTGGGCGTATTTCAATAACGACCGCGATGGTTATGCGATCAAAAATGCGCGGATGCTGATGCGGTTGTTGAAGCAGCCGTGAAACCAATAAGAGAAACGCCGGCCGGCATGTGCTTTGCGTTTGGCATTTACCCGTTGAGCGGAACATCGTTGCTGAGGCCAATCAAACATGCCCGCCAAAAACGAAGATCTGCATGGCAATGCGCCGGACAAGTCGGCCGTCGCGCTGCTTTTGATCGACGTGATCAACGATCTGGATTTTGAGGAGGGCGACGAGCTATTGCGTCATGCGCTGCCGATGGCCCGGCAGATTGCCAAGCTCAAGGCCCGCGCCAAGGAACATGGAATCCCCGTCATTTACGTCAACGACAACTTCGGCCGCTGGCGGTCGGACTTTCATGCGCAGGTCGAGCACTGTCTGAAAGACGGCATCAAAGGTCGGCCGATTGCCGAGCTGCTCAGGCCCGATCAGGACGACTATTTTGTTCTGAAGCCCAAGCATTCGGGCTTTTACTCCACGACGCTCGACACGCTGCTCGAGTACCTCGGCACCGAGGTCGTCATCCTCACCGGTATGGCGGCGAATATC
>Ga0136846_1210481_pt1 | contig 13742 bp, 12 predicted proteins | sample HopSoiMetagenom2_FD_96841 | JGI IMG/M metagenome (GOLD analysis project Ga0136846, IMG submission 96841) | Grasslands soil microbial communities from Hopland, California, USA - 2 Assembly 2016 (version 4) | ecosystem: Environmental > Terrestrial > Soil > Grasslands | place: USA: Hopland... | reverse complement strand
TAAAAGTTTATGGAGAGATGGCCGAGTGGTTTAAGGCAGCAGTCTTGAAAACTGCCGTAGGTGTAAGCCTACCGTGGGTTCGAATCCCACTCTCTCCGCCAGAAATAGAGCTAATGCTTTGAAAGTAAAGGTCGCTCAATGAGCGACCTTTCTTTTACCCACGTTTTGACACCTGCAAAAAGTTGTGGCGACGGTCACGGTTTGCGGCTACATTGCGGCGACTCTAGGATTAAGGGGTCTCCTGAATGCCCGGTACCATCGTCGCTAACTGCCCGAGGTGTGGCGCGCAGCAGATGACCTTCGATGTCACCGCCGGTACGCCCGCTGGGACGCATCCTGTGTTGAATTGGAAGAAGCGCTTCGAAGTCTTCGCTATCTGTAGAAGCTGCCTGCAACCATCGGTTCTTCGCTTGGAACTCGACCGCCTGTTGCCAAACGTCGAGCCGAATCCGATGTCGTTTAGCAACCTTGACGGCATCTTCGACGTAATCGGTTTCCTGTCGATACGCGATATTCGAGCCGTCAAGTCGCCCGAGCACGTCCCGGCGCACATAGAAGAAACATTTAACGAAGGTGCACGCTCGCTGGCAGGCCAATGCCCAAACGCAGCCGCGGCGATGTTCAGGCTGTGCGTTGATTTGGCGACGACGCCGCTCTTGCCCCCGCCTGGTGAGGACCCGCCCAACCGAATTCGTAGAAGTTTGGGACTTCGCCTCGATTGGCTCTTTGATCGTCAGAAATTGCCCGAAGCGTTGCGCGAGTTGGCCGATTGCCTAAAGGAAGACGGAAACGACGGAGCGCACGAAGGTACTCTTACCGTTGCTGATGCGGAGAACTTGCTCGATTTCACCGTCGAGCTTCTGAAACGCATGTTCACCGAGCCAAAGACACTCGAGCTCGCGCGGCTTCGTCGTGAGGAGCGTCGCGCAGCGAATCGCGGCGGAGCGTAAGAATGGGCCTCAACGGCAAGTTGATCTATGGCGGCGAGGCGTATGAGCTGTTTCAGCGATATCGACTTCAGCCACCCGATGCTTTTGCACGTTCTTCGCGATTCTGAAAATGCCGGCGATGATGAGGGCCGCGACCGTCCACGAGAAGGCATTTTTGATCGCCGCTGTGGGTGAGCTGACAAAACTCAGGATCGCGCCACCGGCCGACGAATTCGAAGTGTTGTTTGAGAGATTCGCCCAGACGGTTTTCGTGCGCGGCTATGTGGCGTGGCACATGTAGTTTTGTGAATTGTCGGCAGAGGCATCGCGAGGGCTGTCTTCTTAATCGGGGCTGCACAATGAATGGTGACACGAAGAACGTTTACCTCAATGGAATTCTTTACGGCGAGGTAAAGGTGACCAATGATATCGACGTCGATCTAGGACGGGTTCGCGCTCTGCTGGCTGAAAAGGGTGTCGATATGTCGCCTCCCGCCGAAGAGGGGCTTCGGCGCCAGGCCGTGCATTTTATGCGCGCCGCCAACCACTTGTTTCAGCTTGCCGGCATCGACGGCGAGCAACCACTGAGAGATCCTTCGGCAGCAATAGTGTTCGTAGTCAATGCGGCGTTTTCGGCCGAGCTATTCTTGAAGTCTCTGCGTCAGGCGGACGGGGCAGAATTCAAAAAAATCCATGGGCTTCTGTCGATTTATGATGAACTTAGCGAAGGGATGCGGGTGCACATTGACGTTTGCGCTTCCCATCTTGCCCGAGCACTTCAGTTCGCAGAGCTACCGGCCATTCGCGAAACAATCGAGACGATTGATTCGGCTTTCGTAGAGTGGCGATATGCGCACGAGCGCGAGCGCACCGGAGTGGTCGTCGGAAATTCGGTGGGGTTCTTGCTTGAAACGCTCAATATCGCAACGCAGAGCGGGGTCGGCGCGATCACTTAACGAGGATGCCCATCGGACCACGACGCGGGTTTGCTGCGGATCGCAAATGACCTCGACGAGATCGGGTTCGACCCCCTCTGGTCAGTTGCTACTTCGCGACTTCCACCGGCCCCATTTGGCTGGGTGCGGTCGTACACTTGTCGCGGTGATGGAGAATTTCCAGCAGCCGGGAGGGTCGATCGAGGGTGCCCGCGGTGCGGCGGCCGTATATAGCGGGGTTGGAGGTGATCGCCTGATAAAGTTTATGGAGAGATGGCCGAGTGGTTTAAGACTGCAGCCTTGAAAACTGTAAGCTTAGGATTTTTCAAGTATTTGTTATGGGAAGCATGCGGAAGGGTGCAGAGTGGTCGATTGCTCTGGTCTTGAAAACCAACGAAGGGGAAACCTTCCCCTTCCGCCACTCCTTAGCTTGTAGGATTTCCCCTACAGCGTTGCTGAATGTGTTCAGGTATCTTTCGCGCACCAGCGCGAATGACTGCTGCCAGTTCTGAATGTGCGCAAGGTCAGTTGCATCGATCTAGCCCATTCGCGTCGCAGTGAATTGAGTTGACTAGGCTGCAGGGAACGAGGGGAGATCACATCGGTGGCGCTCACAGACGCTTATGTCCAAACGCATGGGCAAATTCCAGAGTTTTTCTCGACTCTCTCGCAGGGGCAGGCGCCTCCGCAGGTCACCAATCAATATCTCCGTGACTTGGGATTCACGTCAACGAATCATCGTGCCTATATTCCTCTGTTGAAGGCACTTGGCTTCCTCTCTGCAGATGGAGCGCCTACAGCGCGTTATCACTTATATCGTGATGGCTCGCAATCTCGACGAGTGCTGGGAGAAGCAATAAAGCAGGCCTACGGGGACATCTTCGTCATACGTTCCAATCCCACTGACGCAGACCGCCCGCTAATTGAGGGAAAGTTCAAGAGTTCTCACAATGTTAGCGATATCGTCGCTAAACGCATGACTAATACGTTCCTCGCTCTATTGCCGCTAGCAGACCTATCGGCTTCGAGTACACAGCCTTCTCTTGCCCCTTCATCTGTGAATGGCATAGATCCATCATCTGCACAAGAATCAGCGATGGCGGCATCGTCGGCCGTCGCGTCCGATCCGGTTCGTCCCAGCGTTTCCGGGGGGCGGGCTAGTCTCCACTACAATATTCAAGTTCACCTTCCGGCCACTAAAGATATCGAGGTCTATAACGCGATATTTAAATCCTTGAGGGAGCACTTGCTTGACTGATGCTCGCAAGGACGTACGCGACTTCATGTTCCGCGGCTTGATGTTTGAGGCCGAGGCGAGTCAGTTCATCGCAGCCGGCATCCAGGTCGGAGCCGACCTCGCTCAGGCAGAGGAGCGTCTTCTCTCCGAGGCACTCGCACCATTCAGCGTTGCGCGTAGAAACGAGGCGTTAGAGATGGCGCGCCTGTATTCGGTCCTTCACTGCTTCGAAAACGAGGTGCGAAATCTAATCCGTGAGCGATTGGAAGAAAAACTTGGGGCTGGCTGGCAAGAAAAACTCCCCTTGAAAGTGAAGTCCTTCGCAGAGTCTCGGCAGAAGTCTGCACTCGATGACTCATGGTTGGAAGGGGAGAAGAGTGACATTCTAGGCTTTGTCGATTTCGGTCAGCTCTCAACCATCATCATTGAGAATTGGTCACACTTCGAGGACATCATGCCTTCGCAGCACTGGTTGAGGCAGCGGATGGACGAACTCGAGAAGGCAAGGCACTTCATAGCCCATAATCGCGTGCTGCTGCCGAGTGAGTTTCAACGAATCTATATGTACATCCGAGATTGGAATCGAGTAATCGGACTGTGACCGTGCTTGACGGGGCGCTTTCCCACAGCATGGGTGATATCAGGCGATGTGGTGTCGTTATGAGCATTTTCACGACGCATACGTTTGCTCTAACGAGAGTATAGGAGCCGGTATGGATATGGCGAAGCAGCGGTTCCCAGGCGGCTCCCGAAAGCGCGTCAATCGCGCTGGAGACGCGGTTCGAGCGTTCGATGCGACTAACGAAGATATGCGGGCGATTGAGGAGTGGCGAAGCGCGCATAGACACGTGCTCAACACGTTTCAGGCGATCCTTCGCACACGCACGCGGCGAACGGATGTAATCGTTGCGCAGCGACACAAGCGTCGACGTACGATTTTCGACAAGCTGCAACGGTTTCCCGATATGCAGCTGTCGCGTATGGACGATGTCGCAGGCTGTCGCCTAATCTTCCAAAGTGTTGAGCGTTTGGAGGGATTTCGCACTCAGTTTCACCAAGCGCGCTTCAGGCATAAGCGCCGAAACGAGCCTGATAAATACAATTACATGCTTACGCGCCGAAAGATACTGGCTATCGGGGAGTTCATGACATATATGTCTATGATGTCAATTCCGATACCGGTGCTCATCTGGAGGGGCTTTTCGTCGAGATCCAATACCGAACTCTCATTCAGCACGCGTGGGCGACCGCAGTAGAGGTCATTGGCTTTATTACTCATAGCCAGCCAAAGTTCCAGCAGGGCGATCACCGCTATGAAGAAGTGATGGTGTACGCGAGTGAGATTCTCGCTCGCGCTCATGAGAGGATGTTGGGGCCTGTGCCAGATCTATCTGATCGAGAACTAGTGGAGCACTTTGTAACTCTCGATAAAGAACTTGGCTTGCTTCAGATGCTCCGTGGGCTACATGCTGCCCGCGGGGTACATTCTGACAAACGAAATTCGATTCTCATCTTTCGCGGGGAGCAGGAGCTTGAGGTGAGGAGCTATCGGGATGCGACCGAGGCCATCCAAGCCCTTTTCGAGCTTGAGAAGCAATTCCCTGAAGCAGATATCGTATTAGTGAGGGCCGACACTAGCGAAGAGGTCCGCCTGGCGTTTCGTAACTACTTCTCTGACGCCAGTGAGTTCATTCGGCTCGTTGATGACGGTTGCGCAGTTCTCATGGAAGGCGCCCATCCGCGTGACTTGGGCCTGTGAGGCACAATCAGGGGAACGTTGTGTCTCGGTTTAAAAAACATTACTTTCCACCGCCCGGATGAATGGGCTTACGAGCTCTGGGTCAGGCCCTTCGGGGCGGCAACCAGGAGCCGCAGGGGGAGTGACGACCCTCTGTAATGCACCGGAAAAAGGGCCCACGGTTGTCACGGGCCTTGTCATTTCAGACCTTCTGCGTCCGCTTGAGCGCTTTTTCTACATTCTCTACCAGCGTAGCCGCGGGAACGCCGAGTGCCGCCCCGAGCGCGATCAGAGTAGAAATTGTCGGCTGTCGAATACCTTGTTCGAGGCGCGACACGAACGTACGGCCGACGCCCGCCTGGTACGCGTGTCGCCCCCCCGTAAACTTACTCCAGACATAAACCGAGGTCTCTGGGCAAAATATCCCCAAGGAGACCCACGATGCGCAAGAGCAAATTCACCGAAAGCCAGATCGTCGCGACGCTTAAGCAGGTCGAAGGCGGCAGGCAGGTCAAGGACATGTGCCGGGAGCTAGGCATTTCCGAGGCGACCTACTACACCTGGAAATCGAAGTACGGTGGCATGGAGGCGTCGGATTTTCATCGTCTGCGCGATCTGGAAGCGGAGCACAACAAGCTCAAACGCATGTACGCGGATTTGGCGATGGAGAACCACGGGCTGAAGGATCTCATCGCAAAAAAGCTGTAGACCCGGCGCATAAGCGCCCGCTCATCACCTGGTTGGTCGATCACCATGGATGGAGCGAGCGCCGGGCATGTCAGGCACTTGGCTTTTCGCGATCGACGCTGCGCTACAAGACTCGCCCTGATCGCGACGAGCCCGTCATCGCGCTACTAGCTGAGTTGGCTGAGCGGTTCCCCGAACGCGGCTTCGACAAGCTGTTCCAGATCGTTCGTCGGCGCAGCCTGCCGTGGAATCACAAGAGGGTGTGGCGCGTGTATTGCCTGACGCAGTTCAATCGCCGCCGACGCGGCAAGAAGCGTGTTCCGACGCGTCACCCACTGCCACTGGTGGCCGGCGAGGCGATCAACGGAAGCTGGTCCATCGACTTCATGTTCGACGCGCTCTGGGACGGCCGCCCGTTTCGTACGTTCAACGTCATCGACGACTTCAGCCGCGAGGCACTCGCTGTGGAAATCGACCTTAATCTTCCTGCATCGCGAGTCATCCGAACGCTCGAACGTGTCGCCGCGTGGCGCGGCTATCCGTCGAAGCTTCGCCTGGACAACGGTCCGGAATTCGTGGCTCTTGCGCTGGCAGAATGGGCGGAACGAAAAGGCATCAACCTCGACTTCATCGAACCAGGAAGGCCGATGCAGACGGCTTCATCGAGCGTTTCAACGGAAGCTTCCGGCGCGGTGTCCTCGACATGCATATCTTCCGGAACCTGACCGAAGTACGCGAGCAGGCAGAGCTATGGCTGGCCGACTACAACCGCGAGATACCTCACGACAGCCTTGGCGGGCTGACGCCCCCCGAGTTCAGGCAGCAGAATGATCCGGCAACCTCGGGTTATGGTTGGCACTAACTAACGGGGGGCGACATTCACGCCCCCGATGTGTCGAATCCGTTCATGGGCATTCATCCTGTCGATCTTGTTATGCACAGCACTTCAATCGCCATATCCTGCTCCCTGTCTATGCGCGGAATGCGCGTCGCAGCCGCGTCCTGGTCAGAGATACCGAAAATTACTGTCAGTGAGTGGCCCTAATGCGTGTAGGGATCCGCTTACGTCGAGCGGCATAGTCCTTCGTGCGAGAGATTAATTAAGATACCTGATACTTCCATCGACAAGTCGACAGCGTACGCTGGGGCATCCGGATACATGAATCCGCAGTTCGCGATGACGAATGCAATGAACCGTATACTACGTCAATCATCGTAATGCGAAGGCCGATGTATTGAAGTCCACGAAGGATGGTTGTCCAGTCGACGTTCTTCGCCTTCGACACAAACCCCAAAGGAGGTTGCTGCGAAATGCCTTACTGCTGCTGAAAGTACAAGGTATTTCGTTCGATCTCGGGGCGTAATAATACCAATAACCGGACGGCCTCTTCGCGTAGTGGCACCCAGGCAGGATGATTCATGGCGGTGATGCAACCTATGTGACCCGTCATTCTCAGGTGCGGCACAGACAGAGCTTCCGGCGGCAGTCGTCTCAATGCAGCTACCAAATCAACAATTTTTTCGGCCTGCTCCCAATTGAGATAGTGAGCCGATAGGCGTAGTGCACCAATCCCCCTGGCCGTCGTGTCGCTTTGGATCTCATATGGAGTGTTGTAGTTGTCCATATCTTTGCACTGAGTTGCAGCATCGCTCGACAACACCCGAAGTGCTGCTATGAAGTAGTGAAAAGTGTTCTCAAACACTTCACGGTCACTCATTTCATTCGAAGCCATGTCGACTCTCTTTGCTATTTGCTATGCGGCTGGGATCAAGGGATGAATGGTTCAATGATTGGCGGCTCAAGTACTGGCGGCTCAGCCGCCGGTACTTCCAAGATTGGCGGAGCCGCGACAGGTGGCTCTTCAATCGGCCGCACGGGCGTCGGATTTCCCGGATGGGCTTGCTCTGCCGTTATGGGATTTCCATTCATGTCATAGCGCTGCTGTGGTTGCCCGGGAGGCGACAGTTTCCAATATCCGGATGATCCTTTTAATCCGCCCTCACTCTCAGGGGGGCTATATTCACACATTGCTCGCGGTCCGGAGGGCTGTTTGGGTCCATAAAATGCTCCCGATCGCTGCCCCGGGCCTGCAGGTGTCCATGGACCACCCGGAATGCTGTTCGGAATGTCTGATGCTTCAGGAATTCTGCCTGGTGCCTCTGGAGGGAACGGGCCCATGGGTGGTGGCCCGACGGCAAGTCCTTCTGCGTCACGTGTGGTCAGCGGGCGTGACATCACGTACGCATAGGTGGAAGCACCTCCCGCAAGTCCGATGGGGTCGCTTTTAAAGTACCGTCCAGCCGCCGCTTCGTAATCACGGTTGATGTTGTAACTAAGCCCTGACTCGGCGTCGAAATACTGGCCGGGGAAGCGCAAGTTCAATATGTATCCGGTCGTAGACGTTGGTGCCGTCTCGCCGAACGGGTTGCTGGCATAAGTCCATTGCCAAAGCACCGCACCCAATGCATTGGTCACCACACGTGGAGTACCCAGGCCGTCTGCATGAACAAACGCTACCGATGTCGTGGTACTGGTCCGGTCGACAATGCCCACCGGAAGGTCGCCCATCCATACATAGTCGCGGCTGGTGGTCCCGGTGGATTCCGAAAGGATCCGGGTTGCGTCGTCATAATCGAAGCGTGTGGTAGCACCGCCAGCCGTTTTCTGAACACGCTGGCCCAGCGCATTGAGAACATACGATCCGACAATGGTGCCGTCCCTCTGGACGCTCGTCAGGCGGCTACGCTGGTTGTACCCGAAGGTGTATGCACCGGAGGCCAGTGTGCTGGCCGTGGTGTTGCCGCGCGCATCAACCTGCCGCGTCGTCGTACCAATTCCGGTGAGTTGATGGGTGCCGGTGGCATAGGTGTAGGTACCGGTGAGGATGCCGGGGCCGGTCTTCGACAGTCGGTCACCGGTCTTGTTGTACGTGTATGCCTCGACGGCAGTGCCAGCCGGGTTTTTGACCGAGGCTAGGCGATAGAGCGGGTCGTAGCTGTAAGTCTCTGTCGCCGTCGGTACACCACTAGCATTGCCAATCGCGGTAATGTTGCCTAGCACGTCTCGTTTAACATGGAGCGAGAACGCCGTACTAGCTATGTCAGTGAGCGTACCCGACGCATCGTGAGTCAGTGTCACCGTCTGGCCATCTCCCAGCTTGTAGGAGGCGACGGGGCCAAACGACTTGTAGACGACGTTGCTGACGACGGTCGTCGCCGTGCCGCCCTGGGGCGTAGCCGTGACGACCGTGATGTTGCCGATGCTATCGCGGGTATAGGCAATGACCGTCCCGTTTGGCGTCGTAACCGAACTCAGACGATTGCCGCGCGTCCAGGTGTAGGTTGTCGTGGTGGTCGTGGTGCCAACGGTCTGCTGCTTCTTCGTCACGTTTCCGTGTGCGTCGAAGCAGAAGACGATACCGCCACTGCCTTCGATGATGCGAGTCAGGTGGCCTTTGCCGTAATTCCCTGTGCAGCCGGTGACAGAGTCAGCCTCGTCATATTTGTACTGCACGTTGAGCGTGGTATCGGCGTAGCTCGTCGACAGGAGGCGATTCTTCGCATCGTATGTTGATGTGCTGCTGACATTGGTCGCGTCGGTAGAAGTCTTCAGGTTTCCTGCGATGTCGAATACGCGTGCAGTAGTTCCGGTATCCGGGCTGTGGAGGCCGGTGACGTTGTTGAGGGCATCGATGTCGTAAGTGGTGTCCAGTCCGTCGGGGTCGCTGAAGCCGGTAACACGGTCTAGCGCATCGAACGAAATGATCGATTGGGTATCTTTCGTCGCGGCGTCGGTGCCTTGGTAATTGCGTAGCGTGCTGACCAGTCGGTTGAGCCCGTCGAACACCTGCTTGCGCTGGACCCCGACACCATCCTGGCTGTGGACGAGGTTGCCATTGGCATCAAAGCTGTCGGCAAAGGACGCGGAGAACACCATGCGGTTCAGGCCATCGGTGATCGCCGTCAATTGGCCGAGCGTATTGAAGCTCTGCGAGGTGGTTCGCACCACTGTCCCCGCAGCCGTGAAGACCTGTTCCTTGGTTTGGTTGCCGGCGGCATCCAGAGTGTAGTGGTATCGACGCCCCTGACCGTCCGTGACATCAGTCAGGCGGTGGGCTGCGTCGTATGTGTAGGTCGTGGTGACGTTGTCCGGGTCGGTGACCTGGTGAACAGTGCCGTCCGGGTTGTAAGCGATGGTAGTCACGGCATCGCTGGTTGATGGCGTACCGGCCGCCAAAGCCCGCACCGCCGTTGCGGCAAGCCAGCCGCGCGGGGTGTACGTATAGTCGGTCAGTACCCCGGTCGGGGCCTTGATGCGCGTCGGTCGCCCGGCCTTGTCGTAGCTAACGAAGGTGGTGACGAGCCCTGCGCCGTCCGTGACTGTCTTCAGATCGCCTGGGTGATGGCAGGCGCCGCCAAGGGCGCCGCACCCCGATTCATCGAGTTGCTGATACCAGGCGTAAGTCAGGGTATCGGGTACGTCTGTGCGCGGACCGTCGACTGTGAGAAGCAAGCCGAGAAGCGGGCAGGTGGTTGATACGGTCTCGCAATAGGTCATGCTCGTGCGGCGCACGCCCGCTGGGGGTGTGCCCGTGGTCGCGCAGGTATAGGCGGGAGCGTTCACCGGATCGATGAGACATTGAGCCGTCGCTTGGCCCCGGCTGTTATAGGCCCAGCTTTCTTTCTGGACGATGGTGCCCGAAGCGTCCTTGACGGTGCGCAGCACAGGCACGCGGAGTGCCGTATTCCACGTGATGTCGATGGTCCGCTGATCGGCTGAGCCCTGGGCGTCGATCTCCTGTGTCGGCAGTCCGTCGGCGTCATAGGTCATCCCCCGAACGTTGCCGTTGAAGTCCGTGTAGGTCGCCGGTCGGGAGTTGGCATCGTAGGTGCGGGAGGCGTAGGGCTGGCCGCATTCGCCGCAGGGCTTGTCGAGGGTGGCAACCCGAAACAAACCCTGGATCGTCGCGTATCCCTGATGGGAGATGCCGCCGAGCGGGTACGTTACGTCAGACGAGCCATCGGTGTTGTAGGTGACGGCGACACGGCCGGCGCCACCGGCAAACTGGGTAGAAGTTGCTCGCCCATTGCCGTCGAAGGCGGTGTCTTCGAACCGTACACCGTTCTCGTCGACAAGACCGGTCATTGCAAAGGGGAGGTTTACGCCGCCGGTGAGGGTCGACTCGTTGTAGACATACTGCCGTGTCTTGGTGTCTGGATACTGTACAGTCGTCAGGTTCCCCACGCTGTCGTAGCCGTAGACGAACGTGCCGCCGTCGGGGAGCGCAACCTGGTGAATATGAGCATCGGAATCGTAGGTAAATTCCAGTGCCCGCCCGTCGGGCGCAGAGACAGTCAGGAGCAGACCAGGTTTCGGCGCGATGGCAGGGTCGGTAAGCGTATCGCTGTATGTCAGTGTGGCCTTTTGACCGGTTTCGTCCTGAATTGTGAGCAAGTGCCCATCGGCGCTGTAGGTCTCAGTGTGGCGTAACGCGGCGACCCAGAGGGCGTAACCAGTTATCACACCTTGACCATCTTGCGATTCGGTCAGGATGTCTGGATTGTTAGGTGTGGTTGTCCATCCTGTCGAACTGGACTTGTGAAATATCTCCCGCAGCCCGCTTGGACGAGATGCCGTCATGGCTGAGGTACCGCTACTGGAATATGCCCGCGTCAGACTCCGGTTGAACGAGTGGCTCCAGCGCATGCCCATGGGACTCGACGATGCAGATGGATGGCTGTTGTAGAACCGCCGAAACCGCAACCAGCTACTCGCTGTGTAGTCGTCTTCCTGGATGTATTTGTTACCCGTGGCGGTATTGATCGGGTCACCCGCCGTCGGAGTCCCGGTATCCGGTACACCCTTGCTCGACTCGCAGCTGGGAGTATCGCCGCCTGAACCACTGCCACCACCGCCGCCATCGCTCCCTTCGCCACCATCACAACCGGCGCCCTCTCCGTTGTTTTGACCTGCGTCGAAGCCATAGGCCGTGCCCGTTACTGCGTCACCACCACCACACCCATTCTTCAACTGCATTGAAGCAAAGGTCCCCGTGACTTGCCCATCGGGATAGTCGGTCTCGTCGTAGCTACAACCATTGCCCCAACAGCTCTGGTAGGCGTCCCACCATGCGCTAACCGCCTCCCCGACAGATCCAAGCGGGCCGCCGCCGCCGATGCATCCTAGAGAGAAGTAGTAAGGGGCGTCGTAATACTGAGCTGTCGTGTTTAGTGCTCGAACCACGGCAGGTTCGTCTGCGTAGACCATGGATGCTCGAACATGAGAACCAGAGGAGCCCATCGCCGCTGGGCTGCTGCTCGATGAGGCTGGCCCATTGGTAGGGGAGGCGTGCGACGCTAGTGAAAGTAGCAATCCAAAGAACACGGCAAAGCCACACCGGATGACGTTGGACATGATGGTCTCCCCTAAACTGATGCCGACCCGGCGCAAGCCGGGAAATCGACGCGAGGGTGCACTTTCCAGACTGATGGGTCTGTAGGGGAAAACTGACATTGCTAAAACTGTGAAATGCGTTCGATATTTAACAAACGCCAACGCTCATCCGAAAGTTATTGCGAATATATGTAGATTATCCCCAACGGCCTGGGATTCTGCCGAGCCGATGCGGTATGCCAATGGTCTTCTGGCCAACGATCGTACTTACTAGAACGAGGTTTATGCAGGCGGACTTCTTGGTGCGCTCGGCTACTTGAGCAGCACGGGCCCCGCGCCGATCTTGACCCTGAGCAACTCGTAGGGCTGCTTGCGCTCATCCTTCCCTTCATGAAAACCCGCCTGCCGGTGCAGCTGGTTAGCGGTGAAGTACAGATAGCCGTCCGTACCGACCGATAAGGTGTCGGGCCACAGGATGCGCGGATCGGTCACCAGGGTTTTCCACTTGCCGGCGTCGTAGCGGCGGATGCTGTTGTGCTCGTAGTCTCCGCCATAGACCCGGCCCTTATCGTCTTCCGCCAGGCCATCGGACGCGCCTTTCATGCCGAGGTCGCGTACGGCCTTTTCGATGTCGGCTTCGGACATCTTTTCATCACGCAGGAGTGCGGTCGGGACGCTGAAAAGATGGCGGCTCGACAGTGCGCAGTAATACAGCGTCTTCCCATCGGCGGAGATGGCGATGCCATCGCTGGCGACGAGCCAGGGGCTCGGTGGGCCACCCGCCGGGCGGTTCATCAAGGGCTTGCCCTCGATGACCGGCACGAAGTCCTTGTCCGGCATGGTGCTCGCGTGCCCGCTGAGGCGGCGGATCGCGTGGCCTGAATCGAGATCGACGACGATGATGCCTCCCGGACCTTTGACCGAGCTGTCGGTGATGTAGGCGACACCTGCCTTGCCCACACGCAGGTCGAAGCGGACGTCGTTCACATAGGTGGTGGGGAGGACCACGTCGTCAGCGAGCACGATGGTCTTGAAGACCTTGTTGGTGGCCAGGTCGACCGCGACGAGTTTCGCGCCACCTGCTATCGGTGCCGCGAACTTCGGTGCGCCCGTATCGAGGATCCACAACCGGTTGGTGGCGTCGGCGACCACGCTCTGGACGCTGATGAGGGTGGAAGCGGCATGGGACGGGTCGGCGTTATTGAGCGCCTGCGATGGATAGGCGGTGACCTTGCCGTTCTTGAGTTCTCCAACCGTGAAGGCGGGGTTGTCGCCCCATTGGGGATAGTTGACGAAGATCCGGCCGTTCGGCGCCACCGTGACGCCCGTCGGCATCGCGCCCTCGAACGTGGCCACTCGCTCGACGGCAGGCGACTGGGACGGATCGGCCACCGCCGAGAAGGAGGCGGCCATAATTCCGGCGAGTAGAAGCTGTTTCATGGAAGTGACCTCGGACAGGGGATAAGACGCAGGTAAAGCTTGCGCGAGGCCTGTCCGAGAAAAAAGGCACTAGTTGGCACAACACTTTCAACGTTTTGGTGAAAGTGGCTGGTGACCGGCGCAGGGCTTATTTGCCGCCGGTGACGTCGAGGAAGGTCCCGGTCACGAAAGATGCCTCGTCGCCAGCAAGCCACAGGATCGCCCGAGCCACTTCCTCGGGCTGGCCGCCTCGCCCCATCGGAATCGAATCCTTCACCCGGTCGACCCGTCCCGGCTCACCTCCGCTGGCATGCATTTCGGTGTAGATATGCCCCGGACGAACACAGTTCACCCGGATACCTTCTCGCGCGACCTCCTTGGCGAACCCGGTGGTGAAGGTCTC
>Ga0136846_1215731_pt1 | contig 13743 bp, 17 predicted proteins | sample HopSoiMetagenom2_FD_96841 | JGI IMG/M metagenome (GOLD analysis project Ga0136846, IMG submission 96841) | Grasslands soil microbial communities from Hopland, California, USA - 2 Assembly 2016 (version 4) | ecosystem: Environmental > Terrestrial > Soil > Grasslands | place: USA: Hopland... | reverse complement strand
GTCAGGCGCGCTAGGGTCGCGAGACCCGAGCCGGGACCACCCGGCCAGGTAGCTCAGTTGGTAGAGCACGCGGCTGAAAACCGCGGTGTCGGCAGTTCGATTCTGCCCCTGGCCACTCCCCGCCTCCCTCTACACTGACCGCCGTGCTGTCCCCGGCGATCGACCGAGGCCTGATCAAGAAGCTCAAGGACGCGGAGGACGAGCGGTTCCACACCGCCCGGCCGCGCTCCGCAGAGCTGTGGACGCGTGCGTGGGATTCGATGCCTAACGGCGTGCCGATGGCGTGGCACCGCGGCTCGTATCACCACCTCCCGATGTGGGTCGACACGGCCGCCGGCGCGCGCTTCACCGACGTCGACGGCTTCACCTACAGCGACTTCAACATCGCCGACATGTCGATGTTCTGCGGCTACGCGCCGGAACCGGTGGTACGAGCGGTCAGCGATCGGATGGCGAAGGGCAACCAGTTCCTGCTCCCGACCGAGGACGCGATCCTGGTCTCCGAGGAGCTCGCGCGCCGGTATCGGCTGCCGAAGTGGCAGTACACGCTGTCGGCGTCGCAGGCCAACACCGAGGTGATCCGGGTCGCGCGCGTGATGACTGGGCGCGACAAGGTGCTGATGTTCGACGGCAAGTACCACGGGCATTTCGACCATGCGCTGGTGGAGCTCGACGAGGCGGGCGAGCTCGTCCCCGAGGAACACGGGCTGCCGGCCGACGTGACCGAGCACGTCGTGATCGTCCCGTTCAACGATGTGCCGGCGCTGGAGCGTGCCCTGGCGCATGGTGACGTGGCCGTCGTCATGACCGAGCCGGCGATGACGAACAACTACGGCCTCGTCCTGCCGGACGACGGCTTCCACGACGAGCTGCGCGCCGCGACCAAGGCGGCCGGCACGCTGCTCGCCTGCGACGAGACGCACACGCAGGTCTTCGGGCCGGGCGGACTCACCGCGCAATGGAACCTCGAGCCGGACTTCGTCGCTGCAGGCAAGTCGATCGCGGCCGGCGTGCCGTTCGGCGCGTGGGGCACGACCGACGAGATCGCGATGTTCCTCACCCAGATGAAGGGACCCGACGGCGAGCGGTTCGACATGGTGGCGATCGGCGGCACGTTGTTCGGCAACGCGCTGTCGATGGCAGCGGCACGCGCGACGATGCTCGAGGTGCTGACCCCCGAGGCCTACGAGCACACCCAGCAGCTCGGCGCCAAGCTCGCCGACGGGATGCGAGCGAGCGTCGAGAAGGTCGGGCTCCCTTGGCACATCCCGCACGTCGGCCCGCGCGCGGGCTACGTGTTCGCGCTCGAGCCGGTCCGCAACGCGGCCGAGGGACGGGCGACGGCCAACGACTTCCTCGTGCGGTTGATCCGGATCTGGCTCGCGAACCGCGGCGTGTGGGAGGCGATCGTCGGCGCTGGGCCGGTCGTGCCGGTGCCGGCCACCGATGAAGACGTCGACGCCTACCTCGACGCGTGGGACGCGCTGGTGGTGCGGCTCACGTCGTGAGCGCTAGTTGAACAGCTCGCGGCTGCGGAACTCGGCCCACCGCACGAGCACCGACTGATACGCCTCTGCGGATTCCGCCGGCTCGTGCTTGGCAAGCGCGTCGAGCGCCCGCTGCATCTGCTCGGCGCTGTGATCGTCGTCCATCTCGTCCCAGCTCATCAGGTCGGACAGCTCGCCGTAGTCGAGCTCGAGGACGCTCCGCGGGTCGAAGGTGGCGATCCACTGGTGGAGATCGACCACGAGTTCGCCGAGCTGGGCCAGGTCCGAGCGCCGGAGCGTCGGCAACACGTTCTCGACGCGGCGCATCGCCCGGCGCACCGGCGCGCGGTACCGCAGGCGGAGCCGGCCGCGATCGTCGTCGGCGATCGAACGCTCCTCCGACCGGAACATGACGAACCAGCGAAGCGGCACGTGCCACGCGCTCTGTCGGACGAAGGGGACGGCGTGCGGGTCGCGCCGGCGGAGCTTGCCGAGCTCGCGGCGAGCTCGCCGCGCCTCGCGGGGGGGCAGGACGAGATCCCACAGCTCGGCGAGGTACTCCTCGGGCTCCTCCGCGAGGGCGCTCAGCACCCGCAGCCGGGTGCGGTGCGGCGCGAGATATGAGCGGCCCTCGAACGCGCGGACCTCCGCAGCCTCGCGTCCGCCCGGTGCAAGGAATCCGACGCCCTCGCCGGTGGGACGATCGGCGAAGCGCGGGCGGCCGGTCTGATGACGCCCCGTGACCAGCCACCGCTCCCAGTGCAACTGTTCGGAACGCTCGAACCCGTCGAGCGGCTGGAAGACGCGGAGGTAGGCGCTCGGAACCATCGTGCGGAGTCTAGCGAGGGGTACCGTCACGTATCCTGTCGGCATCCGTCGCAAGGAGCTTCAGCCGTGGCCGAACCACACGCCCAGCCGCCCGCGCACTGGAGCGGCTCGGAACCCCGGCGGATCCTGGCCCCGGACGGGTCGGCGGTCGGACCGATCCCGCGGGATCTCGACGCCACCGCGCTCCGTGAGCTGTACCGGTGCATGGTCCTCGCCCGGCGGCTGGATCGCGAGTGCATCGCGCTGCAGCGCCAGGGCGAGCTAACCGTTTACCCGGGTCACGAGGGCCAAGAAGCCGCACAGGTCGGCTCCGCGTGGGCGCTCGGCGCGACCGACTTCGTCTGGCCGACCTTCCGCGAGCTCCCGGTCGCCCTGCTGCGCGGCGTCGATCCCGTGCAGTACCTGCAGTACCACCGCGGCACCTGGCACGGCGCCCCGTACGACCCGCGCGCGACCCGGTTCGGACCGATCTGCATCCCGATCGCGACCCAGATCGCGCACGCCGCCGGCTACGCGCTCGGCCGCCAGCTCGACGGCAGCGACGACGTCACGATCGCCTACTTCGGCGACGGCGCGACCAGTGAGGGCGACTTCCACGAGGCCGCGAACCTCGCGGGCGTCCGGCGGCTGCCGCTCGTCCTGTTCTGCCAGAACAACGGGTGGGCGATCAGCGTGCCGACCGCGTCCCAGACCGCCGGCGAGATTTGGCGGCGCGCCGAGGGCTACGGGTTCCCCGGGGTGCGGGTCGACGGGAACGATGTCCTCGCGGTGTACGACGTCACGCGCGAGGCGGTCGCCCGCGCGCGCGCCGGCGACGGTCCGACGCTGATCGAGGCGCTGACCTACCGGGTCGGCGCGCATTCGACGGCCGATGACGCGCGACGCTACCGCGCCGACCCGGACGTCGATGCGGCGCGAGGGTTCGACCCGATCCCGCGGTTCCGCACCTGGTTGGCCGGGGCCGGCCACGCCGACGACGCGTTCATCGCTTCCTGCGACGACGAGGCCGAGACGTTCGCGCTGACGGTTCGCGAGGGCGTCGTCGCAACACCGGCGCCGCCCGCGGAGTGGGCGTTCGACTGGGTGTACGCCGAGCCGCCGGCGACGTTCGAGCGGATTCGAGCGGAAGCGCTCGCCGAGGGACGCAGATGACCGAGTGGACGCTGAGCCGCGCGCTGAACCAAGCACTGCGCGACGCTCTCCAGACCGACGACCGAGTGCTCGTCTTCGGTGAAGACGTCGGCATCAGCGGCGGTGTGTTCCGCGTGACCGACGGGCTCCGGGATGCATTCGGCGAACGGCGCGTCTTCGACACCCCGATCAGCGAGGCGGCGATCGTCGGCTCCGCGGTGGGATTGGCGTTCGCCGGCTGGCGCCCGGTCGTGGAACTCCAGTTCGACGCGTTCTCCTATCCCGCGTTCGAGCAGATCGTCGATCACGTCGCCAAGATGCGGATGCGGACCAGAGGACGCGTCGACATGCCGATCACGATCCGCATCCCGTCGTTCGGCGGCATCAAGGGCAAGGAGCACCACGGCGAGAGTCCCGAGACGTACTACGCGCACACGGCAGGGCTGAAGGTCGTGGTGCCCTCGAGCGCCCTCGACGGGTATGCGCTCCTTCGGCACGCGATCGCCGATCCCGACCCGGTCGTCGTGCTGGAGCCGAAGGCACGCTACTGGACCAAAGAGGAGGGCGAGCTCGATGCCGATGCGCCCGGGATCGGCGTCGGCCGCATCCTCCGCGACGGCGGTGATGTCACGCTCGTCGCGTACGGCTCCATGGTGACGCGGGTCACGGCAGCCGCTACCCACCTCGCCGACGCCGGCATCGAGGCTCGGGTGGTGGACCTCCGTTCGCTGTCGCCGCTGGACGACGAGCTCCTCCGCCGCTGCGCCGAGGAGACCGGCCGCATCGTCGTCGTACACGAAGCGCCACGCCACGCCGGGTTCGGCGCCGAGGTCGCGGCCCGCGCGATGGAGCTTGCCTTCGATTCGCTTGCCGCGCCCATCGCACGTGTGACCGGCTGGGACGTGCCGTATCCCCCGGCCTCGCTCGAGGACGGCTACCTCCCGAGCGTCGACCGCATCGTCGCCGTGGCCAAGGAAACGGTCGCCTACTGATGGAGCGCGTGTTCGTGATGCCGGACCTTGGCGAAGGGCTCGAGGAGGGTCGGATCGTCGAGTGGCTCGTCGGCGAGGGTGACCAGGTCTCGCTGAACCAACCGCTGGTCGAGGTCGAGACGGCGAAGGCAGCGGTCGAGATCCCGTCGCCGTTCGCGGGCCGAGTCGTCAGGTTGCACGGCGGCATCGATGCCGACGTCGCCGTCGGCGCGCCGCTGATCACGTTCGAGGTAGACGCGGTCCCCGCTCCCGCTCCCGTTCCGGCTCCGGCTCCGGCTCCGGCTCCGGCCCCGGCCCCCGAGACCGACGGCGGCCAACCCCGAACGCTGACGATCGCGGCGCGGACTCCGATCGAGGAGCGGCGCCCCGACGGTCGGATCAAGGCGACACCACCGGTCCGCAAGTATGCGAAGGATCTCGGCATCGACATCGCGACGGTCGACGGCACCGGACCGGACGGGCGGATCGCGGAAGCCGATGTGCGACGGGTCGCCGATCGCCGTGACCGGTTCGATCATGACGGCGTCTTCGCGGTCGCGGTACACCAAGACGTCGGGTCGCGACTCGAGCCGGTCGACGACCTTCGCCGCGCGATCGCGGCGAGCCTCACGCAGCAGATCCAGATCCCGCAGGTCACGACGTTTCGCACCGTCGATTGCACCGAGCTCGACGGGTTCAGGCGCGAGCTGCAGGTCTCGCCTCTGCCCGTCGTCGTCGCGGCGCTCTGCGCTGCGGTCCGCGGGCATCCGTTGCTCAACGCCAAGTGGCTCGAAGACATGATCGAGTTCCGTGACGCCGTAAACGTCGCGCTCGCAGTCGATACGGATCGCGGGCTGATCGTGCCCGTCGTGCAGGACGCGGGGCGGCGCGGGATCGCCGGGATCGCGGCTGAGATCGAGCGCCTCGCGACCGGCGCTCGCGAGGGCTCACTTCGGCTCGAAGACAAGCTCGCGGCCGCGACGATCGCGGTGAGCAACACCGGGTCATACGGTTCCGAGGCCGGAACCCCGATCCTGTCGCCGGGCACGAGTGTGACGCTCGCGTTCGGCGTGATCCAGCCGCGAGCGCTCGTCGTTGATGGTGAGGTCGTCGCGAGGCCGGCCGCCGCCATCTCGCTGACCTTCGACCATCGCGTGCTCGACGGCGCGACGGCCGGGCGCGCTCTGACCGATCTCGTGGCGCTGTTAGAGTCGCCCGAACGGCTGGGAGGGCTGCCTCGATGAAGATCGCGTCGCTGCTGCCGTCCGCCACCGAGATCGTCTACGCGCTCGGCCTGGGTGATGACCTCGTGGGCGTCACCGACGAGTGCGACTACCCGCCGGCCGCGGTCACCAAGCCCGTCATCAGCCGGAGCGCCCTGTCCCAAGGGCACATGCAGACGCCGGCAGAGATCGACGCCGCCGTCCGCGACAAGGTCGGCGGCGGTGAGCCGATCTACCAGCTCGATGTGGATCTCCTTCGCCGGACGCAACCCGACGTGCTGCTGACGCAGGATCTCTGCCGCGTCTGCGCAGTGCCGAGCGGTCAGGTGCAGCAGGCGCTCGACACGCTCGGCTTGCCCGACGCGAAGGTCATCTCGCTCGACCCGAACACCCTCGACGAGGTCATCGCCACGATCGGCGTCGTCGCGAAGCTGTTGGAACGAGAGGAGAAGGGCAACGAGCTGGTCGGTACCCTCCAGCACCGAGTCGCGACGGTGAAAGAGAAGGCCAAGCGCCTGCCGACCATCGGCGTGTTCGCGCTTGAATGGTCCGACCCGCCGTTCTCGGCCGGTCATTGGGTCCCCGGCATGATCACCGCCGTCGGCGGCACGCCGATCCTTGCCGAAGACGGTCGGCCGAGCCGAGAGACCGCGTGGCACGAGGTGCGCGACGCGATGCCCGAGGTGATCGTCTTCATGCCCTGCGGCTACTACCTCGAAGAAGCCGAGGAGGAGGCCGACACGTTCCTCGGCCAGCCCGAGTTCGCCGACACGCCGGCGGTCCGCAACGGCAACGTCTATGCGGTTGACGCCACCTCGTTCTTCTCGCGCCCCGGCCCCCGGCTGATCGACGGCCTCGAGATCCTCGCCTGGGCGGCGCACCCCGACGCGTACCCCGCTCCTCCGCCCGGCACGATCGCCAAGCTCGGGTAGTTCCTCCGTGCCCGACGCCGGCCAGCCGCCGATCCTCGAGTTCGATCCCAACCCGAACGCGGTCTTCGAACCGCACCACGTGGTCGTTCGCGGCGAGGAGCCGGTGCCCGAGCGGGCGGTGCTCTGCTTCTTCAGCCAGGTGATGGACCGGCTGCGCGACGGCGGGGCGCCGGTGCTGTTCGAGCTCGAGGCGGCGCACGGCGTCCACCCGGTGTTCGGGTTCGAGGCCGACGGTGAGCGCATCGCGGTGTTCCACCCGGGCGTCGGCGCGGCGCTCGCCGGCGGCTTCTTCGAGGAGTCGATCGCGCACGGGTGCGAGCGGTTCATGGCGGTCGGGACCGCGGGCGGGCTGGCGCCGCGTGCGATCGGGCACGTCATCGTGCCGACGTTCGCGATGCGTGACGAGGGAACCAGCTACCACTACCAACCGCCGGGCCGCGCGATCGAACCGACACCCGACGCCCTTGAAGCATTGATCGCCACCCTCGAGCGCCACGACATCCCCTTCGAGACCGGCGGCACGTGGACCACCGACGGCTTCTACCGAGAGACTCGCGCGAAATTGGACCGCCGGGTCGCCGAGGGATGCCTCGCGGTCGAGATGGAAGCCTCCGCACTCTTCGCGATCGCGCGGTTCCGTCGCGTGCCGATCGCGCAGCTGCTGACGACCTCCGACGACTTGTCGGGCGAAGAATGGAGCGGTATGCGCCTCCACGATCGCGACGACTTCCGGTGGTCGCTGTTCCTGCTGGCAGTCGAAGCGGTGCGGGCCCTCTAGTACCCTTCCCGGCCTATGCCGAACCAGGTAACGCCCGGTGACATCGGCAAGCGCGTGACGTTCCAGTTCGAGCTGCCGAACGGGTTCTTGAGCGAGGCGGTCGGCGTGTTCGAACGGTGGGACGCCGCCGCCGAGACATACTTCGTCCGCAAGAAGGACGGCTCCGAGGCGCGCGTGCCGGCGCGCGGTGTCCGACATGGAAAGGTGATCCCCGAGTGAGCGAGCTGCCCAGCGCCCTGATCCGTCTGCGGCTCGGTCAGGAGGACGCGCACTACGGCGGCAACCTCGTCGCCGGTGCCACGCAGCTCAAGATCGTCGGCGACCTGATCACCGAGCTCGCGATGAAGTACGACGGCGACGAGGGCTTGTTCCGGGCCTACGAGTCGGTCGAGTTCTTGGCGCCGTTGTACGCCGGCGACTGGATCGAGGCCCGCGGCAAGGTCGTGAGCGTCGGCAACACATCACGCACGTGCGAGTTCGAGATCTATAAGATCGGCGCCGCTCTCACAGACATCAGCGATTCTGCGGCGGAGTTCCTCGACGAACCCGTCCTCACGCTCCGCGCGGTCGGCACCACTGTCGTGCCGAAGGAACACCAGCGCTTCAGTCACTGAACGCCGTCCGCAGCTGCTTCGTGATCAGCGGGATCGGCGCGGCTTCACGTTCCGCGAGCACGGCATCCCAGTGATCAAGGATGCCCGCGCGGTCCAGCCAGATGGCGCGATCGGCGAGTGCCGCGTCGTTCTCGCCGGCCGCCTCGACGCATGCTCGGGCGAACGAGGGCCCGAGCCAGCCGACGAGCCCCGCATAGTCCTTCGCCGGATCGCAGATCTCGACGTCGGCCCAGTCGATGATCGCGGTCACCCGACGCCGGTCTCCGTGGACAAAGATGTGCTCGCCCTTGATGTCGGTGTGGCACAGGGTTCGACGATCGGAGGGTATCGGCGCCGGGTCCTCGAGGAATCGTTGGACGTTCGGACCCGCGATCTCGGTCATCGCTGCGAACGCCGCCGAGCTCACTTTCGGCGGATGGAACGACAAGGTTCGTTCGCCGGCTCCGAGCTCTCGTGCGTGGGTGCCATCGACCTCATGCAAGGCTCCGAACAACGACCCGATGTGATCGGCAAGGCCGGCGCCCGGCGTGATCGTGATCCCGTCAACGGTTTGGCCCTGAACCCCGGTCGCTCGCAGGTGCACGATGAACGGCGGACGGCCATCCTGTGCCGATCCCACCGAAAGGATCGGCCGCACGACATCGCCCAGCAGTCGGGTGAGCGTCGGGTGCAGGGCTTGCTCGGACGAGATCTTCGCGGCATCGACGTCGGTGCGTGCGAACTTCGCCACCGCGTCAGCACCGACCGCCCACACATCGAACTCGTCGTTGAGGAACATCCGGTGCAACGGGTCGCCGGTGTCCAGAGATGCCCGCACGTCTTCCTCGGTTAGCACCGGGGCGACGCTAACAGCCGGTCAGCTGGCGAGCTCGAGGCCTTGCAAGACGCCGACGAGCTCGTCCATGTCGAACGGCTTCGGGACGAACGCCGCGGCGCCGAGCCGCTCCGCGCGTGCGCGATCGATCGCGGAAGCGAGCGCGGTCACCATCACGACGCGCGGGCGGTCCCCCGCCGGAAGCTTGCCGAGCTCCTCGAGCACCGACCAGCCGTCCATCCGCGGCATCATCACGTCCAGGACCATCAGGTCTGGGTGGTGGCGTTCGATCTGCGTCATCGCCTCGAAGCCGTCGTGCGCGGTGAGGGTCTCGTAGCCCTCGCCCTGCAGGCTGAACTCGATGACCCAGACGACCTGGGGCTCGTCGTCGACGACGAGGACGGTTGGAAGTCCGTTCGAGGCCATGATCGTAGCTACGGCTCGCAAGGCACGAACGTTCATGCGTCCATCGGCTCGACCTCGCCGAACGGCGGTGACGTCATCCGGCGAAGGGCGACGGTGGGCGGGTGAGTCCCGCCTAGTCACAGCGGGTGAGCCGGGGGATCGGTTACGCGGACGCCGCGGGCAGGACGAACGTGTAGCCGAGGTGCCAATCGCCGCCATCGGCCGGTCCGTACCAGTCGTCGTCGGTGACCGACGAGCGGTCGAACATGACGCGCCGACACCCTTCGTCCTCGAGACGCCGCATGCCCAACACCGCGGCGTCGCCCAGCGTCATCCCGGCGAAATGCGGAATCGTGAGCACCCGGTAGCTCTGCCCACGGATAAGCGAACGTGCCTCGGTCGCCATCGCACCCCTCCCAGGTGCCGAGCCCTGGCTCGATACGAAGAGGCGGGTGGATCACACCCGTGCCTCCGTTCGGGCGCCCGACCGGGCTCAGTCGGTCTGTCGGAACAGTAGCGCAGTACCCAGCATCGCGCGTCGGCAACCACCGGCTCGAAGCCGGGGCGCGGGCGTTACCGGATCGTCACACCGGAGCCGTGCTCGATCCGGCCCACGACGCGACCATGCGAGCCGGCCGCCTCAGCATGCTCCGGCGCGACGGCGATGATCATCCCGAGCCCCATGTTGAACGTCGAGAAGAGGTCCTCGTCGGTCAGCTGCGCCTCACGCTCCATCAGGCCGAAGATCGCGTGTTCGGTCCAGGTGCCCCGCTCGAGCGTTGCGGCAAGGCCCTTCGGCAGGATCCTGGCGAGGTTCTCGACGATGCCGCCGCCGGTGATGTGGGCCGCGGCGTGCACCAGCCCCCGGCGATGCATCGCGAGGACGTCGGGGGCGTGGATGGCGCAGGGTTCGAGCAGCTCATCGGCGAGCGACCGACCGAGCTCGGGCACCGGGTCGTCGAGCGAACGGCCGTCGAGAAGCACGCGACGCACCAACGAGTATCCGTTCGCGTGGAGCCCGCTCGAGGGCAAGCCGATCAGCACGTCGCCGTCGCGCACGCGGTCCGGGCTGAGAACGTTCGACTCGTCGACGACGCCGACACAGAACCCCGCGAGGTCGAACTGGTCGTCGGGCATCACGCCCGGGTGCTCGGCCGTCTCGCCGCCGAGGAGGGCACATCCCGCGCGGCGGCATCCCTCCGCGACTCCCTCGACGAGCTCGGCGACGTGGTCCGGCACGACGCGCCCGACCGCGATGTAGTCCAGGAAGAACAGCGGCTCGGCACCGGTGCACACGATGTCGTCGGCGCACATCGCGACGAGGTCGACGCCGACGGTCGAGCGGCGGCCGGTCGCACGCGCGATCTCGAGCTTGGTGCCGACACCGTCGGTCGCCGCGGCGAGCAGCTTGCCGTGACCGATCGAGAAGAGCCCAGCGAACCCGCCGACCGCGTCCGCCACCTCCGGACGGCGCGTGCCGGCGGCGAGGTCGGCGATCAGCGAGACGGCCTCGGCCGCGGCTTCCGTGTCGACGCCGGCCGCGCGGTAGGCGTCGCTCACCCCGTCGGCAGCTGGAGCTGGTCCTCCAGCACGAACTTGCCGGCGCCCTCCGGGATCTCGATCGGATACTCCCCGTCGAAGCACGCGCGGCAGAACGAGTCCTTCTCCCCGCCCGCCGCCTGGACCATCCCTTCGAGCGAGAGATAGCCGAGCGAGTCGGCGCCGACGTAGGAGCGGACCTGCTCGACGGTGAGATCTGCGGCGATCAACTCCTGGCGCGTCGGCATGTCGATCCCGTAGAAGCAGGGCCACTGCAGCGGCGGACAGGTGACGAGCATGTGCACCTCGGTGGCGCCGGCGTCGCGGAGCATCGACACCACCTGTTTGGTCGTCGTGCCGCGCACGATCGAGTCGTCGATCACGACGAGCCGCTTGCCGCGGATCGAGTCGGGCAGCGGGTTGAGCTTGAGCTTCACGCCGCGATCGCGCAGCGACTGCGACGGCTGGATGAACGTGCGTCCGACGTATGCGTTCTTGTAGATGCCGTCGCCGTACGGGATACCGGCGACCTGGCTGTAGCCCTGCGCGGCCGAGTGGCCGGTCGTCGGAACGGCGATCACCAGGTCACCATCGACCGGGTGCTCCTCGGCCAGGCGGCGTCCCATCGCGACGCGCGCCTCGTGAACGGTGATGCCGTCCATGCGCGAGTCCGGCCTCGCGAGGTACACGAACTCGAAGACGCAGCGGGCGGTGCGGGTGCTCGAGGCGAACCGCATCGAGTGAAGCCCGCGGTCGTCGACGCGGACGATCTCGCCGGGCTCGACGTCGCGCACCCACGTCGCGCCGACGATGTCCAGGGCGCACGTCTCGGAGGCGATCACGAAGCCGTTCGGCAACCGGCCGATCGACAGCGGCCGCACCCCGAACGGGTCGCGTGCTGCGTAGATGCTCCGTTCGTCCATGAACACGAAGCAGTAGGCGCCCTGAAGCATCGGCATGACCTTCATGGCGGCGTCGTCCAGGCCCTGCGTGTTGGGCGCCTCGCCCGCGATGAGCGCCGTGACCAGATCGCTGTCGGTGCTGGCCGCGCCCTGGCCGACCATCGCGGCGAGCTCACGCGTGTTGACAAGGTTGCCGTTGTGGCCGAGCGCCACGGAACGCACGCCGTCGGTCTTGAACACCGGCTGGGCGTTCTCCCATGTGGTCGAACCCGTGGTCGAGTAACGGGTGTGACCGACCGCAAGGTCACCGTGGAGCGTGGTGAGCGTCGCCTCGTTGAAGACTTGGCTGACCAGCCCGAGGTCCTTGTAGACCAGGATGTTGCTGCCGTCCGAGACGGCGATGCCGGCGGATTCCTGGCCGCGGTGCTGCTGGGCGAACAGACCGAAGTACGTGAGCCGGGCGACGTCGTCCCCGGGCGCCCAGACGGCGAACAGGCCGCACTCTTCTTTGGGGGACTCCGAACCCATCGAGGGAATCAGTGTACCGGCGGGACAGGCGGCAACGGGGGCGAGGCGGGCGGTTCTTCGGCGCGCCGGCCTCGCACGAGCCAGATCGCGAGCAGGATGAGCGCCACCACGATCGCTGCCCCGATGAAGTACGGCAGCTTCGACGGCGGCTCCACGGCGCCGACCGAGACGTTCGCCGTCCACGTCACGTTGTCGTGGGCGAGGGTCGACCCCGCGACCTGGCACTGTCCGCTCACGATGTCGCTCGAAACGGCGCCGGGCGCCGTGCTGCTGACGGTGAGGCTCCGCTGGTCGTCGGTGCACACCCACACGCCGAGGGCCTTCGGGTGGACGACCTGGAGGGCCGAGCTGATCTGGCCGTCGTCGAGACTGAACGTCATCGCGTCGGTGGGGAGCTGGACCGGGACGGACGCAACCGTGAGCCCCGGGTCGGTGGAGGTTGGGACCTGCGGCGCGCCGACCGTGGCGTTGGGGAACGCCGCTTTCGCGACGGCGCCCGCGGCGGCGTCGAGCGCCGCTTGGGTCGTGCCGGTGCCGATGAGCTGCACCGTCGTTTCGGCGTCGCTGCCGACCCGAAGGAGCACCGTGATCGCCGGCTTGGGCCCGATGGGGAGCTGCTCGCTCGAGGAGTCCCCCGAGGCCGAACAGGCGGCGAGGGCGGCGATGGCCACCGCCGCCAGGGCGAGCCGGGCGAGCCACGGCCTACGGCGACGGTGCACGATGGAAGGGAGGCGGGTCACGCCGCCTCAGGGTACGAGGCTGACCGGCACCTCGCGGGCCACGGGCTCGAGCGCCACACGGTCGAAGCTAAGCACCCGACCACCGTTGCGCTCGGCGCACGCGACGACGGCGGCGTCGGTGAAACCGAGCGCCGGCTCCGTGAACCGAGCCATCAGCTCCCGGATCCTCGGCACGTCCGCGTCGCCGCAGTCAAGGAGCGAGTCACCCTGCTCGAGCCCACGGAGGAACCCGATCGTGGCGACGGGGCCCAGCCGCTGGTCCAGCACCTGCGCGACCTCGGCCAAGATGGCCACCGGAACCACCGTCGGCCCGTGGTCGGCGAGCGCGCGCGCCGCCTCGCTGTGGCGAACGTCGGACCGGTTCACCAGCGCGACGACCGCGGAGGTGTCGAGGGTGATCACACCGCCACCGGCGGGCGCCGCACGTCGGTGGCGTCGGTGACCGGACCGTTCTTCCAGGAGCCGACCCATCCAGGCAGCTCGCTGCGCGGCTTCGCCGCCAGGTAGGCCCCGAGCGCCTCCCGGATCAGGTGCGCCTGCGGGCGGCCCGTCGAGCGCGACATCGCCCGCAGACCGCGCGCGACCTCCGGGTCGAGGTACACCGTGGTCTTCTCCATGGGCGGCAGTATGCCATACGCCATATGTGGCACTGCGTAGGTCACCCAAGGATCTTTGCATCGCTGCGATGCAGTCGATGTGCGCACCGTCACACGCACAGTGCGGTCGGCCGCGCCTTACCCGGCGAACAGGGTCGGATCGCCCTCGAGCCGAAGCAGGAACTCCTTGCGGTGCAGTCCTCCCGCGTAGCCGGTGAGCCTGCCTGAGGCGCCGATGATCCGGTGGCAGGGCAG
>Ga0136846_1226837_pt1 | contig 13744 bp, 12 predicted proteins | sample HopSoiMetagenom2_FD_96841 | JGI IMG/M metagenome (GOLD analysis project Ga0136846, IMG submission 96841) | Grasslands soil microbial communities from Hopland, California, USA - 2 Assembly 2016 (version 4) | ecosystem: Environmental > Terrestrial > Soil > Grasslands | place: USA: Hopland... | reverse complement strand
CTTTTGCCCTCTGCCAAGTCACCACTGCCTACTACCCCCGCCTATTGCCTTCTTCTTACAGTCTCGTTTGTAAACGAACAACCATCTCATTCTTCCATGAAATAAAATCTCCCTGCAAAATATGATGTCTTGCCTGGCGAACGAGCCATAAATAGAACGCGAGGTTATGTACGCTGGCGAGGGTGAGACCCAGTATTTCTTTCGATTTAACCAGGTGACGTAAATAAGCTTTTGAATAATAATTGCTCACCACGCAGTCGATGCCCTCATCGAGGGGTGAGAAATCGGTCTCCCATTTTTTATTATCGATATTTATTACGCCTTGCGAAGTAAACAGCATGGCATTACGGCCATTGCGGGTAGGCATTACACAGTCAAACATATCAACGCCGAGGGCAATACATTCCAGGATGTTCCAGGGGGTTCCCACACCCATCAAATAACGGGGTTTGTGAACGGGTAAATTATCGCAACACAACCCGCACAGATCATACAACATGTTATCGGGTTCTCCCACACTTAACCCGCCAATGGCATTACCTGTTGCCTCTTTTGAGGCAATGAATTCGCAGGAGGCTTTGCGCAGGTCGGTATAGGTGCTGCCCTGCACAATGGGAAACAGGTTCTGGGTGTACCCGTATTTATCCGGGGTTTCGGTAAAACGCTTGAAACAACGATCGAGCCAGCGATGGGTCAGGTGCATCGATTTTTCAGCATACTGGTAATCGCTGGGGTACGGCGGACATTCATCAAATGCCATGATGATATCGGCGCCAATACTGCGTTGAATATCCATTACCGATTCGGGCGTAAACAAATGCCGCGACCCATCGATATGCGATTGAAACAATACGCCTTCTTCTGATATTTTACGGGTGCCTGCCAGGGAGAACACCTGGTAGCCGCCGCTATCCGTTAAAATGGGCCGTTCCCAGCCATTAAAACGGTGTAAACCACCCGCTTTTTCCAGCACTCCGGTACCGGGTCTCAAGTACAAGTGATACGTGTTTCCCAGTATGATGGATGCATTCACCTCTTCCTTCAACTGCTGTTGGCTTACCGCCTTTACACTGCCTACCGTACCTACCGGCATAAAGATGGGCGTGGCTATTTCACCATGATCGGTGACAATATGTCCTGCCCTGGCTTTTGTCTGGTTATCGGTATGTTGTAAAGTGAATTGTAATGCGGCCATTTTTATTATATTGGGACGCAAAGATAATGTGTTGCATCCGCTTTATTATTGGCTGTTTCGGGTGGCAGGTTTCAGGTTCAAAGTTTAAAGTTGAATGTTTTAAGTTGAAAGTTTTAAGTACAAAGACCTGGCTTCCCGGTTTCGGGTTACCGGTTATTAAGTCAATAGGTTTTCACCATTAACTACCGGCCACTTATTTTTCGCTGAAACTCACACCAGATGGGTACAACTTCAAATTAAAAACTCATTAGTTTATCCTATTTTCGTGCAAACTTCACGGACCGTGCCTAAATTAATTTCTCTTATGGGCGAGATACAAATGTTTTTCATAACCTGGTGGCCTTGGATCCTGTTTTCACTGTTTTGTCTGGTTATACTGATCCAGTTAATTTATTATATCGCATTTTTCCGGCGCGTAGCTTTTTTTAAACCCGTTCCCAAAGAGAAATCGCAAACCCATGCAGTGAGCATTATTGTGTGCGCCCGCGATGAAGCGAATAACCTTACAAAATATTTACCCGGCGTGCTGGTGCAAACATATCCTTCCACGCATGAATTGATTGTGGTGAACCACAACAGCCAGGATGAAACCCGTTACCTGCTCGATGAGTTTAAAAAGACTTTTAAAAACCTGCAGGCCATTAACCTGGAACAGGAAGCCCTGGGTATTCCTGGTAAAAAATACCCGCTGTCAATAGGGATAAAAGAAGCCAAACACGAAATATTATTACTCACCGATGCCGATTGTGTACCTGCTTCAGAATTCTGGTTACAAAAAATGCAGGATGCTTATCACGACGGTGTTGAGATAGTGCTGGGTTATGGCGCTTACAATAAAAAGCCCGGTATTCTGAACAAACTCATTCGCTTCGAAACTTTCCATTCGGCCCTGCAGTATATGTCGTATGCGCTTGCCGGTATGCCGTATATGGGGGTGGGTAGAAACCTCTCGTATAAACGCGAATTGTTCTTCCGTCAAAAAGGTTTTTCTTCCCTCAACCACGTAGCCAGCGGTGATGATGACCTGTTCATTAACCAGGTGGCCAACAAACACAATGTGAACGTGGTGCTCGATCAGGAAGCGTTCACCCTGTCGGAACCCAAACGCAGGTTTGGCGACTGGATCCGCCAGAAGAACCGCCACTACAGTACCAGCAAATTCTATAAACCGGTTCATAAATTCCTGTTAGGATTATATTCCACCTCTCACTTTTTTCTGTACCCCCTGTTTGTATTGTGCCTGTTCTTTTTCGACTGGCGGATAACACTGGGCGTTTTTGCGATCCGCTTCATTTGGCAGGCGATTGTCTATTACAACGCAATGAAAAAGATGAACGAAAAGGATCTTTTTTACTGGTGGTGGATTTTAGATATCTGGATGTTCATACATTACTTCATCTTTGCTCCTTCAATATGGAGAAAGCCCAACAAAAACTGGAACTGATCACCAAATATTTCGGTGACTTCAACCCTGTTCAGCTGCAACAATTCGCCGCTTTAGACGAACTGTATAACGACTGGAACAGCAAGATCAATGTTATTTCGCGTAAAGACATGGAAAGCCTGTACGAAAAGCATGTGCTGCATTCTTTGGCTATTGCCACTGCTTTTGAGTTCAAGCCCGGTTCAACCATTGTTGACCTTGGTACAGGTGGTGGCTTTCCGGGTATACCCCTGGCCATCTTTTTTCCCGAAGTAAAATTCCTTCTTGTCGATAGTATAGGTAAGAAATTAAAGGTAGTGGACGCAGTGGCGGAAGCATTAGGACTAAAGAATGTAACTACCCGCCATACGCGCATTGAAGAGATCAAAGACAAAAAGTTTGACTTTGTTGTGTCGAGAGCCGTGGCGCCGTTAAAAGACTTATGGCAATGGTCGAAGCCATTGCTGAAGAAACCGCAGCCCAATAGTGAGAATCAAAAACCAGGACTCATCTGTTTAAAAGGCGGCGATCTGTCACAGGAGATCTCAGAAAGCGGTTGCAGGCCCCGGTTAATGGAGGTGTACGAGATATTTTCTGAAGAATACTTCAAAGAGAAGTATATGTTATATGTTTCAGTATAATATAGAGGCTATTGCTTTAACTTTCAATCAGTAACATTCAGGGTTTTTATTTATAGCAAGTAAAACTACCTTAAAGTGGTATTTTACGTTTCGGCAAAAAACTGAACTTTGTACCATGATGGATATTACTGTATGTATTGTTGACGATACAAAAGACATTCGGTCTGCACTGGAACAGATCGTAACGATGTCGGAAGGATACCGGTTGTTGGGAAGTTGTGCAACGGCAGAAGAAGCGTTGGTGAAAATTCCCGATCTGAAACCGCAGGTAGTGTTGATGGATATAAACCTCGGCGAAGGGGAAAGCGGGATCGATATTGTGAAGCAGCTGAAAGCAGATTATCCTGAGATCCTGTTTATGATGTGTACGGTGTATGAAGATGATGAAAAGATCTTCGAAGCATTGAGTGCCGGCGCAAACGGATACATTTTAAAGAAAACAGCTCCCCATAAACTACTGGAAGCCATCCGGGAATTACAGGAGGGCGGCGCTCCCATGAGCAGTCAGATAGCCCGTAAAGTAGTGCAGGCTTTTCAACATAATAAAGCGGGCGCAGAAGCTACTGATAAATCTCTCAGCGTTTTATCAAATCGTGAAAAAGAAATACTGGAATTACTGGCCAAAGGCATGCTGTACAAAGAAATTGCCGCCAGTTTATTCATTAGCCAGGAAACAGTGCGCAAACATGTATATCACATATACGAAAAACTACATGTAAATAATCGGGTAGAAGCTATTAATAAGTTTTATGGGCGTTGATCCGGAGGGGTAAAAGGCGCATTAGCAGTTTAGCACAGCAAAAATTACCCACAAAGTAGTATTGTTTAAATTCTAATACGAGCATAGCTTTGCATCTGGTTGCCACATCAAATACTTACATGCCATTTTACCTTCCCTGTGCTCTGTTTATCAATAACCTTATTTGAAAGGAGGCCCCCCGATGCATCGGGGGGCCTTTTTGATTGTTACCTGTTTAGTTACAAAAGGTGGGTCACTCTCCAGAGAGTGGCTCACCTTTTTAATTAGAAAGGTGAGCCACCCTCAAAGGGTGACCCACCTTAAACGCATTAATTCTCACCTTACCAGGGAATATCCAGTTTATTATTTTTTCTGTCTACATCAGCCATGCGCAGTGAAGGATCAATTTCAATGACCTTTAGTTCGGTGATCCTGCGATTGATCTCAAACGTGTATTGCGGATGTGTCCATTTCCAGGGCTCATATACATTACGCGGAATGGTAGCATCTTCAACCGGCTTTTCGCCAAACATCAAATACTGCGGTATATAAGCCATCAGCTTGCTGCCATCTTTGAAAGTGACCAGTACATCAACCGGCATCGGCATATTGCCAATGCGGCGTAATCTGATCTTTGTTTTACCGCCTTCATCCCACAAACTATCAATACCATAGTCGATTGTTTTCGTGGTATTCACAAAGTATTCGCGGTACCAGTCAAGCTTTATATCACTGGCTTTTTCCGCTACGCGGATAAAGTCATTTACATTAGGATGCCTGAAGCGCCATTGGTTATAATAGTCCATCAAAATTTTATCGCGCACCTGGGCGCCAACAATGTAACCCAGTTGTTCCATAAACACCTCTCCTTTTGAATACGAAGCGAGGCTGTAGGCAAAGTTTGTTTCAAAATGATCGGCATGAGTAGTTAGCGGTTCTTCCAGGCGGCTGGCCACCAGGCCGAAATAATTATCGTACGCATCGTCGTGGGGGTTAACAGCACCCAGGTAGGATTTACTTTTTGCAAGCGAATCAACCAGTACTTTCTTACGCGGACCTGTACCTGCGGTCGTTTCTGTTTCCTGCGAACCTGAAACAGTTTGGTAATAATTTGTAACCAGTGAAGCGGCATAGCTGGTAAAGCCTTCATCCATCCAGGCGTATTCTGATTCATTGGTGCCCAGCATACCCTGGTACCAGCTGTGCATCCATTCGTGAAAGGCCGTGCTTACGCTGGGGCCAACGATCAGGGTGCTCATAGGGTATTCCATCCCGCCATCGCCCCCATGTACAAACGAATACTGTTTGTAGGGATAAGCGCCGAATTTCTTTTCAATAAAGGGTAATACGGTTACGGCTGCATCAGCTATGCGGTTCCACTCATTATCGAACCATTTAATATAGGCATCTGCATTGGCGTAATTCTTTTTCTTATCAGGTGGTAATGTTTCGTAGGTTCTGCGCAGCAGATCTTCCTCGCGGTTGTAGATCACATGAATTACCGGACCGCCGGCAATAGTGCGGGTTAAATGCACATAGTCGGGATCGGCCGCCCACATAAAATCGTGTACATTGGGAGCAACAAAACGCCAGGTAAGTGTTGGGCCGGTTGGCGCTGCCATTCTTACCCCGGGATCCTGGTAACCAAAACCGATCTGGTTAGGGTTTTGTAAATAACCGGTTCCACCGATCATGTATTTTTTATCGATGGTAATGTTCACCTCATAATCGCCCCAAACCCCATAAAACTCGCGGGCTACATATGGCGTGGGGTGCCAGCCTTCATAATCATATTCACACATTTTGGGATACCACTGGCTCATGGAATAACGCACACCCGTACCCGGGTTGTCGCGGCCACTGCGTCTGACCTGTAATGGCACCTGCGCTTCAAACTCCATTTCAAACACCACTTTGGCTTTGGGTAGAATGGGTACTGAAAGCGGTACTTCCAGAATGGTTTCATCTACCGAATATTTCACAGGAATGCCGTTCATTTTTAACGACAGCACTTTTTGATAACCTGTTTCATCTGGTTGCAGGTTTTGAATACGGTCCTTCACACGCGGGTCCCAGTCGGGCCGGCCGTTGGTTGTTTTTTGACCCAATACGCGGCTGCGATTGTCCATCATACTATTGGGTTGAAAGGCATTCCAGTATAAATGATAGAATACTTTTTTAAGGGTATCGGGAGAGTTATTGGTATACTCCAACCGTTGTTTACCGGTAAACCGGTTGGCAGTTACGTTCATGGCAATATCCATCGTGTATTTCACCCGCTGTTGCCATCTGTCAGGTTGCGCCCATGCCACCACTGCTAAGAGAGTACAAGTCGTCAGCGTATAAATCCTTTTACGCATCATGTAAGTTTTATTTAATGAAGTTTTCAAGTGCGGAAGGTAGTTAAAAAAGAAAAATGATAAATAGTTATACTTTATAACCGGTTAATACCCGTGAGTGCTGTACTGGTTGTTATGATCAATAGGTAGCCAGGATGGCTTGATCAAATTCAAGTTCTACGGAGATAAACAGAGTATATTTGCTATTTTATACTAATATGTAATAGTTTTGTGGGCATCTAATTAGAATATATTCAACTGGTTTTTTTAGCATTCAACAGCATAAACAATAATCCCCCCGGCAACGCCAGGGGGAATTGTTTTTATAGATATCGTTATTGGCAATTCTACAGGCTGATATTATCTCTCAATAACCGGCCGGTGCTGTCGAAATACAATTGTTTTTTCTGGATATCATTTTTCTGGATCTCCAGGCGGTATTGCGTTTTGTCTTCGCGCAGGGCTATTTTATAGGCTTGCTTTATATTCCACTCTTCAGCATACTTACTTTTTTGAAAGCCGTCTTTAACAGGTGCGGGAATGGCGGGGTCATCTATTTTATTTTCGGTGCTTTGCCAAAAACCTTTGTTGTTGAACTTGGCTTCGTAGTGTACTTTATCCTGATCGAAGGTGGCGGTAAAATTAGTTAAGTGATCGTGCCATTCTACATTCAGGGCGGTGGGGTATTTCTGCCGGAAAGCTTCGGTTACTTCAGCCGGAATTTTACGCACCTGTGCATCAGCGGTATTATATATGGCGGTAGTAAGACAAAGAGCCAGACAGTAATTAATGAGCTTTTTCATATCTAAATACGTATTTATAGGTTAGCATGCAAATTTCAAACCTTGTTGCCTAAATAAAAACATAAAGTTGGTTAATTGTGTAGATAGCGAGTGTTGAAGAGACGCGAAGGGCAATAGGCAGTGGTGAAAATGGCAAAGGGCAGAGGGCAAAAGGCAAAGGGCCGCGACGCGGCAATCCTGAGTCGCGAAACGTGAAACGGCAAACGTGAAAGGGTTTCCGAAATTCCGGGATCACTTCTGCATTTCAACTTGTTAATTTGTCAACTCTTTAACACGTCAACTTGCTTTTCGATCTCTTTATCAACTCTATCAACGTTATCAACTCTCCTTCCTGGTCAACTCGTCAACTGGTTAACTGGTCAACTCAACTACTCCTTCCCAGCCAACACAATAACTATCTCCCCCTTAACATCCTTTTGCTGAAAATGTTCAACCAGCTCCTGCAACGTACCATGCGCATTTTCTTCAAACATTTTGGAGAGCTCGCGGCTTACACTGCATTGACGGTCGGCGCCAAAGTATTGAACAAATTCCTGCAGGGTTTTAAGCAGGCGGTGTGGTGATTCATAAATGATCATGGTGCGATCTTCTTCGGCCAGTTTCTTCAACATGGTTTGACGGCCCTTTTTGGGTGGAAGAAAACCTTCAAACGTAAAGCGGGTCATAGGAAGTCCGCTATTTACCAGGGCGGGAACAAAGGCCGTAGCGCCGGGAAGACATTCTACTTTTATATGCTGCTTAATACATTCGCGAACGAGCAGAAAAGCGGCATCGGAAATACCGGGTGTACCGGCATCTGAGATCATGGCCATCTTTTTGCCCTCTTGCAACTGCCTAACGAGGTGCGGCACTATCAGGTGCTCGTTATGCATGTGATAAGCTGTAAGCGGCCGCGAGATCTGGTAGTGATTTAATAATTTGCTTGAGGTGCGCGTATCTTCAGCCAGTATCAGATCAACCTGCTTCAACACCTCCAGGGCCCTGAGCGTGATATCCTGCAAGTTACCTATGGGTGTTGGAACTATATAAAGCATAATTGATAATGCGCTAATATGCTAACGTGCTTCTGGTAAGAGGCACATTAACACATTAGCTTATCAAAAAATTAGTTAATAACGATTTCGAAATACTCCATTACCGGATTAGCGAGTAACTTTTTGGAGGCTTCTTCGGCAATTGCTTTTGCCTGATCAGGGGTGCTGGCTTCTACCTGCAGGGTGATGTTCTTTCCTACCCGTACATCCTGAACGTTACCCAATCCCAGATTTTGTAATCCACTCATTACGGCTTTCCCTTGCGGATCGAGCAATTCTTTTAACGGCATTACCTTCACCTGAACTGTATAGGTCATGTTGTAGCTTTATTTTTGAACGCCAAAGATAAGATGATGTAAAGAATAAATACAACCGGTACCGCCATCCATTTTAATAATATGGCGGCTATAATGGCAGCCACCAGTAAAATAAGCTTGGGCAGATTGCTTTTCACGGAGAAATTTTTAAATTTCAGCGCCATCAACGGCAGATTGCTTATCATTAAATAGCTCAGCACCACAATTATACCATACCACACCCAGCGATTCTGTAACAAACCGGCCATATCTGCATTCGAATACCAGTAAATAAGGGGTAATGAGGCTACCAACAGCCCTGCTGCCGGCGTAGGAACGCCTTTAAAACCAAATTGCTGTGAATCGTCGATATTGAACTTGGCCAGTCGAAATGCGGCTGCACAGGGTATCATCAGGGCAGGCATTAAAAGAATAACCGGCGCCTCCATACCATCGGGCATACCTGCATAACTCAGGCGCAAAAACTGGTACACGATCATGCCCGGCGCTACACCAAAGCTTACTACATCGGCCAGTGAATCGAGTTGTTTGCCTAGTGGCGAAGTAGCATTGAACAGGCGGGCTACAAATCCATCTAAAAAATCTACCACAGCGGCCAGCCCAATGAATAAGGAACCCAGCCATATTTTTTCGGGAATTTCCAGCAACTGTGTCCCCTGCTCATCACTTACTATAATAATTCCATTTTGCAAGACGTATATGATCGCAATACAGCCAAAGAACAAATTGAGTAACGTGAACAGGTTTGGTATGTGTTTCATGAATTCAAATTAGCTTATTCTTTTTCGTTTATTTTTTCTTCATTAAAGATTCGATATCATCCGCCTTAATGGGAATCTTAGCCATCAGATCTTTGTTGCCGGTTTTGGTGATCCATAGATTGTTTTCGATACGGATGCCCATTTGTTCCTGTTCTATATAAATACCCGGTTCAACGGTAAATACCATTCCCGGTTTAATGGGTTCGGTACGGGAACCCAGGTCATGCACATCGATACCCAGGTGATGCGAAATACCATGATATAAATACTTGCGGTAAGCGCGGTTGTCCTTGTCTTCATTCTTCACATCTCCGGGGCTCAGCAACCCAAGCTTTACAAACACTTTGGTGGCTTCGGCTCCTACTTTATCGGTATAATCCAGGATGCTGATGCCAGGCTTCAGAATGCTTTTCGCATAGTCATGCAGGCGTAAACAACCATTATACACTTCCTTTTGCCGTTTGGTGAATTTTCCACTTACCGGAACCGTACGGGTTAAATCGGCACAATAGCCACCGTATTCAGCGCCAAAATCCATCAACACCAGCTCGCCATCTTTACATTCCTGGTTATTGAATACATAATGCAGAATGCGGGCGCGGTCGCCACTGGCGATGATGCTGCTGTAAGCCGGCCCGGTGGCGCGTTGCGACAAAAACGAATGCCAGATCTCAGCCTCTATCTCATACTCCATTACACCCGGCTTTATGAATTTCAACAGTCGTTCAAACGTCTTTTGGGTTATATCTATTGCCTGCTGTGTTACGGCAACTTCCTGGGGCGATTTAATAGCCCGCAGCTCTTTCATAATACGGGCGCTGCGCTTGTACTGGTGCAGCGGGAATTTTTGCCGCATTTCTTCTGCATAGCGGTAATCGCGTACCGGTACCCAGTTCGATTTGCGGTCGTTTTCGTTCGTGTTCAAATAAATGGTATCGGCCAAATGGATCCAGCCCTGTAAAACAGCATCCAGGCTATCGAGCCAGATGATCGTTTGAATGCCCGATAGCTTGCGGGCCTCTTCTGCCCGTAACCGCCTGCCATCCCATTTCTCTTTCATTTCATTTGGACGAACCAGCACCAGCACCTCGCGCAGTTTGGGATCAGGGTTATTGGGAAAAAGAATTACCATAGAGTCTTCCTGGTCAATGCCGCATAACCAGTACAGGTCGCTGTTTTGCTTGAACCGGTGCGTGGCATCGCCATTGGTAGGCAGTTCATCGTTACTGTTGAAAATAGCGATCGCATTTTTATCCATCCGGGCTACAAAACTCTTACGGTTCTGGATAAAAATAGCAGGATCGAGTGGCAGATACTTCATGTAGTTAATATTTATAGTATAGAAGCCCTTTTAATTGATGCGGTAAAAATAAATGAAAACGCTCAACTATAATCAGTTACCAGGTACCGGATGCAGGGTACCCGGGCATTGAAAACTGCTTCGAAATCATCAACCTATAATTATTGCTTTATCAAGCTATGGTCAACCACTGAATAAACCGGTTTCCGGGAGCTGGAAACCCGTAACCAAATACTGATCAACAATCATATAAAATTCAGGTTTTTAGTACCCATTCAGCAAAACCGCGTGAGCAATCAATGCGGTTTTACACTAACAGCCGTTAGGTAGATAATTTATAATAAACAGCCATCTAAATTAGAAAATATTCAAAAATGTGTCAAATACCTCCATTGGTATGGATAAATTTTAATTATATCTTTGAGGCTCAAACAAACGAACGCTTGTATGTCATTATCAGCTATTGCAATCCCAACAAAAGGACTTGAGGAACTGGGGCTTCGCTCAACCAACACATTGCATTATCAGTTAAGTGCTGAAGAGTTAGTGCATGACAGTTTACGATTGAACCAGGGCGAACTGAACAACACAGGCGCATTGGTAGTAAAAACAGGAGAATTTACGGGCCGTAGTCCGAAAGACAAGTTCATTGTTAAAGATGAGATCACTGAAAATTCAGTTCATTGGAATGACTTTAACATTCCACTGGAGGAGAAATATTTTCATTGCATACATAAAAAGATCCTTGATTATTTGAACGTACAACCCGAAGTATGGGTTCGTGACTCCTACGCTTGCGCCGATCCCCGCTATCGGCTGAACATTCGCGTAATCAACGATAACCCGTGGGCCAACCTGTTTGCCAATAATATGTTTATGCGTCCCGAGGAAGAAGAACTGGAAGACTTTCACCCCGACTGGCATATCCTGGCCGCACCGGGTTTGCACCTCGATGCTGCAGCATGTGGCGTTCGTCAGCACAATGCAGCCGTTATCAGCTTTAAACACCGCACCATTTTAATTGCGGGCAGTGCTTATACCGGCGAGATCAAAAAAGGTATTTTCTCTATTCTCAATTATATTTTACCTCACGACAAAGGTGTATTAAGCATGCACTGTTCAGCGAACATTGGTCAGGAGGGCGACACCGCTTTGTTCTTTGGTTTGAGTGGAACCGGTAAAACTACCCTGAGCGCCGACCCCAACCGTAAACTGATTGGCGACGACGAACATGGCTGGACCGACAATGGCGTATTTAACTTTGAAGGTGGCTGCTATGCCAAGTGTATTGACCTGAGCCAGGAAAAAGAGCCGGCTATTTATGCAGCCATCCGCGGCGGCGCCCTTGTTGAGAACACCAATTTTTACGCGGGCACCAATGAAATTGATTTTGCCAACAAGACCATTACCGAAAATACGCGCGTCTCCTACCCATTACATTATATCTGTAATGCCATTGAACCCGCGCAAGGTGGTATACCTGAAAATATTTTCTTTTTAACCTGTGATGCCTACGGCGTGCTACCCCCGGTATCAAGATTAACGCCTGCCCAGGCTATGTACCAGTTTATTTCCGGTTACACGGCCAAGGTTGCAGGAACGGAGGCGGGTGTTACAGAACCCAAATCTACCTTCAGCGCCTGCTTTGGCGCCCCCTTTTTACCACTTCACCCTGGACAATACGCCAGTATGCTGGGCGACAAGCTGAGAAAACACAACGTGAAGGTATGGCTCATTAACACCGGCTGGACGGGCGGCGCCTATGGTACCGGCAGTCGCATGAAGCTGTCGTATACCCGCGCCATGATAAGTGCGGCACTGGATGGCCAACTCGACAGTGTGGAATATGAAGTAAACCCTGTTTTTGGCATGGCGGTTCCTACCAGCTGCCCGGGAGTACCCGAAGCTATTTTGAACCCACGCAATACCTGGGCCGATAAAACTGCATACGACAAAGCAGCCGAAAGCCTGGCTAAACAGTTCATAGCCAATTTTGAGAAATATGCTTCAGGGGTTACGCCAGAAGTGTTGGCGGCGGCTCCAAAAATATAATCGACGTTTTTTGTTTTAGTTTCAGTTTTTTTAGTGATATTAGAACGCTTTTTGAGAAAAAAAGCATTTCGGTCTCAACGATTACTTTGCCATAGAAAAGGTTGTCTCATAAAATGGGACAACCTTTTATGTTTTACCTGGTTCTACCGGTTTTCGAAAATTTTAAGGATCTATTTCGATCGATTTGAATTAAGTTGCTGTTGTATTTGTAGTTTATGAGCAAGGCCGCATTGTCATTATTATTAGTGTGTATCTCCGTTATACAGGCGAACAACCTGATTCCCTGGAGCGCTTCCCGCAAACTAACCTGGAGCGATTTCACGGGCAATCCCGATCCGCATAGCTCAAACGCGGCCCTTACCAGCAGTAATATAAATATTGAATATGGCTACGACGAAAAGGGGTTTCAGTATTCCATTACCTGCAACTTCGATAAAAACCGCTCATGGGTACGCATAAAGAACAATGAGGTGCTGGCCCATGAACAAGGCCATTTTGATATTGCAGAAATAAATGCCCGTAAACTGAACAAGCTCATGAAGGCGTATCACTTCAACGCTAAAACCGCCAACACCGATCTCAACAAGCTGTATGGGGATGCCATGAAACAACACCGCCTCGAACAAGCCCAATACGATCAGGAAACCGATTACTCGCGCAACAGACCAAAGCAGGCGGAATGGCTGGCAAAAATTGAACAGGAATTAAAGGAAACAGCGCCTTTTGCTGATTATCATCATTAAGCCTGAACTAAATTAATGAATAGCTATAGAATCAGGCAGCAAAGGCATTTGCTGGTGGAAGAGTGTATTCAACAGCACTCTGAACTGATTTACATGTGTAATGCCGCAATACCAGCCAGCGTATTGTTGTTGAGGAAGAAATACGGCATTTAGCGCCTGGTAAGCAGGTAACGCTGAGTTTTTTAACCGCATGCGCACCCCATGATCGCCCATCAGTAGAATAACAGCCTGCCCGTTTGTAGCCTGCTTTAGCTGCTTTATAAACCTGGTTATTCTTTTATCGGTATAAACAAGATACTGCAGGTAAGCATCTTTTGTGGCAGGGGCGTTGTATGTGTGTTTACCAGAGCTGTCGAATGCGAACGGTGCATGCGGCATCATTAAATGTACATAGGTG
>Ga0136846_1219064_pt1 | contig 13744 bp, 14 predicted proteins | sample HopSoiMetagenom2_FD_96841 | JGI IMG/M metagenome (GOLD analysis project Ga0136846, IMG submission 96841) | Grasslands soil microbial communities from Hopland, California, USA - 2 Assembly 2016 (version 4) | ecosystem: Environmental > Terrestrial > Soil > Grasslands | place: USA: Hopland... | reverse complement strand
GTTTCGAAGTAGCGGAGATAGGCGGCGACACGGTCTGTACTGTTGTGAACTGCGAAGAAGTCAGGCAGTAGGTTGATGAGCATCAACGACCAGGTCGCGGGTTGGGAGAACCAGTCGCGGGTTTTGCGATGCGAGAAGATACAATCGACAGAAATTCTCAACAAGGCAGTCTTCACTACGATTTCCAAACTGAGCGCGATTTTTTCAGTGCTTTGCCAGACTTTTTCTATTTTTTCAGAGCTTTGCCAGACTTTTTGTAAAGCAGGTGGGCTTCTTTTTCCAACCCGCCAGCACGCCTTTCTGAGGAATGGCACAAATATTCCTTCTACTCTTCCCCGAAGGCTTGGAGAGAGGGGGGAGTAGCCATGACAACGCTACGTCAAATCGATCTTCGTTGTCCCGTGTGCGACAATGAATTCAAATCCCAGAGCGTCGTTTCTACAAATGCGTTCGGGGGAAAGCGGACTGACTTCCATGAGCGCGCGGCGGGAACTCAGCCGCTCGCATACCTGATTCATATGTGCGGCGAGTGCGGCTTTTCCGGTGGCGAGTCGGATTTCACGCCCGGCGCTGATGTCAGTCCCTCTCTCAAGCAACACGTTTTTGAGGAGCTCACCCCGTTACGTCCGTCGCTCCTCTGCGGCTCAGAGAAATACGAAGCCGCCGCAAAGGTTGCTCAGTGGCAGGGCATGGAGTCGCGGCATGTTGCCGATCTCCTATTGCGTGCTGCCTGGTGCTGCGTGGATGAAGGGGATATCGAGGCCGAACGATATTTCCGACGGCAGTCAGCGTGGATGTTCGAGGAAGCCTTGAAGACCTATGACGGAGTTCCGCGCGAAGAGCGAGCGATTCTTACCTACCTGGTCGGTGAGCTTTGGCGTCGCGTCGGTGATCTGAAGAAGTCGAGTTTCTGGTTCGACTCGGTGGCCGGTGAGATCACCGACAGTCAGACCCAGCAATGGGTGATAGACGCTGCCGAGCAGCAGAGGTTGAACCCGCGCGAGTGGTTCGGCTGACCCTACCGCGTTCCAAATAACCGATCGCCCGCGTCGCCGAGCCCGGGCAGAATGTATCCCTGCTGATTCAGCTGTCGGTCGAGAGCAGCGCAGTAAATCTGGACGTCAGGGTGTGTGCTGCTGAGCCGGCGGACGCCCTCAGGCGCGGCAACCAGACAGAGAAAGCGAATTCGTGTCGCGCCAGCACGTTTGAGTGACGACACTGCCGCTGCTGCACTTCCTCCAGTCGCCAGCATCGGATCGAGCAGAAAGAAATCGCGCTCTGAGGTATCGCCCGGGACTTTGAAGTAGTAGTCGACGGGTTGCAGGGTTCCGTGATCGCGATAGAGCCCAATGTGACCGACGCGTGCCGAAGGCACGAGGCGAAGAATTCCTTCGACCATTCCCAGGCCAGCGCGTAGGATCGGAACCAGAGTGAGTTTCTTGCCGCTGATATGCCAGCCGGTGGCTGTTTCGAGAGGAGTTATGACTTCACGAGGGTCAAGCGGCAGCTCGCTCGTCGCCTCGTAAGCCATCAGCATTGCTATTTCGTCGACGAGCTCCTTGAAGCGCTTCGTATCTGTCTGTTGATCTCGCAGAATCGTCAGCTTGTGCTGAACGAGTGGATGCCGGATAATAGTCAGCGAAGGGAATTCCTTTACGCGCTCTATCATTCCCGCCCCAGAAATCCGACACTAAAACTGTAGATAGGCACCGGCTCAAATCTCCATTTCCCGATGAAAGAATACCAGGCTGTGGTCGTCAAGCTCACTCGCCATACCCGTGAGGATGAGGATACGCTCACCGACCTACTCAACGAGAGAAGTCGAGGTGGGTGGGAGCCTGCCCTCATGTCGCAGGATGAGCAGCGAGTGACCCTGCTCTTTCAGCGTGATGCAGTAGGAGAAGGATAGCGGATTGGAGATAACGTTCGTCGGAGCCGCCCGGGAAGTCACTGGCTCCTGTCATCTCCTTCACGTCAACGGCTACACTGTCGCTCTCGACTGCGGCATGTTCCAGGGACGACGGCAGGAAGCGGCAGAGAAGAATCGCCAACTTCCACTTCCGATCGAGAAGCTCGATGCCGTTGTTCTTTCTCATGCGCACATCGATCACTCGGGCCGCCTTCCGTTCCTGATTGCTGAAGGATACTCCAAAACGATCTGGTCAACCTCCGCCACGCGCGATCTCTCGGCTGTGATGTTGGCTGACTCCGCACACATTCAGGAAAAAGATGCGGAGTTTCTAGCAAAACGAAGAAAAGACTTCATCGAGCCGCTCTACGGGATGCGCCACGCGGTGCGAACCATGGATCTGATGGTTGGTGTTCCCTACAACCGCCCATTCGACGTAGTTCCGGGTGTCAGAGCCACTTATGTCGATGCCGGTCACATTCTTGGCTCGGCGTCAGTTGAACTCGACTGCACTGAAAACGGGGAAACGAAAAGGCTGGTTTTCTCTGGTGATATAGGGCGCAGCGGGCTGGCGATCGTACGGGATCCGACGCCTCCGGAAGGGGCGGACGCGCTGATCATGGAATCGACCTACGGAAACCGGGACCATGAATCGGTTGAGGGAGCGCGGGCCCAACTGGCGCAGGTCGTTCGCGACACCGCTGCTCGAGGCGGCCGTGTGCTGATACCGGCATTTGCACTCGGGAGAACGCAGGAGATGATCTACACGCTGCACGGTCTGGTGCGCGAAGGAGCAATCCCCGCGATTCCGATCTATGTCGATAGTCCGCTGGCGATCGATACGACGACCGTGTTTGAGATGCACCCCGAGACTTTCGATCACTCCGAGGGAATGGTGCGGAAGGCGAAGGAGCTCTTCCGCTTCGAGCTCTTGCATTACACGCGCGACGTCGAAGAATCCAAGGCGCTGTCTCGCGCTCACGGGCCCATGATCATTATCGCCGCGTCTGGGATGATGGAGAACGGGCGAATCCTGCATCACCTCGCGCAAGGTGCGAGTGATCCACGCAACACGATTCTGGTGGTGGGGTTTCAGGCAGAGCACACCCTTGGCCGGCGGGTCGTCGAGCGACAGCCGATACTGCACATCTTCGGAGACGATGTACCGCTTCACGCTCACGTCGAGGTAATCGACGGCTACAGCGCCCACGCGGATCGGACGGAGATGATGGCCTGGCTCGGTCGAGTAAAGGAGAAATCGCCGCGCCTCGGACCGATCTGGCTGGTGCATGGGGAGGCACCGGTGCAGGACGAGTTCAAGGCGGCACTCGTCGCGCATGGGTACACCATCGAGTGTCCCGAACCTCACACCACGCGCAGTTTCTAGCGTAGCTTCCACGGGTGAAGCGATCGGCAAAGGCAAAGCGCGCACTCACGATCGTCAGACGAATTCTCACGATTCTGGTCGTGACAGCATTCGCGCTCTGGCTGATTTCGGCCGCTGCCGTAATGGTGTGGAGCTCACGCGACGAAGCGCGCCCAGCCAGTGCGATCGTCGTGCTCGGAGCGGCACAATATGCGGGTAAGCCATCACCCGTTTTGCGCGCGAGGCTGGATCATGCGTTGGACCTTTGGCATAAGCACCTGGGTCAACTACTGATCCTGACGGGCGGGACCGGAGAACGGGATACCACCAGCGAAGCCGCAGTGGGGCGAACATACGCGATCAAACACGGGGTGCCGGACACCGTCATCCTGATGGAGACGGAAGGAAGAACGACCAGTGAGTCGATGCGCGCAGTAGCTGGAATGCTCGAAGCGCGCGGTCTGCAGTCGGCACTGCTGGTCAGCGACCCGTTTCACATGTTGAGGCTGCGCATTCTGGCGCGGCGGTTCGGGTTTATACCCTATACATCTCCGACGCGCACAAGTCCGATCGAGCCAAACCGTGAACAGCGCTGGAAGTATATCTTTAGCGAGTCGATCAAGGCTCCGCTCGCGTTCTTCTTCGAGCGGAAAATGTGATCAAGCCATTTCGCCATGTCGGCGTGTCTAATCGCGCAGGCTACCGTTCTTCCGAGGAGAAAGTGAGGAAAAGTCCAACTTTAGTCGCGCTAAGCTACTTAATGGCGCTGACGGCGTTGGCCGCGCCACTGGGCGCTCAGGCCATACCGCGAATCCCATTCGAAAAGTACAAGCTCCCCAATGGTCTCGAGGTAATCCTGCACGAAGACCATTCCACTCCAATCGTTGCCGTCGATACCTGGTATCACGTCGGCTCGGGTGACGAACTACCCGGGCGCACAGGCTTCGCGCACCTGTTCGAGCACATCATGTTCATGGGCTCGCAGCATGTGCCGGTCGGAGCGTTTGACCAGATGCTGGAAGCAGCCGGTGCCAACAACAACGGGTCGACGACTGAGGACCGCACCAACTATTACGAGACGCTTCCGTCCAATGCCCTGCCCCTGGCGCTGTGGCTGGACGCTGATCGTATGGGATTTCTGTTGCCGACAATGGATTTGCCGAAGGTGAATCTCCAGCGGGATGTGGTGAAGAACGAACGCCGGCAGCGTGTTGACAACGTGCCATATGGAAGAGCGAGCGAGACGATTCTGGCGGCGCTTTATCCAAAGGCCCACCCCTACTCATGGCCCGTTATCGGATCGATGGCGGATCTGAGCGCTGCGTCACTCACCGATGTGCAGAACTTCTTCAAGACGTACTACGCTCCAAACAACGCCACGATCGCCATCGCTGGGGATTTCGATCCGGCGACCGTAAAAAAACTCGTACAACAGTACTTCGGGGACATTCCGCGTGGACCCGCAGTGAATCGTCGCACGACCGTACCGGCTGTGACGATTCCTCGTGACACGTTTCTCGTCCTGGAGGACAAGGTCCAGCTGCCACGTGTGTACTACACGTGGCACTCAGTCAAGAACTTCGCACCGGACGATGCTGCACTGGATCTACTGGCGCAGATTCTCGCAAACGACAAGAACTCGCGCCTCTATAAGAAGCTCGTTTACGAGCTGCAGACGGCACAAAGCGTCAGCGCCTTCCAGAATGGCTCGCGGCTCGATGGATTGTTCAGGGTAACCGTGACTCCGAAGCCAGGCCAGAAGGTCGCAGATATCGACAAGGTAGTTCGCGATGAAATCGCGAACATCATCGGCAATGGCGTTAGCCAGCGCGAGCTCCAGCGGGCACAAAACGTTTTCAAATCCGGGTTTCTAGACGAGCTGTCCAGCGTTCTGGGCAAGGCCGAAATTCTGAACAACTACAACTACTTTGTCGGCAACCCGGATTTTGTGCAGCAGGATGTCGCTCGCTATAACCGTGTGACGGCTGCGGATATCCAGCGTGTAGCGCGGACTTATCTCGGCAAGCCGAAAATCGTTCTTACCGTAGTCCCAGAGGGAAAAAGAGAGATGATGCTTACTTCAGCAGCTGGTGCTGGAGGCGATCGATGAAGCACTCCATGGTTGTCGCCATCGCGGCATTGCCTCTAATCGCTTTACCGCTTCTGGCTCAAGGGACCTTCGATCGATCCAAACCACCCGAGCTAGGCGCTCCGCCGAGGGTGTCGCTACCGCCAATCAACACCCGAGAACTGCCGAACGGGTTGAAGCTGATGATTGTCGAACAGCACGAATTGCCACTTGCCGATTTCACGCTGGTGATTGGCAGCGGTGGAACTGCCGATCCAGGTGGAAAAAGCGGCGTTGCCAATCTCACCGCTCAGATGCTGCGCGAGGGTACGACGTCCAGAAAGAGTCTCGACATAGCCGATCAGAGCTCATTCCTCGGAATCAGCTTGTTCCCCCAAGCCAGTTGGGAATCGACGACTCTTTCCCTTCACACGCCAACAGCGCAGCTGGACAGCGCTCTCGCGCTGTTCGCGGATGTTGCACTCCATCCGTCTTTTCCTGCCAATGAGTTCGATCGCATCAAGAAAAACAGACTGACTGAACTGCTCCAGCTGCGGGACCAGGGGCCGGCGATTGCCAACACCGCGTTTCCCGCAATTCTATATGGTGCCGGACATCCCTATGGCGTACCCCTGATTGGGACAGAGGCATCGGTAACCAGCCTTAGCGCCGCGGATCTCCAATCCTATTACCAAGCGAACTTCAAGCCGAATAACGCAACGCTGATAATCGTTGGCGATGTAAATCCGGCGCAGATCGAGCAGAAAATCAATTCTCTGTTCGGAACCTGGCAGCGCGGCAACGTAGCGCCGCTCACTTACGCTGAGCCGCCAAAGGCGAGTGGGACCACGATCTATCTGATCGACAAGCCAGGTGCGGCGCAATCGTCTTTCCGAATCGGTTCTGTCGGAGTACCGCGTTCGACAAAGGATTATTTCGCGTTGACGGTCATGAACACTATCCTTGGCGGGTCGTTCTCAAGCCGACTCAACCAGAATTTGCGGGAAGCGAGGGGCTACACTTACGGTGCCGCCTCACGGTTCGACATGCGACGCGCAGCGGGTCCGTTCACCGCGTCGGCCGAGATCGTGTCTGCGAAATCCGACTCCGCGCTGATCGAATTCCTGAAGGAGCTGAACAACATTCGCCAGACAATTCCAGCCGACGAGCTGTCCCGTGCGAAACGGTACCTGCAACTACAGCTTCCCGAGAACTTCGAGACGACGCGTGATATCGCGGCTGCGCTCGTGCCGGTAGCGCTCTATAACCTGCCGCTCGATTACTACAATACGTACGTCCAAAACGTCGAAGCCGTAACCAAAGCTGACGTGAACCGAGTGGCGCAGCAGTACATCAACCCGTCATCTCTGGCAATCGTGATCGTTGGAGATCGCAAGACAATCGAGCAAGCGCTCAAGTCGACGAATGTAGGTCCGATTACCATTCGTGACATCAGCGGCCAGCCGATTCAGTAGCGGGGGGCAGGGGAAGTGAAGCGGAACGGGCGTGACGAAATCACGCCCGTTTTGTTTTATCGGCGGCAAGCAATGGTTCTAAGCTGTCGCTAACCCAGCGCCAGTAGTCTTCTCCCGCCACTTGCGGGAGATCGCTGTGTCCACCGCGATCGACCACGAGCAGCGCTCCTTTGCGTTTCGCGCGTTCGTAGACTTCCATGCCCATTCTGAAAGGTACGATCCGGTCGTGTTTGCCATGAGCGACACAAACGGGGATGTCGATCTCAGACACGATTACTATAGTGTCGAAATGAATTCGCGAGAAAAGCTTCCAGATGTAGGTGATTGGAGGCCATACGATCAGTCTCGCCATTGCCTGCGCGGTCGTGAAAGGTGACTGAAGCAACAACGATCGCGGAGGATGAATTTCGGCCAGCTCTGCTGCTACACCACTGCCGAGCGAATGTCCAAAGTACGCCGCTCGAGTGCGATCTACGCCATACGCAATTCTCATGTGGTCGTAGGCTGCGCGTGCGTCGAGCTTCGATGTAGCATACGTTGGCTTGCCGCCGAGCGACATGTAGCCCCGGTACTCGGCCAGGAATACAGCGCAACCAGTTCGTCTTTCGATGGTACGTGCCCAGTCGATCTGCCACACGGACAGGTCGGCGTTACCATGAAAGCAGATCAGCACACCCGGAGCGTGACGTGGGTCGCCGATCAAGTAACCCGATAGCTGTTGTCCATCGACGGTTTCGTAACTGATTCGGCCGGTCTCCGGTGCATCTTCTTCCAAAGGCCGTGGCTGGAACAGGATGCGCTCCTGTGATCGCCACAACAGCAGAATAGAGCCGATCAGAAGTGCAACGGCGAAGAGAGCAGCTGTCATCTAAAGACGAGGGGGTTCCAGAGACTTTGCATGGCGGGCAATTTACGACAATGCGAATTCCGATAGAAACGTACGAGCTCGACAACGGACTGTTCGTTACGTTGTCAGAAGATCACACTGCTCCGATCGTCGCGGTGAATCTCTGGTATCACGTCGGGTCGGCGAACGAGCGCGCAGGGCGCACTGGATTCGCGCATTTGTTCGAGCACATGCTGTTTCAGGGGTCCGCGCACGTCGGCTCGAACGAACACTTCGAGCTTATTCAGCGTGCTGGTGGGACTCTTAACGGATCGACGTGGCTCGAGAGAACTAACTATTACGAAACGGTTCCTTCGCATCAGCTGGCGTTAGCTCTTTGGCTTGAGGCTGATCGGATGGGTGATCTGCTACCGGCGATGACGCAGGAAAAGCTCGATACCCAGCGCGACGTCGTAAAGAATGAGCGGCGTTGGGCAGTCGACAACCAGCCTTACGGAACGATGCTCGAGAAGCTGCAGGAGCTCGTCTTTCCAAGATCGCATCCATTCCATCATTCGTTGATCGGCTCCATGGAGGATCTGTCCGAAGCATCGCTTGATGACATCGCGCAGTTCTTCGCCACGTACTACACACCTGATAACGCGGTACTCTCCATTGCCGGAGACTTCGAGTCGGCGGAAGCCCGGCGTTTGATTGCCCGATACTTCGCGCCAATCCCCAAAGGGCAAGGCAAACCACCACTGCCGCCGATGCATCTTCCGGCAGTCTTCGGCAGACCAAGCCGGGAAGTAGTCTCCGACAATGTGAGCGTGTCGCGACTTTTCCTCGCTTTCCGATCGCCCGTTTATGGAAGCGCGGAGTACTACGCGGCGAGCGTCACTTCGGCGATACTCGGTCTGAGGAAAGGAAGCAGGTTACACCGCTCGCTTGTGCGCGATCGGCAAATCGCATCCGACGCAACTTCGTACACCTTCGATCTGGCGAAAGGAAATGATTTGCTCGTCGTCGACGTAACAGCGCGACCCGAGATCGGGCCCTCTCAACTGGAAGAGGAAGTCGAGCGCGAAATCGATCTCGTATATAGCGAGGGTGTAGCTCAGCTCGAGGTAGACCGCGCGATAGCGCTGATTGAAACCGACCTGGTTTCCTCTCTTCAATCCGCCGGTGAGCGCGCGGACAGGCTGTCGTTGTTTGCGACCTATTTCCGGAAACCGCAGTTGATCAACGAGCAGGCTGCTGCATATCGCGCAGTCAACGCGGAGCGTGTCAATGCGTTGATCGCCGAGAGGTTGGGCCCGGAGAATCGTGCAAGCCTGATGTATGTCCCACGCGATGGTGTCGAGTCGGAGCCGATGCTCGCTGCAGCGGTGAGTGCGGGCTGATGGTCACCGCTGTTCGCCCTAAACCATCCGCACCTCGCGAGTATCGGTTCCCCAGCTTCACGGAAGAAGTTCTGCCTAGCGGTCTGCGATTGGTCGTGGCGCCGGTTGAAAAACTGCCATTGGTGACTTTTCTAATTGTCATCGATGCCGGATCGACAATAGATCCATCCGGGAAGGAAGGTTTGGCGGCTCTAACTGCGGAGGCACTACTTGAGGGAACGCGCGAATTCGACGGAGCGCAGCTGACTGAGCGATTTGAGCGTCTGGGAACAGCGGTTGAATCCGGCGCGGGGTGGGACAGCGCATTCGTGAAGCTGACTGTACTCGCCGATCGCCTTGAAGAGGCAACCGCACTGCTGGGCGAGGCGATCAGCAGTCCCGCTTTTCCTGAGCGTGAGATCGAAAGGCTGAAAGCGGAACGGCTCGCTGAAATTCTGCAGCTGGAGACAGAGCCACGAGGCCTGGCAGATGAGAAGTTTTCAGAATTTCTCTATGCACCTGAATCAAGGTATGCGACATCTGACGGTGGGACAGCGGAGAGTGTGGCCGGATTGTCGCGCGCAGATGTCGACAGTTTTTTCCGCAGTCACTATCGTGTCGGTGCGACTACCGTGGTAGTCGCTGGCGCAATAACTCAGTTGATGGCCCGGAATCTCGTCTCGAAATCGTTTAGCCAGTGGACTTCTGGGGTGGGCCAGGGTCGGGCTCTAATTGCTTCACCAAGGACAAACAAGCGGGCGGTGAGCATTGTCAACAAGCGTGATGCGCCGCAGTCGGAACTTCGGGTGGGTCATCTCGGATTGGCGCGAAAGCATCCCGACTTTTTTCCGACAATGGTGATGAATGCCGTGCTCGGTGGCTTGTTTGGCTCGCGCATCAACATGAATCTGCGCGAGGAGCACGGTTACACTTATGGCGCCTCATCTTACTTTGACTGGCGTCGTGGACCGGGGCCTTTTGTGGTGGCGACCGCAGTTCAAAGCAAGGTTACCGCGCCAGCCCTGCGGGAGATTTTCTCCGAGATCGAGCGAATCAGGGCTGACAGGATTTCAGAGGAAGAGTTGTCACTCGCCCGAGACTATCTCGACGGCGTGTTCCCGATTCGCTACGAGACAACAACGGCAATCGCATCCGCGTTGGCTAACCTGGTCATCTATACGCTTAACACCGACTACTACGACACGTATAGAGCCCGGGTGAGAGAAGTGACCACGGATGATGTATTGCGAGCCGCGCGCAATCATCTTCATCCGGACCAGCTGCAAACCGTCATCGTGGGAGATGCAGCGGCAATAAAGGATTCGATCTCTCAGCTTGGTTTCGGGGAGCTACGGGTCCACGCAGCTCAGAATGACTGATCCGGTAAACCCGGGCCTCGTCAAATCAAAGCGCGTCTATACGGGTCGCATCGTGTCGCTCGATGTCGACGTCGTGCGTTATCCGGACGGATCGGTCGGTGAGCTGGAAATGATTCGGCATCCAGGTGCGAGCGCAGTCGTTCCATTCCTCAGTGATCCGAATAGTGACGACCCGCAGGTGCTTCTCATTCGACAATACCGTTATGCGGCTGGCGGGTACATGCTCGAAGTACCCGCGGGTCGACTTGATGCTGGAGAGGGTCCACAGGACTGTGCAGCGCGTGAGTTAAAGGAGGAGACCGGCTGCACTGCTGACCAGGTCGAATTTCTCACGACCATCTACACAACACCCGGCTTCACCGACGAAAGGATTCACCTCTTCAGGGCAACGGGTTTGACCGCCGGTGAGACTAACCATGAGGCGGACGAGTTTCTGGAACCCCAGCCAATGCCGTTGTCCCAAGCGCTCGAAAAGATTCAGGCAGGGGAAATCCGGGACGGCAAAACGGTGATCGCCCTCTTATTCGCGGCAGGGTTTCGGCTGAGTCGTTAACCCTTCAGGCCAAATTGGCGTCTAATCATCCAAAGACGCTGATATGTCATGTAATTAGGACGGCTTGGCGGAATCTGGACAAGCTCAGGCCTGGGTCAAACTCCATAAGTTGTTGATGGCTAAGGAGTTAGTCCTACGGACTATCGGGCACGCGGCGTGCACTAACAGTAAACGTAAAAGTTCCAGTTCGGAGATGTGTGCACAAATCAGTGGTGTGCGTAGTCTCTTATATAAAGGAGAGTAGAATGGCTGACATCGTCCGTAAGCAAGCAGTATCGGTTGAGGTTCCGACCGTCAGGGAACGCCTGCAGGCGATGGATGACTCGGCCGTCGTCACCGCGTTTCTTGGTGGAGAAGAGCGTGCCTTCTCGGAGTTGGTGACCCGTTATCAGACACGACTCCTCAACTTCGTATACCGCACCATCGGTGATCGTGAAAAAGCGGAAGATCTGGTACAGGAAGTCTTTATTCGCGTGTACCGCCATCTGCATCGCTTTGACCGGTCAAAGAAATTCTCGACCTGGGTCTATACTATTGCCTCGAATCTGGCCAAGAACGAGCTGAGAAATCGGTCGCGCAATCCGCTGGTTCTTTTCCAGACCGTGCAAAAGAACTCGCAAGATGAAGATCGTCCGCTGCAGTTTGAGGACACGACCTCACGTCCTGATGACATGTATCGGAAGCGTCATTTACGAGAGATCGTCGAAGAGAGCGTTGCGAAGCTTCCCGAGCATCACAGAAATGTTTTCATCCTCAGGGAGCTCGAAGGCAAATCTTACGAAGAGATTGCTGAAATCACCGATTGTAATCTCGGCACGGTTAAGTCCCGGCTGAATAGGGCCAGAAACTCGTTCGCGGAAATCATTGCACCATACGTAGATTAGGGCTGACGGTTCGGGAACAGGCCCCATGTTAATGGGTACCTGTTACCGAACCCTCAACCTATCTACATGGATTGTCGCGACTTTTGTGAGCAGCATCTAGCCTTCGTCGACGATACGCTCGCTGGTATCGAGCTCGTTCGCATGCAGCGACATATCGCTGAATGCGAGAGCTGTGCGAAGCAGGACGCGAAAATCCGGCGGGCACTGCTACTCTTTAGAAATCTTCCGTCGATCGAGCTTTCTCCGGATTTCTCCTCGCGACTCGAAGCCCGCCTCAAAAGCTGCCAGGAAGATCAGCTGGCGATGACACAGCACAGCATGAGACGGGGAGCAATCGCGGCGGCCCTCGCAAGTGCAGTCATGCTCGGCTACATCGGGACTACGCTGTTCAACCAGCCGGTCGCTCCGCGCGACATTCTCCTTCCCCCGGTAGTAGCAACAGTTCCGGAGCCCGAACTCACTCCGATCACCACTTCGGCCCCGGCGATCGTTGCCTCGGTATCCGCCGGCTTAACCATCTGGCCGGTGGCACTCTTCGCGGAGCAAGTCCCAGTTCGTTTCGCGCACTCAAAGCTCGAGCTCACGAACTACACGCGGTAGTCAGCAGCACATCGGCAGTCCCCTCTAGCACTCATATATTTGGGACATGCCACCGTCTTCTTTGAAAACACTTCGTGATGCAGTAAAAAGCAGGTCTTTTGACCACGCGTATTACATCACCGGCGAGGACGAGTTTCAGAAGGAAGATGCGATCAGGCAGTTGATCGAGGCTGCGCTGGATCCGGTAGCCTCAGATTTCAATCTTGATGTCCGGCGAGCCGGTGAGCTCGACCCGGAGTCGCTTGGCGTTCTGCTCGGTACACCACCGATGATGGCAGAGCGGAGGGTGATCGCTCTTCGTGATCTAGGTGGTCTGCGGAAAGACGCGCACAAGGTTCTGGAAGGTTATCTCAAGTCCCCGGCGCCGGATCTACTTCTGATCATGCACGTGTCTGCGGGAGCAAAGGAGGATAACGCGGTCTCCAGTCTGAGTACTTCGCTGTCCTTCGACGCGCTCTCTGGCGATCGAATCCCGAAGTGGATCGCGCATCATGCGACAAGCGCACACAGTGTCACGATCACAAGTGGTGCGTCGGAGCTGCTGCAAGCGGCAGTTGGGAACGACTTGTACTTGTTGGCTGGTGAGCTGGATAAACTGGCCAGCTACGTGGCAGGTCGGTCTGCCGAGATCGCCGAGGATGATGTCGCCGCCGTAGTCGGTGTGCGGCGTGGAGAGACACAATCCGATCTGCTGGATGCGGTGGCGGAGAGGAATGTTGCGCGCGCGCTGGAACTAATTCCCCATATTCTCGCGCAGCCGAAAACAACGGCTGTCTCAGTCGTCATGGCATTGTCGACACAGATGCTCGCAATTTCGTGGGGGCGGGCAAAACTCGATGAGGGTTTATCGAGGGGTCGGCTCAATCAGGAGTACTTCGATCTCCTCCGAGAGACCGGCGCATTTACAGGCCGGCCGTGGGGATCGGCCACCGCCGTCTGGGCGCGCGCAGCTGACCGCTGGAGTCGCGAGTCGCTCGACCGAGCGCTCGATTCCCTGCTCGAGACCGATATCGCACTCAAGGAGAGTCGTGTCTCGTCAGAAGAACAATTGCTGTCAACGCTGGTGCTCAGTCTTTGCGCAGATCAGCCGCGTAGCGCCGCAGCGTGAATGGGAGAGTAGTGAGATGTTTCGATGGAAAATTCTTTCGGGTGTTGCTCTAATATTCATCGGCTCCGGCCTGGCAGCGCAGACCAGCGCGCGTCCCACCGATCCTGTGTTCACCAGGGCGCAGGCATTGGTGAGTGATGGGAACGGTGCGGCAGGCAGAGCACTGATTGATTCCATGATCGCTGCGACACCTC